>Ga0247823_10005184_pt1 | contig 10386 bp, 6 predicted proteins | sample 13C_PalmiticAcid_2_FD_192426 | JGI IMG/M metagenome (GOLD analysis project Ga0247823, IMG submission 192426) | Soil microbial communities from agricultural site in Penn Yan, New York, United States - 13C_PalmiticAcid_Day30 | ecosystem: Environmental > Terrestrial > Soil > Agricultural land...
AACTCGCACCGAAAGCCAACGCGATCGCCGTCGGACCGGGTTTGTCGGCGACCGATCCTGAGATCGAATCACTCGTGCGAAAGGTCGTGGAGGAACGAACGACACCTGTGATCGTCGATGCCGGAGCGCTGTGGTTTTTCTCCCCAATGCACAAGCCCGCGCGTGAGCAAGGGCGTAACGCTCAAGTTGAAAGTACCGCCCTTACTGACGTGCGGGCTTATGCACCGCTAATACTAACTCCGCACGAAGGCGAGTTCATGCGGCTGCTGGGAACTGATGACAAAGGCGCGATCAAGGACCGCGTCGCAGCCGTCCGCGAGTTCGCGACAAACAACAACGTCATCCTGGTACTGAAAGGCGAGCGAGTTCTGATCGGCCACCCCGACGGCCGCGTGGTCGTCAACCCGACCGGCAACTCCGGGCTCGGCAAGGCGGGCAATGGAGATACGCTCACGGGAATCCTCGCAGGGTTCTGCGCCCAGGCCGCTGCGATGGATATCGACATCTTCGAAACCGTCGTCGCCGCTGTCTACATCGCCGGACTCGCCGGCGACATCGCCGAAAAGAAATACGGCAAACGCGTAATGACCGCCTCCGACGTCCGCGAATGCCTGGCTGAGGCTTTCAAAACGATCGAGGAAGCGGCGAACCGATTCTCTTAGTTTCTGGTATTTGTTTTCGTGTTTTTCGTGAATTTCGTGGATAAATTCTTAGCAAGCCTATCCACGAAACGCACGAAATAAGAAAGAAGAAAAAAATGGAACCCAAACTACTGCTCCAAAAATGGATAGATGCATTCCAAGCGTGCGATGTTGATGCCGTGGTCGCGTGTTATGCGGACGATGCCGTGAACTTACAGGTCGCGGCCGGTGAGCCGGCGGTCGGTATCGAGCAAATTAGAAAAGACACGGCCGAGTTCTTCAAGGGCTTTCCGGACGCATGGTCGCGGGTTGAGAATCTGATCGGCGACGGCGATTGGGCGGCCTGGGAATGGGTCGGCGGCGGCACGTTTACGGGCGAATTTTACGGGAGTCAGCCGACCGGAAAAACGTTCGAGATCCGCGGCTGCGGCTTCTTCAATTTCCGCGACGGCAAGATCGTTTACCAACGCGGCTACTGGGACAAGCTCTCATGGTTCAAACAAGTCGGGCTACCGATCGAATGACCGGAACTTACACCTGCGAAACTCCCGACGACACGTTTGCCCTCGGCGAGCGCATCGGCGCGCAGGCGCAGCCTGGCGACGTTATGTTATTAAAAGGAGGCCTCGGAGCAGGGAAGACGCTGCTCACGAAAGGAATCCTAAACGCGCTCGATTTTGATATCGACGAAGTAACGAGCCCCAGCTTCACGCTCGTCAACCTATACCCGACACCGACCGTCAACGTCTACCACATCGACCTCTGGCGGCTCGACGAGAATTCGGACGTCGCATCCGCAGTTGGTCTCGACGAGATACTCGCCGAAGAAAACACCGTCGCGATCATCGAATGGTCCGAAAAACTTCGCAGCTTTTTCCACCACGGGCGTATCATCGAAATATCGATCCACGGCGACGGGGACGACCCGCGAACGATCGACATGAGGAATCAGCCGCCGAGGCAGAAACACGACCGTTAGGGAGTGTGTTCAAGCTGACTGATCACGATAGTGAGGCAACAGAAACACCGTGACCAAAGCACTACTCTTACTAGTAATCCTGATCGCACTCGACTCAACGCTTCAAACTCAAACTGCGCCGATGAAAGATCTCAAAGAACCCAGGCTAGTCATCACCAAGAGCAACCGAACTCTCACGGTCTTCGACGGTGACAAGCGGATCAAGTCATACAAAATGGTCCTCGGATTCGATCCCAAAGGCGACAAGGAAACCGAAGGTGACGGCCGCACGCCGGAGGGCGATTTTTACGTGTTCACAAAGAATCCCGAGAGCAAATTCCACCTCTCACTTGGCGTCAGCTATCCGGGCAAGGAAGATGCGATCCGCGGACTAAAAGCAGGCCTCATCTCCCAAACCGAACACGACGAGATCATCGCCGCGATCGCCGAACAGCGAATGCCCTTACAAAAAACAAAACTAGGCGGCGAGATCTACATCCACGGCGGCGGAACCGCCTCCGACTGGACCGACGGCTGCGTAGCCCTCGACAACGATCGAATGACCGAACTCTTCGACGCCATCCCCGTTGGTGCAAAAGTCACCATCCTGCCGTGAATTTGTTGACTAACCTCGCAAAATTTCCGAAACTCACTATCGGCCACCCGAAGCTGTTGTAAACCTCAGAACATTTATGTATCTCTCACCTTCTGAACTGCGGGTCATTGACGATCTGCAAGAGTCGAACCTTAACCTGCAAGCATTCACAGCCGCCCGGAAATTCGGCAGTTTCAGGGAATGGGAGGGAACCGACGCATTGATCACGGCGTCCCATCTTGCCTACTCTCTAGGTGCTCCGGAGCAGTCCTTCTGGCTGACCTCACGGGCTTGGCATCGCGACAAATCGAACTCAAAAGCCATCTTTTACTACGCCGCTGAACTTATGCAAAAGCGTGGCCCGCTGCCGACGTTGATGTTCATGCGGAGATTTCCTGATCCCGCGGACGACGCCAAACTGACGAGTTGGTGGTACTCGCTTTACGGCCAGATCCACGGAGGCCTGCGTGATTTCTCGATCGCGGACAAATGGCACTCTCGCGCGGAGCACGCGTGTCCGAGCGATCCGTGGGTTTGGGTTTCCCGTGCGTTCACACTTGAGCAGCAGGACAGATATGAGGAAGCGCTCGAAGCCGCCACGCACGGACTCGAACTTGGCCCGACGCGCCGTTCGACCGTTGCTTCCGTCGCCCATTTCCTGACCCTCCTCGAACGCGATCTGCAGGCCATTGATCTGCTTTCATCCACAGTTACCAAGGTGGAGAACGCGTGGCTATTGAAAGATCTCTCGGATCTTCAGACAGAATTGGGGATGCACGCCGAAGCATATCAGACGCTCGAAGGATCCTTCGACCTGCTTCCGATGCTCGAGGATAAGGTCGGCGAATGGCTCTACGGAGGGCTGTCCGATCTCGCACACCTGAACGGCGACAGGGAAAAGGCGATCGAGTTCGCGTCAAAGGTCTCGAACGAATTTCATAAGAAGGTCACCGAGAATCTAAAAGCCGCTCCCGCCGATGCAAAGCGAAAGGTGCTGAACGTTGGTTTCCTTCGGCAGCATCACGTCACTTGTGCGCCGGCTACCATCTCGAACATCGCCCGCTATTGGCAGAAGAATGCCGATCATCTGGAGATCGTCGAGAAGATATGTTACGACGGCACGCCGAGTTACAAGGAGCGTATATGGGCCGAGACGAACGGATGGAAGACCCGCGAATTCACACTGAATTGGAACGATGCGGTTGGTCTTCTCGACGCCGGTGTGCCGATGACGCTCGCGACCGTCCATCCTGGCGGCGGACACCTTCAGGCGATCATCGGATACGACGAGGCCCGCGGTACTTTTCTCGTCCGCGATCCCTATTTCCGCCGCACCTGCGAATTCCTCGCGAAGGAACTCATGGAACAGCAGCTGCCGAATGGCCCGCGAGTCATGGCTCTCGCCCCCGTCGGATGGAACGACGAGCTTTTCGAGAACGGATGGAGCGAGAGCGAGATATATGATCTTGCGTTCCGTGTCGATTCGGCGCTCGAAGATCACCTGCGAGACGATGCCGAGGCGGCCCGCGATCAGCTCGAACGCGAATATCCGGGCCACAGGCTCAGTCACGTTTCGAATTGGTCGGCGGCGGCATATGACGCCAACACCTTGGGCATTCGTTCCGCGATGCAGAATCTGCTCGAAAAATTTCCCGAGGACGTCAATCTTCGCCTGAGCGATCTGAGTATCTCCTCCGAATTCACTGGCCGATCCGAGAGGCTTGCGAAGCTGGAGGATTATTCGCGGGCCGAAAAGAGCGATCCGCTCATCTGGCAGATGTTCGGGTATGAACTCAGCCTCGATGCGAAGCAGCACCGGCGGGCCATCAAGTGGTTGTTTCGGTCGCTTCGCAGATACTCCTCCAACGGACTCACCGTCAAGTTCCTGGCCGATCTGCTCTGGGCACAGCGGAGATACGACGAAGCGACAGACCTTTATAGGATCGCGTCGTCGCTTAATGACAAGGATGAACAGTTTGCCTATTCCTATTTCCTCGCGATGCGCTTCCTCAAACGCGAGGAAGAGGTTCTCGCCGCGCTCGACGAACGTGCGACGCGTTTTGCCAAGCAGTCGTCGATGCCTGTCCGCAGCCTTTTCGCCGCGCTTCGTCAGCTCGACCGTGTTTCCGCGGGCTTCGAAAAACTTGACGACGGCATAAGAGCCCTTCCGGAAGACGGCGACCTTAAACTATTCGCTGCTGAGATGCGTGCCCGATACGGGCAATTCGATGCCGCCGAAGATCTGATCACGGCCGCCAAACCGCAGTCGTCGAATTCCCGTTGGCTGCGTGCCCGAGCCTTTGTATTGCAGCTCAAGGGCGATCTCTCCGCCGCTCTCGAAGATTGGCGAAAGATCGCCGCGTCAGATCCGTCAGCGCTCGATGCTCATGAGAACATCGCTTTTCTTGTGAAGGGGATCGACGGCGGCTCGGCAGCGAAAGAATACCTGCGTAAGGTCTGCCGAAAGTTCCCTTCAAATCGAGGCCTGCAAACGTTGCGGCTATCGTATCTTAACGAGGAGCCGGCCGAGGCGATCGCCGCACTCCGCGACCTGCTCCGGCGTGATCCGGCCGATGTTTGGGGACTCCGCGAACTCTCTTACTGGTACTTTCAGGTCAACCGGATGGAGGACGCGCTGAAGGCAGCCGAACAGGCGGTTGCGGTCGATCCGAACGATCCGACGAGCCACTGGTTCCACGGCCGTGCGCTTGAGATGCTCAAGCAAAATTCGGAAGCCGCCGAGAGCTTTCGTACATCGCTCGGCCTGAGCGTCGACAATACGCATTCGATCCAGAGTTGGCTCGCTATCCTCCGCACAGTCGATGCGAAACGGAATGCTCTCTCGTTCATCTGGACGCAACTGAACGAACAAGCCGCATTCGGTGATGGGCTGATCGCATATCGCTACGAAGCCCGCCGCGTGCTCGACCGCGTGACATTGCTCACGCAACTCCAGGAGTTTGCCGGGTCGAACCGACGCTCATGGTTCGCGGCCTCGGCGCTCATCCAACAGTTGGCTGAAATGGGTAAGTCCGATGAGGCTCTGACGGCGGCAAATGACGCAACGCAGCGGTTCCCGCTCAGCCGTCAGATCTGGCTCGACCTTGCGCTCGTTCACAAGATGCGGGGCCGATGGGACGAGGCGATCGAAGCACTGAAGACTGCGGTCACTGTCGACCCCGTTTGGAGCTACAGCATCCAGCAGCTAGCTGACGCATATCAGGTTGCGGGCCGCTTTGCCGAATCGCGTGACTCGCTTCTCGAAGGCCTCACCCGCCTCCCTTTTGACAGCTACCTCCTCGGCTATCTAGCCGATGCTTACTGGAATCTCGGTGAGAAGGACAAAGCGATCGAGACTGCAAAGAAGGCAGTGATGATCGAACCCGAGTACGACTGGGCTTGGTCTTCGATCAAGCGATGGGCCGTTCAGATGGGTGACCGCGAATTACCGGTCAACCTCGCTCGTGAGTTGACCGAGAGAAAACCGAAGGATCTCAGGGCTTGGACGAACCTCGCCGAGATGCTCGACAACGGGGTCTATTCGGACGAGCGTTCGTCGGTGATCGAGAAAGCACTGGAACTCGATCCCGCCAACGCTCACGCCCTGGCGTTAAAGGCGAATCTCTTGACTGACGCCCGCCGATTCGATGAAGCGATCGAGGTCACAAAGACGAAGCTGCCGGACGGCCATCGTCCCGAGCAGCTTCGTTTCATCGAGGCTAGCATCGAGATGATGCGAAGCCGCCCGACAAGGTGCGTAGATATTTTGATCGAGCTGACGGAATCGAGTCCCGGTTACTTGCCGGGTTGGAGCCGCCTGGCGGATCTATATCGAACCGATCCGAACCGTGCGCAGGAGTATCGAAAAACTGCGATGGAAATGGTCCGGCTCGCTCCTCGCGATGCGACCGCGTTCGGATATCTGGCGGAGGCCTGTCTCCAGCTCGAACTAAAGGACGACGCAAAGGAAGCCCTTCTTCAGGCCGTCATACTTCAGCCCGAGTATGCATACGCCGTGGATAACCTGTTCGACCTTTATGTGAAGGACGACGACGTCGCACCGGCGAGAGATCTTGTTGAGCGCGTTTGCGGTGCATCGCCCGCGACCGGACTGCCGATCGCGGTCGAGTGGGCCGTGAAACGCAAGGATCGCGAGAAGGCTGTCGAATACATTAGCCGGTTAATGCAGGAACCCAATGTCGACCGCTATCGGCTAAACCGCGTGTTCGAGCGGGTCTTCGAGTTGTTCGACAAGAAGGACAGGTCGGTGCTCGATGCACTCGATACAGCAGCCAAGTCCGGTGATGCCCACCCGGCGGTCGGGCGTTTTCTGATCGAGGCGTCTCATAAGGTTGAGAAGCTCAAGGTAACCGAGAAACGCCTTGCGGAGATCGACGGAAACATCAAGGTGTGGTCGTTCGCCGCAAGCCGATATCTTGAGATCCTTGCTTCGGAGAAACCGACGAGCGTCGCAAAGTTCATCGACACGAACGCGGAAAATCTGCGTATCGAGACGGAAAGCTGGGGAGCGGTCGGATATCAGCTCAGTAATCTCACCGACCTTCGACGGGCGGACAAATGGTACGAGGGATGGGAACGCCGGTCCGACGTGATGCCGTGGATGCTCTGGAATTATTCGATCATCCTCCGTCGCAATGGTCATTCCGAGGTTGCTAACGGGGTGAATTCAGCCTCGCTGAATCTGCAGCCAGACGACACGATAAACCTCCATCTGACAAGCCTTGGTCTGACCGAATTCAGTCGGCGGAACTTTAGCTCGGCGACATCGCTGTTGGCCCAGATCAATGTCGGAGCGATGACGACCTGGGACCGCTTCCACTACGATGTCTTGAATGACGCCGTCAATGCCATCGGGCGTCTCGGCGAAGGCGATCAAGAATCCGCCGCATCTCTAATCGAATCGATCGCCGCTTTGATCTTGTACTACGATCCGAAGGCATCCGACCGAATGACGCAGGATCTCGCAAAGGGGGCGTTGTATGTGCTGTTGGATGAGTATAGCAGCAAGTGGCTCAGCTTCAAGATCAAAGCAAAATTGATGTACTATCGGCTCGGCTAATTTCGTAACATAGATTTAACACGGGCCGGTGACGCCGCTCTCCTATAATCAATAGCGTCACCTATGGTCCAAACATCCGCGATGCCCGCAAAGCGAAAGCCGCGACAGCCAGCAAAACCAAAACCGATTGCCACCGAGCCGATACCGCGGCTGTTTAATCGCGAGGTCTCGTGGCTCGAGTTTGACCGGCGCGTGCTTGAGGAGGCGATGGATGAAAATCTGGCGGTGCTCGAGCGGTTGAAGTTTCTTTCGATCTTCTCGTCGAACCTCGACGAGTTCTTTATGATCCGCGTGTCGGGCATCAAAGAGCAGGTCGAGGAGGGAGTCGGGGAGCTTTCTCCTGATGGGCTCACACCCGCCGAGCAGCTCAAACAGCTTCGCGGCCGTCTGCGGCCTATGCTGCGGAAACAGGCGGATTATCTGGCTGATGTCGTCTTTCCCGAACTCGAAAAAGCCGGCGTCACGGTCGAGGCTTATAAGTTTCTAAACGCGAAGGAAAAGAAGAAGCTCGACAAATATTTCCGCGACAACATCTTCCCGATCCTGACGCCGCAGTCGGTCGATTCGAGCCATCCGTTCCCGTACATCTCGAACCTCAGCCTCAACCTCGGACTCTTTATCGAACCGAACCGGACGATCACGCAGAAAAATCTCAAGCATCTGTTCCGCCAAAAGCGATTTGCTCGCATCAAACTGCCGCCGACAGTTCCGCGGCTGATCCCGATCGTCGACGGCAAGCGCTTCGCATTGCTTGAAGAGGTGATCGCCGCAAACGCGCATCATCTTTTCCCGAATATGAAGGTCAGCGAAGGCTTTCTGTTTCGTGTGACGCGCGATGCCGACATCGAGATCCGCGAGGACGAGGCCGGCGATCTGATGCGTACGCTTGAAACGGAACTGCAACGGAGAAGATTCCGCTTTCCCGTGCGGCTCGAGGTTGCGGCGACGATGCCGGACAAGATGCTCAAGCTGCTCGAAACCGGCATCGGCCTCAGCGACGACGACATCTATCGCATCGACGGATTCGTCGACATCTCCGACCTGATGCAGCTTTATTCGCTCGATCAGCCGGCGTTGAAAGATAAGCCGATACCGCTCGTACACCCGGCGGCACTGCTCGAAAAGAAGAACATTTTCGAGACACTCAAGAAGCAGGACGTTCTGCTCCATCATCCGTACACCGCGTTCTCGGCGGTCACTGATTTCATCGCCCAAGCGGCCGAAGATCCGCGTGTACAGGCGATCAAGATCTGTCTCTATCGCACCGGAAAGGATTCGCCGATCGTTCGTTCGCTGATCCGTGCGAGTCAGACGGGCAAACAGGTAACCGCCCTCGTCGAGCTGAAAGCGCGGTTCGACGAAGAGAACAATATCGAATGGGCACGGCGGCTTGAGAACGAAGGCGTCCACGTCGTCTACGGCATCAGCTCGCTGAAGACGCACTCTAAAGTCCTGCTCGTCATCCGCCGCGAAGGCGACCGGCTCGCCCGCTACGTCCACATCGCGACTGGCAACTACAATCCGTCAACGGCTCGTCAATACACCGACATCGGCCTGCTCACCGCCGACGAAGCGATCGGCGACGACGCGACGAGCCTCTTCAATTTCCTCACCGGATACTCGCAGCAGACCGAATATGAGCGCCTGATGGTCGCTCCCGTAAACTTGCGCGAACGCCTCATCGAACTTGTCCGACGTGAATCGGAGAACGCCGCGGCAGGGAAGCCGGCGAAGATCATCGTTAAGACCAACAGCCTCACCGACACCGATCTGATCGAGGAACTCTACGCCGCGTCGGCAGCCGGAGTCGAGATCGAACTGATCATTCGCGGGGTTTGCGCACTCAGGCCCGGAGTCGCGGGATTGTCGGATAAGATTCGGGTGCGGTCCGTCGTCGGGCGTTTCCTCGAACACAGCCGGATCTTCTATTTTGCCAACGGCGAGGACGGCGAGGAGATCTACATCGGCAGTGCCGACTGGATGCAGCGAAATCTCGACCGACGCGTCGAGGTAGTTGTTCCGATCCTTGATCCGGAGATCCGTGATTATTTGAGAGACGAGGTGTTGGGTTCGTATCTGAAGGATACGGTCAATGCCCGGATGCTGAAGTCCGATGGAACTTATCAAAAGGTCGCGAACGGCTCGACACCCTTCGACGCCCAGCTCTACTTTGTGGGAACCGACATCGTTGCCTAGGCCGAGGTCTTTCGTTCAAACTTCGCCTCGGCGATCCCGTCGACCAGCTTGCCGTATTTGATCGTAAGCCGCGGATATCCGCGCGGCTCGCGTTCGATCTCTTTGAGCCCGAGCAGTGCTTCTACTTTCTCGATCTCTTCGACCGTCCCTTCGATCTCCATAAACAGCCCAAAGGGCAGCTCGTCGAGCACGACCTCGACATCGCCGAAGTGCCAATATTTACGCCGCTTTTCGTAGACCGCCGTCAGCCGATATCCGAGCCGTTCGATGATCTTTTCCATCGCGTCGACATCCGCGACCGATGTCTCATATTCCAGCCGCTGCTTAGATCCGTCCTCGGTCTTGATCTTTTCCTTATAGGTCAGCACCGTAAAATCGCCGATCTTCCTCAGCCGCAGCGTCGCCCCGCGCTCGTCCATCTCGCCGCCGCGATGCTGATAATTTACCTCGAAGACCTCCTTGCGAAATTCGGCCTTCAGCTCTATCAAGCGATCCGTAATTTCGTCGAGCCGCTTCGGGCTGAGCCGGTATTTTTTCTCGGTTTCGATCTTCATTTGTCAGCGGTCAAAAGGTGAGTTTAGGGAAATAAACGCGTCCCTGCAAACCCGCGGTACCGTGTCAGTAGCCCGCACGTCAGTAAGGGCGCCCGCGGACTCTTCGGGTTCTGAACCGAGCGTCAGAGGCTTGACGAACTCCACCCGCTATCCGATACTTGAAAAAAAGGTCAGGATTTAGCTGGCCGCAGAAATAGGGGAATAATTCTTATGCCATATCCAGAGATAATGATCCACGGAATGCGTGCCGAGCTCGCAAATCTTGGGATCGAAGAAACAAAAACGCCCGAGGCTGTGAAGGAAGCGGTTGAGAACACCGACGGTACGTTGATGGTCGTCGTCAACTCGGTTTGCGGATGCGC
>Ga0247823_10005185_pt1 | contig 10386 bp, 3 predicted proteins | sample 13C_PalmiticAcid_2_FD_192426 | JGI IMG/M metagenome (GOLD analysis project Ga0247823, IMG submission 192426) | Soil microbial communities from agricultural site in Penn Yan, New York, United States - 13C_PalmiticAcid_Day30 | ecosystem: Environmental > Terrestrial > Soil > Agricultural land...
ATCCTCGGCTTGCCACAACGCGGGCGCCGCGCCATCAACGCGGAACAAGCACTCCGCCTGCACCGGCTGGCTCCACTGATTCGAGACGAAGTAGGCGTCCGCATCCCCGATCTTGCGATGCACGTACATCAGCGGCGTTGAGGGGGAAGTTGATTGAACCTCAAAGTCGGGCAGCAAGTGCTGCGAGTCGAGAATTTGGTCAAGCGACGTGTCCTTCGGTAGAACCTTACCGCTGCCCCAAAGTGACGCGCTGATCTGCTTCACTTGATCGTCGCACGCCGGATAGTTCTGCAAGCTGGGTGATGCGGTGGGACGTGGGCCAACGATGACTGCGCCGGCGTCGGCCAGTTCTTGGATCTTGCTCAGCATCGCTGGTCGCATCGCCGCGTCGTTCGGCAGCACAAGAAGGCGGTAGCGCATGCCGCTAGGCATTTGCAGACACCCTTCGACTACTTGCATAGTCATCATCGTCTTGGCGCTGATCGCGTCGTAATCGTAACCCGCTGGCGGGCGGGGCGTGAGCAGGTCGCGGCGTTCGAGTTGGTTGGGCGCGTTCTCACTCCACACGTAGCACAGGTCGGCCACGAACTGGCCCTGCTGCAACACGTGCTGACAACGGGCCAGGTAGTCCATCCACACCCCTGACTTGGGGAACCAAACGTCATTGCGGTTGAAGTGCATCCCGTACTCGATCATCGTCATGCCTGGCTGCACGTTGTCTGCCCAGGGCTGATGCGCGTAGGTGTGAAAGATCACACGGTTCAGGCCATGCGCAAAGTAATAATCGCCCTGCGATTTCAATTGCCCCGGGTGAGTTGACCAGTTTGCGACATCCGGCGCCGAGGTAAACGACTCGGCGCCGACGTACTTTCGACCCATCGCATGCGCTGCCGACGACGCCAACTTGACCGACCATTCACACCAGTCGAGCCGGCGCTTCGCCCAGAACTCACCCATCGGGACATCGGCCACCTCAGCTACTTCCAGGTCGTGAAAATTGCCGGTCCAGCCGCCGTACGGTTCGATTGAGAGTAGCAGACCTCGCTCATGGCAGAGTTCCGCAAAGCGGCCGTAGTATTTTTCGCAGAACAGGTCGGCGATGGTCCGGCGGAAGTCCCATAGGAAACGCTCGCTCACTTCGACATTGTCAACCACGCGGCCGGTGACCGTCGGGAAGTAGGCTAAAACATCGTAGCCACGGCGGTTTTTGAACTCTTCAGCAAAGGCATGTGTCCAGTTTTGCTCGCCGGTCTCGTAGCTATCGATCAGCACGTTGTTGAGCGTCTTTCCCGCCAACGGTCCCGCGTCGTCGAGGACTTTTTGCACGCTGTTGCGCCAGTGGAGGTCGGACCCTGCGACGCTCAACTTGTCACACTCCAATCCACGGCCTTCAACTGGCGCCGGGGCGTTCGTACGACCGGTTGTCGTGTAGCCGAAGCGGAGGATGGTCCAATGGCCCGCCGGCGCTTTCCACTCGAGCTTGCTGCCGTCTTTCAGTCGATCGGAGAGGTCGATAATCGTGTCCCGCGCGATCGGCGATCCCGCGGGAGCGACGCGCGTGTCGGGCCGCAGATTGTTTCCACGCTTGAAGCCTGCTTTCGCATCGGAGTTCTCGAGCCGGAATCCCTCCCCATCGACCTCTGCTCGGGGCGTAGGGAAAGCTAAGACACAGATATCGCGATAGTAATCGTGATTGGCCTTGGGTTGCTCAAGCTCGATATCTGCCGACGCGCCCTCGACCTTCTTCTCAGTCCAAACAATCTGCATCATTGAGGTCTCGGGCGTCACCCATGGCCCGCCACTGCTGGACCAACCAGCGCAGTTGTGCAGGCACATCTCTAGCCCCAGCCGGTCGGCTTCTTGCACCGCGTGCGTCATAAGCGCCCTCCATTCAGGCGTCATGTACCCGACGGGTCCACGCGGCATGGCGCCATCGATGTGAAAGGCCTGAAAGCCACCCAGACCGATCTGCTTCATGGCCTCTAAGTCTTTTGTGATCCCTTCTTTGCTGACATTGCCGTGGATCCAGTGCCACCAGGTATGCGGCCGAGCCGAGGCCGGTGGATCCTCGAAGCGAGTTTCCCATGCCTGCTCAGCGGCGGCGCCGCCGCAAGTGACGACCGCCAGAAGTATCAGACAGAAGTATCGTATTGGCATCGCCTTGTCCTTTGAAAACCTACCGCGCCTGTCCGCACGAGAATAAACTAATCGAAGGGATCATCTTACCCTGCCGCTTGCAGAGTTCCTGAACCCACGTCCTCTGAGCCTTTGCCGGAAGCTATGCTACTCAGTCATGGCTTGGGGCGCCGTTTGCTCAGGTCTAGCGAGATGCGGTTGCAATCGGGCTGGATCCGGAGTCTCGATCCTTGGAGATGGAAGATTCCCCTTCGGAGTTCTACTTGGTAATCCGACCCCTCGAAATTAGCCGAGAGCTTTTTCGGCGTCGCACGGGTAAAGGGCAGTTGCACGCCGTCAGCTACGGCGAGTTGAAGAGACCAGTCAATCTCTGGAGATGTATGCAAAGTGAAGTCGGCGTTCTCTTCCGATAAAGTAATGACGAATTGCCCGGCTCGATCCTTGAGCGGCCAAGTGACGTTCAATATACCGGGCAAAGGTTCGGCCGCGCTTGGCGCGCCGCCTTGGAGCTCGATATCCTGCCCGTCGATATTGGCGACCAGCTTGATGCCGGCATGCCGATCGGACGAGCTCCAGTAGTACCCGTCCACGAAGGGCAGCGTCAAAAAGGAAACCGCTTGCGCGTCGAGTCTCTCACGATAGATTGGTGAAGTGACGGCTTCGTCGAAAAGATGAACGTCGCGGATCAGCATTCTGCCGCTGTCCCACGTGACGTGCAGGCGATAGAAGCGGCTGTTGAACCAGACAGCGCGATCGTCGCTGTCTTTCAGTGGTTTCAAGTAAGCCATGGACGTGGCGGGCGTCGTTTTGAAGGTGCGACGGAACCATTCGCCCGACTCACATAGCTTTTCGACTCGCAGCTTTCCTTCGTCACGGAGTTTTGCAATCTGCGGGAACTGATATCCGAGTCCGTTACGCATCCCGTTCCAGGTGAACGAGTTCTCTTGACCCGCCTGCGCATAGTTAAATGCAAGGCACTCACCCTCGACGAGGTTCTTGAGGAACCAATCCACCCACCGAGTGTCGCCGCCGCTGTCTCGATAAACCGGCTCGAGTGAGATTACGCCTTGATGCGAGGCGCCAATCCCCGTGGAGTACTGACGGACCGGGTCACTACCCAGCATCCGGAATACTGGCAACGGTATCTGACCCTCCTCGGTCTGCGCTGGCATGAAAGAGTTCAACTTGCTGGGGTAGTAGGCTTGGTTCCAGTAACCGCCCCATAGCGTGTAGCCGTCGGTGCCAACTTGATCCTTGCAGTTGGCGCTGGCGATAACGCCGTACTTCTCGTGCAGATAGGTCAGCGTATGCTCATCAATGAACCACGACGCGACTGACTTCGGGTAATAGCCGAAAACGTCTTTGAAGTCCGCCATGTAGACGTCGACAAGCTTCTTCCGCTCTTCGGGTGTATAGCCCGAAACAAATCCGACGTTGGCGTGCCAGTCCCAAGGGTATCGACCCCTCCATTTAAGACCCGCCTTCTCGACGAGAGGTTGCGGCAGCTCCCACCAGGCGCCGATTTCAAACTGGTCGCGCGGCAGGCTCTTCAGCAGCCCTTGATAGCGAGGGTCAATGAGGGCGTCATACTGCAGTAAGAACGTGCCGGGGAGATGATGGGCCTTCATCAGCTCGATCTGACAGATGACCGTTTCCCGCAGAACGTCCTCGGTGATGGATGCGTCGCGAGGCTCAAGCAACCGAATGAAGTTGACGATATTGATGATGCGTGGTTCGTCGTCGCCGTCGACGCCAGGAGAGCTTGCATCGCCGGCCATTGCTGCCGAGACCAGCAGCGCCAAGATCGAGGCCGTGAGAGAAAGACTGCAATTCAACTTGCTCATGCGGCTCAGAAATTGAGTTGTGTCGGAGAAGGACGCGCCCAATCGTCAAACTGACTAAGTCCGACCTTGTTAGCTGTAGGATCGTTCTTGTCTGTGTCCTGGCGGCTCGCCGTCAGCCGCCGATCCGATTCAAGGGCGTTGCGATCACCCGCTTTGGCGTCGAGTAAGGCGGTATCGCAGAAGAGCAGCTCAATGGCTTGATCGTGATAGACACTAGGCGCGTCGAGGCTAGGCTTGTTCGACTGCGGCGCCAAGGATGTCGTCGCGACGCTTAACGCAAAGAAGGTGGGCTGAGTCGCCGCAACTACTGACGATGATAGACTTGGCGCCGATTCAGCCACGATTAGGGCCTCGGTATTGACGGCTTCGTTGGCCACGATCAGCATGGCCGGCAATACGGGACCAAGAGTATCTCGCCATACCGTGTAATCGGCGGCGTCCACCCGTCCGTCGTTGTTAGCGTCCCCGTCCGACTTGCTGACATCAATTGCCTTCCCATAGTTGGCTCGCCAGATGTAGTAGTCGGACGTGTTGATAACGCCATCTTCATTGAAGTCGGCGTTGGAGATCTGGAACGACGCCTCGGTCAACGCACTCCACTCGCCATTCCGGAGTACTCGCGCCTTTACCTGCGTCATCGCCTGCAGCGAAACGGCCGAGTTGAACACGTGCGCGCTTGCGTTATTCACGGCGCCGCCAACGAGACGTGGGTCCGACCCATCCGTGGTGTAATAGATAGTCCCGGGATTGGAAGGGTTGGAGTTCTCAAAGCTCAGAAATCCCCCCTGGTCGATCACGCCGCCGTGTTGACGGGCGCCGTCGATCAAGATTTCGGGGGCACTGGTAGTGGGATAAAGTCCCGCCGCTCGCCATTGGTTCAGCACGATCCCGTGCCGCTGGGTAAAGTAGGTCCCCAGGATGTAGTTGAGCGAGTTCTGCCAGTCGATGTTCTTCGTCCGCGGGACACTGACATGCTGATCGCCCCATCGCGCCGACTCGGCGACAATCGCCGTCCTAACCTGTTCAGCGATCTCCGCAAAGCGCGCCGCCGGCGCGTTATTCTGGGGATGCGCGGGGTCGTACATCGGTGACAGCGGGTTGACGTACAGCGCTCCACCGTTGAACAAGTGGTGATGGACCCGGTCGGCGAACTGCAGGCGGAACTCCTCGTAGTTGCGGAGGATGCCGTATGCCTGAGCGGCCCCGGTGCTGACGCCGGTATAACTCTCTTGCAGACTAGTACGGTCGCTGAGGTCGAGCGAGATCTCGCTGTCCCAGGTGAAGAACTTGAATCCTTCGCTCAGGTCGCCACGACGCCGAGCGGCGTACCAGTTGCGGTCGGGCCAATCGTCGTTGCCGCCGTAATGGTTGAGCAGCATGTAGTCGATGTAGTTCACTACGTCGAGAAAGCCCTCTGATGCCGGATTGGGGGCGCCGCTAGGCAGATTCCCTTGGAGCATTTGATAAGCGGCGTTCTTCGCGGCGACGCCCGAGGCGGAGGTGACGGATTGCGCCAGGGCGATCATGGTGTTGTAGGCGTCGGCTGTGCCATCGTGCACCCCCGTCGACACCATCACGTCGTACTCCGTCTTGTCGCCGCCAAAGTTCTCGGCGTTGAAGGAGTCGTCGGGTCGCTCGCTCGGATTATAGAGTCCCCAATACTGCCCGTTGATGTACAGGTGGGCGAGATTCCCGCGGGCCGCCAGGCTACCCATGGCGATCTGCGTGTTGCGAAACCATTGGTCACGTGAGTAGAGCGGGTCTCCCAAAGCGCCATCCCAACCCCAGCCGTCGTTGAAGTGGGGACGGAGCACGATGGTGTCGAACTCATCGACGCCCTCGCCGAAGAGCGGGTACTTGAGCTTGGAGTCGCCGTACTCGCTCTTGAAGAGCAGCCGTACGCCATTCTTCAAAGACAACGAACGTGAGGCAGCGCCCGCCATTCGAATCCCGGCGTCGATCTGGAAGCCCTCGGCGCCGTCGGGGAGGATCCACTCCGCCGAGACGGCTCGCTCCCAGAGAACTCCCTCGCCAGTCGGATTCGAGTAGATGCCCGTCGGGCCAAAGATGTCATCGCTATCGAGGACAAGCGAAATTGTCGGGATGGCGAGCAGGTTAGCCTCGATCTGCGCGGCGTAAGCACCATTGAACAAGTCATTCGGTCCAACGACATCGGGGTCGAGTCCGTAGTCAGCGGAGCGACCGCCCCAGGAACTCGGAAAGCCAGCACTGATCGCCGACGCGTAGGTCTGCTCGACCACGTCAGAGACGAATAGGTAAGTTTGGGTGTCGACGTTCGTAGGAATGAACCCCGACTTGAAGGCCGCGGCGCGGAGTGTCGTCGTGTGAGAGATGTTGAGCGGCGAGGCGTAGGCAAACCCGTTCAGGATGTTTAGACCCCCATCAACGCGTGGCTCCGAACCGTCGGTCGTGTAAACGATGAGCGCACCGGGGGTCTCAGTGCTGATCACAACGTCGAACGCCGTGTCGTAGAACCCTCGATCGGCGCTAAACGCCGTGTCGGCGACGACCCCGACGAATACCTCGCCATTGGCGGCGTCGGGTGTCGGTGTACCGAAGCTGCCGTAGATCAATGGTTCCGGCAACGCGGACGAGCTCCCCACCAAACGTGGGATCATGAGCATGTCCGAACTGCTCGTGTTGTTGAGCGCGTGGATTGCGAGGACGTTGACGCCCGGGATGAGGAGGTTGATGTAACCGCTCAAATCGAAGTCAACAAAGGCCGAGAGAATCGTTTCGTCGGACCGAAACTCGGAACCTGCCTGTGAATTCCAAATGGGATTTGCCGGTGCGTTTGCCGAGGCAACCTTTTGGCCGTTCAGGTACGCAACGAACCCGTCGTCGTAGATCATCCCCAGCGATAGCGAGTCGAAACCGAAGGGATTGCTCAGGTTAAAAGCGAATCGGGCATAGGCCGAAGTTGTCCCCGCCGGCAGCGGGGCGGCGATGAGTGAGGTGTAACTCGGCTCGCCGCTGGACTGCTCGTACCCAAGACCCGCCGTAGCCAAACTCCAAGACGAGTCGTTGAAGCCGATCTGCTTCCATGTGGCGTCATTTGCACTGTTTGTCGGTACGAAGTGCCGCATCGGGGTGGCGTCGTTCACCAGCGTCGTCGAAGCACTCGACATCGCTACCCCATACGACACGTTCGTAGTCTGCGAGGGGAATTCGGGGGTGTACGCATGCAGCACCGTCGTCCCGTCAGGCCCGACGAGGCCGAGATACTCGCCGTCCGCGCTCAGCTTGAAGTTGGTGTGAAGCTCGCCAACCGGGCCAGCGGCATTCTTGTCGGACGCGAAGACCAAAAGGGTCGAGTTGGCGCCGATCTGAGTTCCGCTCGGAAACGTCCACTTCGACAGGTTGGCCGCGTTGTCGGTTAAGTGGTATCCCGTGAGGTCGATAGGCGCCGAGGTAGTGTTGTAGAGTTCGATCCAGTCGGACGAGTCTCCGTCGCCATCCTGGAGGCCACCGCTGTTCGAAGCCATAAACTCAGAAATAAGAATGTCGGCGGCAAGAAGTTCGCGCGACTCTAGTTGCTCGATACGACATTGCCGCCTTGAGCTGAGAGGCGATTTACACGCTCGATTGACGCGACTAACACCACGCATTGATTGCCTCAGTAAAAAAGATGTCGCTTCGGGCACGCTCGGCACATTCCATCCTAATCAATGCCCAACCTGGAAGCCGCCGCTCTTTCCTCTGGGCTCACAATCCCAGGCAAGAAAGAGAGACGGCTCGATAACTCTCCCAGCGCCGACTGCACTTTGTGACAACTGGCGGACGTATCAGCTAGCTCCGCGTACGCGAAGAGCGGGAAGCGGCGGCGAAGCACGCCACGCACGCCGCAACGATCGTCGTTGGCTCGGGCACGACGCCGTCGCCGAAGACATCGAGTTCGACGATGGCGGCAGCGCCGTTGTCGGTATCGAAGATGCGGAACCGAACGTAGCGAGCGCCGCTCGCTAAATCACCGGCGTCGTCGGTAATGCTGATGAGGGTCGTGACCGGAGTCGTGATCTGTCCGGTGTTGTCCGATCCCTTAAGGAACGTAGCGAGCGTTGCGTAGGTGGTGTCGTCGGCAGAAACCATCAGATCGAACGAGAAGAGATCGCGGCCCGAGTCGTTCCATCCAGCGTAGACATCAACCTTGCTCAGGTCGTAGAGACCGCCCAGGTCAAAGGTAGCGTTGGTGTCGTTGGTGACCGATCCATAAGCGGCGTGGTCGGCGGCGTCGCCGCCCGGGCCTGGTTCGTTGTAGACCGTTGCGAGCGAACCGTCTGTCCACAGGTGGACGCCGGGCGAGAATTCGTAGTTGGCGTTGCCGTTGTAAGAAGCGATGAGGCCTTCGGCGAGGTCCGCACCCGAAGCGGTAAAGGCCGTCGGCGTGTAGAGGGCGTGGACAGCGCCACCGCTCGGGGCGACATCGGAAGCGATGGTGGTGACAACCACCGCTTCGGCAGAGCGGGCAGCCCCGAACAGGGCCGCCGCGGCCAGAAGGGCAGAGCAGGACTTCATTAGTTCGTCTCCAGGTGAAAAACTAAGCACGCCTCACGCCGGAGGGGCGCTTGGCTCAGAACAGGCTCTAGGCAGGGAGTTAATTGGAGAAGAGGTTCGTGGAGGGGTTCTTGAGGAACGTCGGAGGCTACAAATAGAGGTGACGCCGATCCCGCGCTCGGGCGAATCGATGAGTTGGCTGCATGTTCGCTAACTGCGCATAGCTACCTAGCAAGTCATGGGCGAGGGGCGGCGCATCTGACAGCGGTTTTCTCAAAAAAGATAAAACCCCCGCCGCTGGGGTCTTATGCTGCTGATCGCTGGCTTGAGCAAATGATTGAGCAGCAGAAGAGTGCCATGATGACGAAGCCCAGCGTTTGGGGCTCCGGCACGCCGTTGGTCATGGCCGACGACGAAGCCGTGTACGCGTCACGCCAGACCGTATAATCCGCCGCATCGACGACTCCGTCGCCGTTGCCGTCGGCTAGCAGATTCGTGACATCGCCATAGCTGTCGGTCCACACGACGTAGTCGTCACTATCAATGTCGCCATCGATGTCGTAGTCGCCGGGGAGCTGGATCCTCGCGTAGCGGACGACGCCTTCCCAATCTCGATTCTCGCCGTTGAGCTGAAAGGCCAACTCAAGGTCATGCGATCCGCCCGTTTGGAAGAGCCTGCCCAAACGGAGGGAGTCGGAGGGGCTTAGAATCGTCCCGTCGGTGGGCTTGAGCTCGCTGAGGCGCCCTTCGGTCGGGTTGGCTTCTCGCCAGTCTGAAACCGACTGGTCGTCGAGGCTCGACCAAAGCGCCGGGTCAAGCGACTGTGAGCTGGAAAAGATCGAGTAACCGTCGAGTGCTACGGTGGTGAAACTCTCGTTCGTGAGTTCTGACAGTCCGGTGACGGGATCCACCGTCAGAACGAGGTTGTTGGCGAAGGGGTCACCAAGGAACTCGACCGCTGCTTTGAGAGGCTCTCCCTGGTCGCCTGGCTGGTGGAACTCAAACGTCAGGTCTTCTTCGTGCGGTGTCCCGAAAGGTTCGGTCACCTGAGGAAAATAGATCCTGCCAAGATCAACCGCCGCCGCGCCGATGTGTTTGAGACCTGTCGGCAACAGCTCCGAGAGGCGATTGGTAGTGGGATTCGCTTCGCGCCAGCCGGGAGCGCCTTGATCCGCCAGACTTTCCCAGCCCCCGTCGGTTGGCAGCAAGCCGCCAGACGGCGAGAGGATGCTGTACCCGTCGATATCGACACCGACCGCGGAAGTAGCACGCATCGAAGCGTCGCCGGTGGCGCGGTCAACCGTCAGCACCAAGTCCGGTAGCACGACATCGAGATCGATCCGATAGAACTGATTGTTGTCTTGTCGCCCCGCGACTCGCACGAAGTATTCGCCAGGCTGCATTAGAGTCAGCGAGTTGACCCCTTCTGAGCCGCCGAGCGCGGCTTGATCGAACGAGCGTAGGAGCGTCATTCCAGGCGAGTAAAGCTCTACCACGAGGTCTGACTGCGCAGCGGCGTTGAAGGCGCCCTGCTCGCTGGTCGTATAGGAAGGGCCGATCGGGGTTACCCTCAGGTCAACAACCCCCGTCTTGGTCGTGCTGAAACGAAACCAGTCTTGATCGGACGCCCCGTCGATCCCGAGCCAGTCGTCGTCCGGCTCCTCCACCACCGAGTCCATCGCGTCCGCGCCACGGAACGCTACACCCGCCGACGAAAAAGTCCCGAGCTGCGTCGCGGTCGCCGATGTGTCGTTGCCGCCCGACTTCTCGAGCGGATCGCCATAGAGCCGGTTAAATGCGTAGACATCGTCGAACTGGAGGCCGAAGAAGTGGTCTTGGAGAAAGCTCTCCATCACCGATTCGGCGCCCTGGAGGTCGCTGTGTCCTAGGC
>Ga0247823_10005186_pt1 | contig 10384 bp, 8 predicted proteins | sample 13C_PalmiticAcid_2_FD_192426 | JGI IMG/M metagenome (GOLD analysis project Ga0247823, IMG submission 192426) | Soil microbial communities from agricultural site in Penn Yan, New York, United States - 13C_PalmiticAcid_Day30 | ecosystem: Environmental > Terrestrial > Soil > Agricultural land...
TGAACCCGGTACTGCTTTCCGCCGGTCTTGATCACCGCGTACATTTGGAAGCCTCAGCGTGAACGCAAAAAAGAATGCGCCCGCTAGGAGACCCTGCGGGCGAAGAGCGGCGACATATACGGAAGGGGGAGCCAGAGTCAACGTGCACGGCGCGAAAAGCCCGCGCGGCGGCTGAATGGTTCGGACGGGCTGGCCCCGCGTCGTCGCCTGTGTAATTGGCGAACCCTGTTCGGAGGGGCTTGATATGAACCAGACCACAGATCGGCGCATCGTCGCCGCACGCCATATTGTCAGCCATATTGCTGAGCACCTCAAGGCCGACCTCTCTCTGCGTCTATGGACCGGAGAGGTCCTGCCGCTGGGGCCGGGGGCTCGGGACGACATCCAGATCGTGGTGGCGCGACCGGGGGCCGTGCGGCGGCTGATTCTCAAGCCCGGCCTGATGACCCTGTTCGAGCTTTTCGCCTCGGGGGACCTGAAGGTCGAGGGCGGCAGCCCGCTGGAGGCGGCCGATCGCTGGGACCACGGACGCGCGGTGCATCTGAAGCGGTCGCTGGACCGCTGGCTGATCGCGCGCGAAGCCATGCCCTTCCTGCTGGGGGGAGGCGAGGGCCAGGGCGACGCCTTGCCGGCCTGGGACGCCACCGGCGACGACGGCGTGGGGCGTGATCGCAGCGGGCGGCGCGACCAGGACTTCATCCAGTTCCATTATGATGTCGGCAATGACTTCTACGGCCTCTTCCTCGACCCGGAGATGGTCTATTCCAGCGCCTACTTCACCGCTCACGACGCGACGCTGGAAGCGGCCCAGCAGGAGAAGCTGGATCGCATCTGCCGCAAGCTGCGGCTGAAGCCGGGTCAGCGGATGCTCGACGTCGGCTGCGGCTGGGGCGGTCTGGCCTGCTGGGCCGCCGGAAACTACGGCGTCCATGTTCATGGCGTCACCCTCAGCCAGGCGCAGCTTGATTTCGCCCGCGCCAAGGTCGAGCGGCTGGGCCTGTCGGACAGGGTGACCCTGGAGTTGAAGGACTATCGCGAGGTGACGGGCGACGCCGCCTATGACGCCATCGCCCAGGTCGAGATGTTCGAACACGCCGGTTTCGCCAACCACGAACGGCACTTCGAACAGATGCGGCGTCTGCTCAAGCCGGGCGGCCTCTATTTCCATCAGGCCTCGGTGCGGCGCGGCGGCAAGGGCGAACTGCGGCCCACGCCCACGACCAAGGTCATCACCCGCTTCATCTTCCCCGGCGGCGAGCTGGACACCATCGGCATGACTGTCACCAACCTGGGGCGGCTGGGCTTCGAGACCCTGGATGTCGAAGACATGCGCGAGCACTTCGAGCTGACGCTGCGCGAATGGACGCGGCGTCTGTATGAGCGCCGCGATGAGGCCTATCGGTCGGCGGGTGAGGCCCGCACGCGGCTGTGGCTCATCTATTTCGCCCTGTTCGCCAAGGGGTTCGAGCGAGGCGCAGTGCAGGTCTATCAGACCGTGGCCCAGAAGCGTCGGGCAGGGCCTTCGGGCCTGCCGCTGGATCGCGCCAGTCTCTATCGTTAGCGAAAAGGGTATCGACCGTTACAAAGTAACAGGATATAGCGGCCGGGATGTCGCCGCCCGATCTGCAGCAGCCCGTTCTGATTTCGCTTCTGGGCGGGGGATTCGTCGCGGCCTTCCTGCATGCGGCCCTGCCGACCCATTGGCTGCCCTTTGTCCTGGTCGGGCGAGCGCAGCGGTGGAGTCTGGCGCGGGTCATGACGGTGGCGGTGACGGCGGGACTGGCCCACATCGCCTCGACCGCCCTGGTCGGTTCGTTGATCGTGGCGGCGGGGCTGGCGCTGAACGCCTGGATCGGCGGCCTGCTGCCGCATCTTTCGGCGGCCCTGCTCTTTATATTCGGCGCCTTCTATCTGGCGCGGGCCTCGCTGCAGAAGCCGATCACGGCGACGGGGCCGGAGGCCGAGACGCCCGAGCCCGCCGTATCGGACCGAGCCGCCTTCTGGGGGCTGGTGCTGATGATGGCGGTGACGCCGGGCGAGGTCCTGTTGCCCATCTATCTTTCGTCCGCGACCGAGGGGATGGGGGCGCTGGCCCTGCTGACCCTCGCCTTTGCGGCGGGGACGGTGCTGGGCATGACCCTTTTGGCGGCCCTCGCCAGCGCCGGATACTCCATCCTGCGACTGGAGCGCTGGGCGCGCTATGAAGGGGCCATTCTGGGCGTCGCCCTGATCCTGATCGGCTTCCTGGTGATGACCCATCAGCACTGATGCGCTGATAGGTTATATATTTACATTCAATGACTTATGTTCGCTGTCGTTGACGCGGCATGGCGGGCAGGCCTAGAGGGGACGGCATGGCGCACGATCACGCACACGACCATGACGACCATTCGCATGCGGGGCATGATCATTCGCACGGCCACAGCCACGGGCACGGGCATGACCACGGCCATTCGCACGGCATCGGCGGACACCATCATGGACCGGTGGATACCGGCGACTGGCGTTACGCTGTCGGCCTGATCGTCAACCTGGCCTTTGTGGCCTGCGAGTTCGGGGCCGGGATCTGGGCCGATTCCACCGCTCTGATGGCCGATGCTGGCCACAACCTGTCCGATGTTCTGGGTCTGGCCATGGCCGGCGGCGCGGCCTGGCTGGCGCGCCGCGCGGCGGGCTCCAGGCGCACCTACGGCTACGGCAAGGCGACGGTGCTGGCGGCTCTGGGCAATGCGCTTCTGCTGATCTTCGCCTGCGGGGCCATCGCCTTCGAGGCCATTCGGCGTCTGGCCGAGCCGGCGCCGGTGGCGTCCGGCGTCATCATGGCGGTGGCGGGCATCGGCTTCGTCATCAACCTGGGCACGGCCCTGCTGTTCATGAAGGATCAGCATAAGGACCTGAACGTGCGCGGGGCCTATCTGCACATGATGGCCGACGCCGCTGTGTCGCTGGGCGTTGTGGTCGCGGGCGCCGTCATCCTGCTGACCGGCTGGGCTGTGATCGACGCCCTGGTCAGTCTGGGCATCGTGGCCGTCATCATGATCGGCACCTGGGGCCTGCTGAAGGACTCGGTCAATCTGGCGCTCGACGCCGCGCCGAACGGGGTCGAGGTGGATCAGGTCCGCGACGCTTTCCTGGCCCTGCCGGGCGTCAGCGCCGTCCACGACCTGCACGTCTGGGGCCTGTCGACCACGGACACGGCCCTGACGGCGCATCTCGTCCACGACCGACCCGACGCCGACGCCTTGCTGGCCGAGGCGCAAGGCGTGGCCCGCGGCCGTTTTGGCGTCAGCCACACCACCTTCCAGCTGGAAAGCGGCGCCCTGCCGGATTGCCCGAGCTGCTGAGCGGGGCCTTCCATTTTCGGCCCCGACGCTCCATCTAGCCGCCCATGATCCAGAAGACTCCCGTCACCGTCCTCACCGGCTACCTCGGCGCCGGCAAGACCACGCTCCTGAACCGCATCCTCACCGAGGATCACGGCAAGCGCTACGCTGTCATCGTCAACGAATTCGGCGAGATCGGCATCGACAACGACCTGGTGGTCGGCGCCGACGAGGACGTGTTCGAGATGAACAACGGCTGCGTCTGCTGCACGGTGCGCGGCGACCTGATCCGCGTGGTCAACGGCCTCATGAAGCGTCAGCGCCCGGGCAAGCCCGCGTTCGACGCCATCATCGTCGAGACTACGGGTCTGGCTGACCCCGGCCCGGTGGCCCAGACCTTCTTCGTCGACGACGAGGTCAAGGCCAAGACCCAGCTGGACAGCGTCACCGCCCTGGTCGACGCCAAGCATGTCATGGCGCGTCTGGACGACTCCAAGGAAGCCCGCGAGCAGGTCGCCTTCGCCGACCGCATCATCCTGAACAAGATCGACCTGGTGGACGAGGCCCAACTGGCCGCCGTCGAGGCGCGCCTGCGCGCGCTGAACCCGCTGGCCCCTGTCGTCCGCGCCGAGCGCTCGAACGTGCCGCTGGATCAGGTTCTGGGCCTGCACGCCTTTGATCTGGAGCGCATCCTCGAGGTCAAGCCCGACTTTGTGAACCCGCCCCACGGCGCCGAGGGCCACGTCCACGACGAGCACTGCGGTCACGATCATGGGCATGACCACGTCCATGACGAGCACTGCGGGCACGACCATGATCACGGTCATGACCATCATGCCCATGGCCCGCGCGGCCATGCCCACAACGACGACATCAAGGGCATTTCCCTGACGCTGGACCGGCCGCTGAACGGCGCCAGGTTCACCGCCTGGCTGGACAAACTGCTGGGCGAGCAGGGTCAGAACATCCTGCGCGCCAAGGGCATCATCGACGTCGACGGCGAGGACCGCCGCCTGGTCTTCCAGGCCGTGCACATGATCCTGGAAGGCGACCTTCAGCAGCCCTGGGGCGACAAGGAACGCCGCTGGAGCCGCGCCGTCTTCATCGGCCGCGACCTCAACGAGGCCGAACTGAAGGCCGGGTTCGAGGCCTGCGCGGCATGAACCCGCCGCCCAGAGCGAGGGTCGAGGCCAAGGTGATCTACGGCACGCCCGAGTTCGAGATCGTCAAGGGCGGCGACCATGTGGTCTGCGCCGTCTCGGGCGCCGCCATCCCGCTGGACATGCTCAACTACTGGAGCGTGGAGCTGCAGGAGGCCTACGCCTCGGGCGCTCTGATGACCCAGCGCTGGGTCGAGACGCATAAATAGAACGCGCACCCTCTCCCATCGGGAGAGGGTTTTCAGCCAGTCCGTCATCACTTTCGCCAACACTTCCGGCTGCTCCAGCGGGATCATATGGCCGCTGTCGGCGACGTGAACCAGCGTGGAGCCCGCGATCCCGCGATGCAGTTCCTCGGCCTCATCCATTCCGCGTAGCCGGTCGACGTCCGCCGCCACGATCAGGGTCGGCTGATGAATCTCGCCCAGACGGTCCAGGTCGCCGGCGCGGGCCATGGCCGACTGGCGATGGAAGACCTCGCCGCCCAGCCTCAACCCCATGTCGCGCACCCGCGCGATCATCGCTTCGTCCCCGGCCAGATCGGGATGCAAGGACGAGACGATGGCCGGGCGGCTCAGGCCCTTGAAGGCCTCGGGCGCGGCCTTCAGGGCCGAACGGCGCTGGCGGATCAGCTCCTCGGTGTCGCCGCGCGCCGAGGTGGCGATCAGGATCAGGGCCGCGACCCGGTCCGGCGCGATGCGCGCCAGTTCGCGCGCCACATAGCCGCCCATGGAGAAGCCCACGGCGACGAAGCGATCGGGTGCATCGCTCAGGATGGCGGCGGCCATGCTCTCGATGTCCTCGCCTCGGCTGAGGTCAGTGGCGACCAGAGGCCCGAACGGGGCCAGGTCATCGGCCATGGCGTCCCACAGGGCAGCGTCGGCCATGAAGCCGGGAATGAGCAGCAAGGTCATGGATGTCTCTATAGGCCCAAGTCGGCGTGCGGCGCGACAGACGCGACGCAGGAGGCTATGAGGCGCGTCTGACTTTTCCTGCCTTGCGTGAGCCGACATGCCGACCTTCTCCTTCGACGCCCAGGTCACCGCCGCCCTGTTCGACAAGACGGGCGCCATTTTCGCTCTGGGCGACGGCTCGGTGCGCTTCGAGAACGGCGCCCGCAGCGAGGTCCATGACGGGGCCGTTTTGTGCGCCTGCGTCCACCCCTCGGGCGAGGGGATCGTCACCGGCGGCGATGACGGCAAGGTGGTGTGGAGCCGTGAGGGCGAGAGCGTCGTCCTGGCCACGGCCAAGGGGCAATGGATCGACGCCATCGACGCCTCGGCCGAGAGTGGCCTGATCGCCTTTTCGGCGGGTCGCACCCTGTCGGTGATCGACAGCAAGGACGTGGCTTTCCGCCGCGACTTCCAGCACGAACGGACGGTTTCGGGCGTGGCCTTCGATCCCAAGGGGCGTCGTGTCGCGACCTCGACCTATGGCGGGGCCTGGCTGTGGTATGCGCGCATCGAACAGCAGCAGCCGGTCAAGATGGCCTGGGCGGGCTCGCACCTGGCGGTGGGTTTCTCGCCCGACGGCGCCTTCGTCGTCACCGCCATGCAGGACAACCAGATGCACGGCTGGCGTCTGAAGGATCAGAAGAACATGCGGATGGGCGGCTATCCGTCCAAGATCAAGAGCTTCGCCTTCCTGGCCAAGGGCCAGCTGCTGGCCACCGCCGGCGCCCAGGGCGTGGTGCTGTGGCCCTTCATCGGCGCCAATGGTCCGATGGGGCGGGAGGCGACCGAGATCGGCTTTGACGAAAGCACCCTGATCGCCCAGGTCGCCGCCGCGCCCGCCCACGGCCGTCTGGCCGCTGGGCTGGAGGACGGCCGCGTCTGGTGGGCCGATCCGGCGGGGCAGGGGCTGGACTTCATCAGGAAGGACAAGGGCGCGCCCATCGTCGCCCTGGCCATGAGTTCGGGCGCGGCCCGCGTCGCCTGGGCCGACGAGGACGGTCAGGCGGGCGTGGTCTCGCTCTGAGATCGCGCTTGCGCTGAAGCTTTAGCCCGGCATGGATGGCGTCATGACCCGTGCGAAGACCCGCAAGCGGCGCCCGCTGCTGACCCTGCTGCTGATCCTGGCCCTGATCCCGATCGGCGGGGTGGTGCTGCACCGCTTCGTGCCGCCATTGTTCACCATCCTGATGGTCAAGCAGGCGGTCGCCGGGCACGGCATGGATTATCGCTGGCGCTCTCTGGACCACATCTCGCCGCGTCTGGTCGAGGCGGTGATCGCCGCCGAGGACGCCCGCTTCTGTCAGCACCACGGCTTTGACGTCGAGGCCATCCAGAAGGCGCTGGAGGCCAATGAGCGCGCCGAACAGCGCGGCTCGGGCAAGGTGCGGGGCGGCTCGACCATCAGTCAGCAGACCGCCAAGAACGTCTTCCTCTGGCCCGGCCGCGACTGGGTCCGCAAGGGGCTGGAGACCGGCTATACGGGCCTGATCGAACTGGTCTGGGGCAAGCGCCGGATCATGGAGATGTACCTGAACGTCGCCGAGTGGGCGCCGGGCGTCTATGGCGCCGAGGCCGCGTCGCGGCACTGGTTCCACAAGAGCGCCGAGAACCTGACGGCGCGCGAAGCCGCCCGCCTGGCCGCTATCCTGCCCAGCCCGCGCCGCTACAAGGCGGCTTCGCCCGGCCCCTATGTTCGCCGCCGGGCCAGCCGCATCCAGGCCGCCATGGGCACGGTGCGCGAGGCCGGGCTGGACCGCTGCGTCGACCGCTAAGGCGGCGTTAACCGTCAGCATAGAGCCAAGCCTTAACCGAACATCGTCACGATCCGCCGGAATGCGGGCCTGCGCCCGTCGCGGATTTCGGGGTGCGATAGCGGTGACGAACGGGCTGACGAAGGAGATGAACCGGCTGGCGCATGCCGCGCGGCGCTTTGCAGCGCGCTTCGCCAGGGGCGCAGGCGGCAATGTGGCCATGCTGTTCGCCCTAGCCCTGCCGGTGCTGCTCATGGTGTCGCTCGGCGCCATCGACATCCACCAGGCGTCCAAGGTCAAGGCGGATCTGCAGGACGCGCTGGACGCCGCGGCTCTGGCGGCGGCGCGCACTAATTTCACGGCGGACGACGACTTGAATCGGGTGGGACTGGCCGCGCTGAAGGCCAATATGCCCGCCTATTTCGAGGCGGATGGGGACGGCAAGCTGATCCGTGACGAGGCCAGTTTCAGACTGGTGGAGAACACCGTTGTCGCCGACGCGCGCGTGGACGTGAAGGTCCTGGTCGCGAACATCGTCCTGCCGCCCTACGGCAAGATCCTTGATGACTACCTGCCCGTGGGGAGCCGTTCGGAAGTCCTGCGCGCATCCAGGGACATTGAAGTCGGCCTGGTGCTGGACGTCACGGGGTCGATGCGCGGGACGCGGATCGCGGACCTGAAGGATGCTGCGCGGGAACTGGTCAAGATCGTCGTCCAGGACGAGGACAAGCAGACCCCCTTCTATTCACGCATGGCGATCATTCCCTATTCGTCGGGAGTCAATCTTGATGCGACCGCCAACGGCTTTGGCGACTATCGAACCCTGGCGCGCGGCGCGCCGCCAGCATCGCACAGGATTACCGGTGCGGCATGGTCATCGGGGTCGGCTATCTCGATCACCGGGGTGACGCGGGCGTCGCCCGGCGTGGTCACGGCCAGCGGACATGGACTGAAGAACGGCGATTTCGTCTGGATTCGGGACGTATCCGGCATGAAGCAGTTGAATGATCGCGCCTATCGCGTGGCCAACGCCGCCTCCAACACCCTGAGGCTGGAAGCCTTCAATGGCTCGTCGTGGAGCACCGTCAGCACATCAAGCTACAGCAGCTTCAAGTCCGGCAACGGCAAGCTGCAGAAATGCCTGGTGTCCGACTGTTCGGTGGTGGTCACGGCCGCGGGTCATGGGCTCGCCGCGACGGACCCGGACACGGGCGCGCCCGGCACGGCCTATATCCGCAACGTACGCGGCATGACCCAGATCAACGACAGGGGCTTCGAGATCGCCAATGTCACCAGCAACAGCTTCTCTATCGGAGTGAACGGCGCTGACTACGACCCCTACAGTTCGGGCGGCGACGCCTTCTGCGGCGCCGACGGCTGCGCATATCGCGTCTATCGAAACGTCTCTGGCAACGTCCTTTCCTATCCCCTCAGCGATTGCGTGACCGAACGGACAGGCGCCAACTATAATACCGAGGTCAGCGCCTCCTCTTCCCATGTGGGGCGGCTGTATCCGAGCAGCAGCGGCGACAATATGTGCACCAGGTCAGCCATCCTGCCGCTGACGGCGGATCGCGACGCCATGTATGATCTGATCGGGGTGTCCTCGAATGTGAAATCCGGTCTTCAGGCTGGCGGTTTTACCGCCGGTCAGATCGGCCTGGCCTGGGGCTGGTACGCCGTGTCGCCCGAGTTCGCCTCCTTCTGGCCGACGGCGCCGGCCGAGTATAATCCGCAGCGGACGCTGAAGGCGGTCGTCCTGATGACCGACGGCGAGTTCAATATGAGCCATTGTTCGGGCGTTATGGCTCGCAACTCCGGCGGCGGCGCTGACCGCATCGCCTGCGACGCCGCGCGAGATTCCTACGCGCAGGCCAGGGCCCTGTGCACGGCGATCAAGAACCGCGACATCGTCCTCTACACCGTGGGCTTCCAGGTCTCGGCCACCAGCACGGCGGGGCGCTTCCTGGAAAGCTGCGCGTCGGGCTCGGAGCGTTTCCACATCGCTTCTTCAAGCACGGACCTGACCGAAGCCTTCAAGGCGATTGGCCGGGACATCACCCGACTGCGCATCGCTCGCTGACGCGGGCGAGCGGACAAGCAAAAAGGGCCGGCGGATCGCTCCGCCGGCCCTTCTTCCTTGTGGCGATGCGCCGATCTGTCAGATCAGGCGGATCTCCTTGAGGCGCTCCATCAGGAAATCCTCGGCCAGGATGGTCTTGCCGGCATAGCGGTCGGGGTTTTCCGCGGTGATGGTCGAGGGCAGGGTCTCGATCGGGAAGTCGGGGTTGAAGTGCAGGAAGAAGGGCGTCGAGTAGCGGGCGAAGCCGCGACGCTCGGGGGCCGGGTTGACCACGCGGTGCGTCGTCGACGGCAGGGCGTGGTTGGTCAGGCGCTGCAGCATGTCGCCGATATTGACCACCAGGGCGCCGGCGGGCGGGGCGATGTCCAGCCACTCGCCGTCGGCGTCCTTGAGCTGAAGACCGGCCTCTTCGGCGCCCAGCAGCAGGGTGATGACGTTGATGTCCTCATGGGCGCCCGCGCGCACGCCGGGGGCGTCGGCGGGGACCGGCGGATAGTGCAGCATGCGCAGGACGCTATTGCCCAGCTCGACCTTGTCTTCGAAATAGTCGTCGCCCAGCTTCATGTAGCGGGCGATGGCCTTGAGGATCTTGCGGCCCAGTTGATCCAGGGCGTCGAACATGTCGTAAAGGTGGCTCTGGAAGCCCTCGATCTCGGTCGGCCAGACGTTGTCGCGCATGTATTTGCGATAGGGGTGGCCTTCTGGCAGCTCGCGGCCGACGTGCCAGAATTCCTTCAGGTCCACGGCGGCGGCGCCCTTGGCGGCTTCGACGCCGAAGGGGGTCAGACCGCGCGCGCCGCCGGTGCCGGCCTGGTGATACTGGCGCTTTACGTCTTCCGGCAGGGCGAAGAAGGCCTTGGCGTCGGCGATGGCGGCGTCGATCGTCGCCTGGTCCAGGCCGTGGTCAGCGATCACGGCGAAGCCGTAGCGCGAGAAGGAGGCGCCCAGGGCGTCGGCGAAGGCCTGGAAGTCGGCGTCATAGCCCTGCATCGACACGGGGACGATGGCGCGGGTCTTGGTCTTGTCCTCGGCGGAGGACGCGGTCAGCGATGAGCTCACGGGCGGATCATGCCTCTGAATGCGAATATGGCGGCTTCCATACCCTCTATCGGCG
>Ga0247823_10005189_pt1 | contig 10383 bp, 6 predicted proteins | sample 13C_PalmiticAcid_2_FD_192426 | JGI IMG/M metagenome (GOLD analysis project Ga0247823, IMG submission 192426) | Soil microbial communities from agricultural site in Penn Yan, New York, United States - 13C_PalmiticAcid_Day30 | ecosystem: Environmental > Terrestrial > Soil > Agricultural land...
GCCGCATCTCGCGCCGATGTCGCGAATATCCGACGCCGATACGGCGGCGATCGAACGCGCGATGGAGCGCGCCGACGTGCTGGACCTGCGTGATCGGATCGCGACCGAATTGTCGGGCGGCGAGCGGGCGCGCGTCTTATTTGCGCGCGCGCTCGCCGTCGAGGCGCCCGCGCTGATCGCCGACGAGCCGCTCGCGAGCCTCGATCCGGGGCACCAGATCGACGTGATGGACATGCTGCGCGCCGAGGCGGCGGGCGGCGCATTGGTGATCGCGGTGCTCCACGATCTGACGCTCGCGGCGCGCCATTGCGACCGGCTGCTGCTGATCGACGAAGGACGGATCCTCGCCGACGGGACGCCCGCCGAGGTGCTGACCGCTGAGCGACTGCGCGCGGTTTATGGCATCGACGCGCGCGTAGAAACCGGCGGCGAATGGCCGACGATCACGCTGTTCGGGCGGGCGCGATGACGGACGAAACGCTGTTCGCCGAACAGGGTTATACTGCAGTGCCGTTGTTCGAACCCGAGCTGGTTCGCGAGGCTCAGGCCGACATCGCAGAGCATATCGACCGGATATCGCGCGCGCTCTACCTGCCCTTCGATCAAAGCTGCCCCGACGCGCCGCTGACCGAGCGGATCGACCGGGTGTTTGCGCACGAGCGCAGCGTCGCGAACCTGCTGCGCGTTGCGGTGTGCACCGATGCGCATCGCGGGCCACGATTGCAGGCGCTGGTCGATGATCCGCGGCTGATCGAGACCGCAGAGCGGCTCGGCGGGCGCAAATTGTCGGGAAAGATCGCGCGCGTCCGCGCCAGCATCGCCTGCTTTCCCGAGCATCGCCACGCGTGGCACAGCGACGTCGCGCGCGACGACGGCACCGGATGCGGCAAGGTCGTGGTGACCGCATGGATCCCGCTAAGCGATGCCGGACCCGAAAGCGGCGGGCTGGAGATTGCGGCCGGGCGCCAGCCCGCGCCGCTGGCGAGCGAGGGCAACGACGGGTTCGAAATCCCCGAATGGCGGCTCGCGGGCCTGCCGCGCGTGCAGCCCGGGTGTCCGGCGGGGACGGCGCTGTTCCTCGATCGCTTCACCCCGCACCGCACCTTGCCGACGCGCGCGACGCGCTTCGCGCTCGTCGTGTGGATGAAGGCGGCCTAGCGGGCGGGTTCGACGCGGACCGTGCGGCTGGCGCGCTTGCCGTCGGCGGAACGGCTGCGCAGATCGGCCGCGCCGCTGACCGCTACGGGACCCGAATAGCGCGTCCAGGCGCCGTCCACGAGGCGATATTCGATCATTGTGCCGGGGAACATGCTGTTCGCCTCGAGCTTGCCGTTCGCGATCCGCGCGCCGGGAGGGGCGACGCGATAGGCGATGCCCATCCGTTCGAGCTGCGGGAACTGCGCCGCAACACGCCCGGTGAAGTCCTGCCAGCCCGCCTTCAGCTTTGCGGCATCGATGCGCTTGTCGCCCCATTTGTAGCTCGCGCCCGCCTGGTATGCCGGGGCCCATGGCGCGGGACTCCACGCGCGCTCGGCGAGCGCGAGCAGGCGCGGGAAGAGCATATAGTCGACCTGCGCGTCGGTGCGGATCGTCTCGCTCCACAGCTGCGCCTGCAGCCCGGCGATACGGTGGCCGGGCTGAAGCGCCGGCTTGTCCTCGATCGCCTTGCCCTCGGCCTGGATGTTGCGGATCGTCGCGGCGTTGGCGGGCAGATTATCCGGCATGAAGCCGAACACCTGATAGGGATCGACCCCGCGCGAAGCCCAGTTGTACCCACCCTCTTCGGGGTTCGGCGCATAGGGCATGTCGAAATAGCCGAGGTCGGGGATCGAGAGCACCGCATCCCAACCGCGGTTCATCTGGTCGTGCGCCTCGCGGATCGCGCCCGCGTGGAGCACGCCCCAGATATTGGTCTGGACCTTCTTGGGCATCGCGGCCGCTTCGGTGTGCCCCATGCCGTCGCTCCAGCCGCCGGCTTCGAGCCCCTTGGCGGCGACGCTCTGGCTCACACGCTCGATGAAGCGCGGGGTGAGCTTGCCCGCATCGCCGCCATTTTCGGCGATCATCGCCTTGCACGCGGGCGATTTGACCCACGCACCCGCAGTCTCGTCGGCACCGAGGTGGAAGGTCCTGAGCGGTACGCCGGCCTGTTTGTGCATGGCGGCGAGCGCGTCGACCACGGTGTCGACGAAGCGATAGGTCGCGGGAAGGCAGACGTTCAACGTGTTGTCGCTGTAATTCTGGATGCTGCGATATTCAGTCGTGTCGGCGGGGTCGATCAGCCGGTAGGCTTCGGCCTCGGCCTTCTTTCCTGCGGCGGTCAGCCGTGCTGCGCGCACCTCCATCGCCTTGATCGCGGCGCGGCTGTGGCCGGGCATGTCGATCGACGGAATGACCTCGATCTGCCGCGCTGCTGCGGCCTGTACGATCGCGACATAGTCGGCGACGCTGAGGTAGCCGTTGACGCCGCCGGCACCGTCGGGTCCGGCGCCGAGTTGCGGGAGCAGACACGTCTGCTCGGCGAGGTCGTGGCAACGTTTCGAGCCGATTTCAGCGAGTTCGGGAAGCGGGGGAATCTCGATCCGCCAGCCTTCGTCGTCGGCGAGATGGAGATGCAGCTTGTTGAGCTTGTATGCCGCCATCGCCTCAACGAGCTTCAAAATCTGGCCGCGGCCGTGGAAGTTGCGGCCGAGGTCGATGTGGAGCCCGCGGAAGCGATATTCGGGGGCATCCTCGACACGAAGCGGCGCAAGCTTGCCCCGTTCGAACGCCGCCTGCTGCGCGAGCGAACGCAGCGCATGGCTCGCGCCCGCCGCATCGCCCGCTGCGATCTCAATACCCGACGCCTTGACGTCAAGGGTATAGCTCTCGGGCTTCATCGCCGTATCGACACGGATCGCCAGCGGCACCGCGCCGCCCTCGGCCGCACCTAGTGCCGCCAGAGCGGGCGCGATGGCGCTTCGGTCGAGACCGGTCAGCGTCGGCGCGACGCCGAGACCGAGGTCGATTGTTTTGCCCCTACCCTGCGTCGCTTTGACCGGTTTGGGCAGGATCGCGATACCCGTCGCTTCGGGCGCCTGCCGTTCGGCCTGCAGCGCGAAGGCGCGTTCGGCGGTGAGCCAGCGCGTCCTGTCGGCGCCGCCCTTGGTCGCGAGTTTCGCCTCGTCGGTCATCGGCGCGACGAAGGGCAGGAATTGCAGCCCCGTCTCGGGATCGAGCACCGGGCGCGTTGCGGCTATCGTGCGCGGTTTCAAGCCGTCGGCGACGAGATAGGCGTTGGGCATCGCGAACGCCTTCGAGAAGTTGGAGCCGGTGCCCCATAGCTTGATCTCATGCTTCGAGCCGGGGCGCAGCATGACACCGGGCTTCAGCGTCAGTTGCTGGACATCGCCGTTCACAAGCCGGTGCGTGAAGATGTCGCTCTCGACGAGCGGGAGCCGGTTGACGAAGCTGAAATAGAGCGAGAGGCCGTGCGTCGGCAGCGCGTCAGGCAGTTTTTCGGGGATCGTCAGCGTGATCGTCGACAGGAAGCAGCCCTCGATGCCGGTTGGGCAGGCGGGGCCGTTGTCGACGACCTGATAGCGGTAACCCAGCGTGTCGGCGAGGCGGTCGAGCGAGGTTTGCGACGATGTGTCTGCCGCCAGAGCCTGAGGCGCGGCCAGCGCTGCAATCGCGATCCCCATCGACCCCAAGGCCCGCATTCCTATTCTCCCGATCGATAATTTGTATCTAATTTGTCATGTCATAACTGACCGGTCAACGCCTTTCAATTCGACTGTTTTGGCGGAATAATCAGGAAAATTCTCGAACACCTCGCGTTTCACCTCGGAAAGACGACCCGATTGGTTTTATATTAGTATTGTCATCAGGCCTACGCAAAGCGCAGCAATCGCCCGTTCGCGCAACGGCAGTCGGCGAGAACTATTCGCAACAGATTGACGCGACGATACCAATGCAACACATAAGGCCATGGCGCTGGTCCTATCGACCCAAGTGCCTTTGCAACCGGATGGAGCAACGTCCTTGTCACTGATCGAACGCGTGGGGCCGCTGCAGAAGGACGATCCCACTCCGCTGTACCTTCAGTTGCAGAAGATTCTGCGCGACGCGGTCGAGGGGCAATTGGTCAAGGCCGAGGAGGCGATCCCGACCGAGCGCGACCTCGCCGAAGAATTCGACGTGTCGCGGATCACGGTGCGCAAGGCGATTGACGGGCTCGTTGCCGACGGCATCGTGACACGCCGCCGCGGCGCGGGAACCTTCGTCACCCGGCCGCGCGTCGAGAAGAGCTTTTCGAAACTGACCTCCTTTTCCGAAGACATGGTCTCGCGCGGGCGCAAGCCGTACAGCGAATGGATCAGCAAGACCGCGGGCGCAGTTACGCCCGAAGAGGCGCTGTCGCTCGGCCTGTCGCCGGGTTCGCTCGTCTACCGCTTTCACCGCATCCGCTATGCCGACGACACCTCGATGGCGCTCGAATATGCGACGATCCCGGCCTATTGCCTGCCGTCGGTGGAGACGGTCGGGGCGTCGCTGTACGAAGCGCTCGAAGCTGCAGGACATCTGCCGGTGCGCGCCCTCCAGCGGCTGCGCGCGGTCGCCTTCACCGCCGAACAGGCGGAGATACTGGGGATCGAGACCGGCACGCCCGGCCTGTTCATCGAACGGCGCGGTTTCCTGTCCGACGGGCGCACCGCCGAATTCACCCAAAGCTATTATCGCGGCGACGCCTATGACGTCGTCGCCGAGTTGAACGGCTAGGCTCATAGGCGCCGCGCGACCGGCCTCTAACGCCTTCGCGCTTCCCTATAAGACCAATTCCCGGCGACAGCCGCACCGCCGCGGCCGACTTTCTCCCAACGTGCCGCGCATCTGGAACGCTAGGAATGGCAGCGTTTCAGCGGCTGAATCTTGAAAATTCGCTCTTCGCAAACATACATCTTGATGAGACCTATATAACCTATATAGTACCAATGTATCGAGCGGCCGTACGCTGCCGACCGGGAGACAAGATTCTATGACGCCGAACGCCGCATCGGACGGACAACCGACGCTGATGGAGCAGGAAGCAGGCGAAGCGGCCGCTGCAGTCGCGAGGATGCTCGAGGCGAATCGGGACGCGTTCGCCGCGATCGGCCGGCACCTTCGCGCCTCTCCGCCCGCCGCGGTCGTGACCTGCGCGCGCGGATCGTCGGATCATGCCGCAACCTATGCCAAATATCTGATCGAGACGATGACGGGGACGCCGACCGCATCGGCCGCGCTGTCGATCGCCTCGCTCTACGACGCGCCTGCGGTGGCCGGAAACCGGCTGTGCCTGGCGATTTCACAGTCGGGCAAGAGCCCCGACCTGCTCGCCGCGGTCGAACAGCAACGCGACGCCGGCGCCTTTGTCGTCGCGCTCGTCAACGCCGAGGACACCCCGCTCGCCAAGCTCGCCGATGTGGTGATCCCGCTTTCGGCCGGGATCGAGCGCTCGGTCGCTGCGACCAAATCCTATATCTGCTCGCTCGCGGCGATTGCGGCGCTCGTCGCGGCATGGGCCGAGGATGCGGCGCTCGAAGACGCGCTGACCACCCTGCCCGCAGAGCTTGCGGACGCGTTCGCGCTCGACTGGTCGCCCGCGGTGACCGCCTTTCAGGGCGCGACCAACTTGTTCGTGCTCGGCCGCGGCTATGGTCTTGGCGTCGCGCAGGAGGCGGCGCTCAAGTTCAAGGAGACCTCGGGGCTCCACGCTGAAAGTTTCAGCGCCGCCGAGGTCCGCCACGGCCCGATGGCGATTGTCGGCGATGCCTTTCATGTCCTCGCCTTCGGCGGCAGCGACCGCGCGGCAGTCAGCGTCCGCGAGGCGGCGACCGAGTTTCGCGGCCGCGGCGCGACGGTCCTGCTCGCCGATCCGGCGGGCGGCGACCTGCCCGCCATCGCGGCGCACGCCGCTATCGAGCCGATCCTGCTGATCCAGAGCTTTTACCGCATGGCGAGCGCGCTCGCACTCGCACGCGGCCACAACCCCGACTCGCCTCCCCATCTCAACAAGGTTACCGAGACCCTATGATCTTTCGTTTCCATAACGGCCGTGTCGCATTGCCGACGGGCGCGGTCGGCACGGCAGACATCGCGATTGCCGACGGCGCCGTCCTGTCGGTGACGCCCGCCGCCGACACGCCCGTCGACAAGGCGGTCGACCTGGGCGGCGGCTGGCTGCTTCCGGGCTTTGTCGACACGCAGGTGAACGGCGGCGGCGGCGTTCTGTTCAACGACCAGGTCGATGTCGAGGCGATCGCGGCGATCGGCGCCGCGCACGCGCGCTATGGCACCACCGCTTTCCTGCCGACACTGATCAGCGACACCCCGGCGCAGATAGCCTCGGCACTCGCCGCGGTCGATGCCGCGATCGAGCAAGGGGTGCCCGGCGTCGTTGGCATCCATATCGAAGGCCCGTTTATCAATGAGGTGAAGCGCGGCATTCACGAGGCGCATCGTATTCGCCGGCTCGACGACGCGATCCTCGCGACGCTGACCGCGCCGCATCGTGGTCGCGTGATGCTGACGCTTGCGCCTGAACTCTGCGCCGAGGATGACATCCGCACTCTCGTGCGCCACGGCGTGATCGTTAGCGCGGGGCACAGCGATGCGACCTATGACGAAGCCCAACGCGCGATCGCCGCGGGGCTCACCGGCTTTACCCATTTGTTCAACGCGATGTCGCCGCTGCACCACCGCAACCCGGGTGCGGTCGGCGCGGCGTTCGATTCGGATAGCTGGTGTGGGCTGATCGTCGACAACGTCCACCTCCACCCCGCAGTCGTCCGGCTCGCGGTCCACGCCAAGGGCAAGGATCGTATCATGCTGGTCACCGACGCGATGCCCAGCGTCGGCACCGACGTCAGCGAATTCACGTTGCAGGGCAAGCGCATCGCGGTGAAGGACGGCGTCTGCATTTTCGAGGATGGCACGCTCGCCGGCACGCATCTGGACATGGCATCGGCGCTCCGCAAGACCGTTGAGGTAACTGGCCTTTCCGTCCCCGACGTGTCGGTGATGGCGAGCGCGACGCCCGCAACCTTCCTGTCGCTGCACGATCGCATCGGCGCGATCGCGCCCGGGCAGCGCGCCGACTGGGTGTGGCTGGACGCCGAACTCGCACCGCGTGCGACATGGATCGGCGGACAGATTATTTCGACATCTGCGCCGGACTTTGTCCGAACCGCATAATGACACATAAGCCGCAAGACATAAGCGGCGGAAGTTTTGGGGAATAACCGATGAGCCTGATCATCACCTCTCCGCTCAGAGGGTGGGCGACGACGCTGGATAGCGTGCCCGATCCGGTCTTTGCCCAGCGGATGATGGGCGACGGCGTCGCGATCCAACCGCTCGGTGACACAGTGGTCGCGCCGTTCGATGGTGAGGTGGTGACGCTCCACGACGCGGGCCATGCGATTTCGCTGCGCAGCGCGGAAGGCGCCGAAATACTGATCCATATCGGGCTCGATACGGTGATGCTGAAGGGCGCGGGCTTCACGCCGCTGGTCGCGATTGGCGACAGGGTGTCGCGCGGCGATCCGCTGATCCGTTTCGACCTCGATGCCGTCGCGCTCGCCGCGACCAGCCTGATCACGCCGGTGATCGTGACCAATGCCGAGGCCTTTGCGATCGGCCGCCGCACCGTCGATTGCGCCATCGGGGCATGCGAGGCGCTGATGACGCTGGTCCCGGTGCAGGCCGAGGCGCGGCGCCGGTCGGACGACGGCACGCTGATCGAGCAGGCGGTGACGCTGTCGCTGCCGCACGGAATCCACGCGCGCCCTGCGGCGCGGATTGGCGAGACGGCGCGCGGCTTCGAGGCCGAGGTGCATCTGCTGAACGGCGACAAGCGCGGCGATGCGCGCAGCACCGTGGCGCTGCTCGCGCTCGGTACAGCTTTCGGCGACGAGGTGATCGTACAGACGCGCGGCGACGATGCCGAGGCGGCGCTGGCGGCGATCGTCGCGTTGCTGGCAACCGACATGGGTGAAGGCCCGCCGGCAGTGGCGCCGGTCGCAGTGGATCAGGCACAACTTCTGCGTGCTGGACAGATAGGGGGGGTGATTGCCTCGCCCGGCCTCGCGATGGGGCCGACAGCGCGGTTGCGACAGGTCGATATCGCGGTGGCACATGATGGTGCAGGAGCGGTCGAAGAGCGCGCCGCACTGCTCGCCGCACGGACCGACGTTCGCGGGCAGATCGCTGCACGCGCGGACAGCACCGACGGCAGCGTCGCGGCGGTCATGCACGCGCATCTTGCGCTGATCGACGATCCCGAACTGCTTGCGGGCGCGGAGAAACGCATCGCCGAGGGGCGCAGCGCGGGCTTCGCGTGGCGCGGAGCGATCCACGACCAGATCGACGCGATCCGCGCGACGGGCAACGCGCATCTGATCGAACGCATCGACGATCTGGTCGACATCGAGCGCCAATTACTATCGGCGCTGACCGGGACGCCGCTCGACAGCGCCGCGCTTCCCGCGGGGGCGATCGTGGTCGCCGAGGATTTGTTGCCGTCGCAGCTGGTAAAGCTCGCAGCGGCCAAACCCGCCGGCATCTGTCTCGCGCGCGGCGGCCCGACGTCGCATGTCGCAATTCTTTGCGCGGGCATGGGGCTCCCGGCGCTCGTCGCGATGGGCGACGCGCTGGATGCCGTTGCGGACGGCGTAGCGCTATTGCTCGACGCCGAGATGGGGCATGTCACGGTCGCGCCCTCCCCCGTCGATGTCGCTGGTTTCACCGCGCGGCTTGCGAAGCGTGCCGCGCGGCGCGAAGCTGCACAATCGGCGGCGAAAGATGCCTGCCAGACCGCCGACGGCACCCGCATCGAAATCTTCGCTAACATCGGCACGGTCGACGACGCCGCGCTCGCCGCTGCGCAGGGCGCAGAAGGATCGGGGCTCGTGCGCAGCGAGTTCCTCTTTCTCGATCGCGATACCGCGCCGTCGGAGGACGAACAGCACGCCGCCTATCACGGCATCGCCGACGCGCTCGCGGGCAAGCCCGTGATCATCCGCCTGCTCGACATCGGCGGGGACAAGCCCGCCGCCTATATCCCGATCGCGCATGAGGAAAATCCGGCGCTCGGCCAGCGCGGCATTCGCGTTGCGCTCGCCCGGCCCGACCTACTCGAAACCCAGTTGCGCGCGATCCTGCGCGTGACGCCCGTCGGCCAGTGCAAGATCATGATCCCGATGATCGCGAGCATCGACGAACTGCGCCAGGTGCGCGCACTCGTCGACCGGCTGCGCGGCGAAATGGGTATCGCGAGCCCGGTCGAGGTCGGGGTAATGGTCGAGACGCCCGCCGCAGCGATGACCGCCGACCTGCTCGCCGCCGAGGCCGATTTCCTGTCGATTGGCACCAACGACCTTACCCAATATGTGCTCGCGATGGACCGCGGCAATCCGGCGGTCGCTGCCGGGGTCGACGCGATGCACCCCGCGGTGCTGCGCATGATCGGTGAAACCTGCCGCCTTGCGACCGCGCGCGGGCGCTGGGTCGGGGTCTGCGGCGGACTCGCCTCCGATCCCGCGGCGCTGCCGATCCTCGTCGGGCTCGGCGTCACCGAACTCTCCGCCGTCCCCGGCTTCGTCGCCGAGGCAAAGCAGATCGTCCGCACGCTGACCCTGATCGAAGCGCGCGCGCACGCCGAATTGGCGTTGCAATGCAAGTCGGCAGCCGAGGTTCGCGCGCTCGCCCGCGCATTCGAGGAGACACGGCGATGAGGAAGATGCTCGAAACGCTCCAGCCGCTCGGCCGCGCGCTGATGCTGCCGATCGCGGTGCTGCCGATCGCCGGCCTGCTGCTGCGCATCGGCCAGCCCGACCTGCTCGATATCGCCTTCATTTCGGCGGCGGGCGCCGCGATTTTCGAGAATCTCGGCATCCTCTTCGCGATCGGCGTCGCGGTCGGCTTTGCGCGCGACGGCAATGGCGCCGCGGCGCTCGCGGGCGTCGTCTGCTACCTTGTCACCACCACCGGCGCGCAGACCTTCCTCGCCGCGCCGCCCGATATCGGCGCGGGTTTACCCGAAGCGGCGGCGGCACTGGCGGCCAAGAATTGGGCGTTGACGCAGATCGACAAACTTGAGGTGCCGATAGGCATCTTGTCCGGCCTCATCGGCGGCAATTTCTACAACCGCTTCGCGACGATCGCGCTGCCAGAATATCTCGCCTTCTTCGGCGGACGGCGTTTCGTGCCGATCGCGAGCGGCGTCGCGGGGCTGCTGCTCGCGGCGGTGCTCGGCTATGGCTATGCGCATATCAGCGGCGCGATCGACGCCGCGAGCCGTACGGTGGTCGAGAGCGGCGGCGCCGGGCTGTTCGTCTATGGCGTGCTCAACCGGTTGCTGAT
>Ga0247823_10005190_pt1 | contig 10382 bp, 6 predicted proteins | sample 13C_PalmiticAcid_2_FD_192426 | JGI IMG/M metagenome (GOLD analysis project Ga0247823, IMG submission 192426) | Soil microbial communities from agricultural site in Penn Yan, New York, United States - 13C_PalmiticAcid_Day30 | ecosystem: Environmental > Terrestrial > Soil > Agricultural land...
ACATCGCTCACGGACAGCGAGTTCAGCGCCTCGTTGAGGACGGTCCGGTTGTTCGTGAACTCGGTGAGACGCCTCGCCGTGTTGGTGACGCCGATGAGCGAGATCTGCTGCCCCTTGAGAAGTCCGTCGACGATGCGGCGGACTTCCTGCTTGGCGAGGTCCAGCCGCGTCTTGCCGGTCGCCTGGTCGATCGCCCCCATGCTGGCGGAGTTGTCGATCAGGATCGGCAGGTACTGGGCATCGGCCAGATCGCCGCGCCAGTACGGCTGCATCGCCGCCAGGACCAGCAGGCACAACAGCAGGATTTGAAGCAGGAGCAGCAGGTTCCGGCGGAACCGCTGGAACGGCGAGTTCACCCGTTGGTCGCTGATGACCTGCCGCCATAAGGCCAGCGAAGGCAGCTCCAGCCGCGGCCGCTTCAGCTTGAGGAAGTAAAAGATGATCAGCGGAACGAGCAGCCCGAACAGTGCGGCGGCGATCGGCGTCGAGAAGCCCGGAATCCAGTTCATCATGCGAGGATTCAGGGGTCAGGATTCAGGAAACATCGTCATGCCCAAGCCGACGGCTGGCCGTCGCTCATACGCCATTCCTGCCGCAACCGTGGGATCAGGTTTTCGACCCGCCCTCATTTTCGCCGTCGTTGCTGTCCTTGATCCCCTTTTTGAACTCGTTGACCGACGAACCCAGGTTCCGCATCAGGCTCGGCAACCGGCTCCCGAACAGCAGCAGGATCACCACGAGGATGATGATCATCTGCGTCGGCGTGCCGATCATGCCGAGCAGCGAGGAGTGATTCGGGAAGAACAAGGTCTGCATTGGGGAAATCCGACGGCTGAAAGCGTGTCTATCAGGCTACCAGACCCGGAGCCGATTGGCATGGGTGAGGCCTCGGCAATCCGTCCAGCCCCGCTGACTCGGCGTTGGTGCTGTCATTTCGCGCACAACTGAGCTTCAACGGTTGCCCCCGCCGCAAGCTCCGCGGTTCAATAGTCATTGCCAGTCGTCGCTGCTTCAGCGAACGAGTATTCGGGGGAATCATGCTGCGCTGCCTTGCTCTCTCAATTGCGCTCCTTGCCAGCCCAGCCGCCGCTGTCGCCGAAGAGCCGATCGTCTTCAACCGCGACATCCGCCCGCTCCTCTCGGATCGCTGCTTCGCCTGCCACGGCCCCGACAAGAACCACCGCGAAGCCGGCCTCCGCCTCGACATCCGCACGAACGCGTTGGAAGCACTCGAATCCGGCCACACCGCCATCGTCCCCGGCAAACCGGACGCCAGCGAACTCATCCGCCGCATCACGTCGACCGACCCTGATGAACGGATGCCCCCCGGCGACCACCAGAAGCCCCTCACTCCCGAACAGATCGAACTCTTCAAACGCTGGATCGAGACCGGCGCCGAGTACCAGGATCACTGGTCCTTCACGCCAATCACGCGCCCCGCGATCCCCGAATCCGTCAACAAGGATTGGCCCTCCGCCCATCCGGTCGACCGCTTCATCCAGGCCCGCCTTACCAGGGAAAAACTCGCCCCCGCGAAGGAAGCCGACCGCCGTACGCTGATCCGTCGCGTCACGTTCGACCTCCACGGCCTCCCGCCCACCGACATCGAAATCAATGATTTCGTGAACGACCAGTCCGTGGACGCCTGGGAAAAAGTCGTCGACCGCCTCCTCGCCTCTCCTCGCTACGCCGAGCGTCAGGCGATGTTCTGGCTCGATGCCGTCCGCTACGCCGACACCGTCGGCTTCCACGGCGACCAGTTCCAGGACGTCTGGCCCTACCGCGACTACGTCCTGAAGTCGTTCCACGAGAACAAACCGTTCGACGAGTTCACCCGTGAACAGCTCGCCGGCGACCTCATCCCGAATGCCACCCGCGACCAGAAAGTCGCCTCCGCCTTCAACCGCCTCAACCGCATGACGGCCGAAGGAGGCGCCCAGGACAAGGAATACCTCGCCAAGTACGCGGCCGATCGCGTCCGCACCATCGGCGTCGCCTGGCTCGGCCTCACCACCGGCTGCGCCGAATGCCACGACCACAAGTTCGACCCCTTCACCGCGAAAGACTTCTACCAGCTCGAAGCCTTCTTCGCCGACATCGATGAACAGGGCTTCTACGGCGGCGCCAGCGTCACGGGCGAATGGGGCCCGGTCCTGTTGTTGCCGTCGCCGAAGCAGGAAGCCGAGCTCGCACGCCTCGATGCCGAACTCGCCGCCATTAAGTCCCTCCGCGACGCCGTTCCCGAATCGGCTATCGAATCCGGCCGCAAACAGTGGGAGGAACGCCTGATCGCCCTCGATCAGGCGAAGCAACTCGACTGGGTCCCGGTGAAGCCGATCGCACTCGCCACGAAGAACGGCGCGGTTCTCACTGACGAAGGCAACGGCCAGATCGTCGCCAGCGGTCTCAATCCCGACCACGAAACCTACATCGTCTCCTTCAAACCCGGCCCCGGCGAATGGAACGCCCTCCGCCTGCAGATCGATTCCTCCCTCGACCTCCCCGGCAGCAACGTCGCCCGCGGCTGGGTCGGCATCATGCTCAGCGAACTTGAAATCGACGTCGCCGACAACGCGTCCTCGCAGGCACGCTCATTCCCGATCTCCGAGGCCGTCTGCCAGGAAGCCAAAAAGACCCGCAACAGTTCCCCGGCCTTCGCTGCCGTCGATGGCGACCCGAAAACCGGCTGGGGCAACGATCGCGGCGCGCCCCCCAATCGCCTCGTCGTCCGCTTCCGCTCTCCACTCCAGGCGACGGCCGACACCGTCCTGACCGTCCGACTCCGTCACGAATCGGAATACCGCCGCGCCACGATCGGCCGGTTCCGCCTCGCCTTGTCGCACCTCGAAGGCGCGACGATGGATGACAGCGGCGTCCCCGAGGCCGTCATCGCCGTCCTTCGCAAGCCGGCCGACAAACGAACGAAGAAAGAAGAGAAATCCGTCGCCGACTTCTACCGCATCCTCGGCCCCGGCTTCGATGGCATGCGCCGCCGCGAAGATGAACTCAAGGCCCGCCGCGGCATGCTCGAACAGGCCATCCCCGCCACATTGACGACCGTCGCCCGCAAGGAGCCTCGCACCACCCGCATCCTCCCCCGTGGCAACTGGATGGACGACACCGGCGCCGTCGTCGATCCCGATATTCCGTCGCACTTCGGTCCGATCGCCAAAGTGGGAACCCGCGCTTCACGGCTCGATCTTGCCAACTGGCTGGTCGGCGCCGACAACCCGCTCACCGCCCGCGTCTTTGTGAACCGCGCCTGGCGGCAGTTCTTCGGCACCGGCCTCTCCAAAAACCTCGATGACGTCGGCTCGCAGGGCGAATGGCCCAGCCACCCGGAACTGCTCGACTGGCTGGCGAGTGAGTTCATCGAGCCAAACATTCAACACAGCCATAACCACCTCTGGGACGTCAAGCACCTCATGCGGACGATCGTCACCAGCCACGCCTACCGGCAGTCGTCGGTGACGGATGACAATGCCCGCCAGCGCGATCCCGACAACCGCCTCCTGGCCCGCCAGACGCCGATCCGCCTGGATGCCGAAAGCATCCGCGACAACGCCCTCGCCGTCTCCGGCCTTCTGCACAACGACTTCGGCGGCCCCAGCGTCTTCCCCGTTCAGCCCGATGGCTACTGGGCCGCGCTCAACTTCCCCAAGCGCGAATACGCCGCCAGCTACGGCGACGCCCTCCACCGCCGCAGCCTCTACACCCACTGGCAGCGGACATTCCTCCACCCCACGTTGCTCGTCTTCGACGCCGCCACCCGCGAGGAATGCACGGTGCAGCGGACGAATTCGAACACTCCGCTGCAGGCGCTGACGGTGCTCAATGATCCGATCTTTGTCGAAGCGGCCAGAGCCCTCGCGCTGCGGACGCTCTCTGTGGGCGGATCCACGCTCGACAACCGGATCGCCTGGGCCTTCGAGCAGGCCACGGGCCGCCCGGCATCGGACGACGAACGACGAGTCCTGGTCGATCTCTACCGTGAGAGACGCAAGGAATTCGATCAACACCCCGAGCGCGCATCGACGCTCATCCTGGCGGGCGCTGTCGGTTCCGGCCCCCATCCCGCCGACTGGGCCGCGATGACCGCCGTCACCCGGGCCATCCTCAACCTCCACGAAACCATCACGCGGGACTGACTGACGCGCTGACGCACGAAACTCACAACAGTCAATCTGAACCCCGGCGTTTCACGCTCATGAACTCACTCGATCCCCGCCTCCTCGCCGCCAGCCGCCGCACCTTCCTCCGCGGATCCCTCGCCGGCCTCGGTGCCTTCGCCGTCAACGGCCTCCTGAACCCGCAGCTCTTCGCCGCTCCCAACCAGAAATGGACCGGCGTCATCCCCGCGCCGCATCACACGCCGAAGTGCCGCCGCGTCATCTACCTCTACCAGGCCGGCGGACCGAGCCATCTCGAAACGTTCGACCACAAGCCGAAGCTGGCCGAAATGCACGGCCAGCCGATGCCCGAATCCTTCACCAAAGGCCAGCAGCTCGCCCAGCTGCAGGGACAGCAACTCAAGTGCTTCGCCCCGCAGTATGAGTTCAAGAAGTACGGCCAGTCGGGCCAGTCGCTGTGTGAACTCTTCCCCCAAATCGGCACCGTCGCCGACGACATCTGCGTCGTCCGCTCGATGTACACCGAGCAGATCAACCACGACCCCGCCCACACGCTGATGAACTCCGGCGCCATCGTCGCCGGCCGGCCCAGCATGGGCTCCTGGCTCCTCTACGGCCTCGGGGCCGAATCCGAAAACCTTCCCGGCTTCGTCGTCCTCACGTCGGCTGGCAAAGGGGGACAGATGCAGCCCATCGCCGCCCGCCAGTGGTCGGCCGGCCTCCTCCCCAGCCGCTTCCAGGGCGTGAAGCTCAACTCCATCGGCGATCCCGTCCTGCACATCGGCAACCCGGACGGCATCGGACCCGAGGCCCAGTCCGACGCCATCGCAGCGATCAATGCACTGAACCGGATGCGGCACAGCCAGACGCACGACCCCGAAGTGCTCACCCGCATCGCCCAGTACGAAATGGCGTTCAAGATGCAGTCGAGCGTTCCCGAACTCGTCGACATGTCGGGTGAACCGAAGCATGTCCTTGATGCGTACGGGGCCGAACCGGGCGACGGCTCATTCGCTTCCAACTGCCTCCTCGCCCGCCGACTGGCCGAGCGCGGCGTCCGGTTCATCCAGCTCTATCACCGCGACTGGGACCATCACGGCAACATCAAGAACGATGTGAAGCTCAAGGCCGGCGAGGTCGATCAGCCCACGGCCGCCCTCATCAACGACCTCAAATCCCGCGGCATGCTCGATGACACGCTGATCGTCTTCGGCGGCGAGTTCGGCCGCACGCCGATGTCCCAGGGAGGCAGCGGCCGCGACCACCACATCAAGGGCTTCTCCATGATGCTCGCCGGCGGCGGCATCAAGGGGGGCGTCTCCTACGGAAACACCGATGAACTCGGCTACGCGGCAGAAGAAAACCCCGTCAGCGTCCACGACTTCCACGCCACGATGCTCCACCTCTTCGGCATCGACCACAGCCGGCTGACCTACAAGTTTCAGGGACTCGACCTGAAACTCACCGGCGTGGAGCCCTGCCGCGTGGTCAAGGAAATCCTCGCCTGAAGGAAAGGCGGGAGGCCGGAGACCGGAGGCGGGAGGAAGAAGCCTCAGAAGGCTCGCCTTTCACACCTCGTGCCCAAGCTCCGCTTGGGCACGTCCCACCCAGAAGCTCCGCTTCGCGCACACGAACCAGAGCTTCAAGGCGGGTGCGACCCCAAGCAGAGCTTGGGATCGAGGAGCTGGCTCTTTCCTCCGGCCTCCCGTCTCCGGCCTCCCGCCTTCTTTCACATCCGATCCCGTTCCCGCAGCAACCGCTTCAGCTCGTTCGCAAAATCATCGACGTCCTGAAAGCTCCGGTACACCGACGCGAACCGCACGAACGCCACCTGGTCGACGTGACGCAGCCGGTCGAACACCTGTTCGCCGATGTACCGCGACGGTACTTCGCGGTCGAAGTTCTCGTACACGCCCCGTTCGACGTCGCTGACGATCTGGTCGATCTGCTCGGGGCTCACCGGCCGCTTGTAGCAGGCCTTCTCCACGCCCGACCGGATCCGCTCGCGGTCGAATGCCACCCGCGAGCCGTCCTTCTTCACGACCTTCAGCGGGGACTCTTCCAGCTTCTCGTAGGTCGTGAACCGCCGACCGCATTTGAGGCACTTCCGCCGGCGACGGATGACAAAATCTTCGCTGCCCCGCGAATCGATGACCTTCGTTTCACCCTGGCGGCAAAAGGGACAAAGCATGGACGACAGCCAACAGACCAGCGGACAAATGACGGCCCGCTGATCGTAGCGGCTGCCGTCGCCCTCCGCGCGGGCGCTCGCGGAAAACCGTCAGGCCGACTCCCGCCACGGTCCCGAGTCATGCCCTTCCGGCGAATCGTCCTCGACGCCGTGATAGGCCGAGAGAGCCGTCACGTTCCGTTCGATCATTGCCGCGATGTCGTCCAGCGGCAGGTGGCTGAGGTTCAGACTGTTGAACGGGTTCTGCAGCTCGACGCTGATCTGGTCGAGCGCCACCAGCGGATAGGCCACCATCATCGTGATGATCGGAATCAGCCAGTCCGATTCCAGCCGGTGCAGCAGCGACAACGGCAGCGTGAGCAGAAACAGCGCGATGAACCGCCGCACCTTGATCGCGTACACCTTGGGAACGGGGGTCTTCAGGATGCGTTCACAGGCCCCGATGTGATTGATCAGCTCGGCCCGCTCGTGGTCGACCCGCAGGAACGCGAAGCGGTCCATGCCATGCCGGTCGGTCGCCTCGCGCAGCAGCATCGCGATTTTCATCGAGACGAGACTCGGCATGTGCTCGCATTCTTCGAGCAGGCGGGAATCGCGATCTCCCAGCAGGTGCGACACCTCCGCGGGCACGCGGTCGCCGCGGAGACTGTTCCGGGCCACGTGCGGAAACGCCGCGGTCCAGGCGATGAAACGTTCCCGCCATTTCACATCGGTCGGACCGTACGTCAGCCCTGTGATCGTCAGATTCCGCGACTGGTTGACGATGCCGCCCCACAGCTTGCGGGCTTCCCACCAGCGGTCGTAACCGGTGTTGGTGCGGAAGATCAGCAACAGGCCCAGAATCGCCCCGGCGATCTCGTACGGCGCCTCCTGCAATGCCAGGCGGTGACCGATCGTCTGCTCGGCCAGCCACGACAAAGCACAGATTCCGGTCGACAGCATCCCGAACGTCAGCACAACGGGCATGACATGCGGGGTGACCGAGCCACGCAGGGTAAACGCGTCCAGCCAGTAACTGCGGCGATCGGGCTGACTTGTGTACATCGGATCCAACAACCTCCGCGCGGCTGCCTCTCCCGGCCGTGCCCGCGAGACTCGACAAACCGGCCCTGGCCTCCCGGCCGGAAACCCAGCTTCGGACAACAAATCTGCCCTGAATATCGTCAATTCTAGGGCGCAAGACGGAATTCATCCGCAAAACCCGCCCATCGCGGTCGCAATGTCCGCAAATCGGCGCTGCCTCGACGGCTGCCTTTCGATCCGGAAAGGTCGCTACGCAGACGTCCGGGACGGGACAATACGATCCTTGCCCTCACGCCCGATCGACATGTCGACAGTTCCGGACCGCACGTCGTACATGCCGCCGATAATCCTGATCCGCCCCTCATCCTCCAGTTCCCGCAGAATCGGGCTCTGCTCGCGGATCGCCTCGATGACCAGCTCGACATTCCGCCGGGCGACCTCGTCAATCAGCCGTTCCCGCTCGAACGGAGACGCCAGGGCCATCTCCCGTCGCACACGCTCATCGACGGCCGGGCTCACATCCTCGACGATGAACTGCAGGTGCTTGCAGGCCTCGCCGGCCTTGGAGCCGTTCATCGTCAGGCAGTTCACCGACTCCGTGATCGCACCGCACCGTGTATGCCCCAGCACCAGGACCAGCTTCGCGCCCCCGGCCGAGCAGCCGTACTCGATGCTCCCCAGCACTTTCCGGCTGGTGATGTTGCCGGCAATTCTCACGCTGAAAATGTCACCCAGGCCGAGGTCGAAGATCAGCTCGGCCGGCGTCCGTGAATCGATGCAGCTCAGAATTACCGCCATCGGATGCTGGCCCGGGGCCGTTTCCTGCATCTGCCGGCCGTAGTCCCGCGAAATACGCCGCCCGGTCCGGAACCGCTCGTTCCCTTCGGCAAGGTGCTCGATGACGCTTTGCGGCGTCATCTGGCTCTGCGTTTCGTGGTCGACGTAGTCGATGTACCGGATCTCGTCGTCGAGCCCGATATGCCGGTCGAAGCCCCGCAGGCTGACTTCCACGCCGCGGGCCGGCCCGGTCCTGGCCTTGAACTCCTCGATCAGGTGGCGAACGTCGGGGTCGATGTACTCCGTGGCCTGCGCATCGATCAGCACATGGCCGCCGCGCGGAATATCGAGCAGCGCCCGTTCGAGGACAGCCTTGTTCAGGAAGCTCACCTGGCTGGCCAGCTCGATGCGAAGCACCTCTCCGGATGCATGCCGCTCAATCGTTCGCCGAAGCGGCCTGAGGAGATTGCTGCGAAGCACGAAGCCGATGCTGATCGCCAGCCCGATCAGGATGCCGACCAGGAGATCCGTAAACACGATCGCGACCACCGTGGCGGCGAAGGGCAGGAACTGCTCACGCCCCTCCCGGTACAGGTTGCGGACGATGCTGGGACTGGCCAGCTTGAAACCGGTCACCAGCAGAATCGCGGCGAGGCTCGCCAGCGGGATGCGGTTGATGATCGTCGGAAAGGCGGCCACGCTGATGAACAACAGGCAGCCATGGATGATGGCGGCCGCTTTCGTGCGGGCGCCCATCGTCACGTTCACAGAGCCGCGGACGATCACCGAGGTGATCGGCAGGCCGCCGATCAGCCCCGCGACCATGTTGCCGACTCCCTGGGCGATAAGTTCCCGGCTCGACGGCGACTCGCGCTTGTGCGGATCGATACGGTCGACCGCCTCCAGGTTGATCAACGTCTCGAGCGACGCGACGATCGCGATCGTCAGTCCCCCGAGAAATACGGCCGGGTTCATCAGCTGCGAGAAGTCCGGGAATGTCAGGAACTTCATCGCGTCATCGACCGACCGGGCGACCGGCACCGTGACGAGGTGCGATTCTCCGAGAAGCCAGGGCCCCCCGATCCGCTGATAGATCTCGCCGACCGCCATGCCGAAGGCCACGGCCACGAGGGGCCCGGGGATCGGCGACTTCTTGAGCGTCTTCGAGCGGTCCCAGAGGACTAAAAGTCCCACCGAGAGGATGCCGATGATGGCCGCGCCGATGTGGTAGTCGTCCAGGATGGCGAGGATTTCCGAAAACGTGTTCCGTTTGTCCACCTGGAAGAACGAGAACTCGCCTTCGGGGTCCGCGTCATGCCCGACGACGTGCGGGATCTGCTTGAGAATCAGGATGATCCCGATCGCCGCCAGCAGCCCGCGAATGACGCTCGTCGGAACAAACGCCGAAAGGAAACCCAGCCGCCCCAGGCCCATCACGATCTGCAGCGCGCCGGCAATCATCACCGCCAGCAGGAACGCTTCGAATGACCCCAGCTTGTGGATCTGCGCGATGACAACCGCCGTCAATCCCGCGGCGGGGCCGCTGACGCTCGTGTGAGATCCACTCAGGAAGCCGACAACCACGCCCCCCAGGATTCCCGCGATGATCCCCGCCGCGTACGGCGCCTCCGAGGCCTTGGCAATCCCCAGGCACAACGGCAGGGCGACCAGAAAGACCACGAGCCCGGCCGAGAAATCGGACCAGGAAAACTTCGGCGCCTGGTGAGTATGGATCATGCGAGGGTTCCCTCAGGACTCAATTCGAAACGTCGAGTCCCCGCTTCACATCGGCAGTCGTCCTTACTTCAGACATGGGACACAGGGCGCCGCGTCGACTCAGATCGTGCGCGCGACCCGACGCATCGTGACTTCGCTGGCCGGGAATCGATATTGCTCGAGAGGGACGAACTGACGGTCCACGCGGTCGTACGCGAACACCTCGCCCGTTTCGATCTTGTAGACCCACCCGTGCAGCCGCAGGTCCCCCTTCACCAGCCGCGACTTGACGCACGGCAGCGTCCGCAGGTTCTCCAGCTGAACCAGCACATTCTCCTCGATGGCCGCCGTCACCCGGTCCTCGGGCGACAATTCGCCATAGTTGTCTTCAATGATCCGCCGCGTCGCTTCCGCATGCGACAGCCACTGTGCGACAGCCGGCAGGCTCGCCACCTCCGATGGATCGAGCAGACCCTTCACGGCACCGCAGTGCGAATGGCCGCAGATGATGATGTCCCGGACCCCCAGCCCCGCCACGGCAAACT
>Ga0247823_10005191_pt1 | contig 10381 bp, 9 predicted proteins | sample 13C_PalmiticAcid_2_FD_192426 | JGI IMG/M metagenome (GOLD analysis project Ga0247823, IMG submission 192426) | Soil microbial communities from agricultural site in Penn Yan, New York, United States - 13C_PalmiticAcid_Day30 | ecosystem: Environmental > Terrestrial > Soil > Agricultural land...
GACCGCGGCACGGGGACCCGTGCCTGTTTCCTTGCCGGCAGGCGTCATCCGATTGGACGAGTCAGCCCGGCAGTGGCTGGGTGTGCCATTCGAACATCAGGGCCGTACCGAGTGGGCGCTGGATTGTGTCGGCCTCCTGGTCATGGCAGCCAAAGGCGCCGGCATCCCCATCCAGGACCGGACCGACTATCCGCCGGCACCGAATGCGGATGCGCTCGACCAGCGCCTTCAGGAACAACTTGGCGAACCTGTCTCGAAGGACAGCATCCGTCCTGGCGACATCGTCACCATCAAGTTCAAGGGCCAGCCATGCCATGTCGGAATCATCGGCTGGTTTGAGAACCGGATGACGGTGATTCACACCAGCTTCGGGGTGGGGCGCGTCACCGAGCACGGAATCAACCACAAATGGCTCCGCCGCATCCACCGCGTCTACCGGGTGAGCCATGAGTAAGTCGGCTGGCCAGCTAATCGGCGGCGGCATTGGTGCCGTTGTCGGCTACATCTACGGCGGCCCGCAGGGCGCTCAGCTCGGTTGGACCATTGGTTCGGCCGTCGGCGGCTACGTCGACCCGGTCAAGAACTTCGGACCCCGTCTGCAGGACGCGGCTCAGCAGACCGCCATCGATGGCGTCCCCATCACCTTCGGATACGGCACGTTCCCGACCATGGGCAACGTCATCTGGCGCAGCCCGCTGCGCGAGGTGACCAAGAAGAAGCGCGAGGGCAAAGGCGGTTCAGCCGTCAGCGTCACCTACACCTACTATCGCAGCTACGCCATCGGGGTTTGCGAGGGTCCAATTACCGGATTCCTCCAAATCAAGAAGAACGGCAAGATTGTCTACGACGCGCGTCCGGATGCCGACCTTCTGGCACTGGGGTACACGACCGACCAGGTCAAGAAGATTCGCGTCGCTCAGGCCAAGTTCCTGAACAATGTCGAGCTGTATCTCGGCGACGACACCCAGGAACCTGACCCCACCATTGAATCCCACGAGGGAGTCGGGAACGTCGCTCCGTTCCGGGGGCTGGCGTACATGGTCGTCGAAGAGGACGACGTCACCGCCGCCTCTGGCGCCATACCTCAGTACGAGTTCGTCGTCTCTGCCTGTGGCACGACTGGAATTAGTGGCGGTCTTGAACAGCCAACTTGGCTGATGGTCGGGACAGACCGCATCTACGAGTCCGAGGATGGCCTAAATTACCCGGGTGATTACTATCAAATCACAACTGACCTTGGTCTCTGGAGTGCGGACACAGCCACGAGGCTGTATCGGCATGGTCAGCAAATACTATTTACCGGAGGGACGACCGTCATAAGCCCTGACAACGGGGCGACCTGGGTAGGGTTCGAGACGGTGATGGACCTCTCCGGTGGCGCGGCTGCACGTGTCAATGGCGGCATCTTCATCTCGGCTGGAATTACCTCTGCATGGAGGATATCAGCGGGAATACTCTCGCTGGTTCCGTGGGCAGCAACGGAGCTTGTCTCGGCAAATGGTGAGCTGATTACCTCAAAGAACTTTGGCTTTGGTGAAATCGTCAACCGTGGTGGCGATGGAGAGGGAACGGATACCCACTATCTAAGCACGCTCGGGAGCAATCGACTTGTTCGGTTGTACTCCGACGGTTCCACGGTTCTGATTTACTGGTGCTTCTGGGATCTTGTTCCTAAGCTGTCCTATACGCTCAATGGCGGTTCTGAGATCATCTCTCTGCCGTGCCCGTTTACAGGCGGCGGACCGCATTTCGATGAGTTTTTGGCATGCCACAGCCCTTCGCTTGGTCTCTGGGTTGTCGTCATTGCAAGAGAAATCGCCTACGGGCCTTCCCTAAGCGAGCTCACCATTTCGGGGCACGTCCTCGACTTCGGTCCGAAGGAGATTCACGAAGACGGAAGCAAGTTCGTGATCACCGGAGAGGACCTCGGGGCCATCACAAGCGCAGACGGCAACGTCTGGACGGACGTGACCATTCCCCTAGGCCTTCCGAGTGGATTGACTCTCCGAGCGATAGAGCGAGGTGACGGCGGAGTTCCCGAAGGTTCTGAGCCAATCCCGGACGCTCCAGGTTGGTTCGTCGGACCCGATGGGATTGTGTATGGCCCAGGTTCCGAATACATCGACCGCTGCCGGCCTGTGCTCGGGTCCATCGTGGCAGACCTGTGCCTGCGCGCCGGCCTCACGTCAGACGAGTACGACGTCAGTGACCTGACCGACCTCGTGGATGGCTTCCGAATCCACGGCGAGGCGGGCGTGGACGCCATGATTGCGCCGCTCATGCAGGCGTACTTCTTCGACGTTACCGAGTTCGACGGCAAGGTCCGCTTCGTCAAGCGTGGCGGGGATGCCGTCATGTCCATCGGACCGGACGACTTGGTCGAGCGAGATGGTGACGCGGTCGAGTGGGAACGCGTCCAGGAGGCCGAGCTTCTGCGGAAGGTGACCGTTGCTGCATTCTGCCCGGAGGCAGGGTTTTCGCGCAGCACTCAGGAAGCCGAGCTTCGCAGCGTGACGGTTGAAGCCAAGGGCGAGTCTCTAACTGAACTACCCATCGTCTGCACCAAGGACGATCTGGCACAGATCGCCGATAAGCGGAAGAAGGCCGCGTGGTCTGAGCCAGACAAGTGCCGGTTCTCTCTCCCGTACCGCCTGTCCGCACTTACGCCAGGAGATGTGCTCCACCTATACGACGAAGAAGGCGAGTTCAAACGCATCCGCCTAAGCAGCATTGAGGTCGACTCGGGTTGCTATTACACCGAAGCCTCGATGGACCGCCGGAGCGCTTACACGTCCGCTGCCGTTGGCGTCAGTCCGCCACCCCCGTTGATTGTCGACCCTCCGGTCATCGGCCCGACGACCGCGGCCATCATCAACGTCCCGATCTGGACAAATGACGATGAGCTCGGCGTCTACATCGCAGCCAGGGGTGTATTCGCTGGATGGAACGGGGCGAACATCGAGTTCTCCACGGATGGCGGCGCCAACTATTCGGACGGTGGAACCATCGACGAGGCGGCGACCATCGGTCAAACCCTGACTGGCCTGTTGGCTGAGTACTCCAGTGAGTATCTCGCAAGCCAGACCCTGGACGTCTCTTTGCCTGATGCGCCGTCGTCGGTCGATTACGCAACGCTGCTCCGGTACTTCAACCGCGCGGCGGTTCAGCGAGTGGACGGAAGCTGGGAAATCCTCCAGTACCAGACCGTGACGACGATTGGGAGTGGCCAGTACCGACTGAGTGGACTGGTGCGAGGACGATACGCCACGGAGCCATCAGCCATTGCCAGCGGCGCCCAGTTCGTCCTTCTTGACTCGTCAGTCAAGTTCATCCAGACGCCGAACTTCATGCTGGGGTCTACCCTGTTGGTTCGCGTATCCAGCATGGGCACGACGCCAGACGCAGCGGTTCCCCAAACCTTCACTTACAGCGTTGGCATGAGCCAGCGGGAATGGGCGCCTTTCTACCTGCAGGGTTCTCGTGACGGAAGCGACAACGTGAGCATGTCTTGGATCGGCCGGGCTAGGCTTGGCACCAGTAGGAGTCCACTTCAGAGCAAGTACTTCACCGGATATGCCGTCGAAGTGGACGACGGAACGACCGTGACGGTCACTCGAACTCTGGAAACAACCATCTCAATCCCTTCGGCGGCGGACCCCATCACGGTTCGCGTCGCCGCAGTCAACTCCATTACGGGCATTGGCCCGTACTCTGAGGCGATTACCGTATGAGCACCCCCAACATGGAGCTGGAGCTGTGGCCATCTGGCGCACTTCAGCCAGAAGTTCCCGTAAACGCCAGCCTTCAGAAGCTGGATGCACTGGTCCGCCCTGGTGGAATCGTTCAGGACGTCGGCACGACCACGCCGCCATCGGTGGTTTCCGGCGATATCGGGAAATCCTGGGTAGTTGGCGCCGGCGCGACTGGCGACTGGGCGGGGCATGACGATGAGATTGCGATTCTTGTTGCCGTAGATCTCTGGGCCTTCATCACGCCGAACGACATGTGGCGAGTCGGGAATATCGCCGACGAAACGGACTATGTGTTCAATGGTTCAAGCGGCTGGACGGCTATCACCGGTGGCAGTGGAAGCGGTGACGTCGTAGGCCCAGCATCGTCGGTGGCTGGACGTATCGCGACATACTCAGACACTACCGGAAAAAACATCGCTGATGGCGGGAAATCCATTGCTGACCTGCGCGCGCCCAATATCCAGTCGGTAACATCATCTGCCACCGTAACGCCGACATTCGACAATGACATGGTGAAGATTACCGCCCAGGCGGCGGGACTGACCTTGGCGAATCCAACCGGCACCGCCATTCCTGGTCTCGGCATGGTTATCCGCATCAAGGACAACGGGACCGCGCGTTCAATCTCGTATGGGACGCAGTATAGGGCGATTGGCATCACGCTCCCGTCCACGACGGTCATCAACAAAACCACCTACATCGCCATGATCTACAACAGCGACGATACGACGTGGGACTGCATTGCCACGGGGACGCAGGCATGATGCCGTTTCAGGCTATGCGGCTGCGATCGGCTGGCGTTTTACCAACGCAAACCCTGCTCAGTTCAACCAACAAGTCGTCAGACATCATTCTCAGCAATGGTGACCGCCAGGCAGAGAGTAATAGCACGTCGGGCGGAGGGATTGTTTTGTCTCTGAGCGGAAAGACCTCCGGGAAATTCTACATAGAGACTGTCGTAACTCAGATCTACACGACCAACAACAGCATGGGTGTCGGCCTGCACAGGGGTACCTCTGGGCTAAGCACGTTTCTCGGAGGTGATGCAAACGGATGGGGAATTTGGGACCATGGCGCAGATGCTGGGTCGGAGACTTACACCAATAACGTACAGTCTAATTTCAACTCGGCCGGCGACTTCTCAGTTACCGTTATTGAGCGTGTTGCGGTAAATCTTGATTTGGGGCATTTCTACGCTGGTGTCAGCAGTCGCAGCTCTGGTGCGTGGATTGGAGGTGGTGATCCGGCCGCTGGCACAAGTCCTACCTACACATTCACGCCTGGCGGCGACACCTTCTACATCGCCCTTTGCCCGCGTCGTGGCGATACATCTAACGCGAGCAATCGCAACCGGCTGCAACTTGTACTGCCAACAAGTTGGAACTTCAGTGCGCCTGCTGGGTTTGGGGTGTGGACCTGACTTCCATCGCGCTACGAATTCTGCGCTCCACGTCGCCAATTTTGGCCTGAGTGAACAGCACTGTCAGGTGTTGTTCGTCCCGGAACACGGGCAAATCTCCCTGCGTAGCAGAGCAAACGGCGTTCGGGCAGACCAAGTCGGAGAGGTCAACAAACTCAGCGCCAGCAGCATCTGCGGCCTGCCTCTGTAACAGCTCGATAGGCAGGCGATTGGTGGGCTGCTCTGGACCTACGCATGCACTCTCATCTCCACCGGACAAACAAAGTGGCCCATTGAAAGGTGCGCGCGGAGTTGAGGCCAGTAGCACAACGTGAGCGGAATGCTCCTTCAGTCTTGCAAGGATCGTTTCCGTACCTGAGCGCCACTGTTCATCGGACAAGTCGTACCAGTGGTTAGACCCCACGATGACAATGCTAGGGCTGATTTCAGTCACCAGATCGACGGCCTGCTCCCGCCAAGATTCGCATTCAGTGAAACGTCGTTTGATTCTTGGATTGTAGACAGGTGCATCCACCATGGGGCAGCCTGATTTCGTGATGACGACGAGCCTCCATCCATTGCGGCTGTATATCTCATACAGGGCTGGGAACCACTGAAGCGCGATGCTGTCTCCCATCACGACTGCAGTTCTCTTGGCGTCTTTGTCACCGAAACCGCATGGCACTACCTTGTCATCATGGAAGTAGCTGTCGCAGCCCATGCTGTAGATTGCGGGGAGCGCATACTGCTGGGAGGCACCAATTGGCGCTGGGAGTCGTCCCATCCATGCATAGGCAACGCCAGAAGCAGCTAGCAGCATCGCAGCACTGGCGAGCACGAATCGCCTAGGCGGGTGAATGATTTCGGCGTTAGACCGTACTGGCTTTTCTATGAGATGGTAAGTGGCAACCGAGAGTGCCAGAGAGGCCAACACCAGGGCGGGTTGTCTCCATACGGAATCTGGCAACAGGTGATGCCCTAGGAGTAGCACAGGCCAGTGCCACAGATACCAACTGTAAGACACCTTCCCTATCGCCTGCATTGGGTGGGCGGAAAGAATTCTGCCGAGTGGTCCGGACGAAGCAAGAATGAACGCGGCGCCCGCTGAGGGGAGTAGGGCGGCCCAACCTGGGTATGGCGTAGTCGCATCAAACACAAGCGCCGACGCGGTAATCATCGCGATTCCCGCCCATCCGAGCCCGTCCGGGAGTGTTCGCCCCACCAGTAGGGCGCCGAGCGCGAACTGCCACGCTCTCGTAGGCATCATGTAGAAGGCAAAGTTGGGGGATTCGAAAGATAGGTAGACGCCTGCCACCAGGCTAACCGCGAACACAGCGGCAAGCGCCACGGTTCTGCGTCGTCCTGCCAGCCAAATAAGCGCTGGCCAGACTAGGTAGAACTGTTCCTCGACGCCAAGCGACCATGTGTGAAGGAACAGATTCGTTTCCGACGATGTGTCGAAGTACCCCTGTCCGGCAAAGGTGAAATACAGGTTCGACACCCAAGCAAGTGCGGTTCCCGCAGAGGCTAACTGGGTGCGTAGATCAGCCGGAGAGACAGTGACTGCTGCCACCAAGCATGTGGTGACCACGACAGTGATTAGGGCAGGCGCCAAGCGACGAAGCCTGCGCGCATAGAAGGCCATGAAGTCGATGCGACCCGTGGTGCCAAGCTCCTGATTCAGCAGGCTAGAAATCAGGTAGCCGGATAGAACGAAGAACACATCTACACCGATGAAGCCGCCGGCCAGGCCCGGGACATGGGCGTGCGCAGCCACGACGAGCAGGATGGCCACTGCTCGCAACCCCTCAATGTCTGGCCGGTACTGCAATCCCCTGTGCATTCCCTTGTCCCGCGGCTGAATTCAAGTCAGGCGGCAATCGGCTCCATCAACTGCGGCCCCTGGTTACGCACGTTCCCCACAGCCTTGCCCACCTCATGGTAGGCCATCGGCTGCTCGCCAATCGTACTGGCAATCCCCATCGCGTCATCGACTGAGCCATTGAGCCAGTCTCCCCAGAGATCCGGCGGAAGGATGAGTGGCATCCGGTCATGGAGCGGGGCGATGTTCTCGTCCGCGTCCTTGGTCACGATGCTGTAGGTCAGCAGGTCTCCCCACTTCTCCCAGATGCCGCCGAACATGGTGACGTGGCTGTCGGTGCGATGGATGAAGTGCGGCCGCTTCTCGCCAGCGATGACAGGCCATTCGTAGTAGCCCGTGCTGATGACCAGGCAGCGCCTTCCGGCCTTCCATGCGCCTCGGAATGCCGGCTTCTCGGCCACGGTCTCCAGGCGCGCATTGATGGTGCTGTAGGCCATCTTGGCGTCTTTGGCCCATGCCGGCAGCAGACCCCATTTCATCTGGCCCGCCTTCGCGCCGCCCTCGCCATCCTTCCCCAGCGTCCAACCCAACTGAGTCGGCGCCAGGTTGTACGCCGGCTCCGGGTCAGCCTCCGTCACGGCTGCTGGGAACAGCGCGGTAATCTCGCGCCACGTAGCGTTGTTGGTGTATCGGCCGCACATGGTCAGTGAGCCGGGGCCCAGTCAGCGGGAATAGCGCCTGCGGAGGCCAGCCGGTGCATCGCCTCCTCGTAAATCTGGGCGCAATCCGTCTCGCAGCAGCCCTCCAGCAGTGGCGCCATGGCCGCCTCGATGCGCTCGTGCAGGGCATCGCCCTCCAGCCCAGCCTGCTTGATGGCGGGAATCTCGGCCAGGAAGGCCTGCCACGCCTTGGGGTCATAAATGGTCATGGCGCGGACTATACCGCCATCGGTCTCAGACATTGCGACGGCCTGTTAAGGCTTTCACCTAGCGAGGCGGCTACGCGCGGGAGTAGGCTCCCAGCCATGAACGACGCCCCCGACGACTTGTCCCGTGATGCCCTGGAAGCACTGCTGGTGCAGTTCTGGAACTGGACGGCAACCTTCGACCCCGCCGGAGTGACTTTCGGGCAGTTCGAGGATGCGTTCGAAGCGCGCAGGGCGGAAATCCTGAAGCGGACCCCGTCAGGGCTAGAGGACTGGGTGCGCGGCCACCTCCGGCTTACCTGGGAGATGGCCGACGACCGCCTGCTGTTTAACTCGTCGGACATGGCCGACCGGCTGATTCGGGACCCCGGCGACGAGCTGTAGCCCCATGCTCCCCGAAGGCTTCCGATTCGAGACCCGTGACGACGACATTGTGCTGTGCGTGGGCAACAGCAAAGTGGCGCACGCCTGCCCGGCCAACCACGACCCCAATCCCCCTTGGCGCCTGTGCTTGAACCCTGACCGGCTGGCGATGCGGTACCACTTCACCCGCAGCCGAGAGGGGGCTGAGCGCTACATGGCGGCCTGGGCGAGGAAGTGGCAGGACCGGCTCAGGGAGCAGAACCCCGTCAACCCGATGTCGTGCTACGCCGGCCTCAACGTGGGGAACGCGCAGGAGGCGAAGTACCCGAGGCGGCGGAAGCGGAGGGGGTAGGGGTGTCGAGGGAAGGCTCGACACCTTGACCGCAGCGAACTTGCACGGCGCCCATTCGGTCGCTATCATGCCGGGCTCCCGTGGAGGGCAATTCGGAGCGGCTTTGTAAGATAAAGGCCAAATCCTGCCCCCGCTACCAAGCTTTGCGGTCGCGGAAGTCATCAAGACTTCCACGTCCGAAGCTCGGGCTCGTGAAAGCGCATGCTTCCGCTTTCACACCGAAATCCAGCGTTATCGGACAAGGGGCCCACCGGGCCCCTTGTCGTTTTCTGCAACCAGACTTTACCTGGCAAAAAGGTCATTCCGTGAGCGACAAGGCCACTCAAATCTCGGAACTCCTGGCCCCCACCGTGCAGGCGCTCGGGCTCGAGCTGCTGGGCATCGAGTATCTGCCCGCGCCCGGCGGCGCCACCGTGCGGCTGTACATCGACGTGCAGGAAGCCGAGCGCGACAGCCGCTTCGTCAACATCGACGACTGCGAGGCGGTCAGCCGCGAGGTATCGGCGCAACTGGACGTCGAGGACCCGATTTCCGGCAACTACACCCTGGAAGTGTCTTCCCCGGGCGTCGACCGGCCCCTGTTCACCCTGGCGCAGTTCGCGCGCCACCAGGGCGAGAGCGCCAAGGTGGTGCTGAAGCTGCCCCAGGACGGGCGTCGCCGCCTGCAGGGGGAAATCACCCGGGTCGAGGACGGGCAGATCGTTTTCACCGTCGACGGCGCGGCGTTGTCCGTGGCGTTCGATAATATTGACAAGGCCAGGCTGGTCCCCGATTGGGCGGCCCTGGGCCTGGCCCCCGAAAAACCCAAGGGTGGCGGCCGCAAGGCCGGTACCGCTGGCGGAGCCGCAGCCGGCAAGAAGGGCGCGGCGAAGCAGGAATCCAAGCAACAACCCAACAAGCCGGCGGCTCGCAAGCCGCGTGCGGAGTGAACTGATGAGTAAGGAACTTTTGCTGGTGGTGGATGCGGTCGCCAACGAGAAAGGCGTGCCGCGCGAGGTGATCTTCGATGCCATCGAAGCCGCGCTGGCGTCCGCCGCCAAGAAGCGCTACCTGGATCAGGACGTGTCGGTGCGCGTTTCGATTGATCACAAGGATGGCAGCTACGAAACCTTCCGCCGCTGGGAAGTGGTGGCCGACGACGTGGTGATGGAATCGCCGGATCGCCAGCTCCGCCTGATGGACGCCGTGGACGAAGCCGAGGGCGTCGAGGTCGGCGACTGGATCGAGGAACAGATCGAGAACCCGGACTTCGGGCGCATCGCCGCGCAGGCCGCCAAGCAGGTGATCGTGCAGCGCGTGCGCGAAGCCGAGCGCCAGCAGGTGGTGGATGCGTGGAAGGACCGCGTCGGCGAACTGGTCACCGGCGTGGTCAAGCGCGCCGAGCGCGGCAACATCTACGTGGACCTGGGCGGCAACGCCGAAGCCTTCATCCCGAAGGACAAGGGCATCCCGCGCGACGTGCTGCGCGCCGGCGACCGCGTGCGCGGTTACCTGTACGACGTGCGTTCCGAGCCCCGCGGCCCGCAGCTGTTCATCAGCCGCGCCGCCCCGGAATTCATGATCGAGCTGTTCAAGCTGGAAGTGCCGGAAGTGGGCCAGGGCCTGGTCGAGATCAAGGCCTGCGCGCGTGATCCGGGCGACCGCGCCAAGATCGCGGTGCTGGCGCACGACAGCCGCACCGATCCCATCGGCGCCTGCATCGGCATGCGTGGTTCGCGCGTGCAGGCGGTGTCGAACGAGCTCAACGGCGAGCGCGTGGACATCGTGC
>Ga0247823_10005192_pt1 | contig 10380 bp, 5 predicted proteins | sample 13C_PalmiticAcid_2_FD_192426 | JGI IMG/M metagenome (GOLD analysis project Ga0247823, IMG submission 192426) | Soil microbial communities from agricultural site in Penn Yan, New York, United States - 13C_PalmiticAcid_Day30 | ecosystem: Environmental > Terrestrial > Soil > Agricultural land...
TCTTCGGAAAGAACGGCCATTTCGTGCGCAAGAGGAGTGGGCGCATCCGCATACGACAAAGCGGAGACAGCAGTGCACAGGAGGGCCGCAAGGGCCCTGATCGTTGACGAACCGGTCATGTTTCTGGCCCCGCCGGGGTCGCCGTCAGACCGTAGGGGAGATCCGACACCCTCCCCGAACGGACGGCCTGACAGTTGTTTCACCGATTTTCCCGACCCGGTTCCGAAAAGAGAAGAAGTTTTACGCTCAGTCCTGTCGGTTTTGTCAGAGAGCCCGCCGCGATTCGGAACGGCTGTTCACGGGGCCGAGGTCCGCCGGTCCAACTCCTGGCAACGATCCGCCATCCGTTTGCGGCCCCCTTCGGTCGATCCTACCTTATGTCGGTCGTCATTCCCCCGATGGCCCACGAACGATCGACTCGACCCGCGCGCAGGCGCCTCCCTGCGCCGACATCTGCTGTCTCCGACGTCAAACATGCCCATCACCAAGCTGCTCGTCGCCAACCGGTCCGAAATCGCCATTCGCGTCTTCCGCTCGGCCCACGAACTGGGGATCCGGACGGTCGCCGTCTACACGCATGAGGACCGCTACGCGCTGCATCGCTTCAAGGCGGACGAGGCCTACCAGATCGGGGCTCCGGGGGAGCCGATCAAGAACTACCTGAACATCCCGGCGATCATCGCCGTCGCCAAGCAGCACGGCATCGAGGCGATCCACCCCGGCTACGGGTTCCTCTCCGAGAAGCCGGAGTTCGCCCGGGCCTGCAAAGAGGCGGGGATCATCTTCGTCGGCCCGACGATCGATGCCCTCGAGAACCTGGGGGACAAGACCGCGGCCCGCAAGATCGCCGTCAAGGCGAAGGTCCCGGTCCTGAGCGGGACCGAGAACGCGCTCAAGGACGGCGACGAAGGTCTGGCGGCGGCGAAGAAGCTCGGCTTCCCGATCATCCTCAAGGCGGCCCACGGCGGCGGCGGCCGCGGGATGCGGGTCGTCGAGTCCGAAGACCAGTTCCTCGCCTCCTATGACACCGCCCGCCGCGAGTCGCTGACGGCGTTCGGCAGCCCGGACATCTTCATCGAGAAGTACATCCGCCGGGCGCGGCATATCGAAGTCCAGCTCCTCGGCGATAAGCACGGGAACCTCGTCCACCTCTTCGAACGCGACTGCTCGGTCCAGCGCCGCCATCAGAAGGTGGTCGAGATCGCTCCCGCGCCGAACCTCGATTCCAAGGTCCGCGACGCAATCTGCGCCTCGGCGGTCGAGATTGGCAAGCAGGTCAATTACGAGAACGCCGGGACGGTCGAGTTCCTCGTCGACGCCGACACGAACCAGTTCTTCTTCATCGAGGTCAATCCCCGGATCCAGGTCGAGCACACGGTCACGGAAGAAGTGACCGGCTTCGACATCGTGAAGTCGCAGATCCTCATTGCCCAGGGGGCCGCTCTCGCGGACCCGGAGATCGGGATCGACTCCCAGGCCGCGATCAAGACGACCGGCTTCGCCGTGCAGTGCCGCGTCACCACGGAAGACCCGGAGAACAACTTCACGCCGGACTACGGCAAGATCGCCCACTACCGCTCGGCGGCGGGACTCGGGATTCGCCTCGACGCCGGCACCGCGTTCTCCGGCGCCACCGTCACGCCGTACTACGACTCGCTGCTCGTCAAAGTGACCGCCCGGGCCCGGCGGTTCACCGACGCCGTGCACCGGATGGAACGGAGTCTCGCCGAGTTCCGGATCCGGGGGGTGAAGACGAACATCCCGTTCCTCACCAACCTGCTGAACCACCCGACCTTCCTCGAAGGTCTCTGCACGACCCGCTTCATCGACGACACCCCGGAGCTTCGCGAGCTCCCGAAGCGGAAGGACCGGGCGACGAAGGTCCTGAGCTACATCGGCGAGACGATCGTCAACGGCAACTCGCTGGTGAAGGGGCGTCCCGTCGCCAAGCGGCGGCTTCCGGCCCCGATCCCGTCTCCGGTCGCGCCGGGGGCTTCGGCCCCCGCGGCCGGGAGCCCGCAGGCGGCCGCGTTCCCCGAAGGAACCCGCGACCTTCTCAAGAAGCTCGGCCCGCAGAAGTTCTCCGCCTGGGTCCGCGACCAGAAGCGGCTCATGATCACCGACACGACGTTCCGGGATGCGCACCAGTCGCTCCTGGCGACGCGGTTCCGCACGCATGACCTGCTCCAGATCGCCGGCATTTACGCCCGCCGTTGCCCGCAGTTCTTCTCCCTCGAGATGTGGGGCGGAGCGACGTTCGACACGTCGATGCGGTTTTTGAAGGAGTGCCCGTGGCAGCGGCTCTCCGAGATGCGGGCGCAGTGCCCGAACATCCTGTTCCAGATGCTCCTGCGGGCCTCGAACGCCGTCGGCTACACGAACTACCCGGACAACGTGGTCCGCGAGTTCGTGAAGGAAGCGGCCCAGGCGGGCAACGATGTCTTCCGCGTGTTCGACTGCCTGAACTGGGTGCCGAACATGCAGGTCGCCATGGACGCCGTCAACGAGACGGGGACGATCTGCGAAGCGGCGATCTGCTACTCGGGGGACATCCTCAACCCGAACCGCACGAAGTACAACCTGAAGTACTACGTCGATCTCGCCAAGCAGCTCGAGAAGATGGGGGCCCACATCCTGGCCATCAAGGACATGGCGGGGCTCTGCAAGCCGGAAGCGGCGACAAAGCTCGTCAGTGCTTTGAAGCAGGAGATCGGAATCCCGATCCACTTCCACACGCACGACACGAACGGCATCCAGGCGGCCTCGTACCTCAAGGCGGCGGATGTCGGCGTCGATATCGTCGACTGTGCGATGGCTCCGCTCTCGGGCGGGACTTCGCAGCCGAACCTCAACACGCTCAGCGAATCGTTGCGGTTTATGGAGCGGGACACCGGCCTCGATTCGCACGTCCTGGACGAGATCGCGGAATACTGGCGGGTCGCCCGGCAGTTCTACGCTCCGTTCGAGAGCGACGAGCTGGCTGGGACGGCAGACCTCTACAACCACGAGATGCCCGGCGGCCAGTACACGAACCTCTACGAGCAGGCCCGGGCTCTCGGCCTCGAAGACCGGTGGGCGGAAGTCTGCCGCGTCTACGCCGAGGTCAATCAGATGTTCGGCGACATCGTCAAGGTGACGCCGACGTCGAAGTCTGTCGGCGACATGGCGCTCTTCATGGTCGCCAACAACCTGACGGCGAACGACGTCCTGAACGGCGACCGCGAGCTCTCCTTCCCGGAAGGGGTCATCGACCTCCTCAGCGGGGCGATGGGCCAGCCCCCCGGCGGGTTCCCGGAGAAGATTCAGCAGCGGATTCTCGGCAACCGCAAGGCGTTCACCGAACGCCCCGGCGCCAGCCTCCCTCCGGTCGACTTCGGTGCCGCGAAGGAGAAGGTCGCCGGCATGGTCGACGGTGAGCCGTCGCACCAGGACGTTCTGTCCTACATCCTGTATCCGAAGGTCTTCGAAGGCTTTGCCGCTCACCGCCATCAGTACGGCGATACGAGCCTGTTGCCGACGCCGATCTTCTTCTACGGCATGGAGCCGGGCGAAGAGACCACCGTCGAGATCGAGTCCGGCAAAACGCTGTTCATCAAGTACGTCGGCCTGGGGATGCCGCATCCGGACGGGACCCGGACGGTCTCGTTCGAACTGAACGGCCAGCCGCGGAATGTGACGATTACGGACCTGTCGCTGACTCCGGAGACGAAGTCCCGCCGCAAGGCGGAGAGCGATGACCCCAAGCAGATCGGGGCGACGATGCCCGGGATGGTGGTCCTCGTCCCCGTGACGGTGGGCGAAGAGGTCAAGAAGGGGCAGAAGCTGCTGACCCTGGAAGCGATGAAGATGGAGACCTCGATTTACGCCGACCGTGACGCGAAGGTCCGGGAGGTCGTGGTCGCGAAGGGAGAGAACGTCGAGACCGGCGACCTGCTGATGGTTCTCGGCTGAGTGCCGGCGCTCGAACCGCATCCTTGCCGGCGCAGCTCCGATAGCTCAAACCCAACGTGCGACGGCAGCCGGGGTCAAGGGGGGCACCCCTTGCCGCCGGAGGCGATTCCATGAGAGAACCGCCGTAAGCAACGGGCGCCCGCTTGGTGGAACCGGCGTCGAGGACTCAACGCTCGCCCTGCAATCCCCGCGGGTCGGTGAGGGGGCATCCGACACGGTGTCCGGGCTTGGCACACAAGACTTCCGACGGTTTCCGACGAGACAGCCTCCGGCGGGCAGGGGGTGGCCCCTGCACGCCACCAGGGCATCCGCCCTGGACCCGGTTTATGGCCCGCCGTGCGAATTAGTTCGAATTCTTCAGGATGTTGTACTTCTTCATCTTGTTGTACAGCGTCACCCGGCTGATCCCCAGATCCTTCGCCGTCCGCGTCCGGCTGAAACTGTTCTTGAACAGCGACTGCTCAATGATCTCCCGCTCATTCACCGCCACCTGATTGCTGAGCGTCACCTCGTTCGTCCCGCGACGATCACCCAGCACCACCGAAGGATCATTCGTCGGCCCTGCCTTCCCGGCCATGACGTGCGAGGGAAGCTGCTCCGCCGTCAATAGCCCGTTGCGGCAGTAAATCACCGCCCGCTGAATGACGTGCTCCAGCTCGCGGACATTCCCCGGCCACGGATAGTCGAGAAGCGCCTCCAGGAACGTGTCATCGATCCGGGCAATCGTGATGTTGTGCTTCGCCGCAAACTTCCCGATGAACTTCTTCGCCATCGGGATGATGTCGACCTTCCGCTTCCGCAGCGGCGGGATCTCGAACTTCAGCATGCTGAGCCGGTAGTAAAGGTCCGGCCGGAACCGGCTCGCCTCGACCAGCGGCTGCAGATCCAGGTTGCTCGCCACCACCAGCCGCGCCTGAGACTTGAGGGTCCGATTCGATCCGACGGGCTCAAACTCTCCCGTCTCGATCACCTTCAGCAGCTTCACCTGCTGCTCCAGCCCCAGGACGTCGATTTCGTCCAGGAGAATCGTCCCCTTTCCGGCGGCGACGAACTTCCCCTCCTTGTCGGCATGGGCGCTCGTGAACGACCCCTTCTGGTGTCCGAACAGCTCGCTCTCGATCAGCTCCCGCGGCAGCGCCCCGCAGGGCACGTGCAGGAACGGCTCGTTCCGCCGCGGCGACGTCTCATGAATCAGCTTCGAGAGAAATGTCTTCCCGACCCCCGTCTCCCCGATGAGCAGGATCGTGACGTCGTGCGAGGCGGCGATCGACAGGTCCTCGAGCATCGACTTGAGGACGGGAGAATTCGTCTCGAACTTGTGCGTTGCCCCCTCCAGGACCGCGCGGCCGAACGTCTCGGTCGGCCGGTCATGATGGACCGGGATCGGCGTGATCAGGGCGTCGGTGTATTCCTTCCGGATCGCGTCGACGACCCCCGCGGCATCGCGGAGATGAATCAATGTTGAGCACGCCGCGCGGCGCTCCAGAATCTCGGGACAGTCCGGCCCGGTCAGCAGGACAATCCGGCCCTGGGGATGCCGGAGCAACAGCTCCTCGACGAACCGGTCCGCGCCGTGGCCTCCGTCGAAAACGGTCCGCTGGTCGATGACGAGCAGTCCCGGCTGAAGGGGCGCGATCGAGGACCGGGCGTCGTCAAGCGTCGTGACGCGATGATGCCGCAACGACGAGCCGAACTCCTGTTCCGCCGCGCTGGTCAGCTCCCGGTCCGACGTCAGCCACAAAATCATCGTCGATCGCATACAGACTTCCCGTGATGGACGAGCCAGGCGCACACCGACAGACGAAAAGTGCGTCCGCGCCGCCATGCCCGTTCCTGATAGGGAGTCTTTACAAATGGAGTGCCAATCTTGACGCGGCGCTCTCCGGGGTGCGTCCGAACCGCCGCGGGACCGGCGGCGCTCAAGCCGACGATCCCGCGAACCGCCGCGCCGCTTGCAAAAATGCAAGGATTGTCTGGAGCTGGTCGCGCGGCGGAGCCGACGGGGGACTTTTCCCTGTCCGTCTTCCGTGACACGCCCAGCGCTGCCCGTGAGGCGTTTTCGAAACACCTCATGTGGCAAATCGGCATCGCGAACGGCAACACACCGGGCGGGACCGGATGCCCGGCCGCAAGGGAACACGCGAAGCCTTAACACGGGGCCTCTAGCATCAGCGACTGGGTCAAGGCGCACCCCGCGTCGTCTGCCGCACGCGCGATCGGCCGCCTGTGAGCACAGCGGGATCAAGACGACTTCGGATGACCTCCCTCAACGAGTACCTGGAGCTTCTCTCCGAGAGTCCGGAGCCGGTCCTCCGCCTCGTTCTGGCGGCCGCGGTCATGCTGGTCGTCCACGCCCTCACCGGATGGGCGCTCTTCGCGTGGCCAACGGCCTCCCGCGACGAAGCCGATCGCCAACCCTCCCCCGTTCCGTTCGGTGGCCGGCTGCTGCAATGCGTCGGGGCGGGAATCGGCCTCAACATCCTGCTCTGGACCGGGTCGCTGTTCATCGTGCCGTCCGCGATCCCCGGGACGGCGGCGGCGGGAGTCCTGGCGCTGGCCGGAGTCGTGGGAGCGGTCCGGAACCGTCGCCGATGGGCGATCTCCCGGGGGCCCGCGTCCTGGGTCGCGGCCGTCCTGCTCGCCGCCGGCTTCGGGCTGTGGCAGCACGCTCTCCTGGAGTTTCCCCTGCGGGTCCAGCGGGTCCCCCACTCCATCTACAACGACTTCTGGAGAGACCTCCCGATCCACGTTCATGTCGCGACCCTGATCGGCGAAGGGGGATTGCCGCTGCGGTGCGTTTTCGGCACGTCCGATCCGGCCCGGCCGTTCGAGCCCCCCGGCCATGTCGGCTACGCGGTCTGGATGGACGGGGTTTCTTCGATCACCGGAGTCGGTCCCTATCACGCGGCCGCCGTCGTCTGGATCCTCTGCCGCCTCCTCACGGCGTGGAGCGCGTGGGAACTTCTGGGGGACCGGATTCGATCACCGTGGCTCCGGGTCCTCGCGTCGCTCGTCCCTCTCGTACTGGGGGGTGTCGGCTGGCCCCCCTGGAGCATCTCGACCGACCTCGAGAAGGTGGCGGCGGCCGGCAGCCAGGTGGCGGGGGCGATGTCGTGGAACCTGCCGCAGGCGGCGTCGGTCGCGATCGCCTTCGTCTCGATGGCCTTCTACGACCAGTACTGCCGCCGGGGACGAACGGCGGACCTGTTTCTGACGGCGTTCCTGCAGGTCGTCAGCGGATTGTGCAAACCGTCGCTGTTCATCGTCCTCGGCCCCGCGCTGCTGATCCGGCTCGTCCTTCAGCGGACCTCCTGGCGGACGACCGCCGGCGTCGTCGCCATCCTGCTGTCGGGGGTCGGGATCTACCACCTGCCGCTCCTCTATCCCGTCTTCAGCCTCTCGCGGGGCTGGTCCCTGCATCCCTCGGCCGGGCAGGCGCGGGACGTCCTTTCGTTCTTCCTCGGGAAGTGCGGAGGCGTCTTTCTTCTCAGTCTCCCCTTCCTGCGAAAACTCTTCGGAGACCTGGGGCGTCCGGCGGAAAGGCGGCCCGTCGATCTGCTGCTCATCGCCATGGGAGGATCGCTCCTCTTTCCGCTGCTGTTCCGGGAGGAGGACCTGGTCCCGCTCGGGATGCAGCCCAACCTGTTCTGGGGGGCCATGGGCTGCCTGTCGCTCCTGTGGCCGTTCGTCGCGGCGCTCCCGTCGAGCCCGGTCCCTCCGGCGACGCTCTGGGGACGGCGGTTCGCCTGGCTGGTCGTCGGAGTCCAGATCCTGAACGGGGGGCTGTTCGCCTTCCAGTATCCCGTCCTCGAGACGCGGCACTTCCCGACGAGGGCGGTCGACCTGATTTATGCGGTCCGCCGCGAGACCGCTCCGCAGGACCGGGTGCTGCTCGACCCGATCGTCAGCGATTCGACGCGGGCCAGTTACCTCGGCCGACCCGTGGTCATGGCCTACGAGCTGAACTGGTCTCAGCGGAAGCTGATGGACGACTGGCGCCGCCTCTGCGGGGGGGAATCGCCGGAGACTCCGATCGACTGGAACCGGTTCGAGGCGGTCGTCACCGCGCCGGAACGGGACCGTGTCCACGACCTCCTGAGGAGTCTGGACTGGGCTCCGCGGGAGCTTCCTCTCGGCTTCACGCTGTGGCGGAAGCCCTTGTCCGGTTCGCCGTAAAGCCTCGTCGTCCCCAACAGATTCGCAACGCCGCCTTCACTGGAAGTTCACCACCTTCCATTGTCGGCCTTCCGGGGCGTGACTAGGATTTGAGTCTCCGTGGGTGGGCGCTCGGCACCGGTTCGGTTTCGATGGCCTGTTTAGGTCCACAGGGTGAATGCGGATGATTTCATCAGTCCCGCGCAGTTCCCTGACCAACGCCACACCGCACGAGGACGCACCGCTTGATCTTGATCAACGGTCGCCCTCTGCGATGCAGGGAAGTGTTCTCGTCTTAAATCGTGGATTCAGTGCGGTCCACGTGATCTCGGTGCAGAGGGCTTTCTGTCTCCTCTGCAAGGGCGTCGCCGAGGTGATCGCCGTCGAAGACGCCGGCGTCATGGCGTACGACTTCGAGGGTTGGAAGGACCTGAGCCAGCTCAAACGCTCGCTCGATCTCCCCCGCGAGCATGAAGAGTGGATCCGCTCGGTCCATTTCGACATCGAAGTCCCCCGGATCATCCGGCTGCTGAAATACGAACGCGGGCCGCGCAACGCCGTCAAATACAATCGCCGCAACATCTTTCTGCGGGATGAGCACCGCTGCCAGTACTGCAACCGGCGGTTCGCCAGCCAGCGTCTCAGTCTCGACCACGTCATGCCCCGCAGCCGCGGCGGCCCGGATACCTGGGAGAACGTGGTCTGCGCCTGTCTCACCTGCAACACCCGCAAGGGGGGGCGGACACCGGCCGAAGCGGGGATGCGGCTGATCCGCGAGCCGGTTAAACCCAAGCGCAGCCCGCTCCTCAGCCGCCAGCTCACGATGCGGCGGTATGCCTGCTGGAAGACGTTCATCCCGGCGTTGGAAGACGCGCAATAGCGGTAGAGCGTCTCCCGAATCCCTGTTCAGGGATCTCGCCGACATTGCTGCTATCTGCCTGGCTGACGACTGAAGACCGATTCCGCTTGCGGGTTGAGTCCTACTCTTTCGGCCACTCGCCGCCGAAGGCCTCATAGGCCTCCATGCACCGCTTGACGCAGACTCCCGGCGCTTTGTCGTACTTCACGGTGTCGTCTGCACGCGTGAGGCTGACAGTGGAGTCCCCGGACGCGATCAATCGGCAGACGGCGAGAACTTCGGCGGTGACCGGAGCTTTGCCATTCTTCATGGGGATCGTTCGGACGTCGTCTCCCTTGCGGACCGTCAGCTCCTGCATCCCTCGAATCCCGTGCCCCGTCGTGGCGATCAGGATCGGGGAGTGGACGGCACCGTCCGGGTCGACGACGAACCGGACAAACAGGACGCTCTGATCGGGAGGGAGGCGCCGGCTGTTGGGGAAGGCGGCTTTTTCGGGGCGGTCCTTGCTTCCGGCCAGGGAAACGTAGGACTTGGCCACGTCGCCCCGGGACATCACGGTGAACTTGTGGACCGTGGCCGTCTCGGCGACTCCGCCTGCGTGAATCTCGTAGGCGCTGAGCGTGACTGTCGAACCGTGTGGCGATGCGACCAGCTCTCTCCGCAGTTCGTCCGGGGTCGCAACGCGGACGCCGTTGACGGATTCGATGATCGAGCCCGGGCGGAGCGGGTTGGAATCCTTGAGCCAGCCCGCCTCCTCCGCCGACTTCACGTAGACGCCTGGGGTTGTGGGGGGACGACGGATCCCGTGGTCATTGAGGTATTGCTCGCCCTCGTCTTTGGACCAGGCGTAGACGCCGTAGAACATCTCCTTTGTCCAGGCCGGCGGTTCTCCGGCGGAGACGGGTGTGGCCAGGAGAAGGAGGGCGACGATCGTTCGCATGGGTGGCTCCGCGAGGGCCGGCCCGGGCACCGGGGGCGGGCAGAATGATCGTATCGCCTGCCGCGCTCGGCGTCCTTGCCGGCACGACTATGCTCACTCAAACCCAATGTGCGACGGCAGGCTGGGGTCAAGGGGGCCAAGAAAATAACACAGGCCCCCTTGCCGCCGGAGGCACTTCCATGAGGAACCGTGGGATACAACGGATGTTCCCTTTGTGGAACCGGCGTTGAGGACTCACGACTCGCTCTGGAATCCCCGCGGGTTGATGTAGGGGCATCCGACGCGGTGTCCGCGTTTGGACACTCACTCCTTCAGACGTCTCTCGACGGCCAGGCCTCCGGCGGGCAAAGGGGATTCTCCCCCTTGCATCCCCTGACCAGGGTGCCCCTGGACCCGATTAGGGCCAATGATCCTGAGTTGCGCCGCTCTACCTTCCGCCTTCAGCCTGAACCCCTTCCGCCTCCCTCACAGCCCC
>Ga0247823_10005193_pt1 | contig 10380 bp, 6 predicted proteins | sample 13C_PalmiticAcid_2_FD_192426 | JGI IMG/M metagenome (GOLD analysis project Ga0247823, IMG submission 192426) | Soil microbial communities from agricultural site in Penn Yan, New York, United States - 13C_PalmiticAcid_Day30 | ecosystem: Environmental > Terrestrial > Soil > Agricultural land...
CCCGTCGTTCCCACGTTTGCTTCACATGGCTTGCCGCTGGCGAAAAAGTACTGCTTCGATTGTCACAGCGGCAAAGAACCCGAGGGAGGCATCGCGTTCGAGACGGCGGTGGATGACAAGAGCGTGCTCAAATCGCGCAAGCTCTGGGAACGGGCGCTCGACCTCATTGAACAAGGTGTGATGCCGCCGGCGGATGCCGATCCGATCCCCGCTGAGGAAAAGGCGCAGCTGATCGCGGTTCTCGACAAGACGCTGCACTTCGTCGACTGCAGCCAGGGCGTTGATCCCGGCCGCGTGACCATCCGCCGGCTCAACCGCAACGAGTACAACAACACCGTCCGCGATCTCCTCGGCGTCAACTTTCGCCCCGCGGATGATTTCCCGTCCGATGACGTCGGCTACGGGTTCGATAACATCGGCGATGTCCTCTCGTTGCCGCCGCTGCTGATGGAGAAGTATCTCGACGCCGCGGATTCCATCGCCCGGCAATCGATCATCGCAATCGATCCCCACACGCCGAAGATTCAAACGGCGGGCGCGCGACAGTTGACGCTCGCCAAGTCCGCCAGCCGTAATCGGGATGTGGTGGGCATCAATTCCGCCGGGCATGTTTCCGCGAAGTTCGAAGCGGAATTGCCGGGAACCTATCGGCTGAGTATTCGCGCCGCACAACAACGCGGCGGTGACGAAGACGCACTGATGGAACTGCGTGTCGATGGCCAGAAAAGTGTCGATTTCCGCGTCAAAAACAGCCAGAACCGGCTGGAGAACTATGAGAAAGAACTCACGCTGTCGCGCGGCACGCATGAGATTTCCGCCGCGTTCATGAATGACTTCTATGACGAGAAAAACAAGCAGGATCGCAATCTCTTCGTGCAGCAGATCCAGCTTGAAGGCCCGCTGGTCGTCGACCCGGCCGCCTTTCCGGCGGCGCATCGGCAGCTTGTCGAACACCGTCCATCCGCGGATGTCACCGTCAACTATGCCGTGCGGACGAATCTCAAACCGTTCATGAAGCGCGCTTTCCGGCGGCCGATCACGGAAGGCGAAATCGACGGTTACGTGCGGCTGGTTGAGTCCCGGCTCGGCGACGGTGATACGTTCGAGATGGCCATGCAACAGGCGCTGACGGCGGTGCTGGTGTCGCCTCATTTCCTGTTCCGCATTGAAACCGATCGCAATCCCGACGATCCCGCCGATCGGCACGTGCTGAACGATTACGAGCTTGCCACGCGACTCTCCTATTTTCTCTGGTCGAGCATGCCGGACGACGAGTTGTTCACGCTTGCTGAAAAGAATGAACTGCATCGCGATGAGGTGCTGGAGACGCAGGTCAAGCGGATGCTCAGGGATGAGAAAGCGCAGGCCCTCGTCGACAACTTCGCGGAGCAATGGCTGCAGCTCCGCGTGCTGGATGAGATCACGCCCGATCCCGAAAAATTCCCACAGTTCACGACCGAACTGCGGAGCGACATGAAGGAAGAAACGAAGCGGCTCTTCGCGCATCTCATCCGGGAAGACCTGAGCCTGCTGGAGTTGCTCGACGCACCGTACACGTTCGTGAATGAACGGCTCGCGAAGCATTACGGACTGCCGGAGATTAAAGGCAGCGAATTTCAGAAAGTGAGCCTGGAAGGCACGTCGCGCCTGGGGTTGCTCACGCACGGCAGCGTGATGACGATGACCTCGAATCCGGATCGCACGTCGCCGGTGAAGCGTGGCAAATGGGTGATGGAAGTCGTGCTGAACACGCCGCCCCCGCCCCCGCCTCCGAATGTTCCGGAACTGGAAGCCGTGAAAGCGCCGGAGGGATCGACGCTGCGTCAACAACTGCAGATTCACCGCGACAATGCCTCGTGTGCGTCGTGTCACCGCATCATGGATGACCTCGGCTTCGGTCTCGAAAACTTCGACGCCATCGGCCGATTCCGTGACACCGACGGTTCGCAGCCGCTCGATACGACCGGCGAACTGCCCGGCGGCCGCAAGTTCAACGGTCCGAAAGAACTCGCCGCGGTTCTCAAGCAGCGAGAATTGGACTTCGGCCGCAGCGTGATCGAAAAGATGCTGACCTACGCGCTCGGCCGTCCGGTGGAATACTACGACCGGTGCACGCAGAACACGATTCTCGACCACGCGAAAGCGAACAGCTTCCGCTTCTCAGCGTTAGTCACCGCGATCGCGCGGAGCACGCCGTTCCGCATGCGCCGCGGTGAAGAACCGCATCAAGAGTAATCATCTTCGCTTGCGCTTTGCAGAGTCCCAAGATCGCGATTACTGGGTTCTGCGAATCGCAAGCGAATCATCAAAACTCCGCGCTGCCGGGCACACGCGGGAACGGGATGCAGTCACGGATGTTGACCATCCCGGTGATCAGCTGCAATGTGCGTTCGAGACCAAGGCCGAAGCCCGCGTGCGGGACCGTGCCGTATTTGCGGAGTTCAAGGTACCACCAGTAATCGTCGGGATTGAGGCCGCATTCTTTCATGCGATCCACCAGCACATCGTGTCGTTCTTCACGCTGGCTGCCGCCGATGATCTCGCCGATCCGCGGCACCAGCACGTCCATCGCGCGAACGGTCTTGCCGTCGTCGTTGCAGCGCATGTAGAACGATTTGATCGCCCGCGGGTAATCGGTCAGAATCACCGGCTGCTTGAAGTGCGTCTCGGTGAGATACCGTTCGTGTTCCGATTGCAGGTCGTGGCCCCACTCGACGGGATATTCGAACGCGTGCCCCGACTTCTGCAGGATGTCGACGGCGGCGGTGTACGTCAGCCGGATGAAATCGTTGTCGACGATGTTCTTCAATGATTCGAGCAGCTTTGGTTCAATGCGCTCATTGAAGAACTGTAGGTCATCGGGACAGCGCTCCATCACCTTGCGGATGATCGTGCGGACGAAATCTTCCGCGAGCTGCATGTCGTCTTCGAGTTCATAGAACGGCATCTCCGGCTCGACCATCCAGAACTCGGCGAGGTGCCGGGTGGTGTTCGAGTTCTCCGCGCGGAACGTCGGCCCGAAGGTGTAGATGTCGCCGACGGCACACGCGAACGCTTCGCCTTCCAGTTGCCCGCTGACAGTGAGTCCGGCTTTCTTGCCAAAGAAATCGCTGGAGTAGTCGAGGGAGGGCTGAGGGCTAAGGGCTGAGGGCTGAGAGACGGAGGAAGAAGCCTCCGCGGCTGGTTTTCCGCTTTCTGCTTTCTGCTTTCCGCTCAGCGCCAGCTTCGCGAGGTCCAGCGTCGTCACCTGAAACACCTGCCCCGCGCCTTCGCAGTCGCTGGTGGTGATGATCGGCGTGTGGACGTAGAGGAAGCCGCGGTCCTGGAAGAACTCGTGGATCGCGTAACACAGCGCATTGCGGACGCGGGCCATCGCGCCGAACGTGTTTGTCCGTGGCCGCAGGTGGGCTTTCTCGCGGAGAAACTCGAAGCTGTGGCCTTTCTTCTGCAGCGGATAGGTTTGCGAATCGGCAGTGCCGAGCAGTCGCAGTTCGGTCGCGCGGACTTCCACCCGCTGGCCCTTGCCGGGGGACGCGACAATCTCGCCGAGAATGGCGACGCTCGCGCCGGTGGTGATCTGCTTGATCAGCGTGGTGTAATCGGGCAGCTTTCCATCGACGACGATCTGCAGGTTTGCGAAACAGGACCCGTCGTTGAGTTCGAGGAACGCGAATTCCCCCTTCGATTCCCGCTTGGTTCGCACCCATCCGCGGACGTCCACCATCGTTCCCGGTTGCCCGTCCGCCAGTACCGCCGCAATCTTTGTCCGCACGTTGATGACTCCCTTCGCGTTCAAAACTCCGTCTTCCACGGAATACCCGGAATCGGCGAAAAGCGGAAGCGCAAAGCCTCTGTAAGTCAGGCTGTGCCTGACGTCTTTCGCTTCGTTCTCAGCAGATCAAAGAAGTCAGGCACGGCCTGACCTACTGAATCACGGCATCGGCAATCGCGGATTGATTGCCCCCGGTTTCTCCAGCAGCGATTCGTCCTTCAGCTCCGCGAGCCATTCGCGGATGAGGTCGATGGCGGGTTGATCCATGACTTTCGACGCCACGTGCGGCATACGGCCGAGCGTAGTGAGCTGCATGCGTTTCAGAATCATGGACCGATCCGGATCACCCGGCACGATGACGCGCGGATCGTTTAATTGGAAGGTGCCCTGTCCCGGTCGGACGTTGATGGATTTGGTTGCCGTCAGCGGAATCGACGCCTGTAGATCGAAATCGGCGTTGCCGCCGCCCCACACGCGGTGACAGTGGGCGCAGTTCGCGTGCAGATATGATCGTGCCCGCAGATGTTTGCTCGCCGTCGTGTCGTGATAATCCACCAGTCGCGGCAATTCCTGCGGCGGTTTCGGCAGCGGCTTCTGAAAGACTTTCAGATCGTTGAGAACCGCGAGCTGATTCTTGACGACTCCGTGGCCGTAGTCGTGGTCTTTATTCATCTGCAACGTGGTGACGCCGAGGATGTATTTCGACGCCATCGTGTGGCAGAGCGTGCATTCCGCGCGGCTGGGGAATCGCCACGTCTGATCACGCTGACCATTCTCTGCCTTGGCATCGCGAATGGTGAAGGTGCGGTCAACGCCTTCGGCCGGCGCGAGGTCCGCATCAGTTTGTGCGTTATTCCAGATGTACGTGTAGCCGAACCAGTATTGCGCCCCGTACTCGTCATCGTTCCCCGGCATCTTGCGGTATTGGAGAATCCGCGTCTCCAGCCGTTTGCGGCTCGCGGGGTTGCCCGCTTCCATGTCGAGCGCGAACGTCTTCACCAGCACGCTGCCATCGGGGAAACGCCAACCGAGATCGGCGTAGTTCGCCCCGTGTGGATACAGCACGCTGTCAAATTGAATCTGTCCGTCACCCGGCAGTGCGATGAAACGTTCCTTCTCCGCGCCATCCGACCACAGCGGCGCGTTGACGGAATACGGAATCAACCCCGCCGTGGGAATGTGGTCTTTCGTCGAGGCAAACAACCCCGTCTCGCTCAACTTGCGAGGGAACGGTCTTGTTTCCGTGACCGGCGGCGCGGGGACGAGGCGATGAAACCCACCACCCGCGAAGTCGACCATGTAGACGTCACCCGCGGCGTCCTGTGCGAATTCCACGATGCGAATCTGCGTGTCGGCGAGTTGCCGATGCTCGGTGACCTTCTGGCCATCGTGCTTGAACGCCCACAACTTGCCGGTGTCGTAATCGCCGTAGATATAGGCGTTTCTAAGCTCAGGTAGCCGATCCGTGTAGGAGAAATATCCGCCGGTGATCGAGCGGAAATCGCTGTGCGGATGTTCGACAATCGGCAACTCAAACGCGCCGGGACCACGGGCGCGTTCGGGACGGAACGGATGGTTGCCCTCGTTCACGCTCCAGCCGTAGTTGCCGCCGCGTTTGACGAGGTAGACCATCTCCCAGAGGTCCTGGCCGACATCGCCCGCCCACAGGCGTTGCTGCCGGTCGAAGCTGAACTTCCACACCTGCCGATGGCCGAACGAATAAATCTCGCCGCGAGCTTTGGGCGTGGTGACGAACGGATTGTCCTTGGGGATGCCATAGTGGCGACCGGCGTCGGGATGATCGACGTCGATCCGCAGGAGGGAACCGGTGAGGTCCGTAATGTCCTGCCCCGACAGATTGGAGTCGCCGACGCCGCTGCCGTCACCCGTTGCGATGTAGAGGCAACCGTCGGGACCGAACCGCAGGCAGCCGCCGTTGTGTCCCCCCGACGGCCATTCCAGCACGATCTGCTCGCTCGCGGGATCGGCTTCCCAGGTGTCACCGCGTTTCATCCTGTAACGGGAGATGCGGCTGCCTGTCGGGCTTTCCGGCCCCGGCAGCATGCTCATCACGTAGAGGTAGCCGTTGTTCGCGAAATCGGGATGAAACACCAGCCCGTAAACCGTGCGGCTAACATCGAGCAGCAGTTTCGCATCTTCGACATCACGCCGAATCTCGAACGAATAAATCTTGCCCGGCCGGGTCGCGACACCAAAGCGGTTGCTGCCCGGAATCAATCCGACCGACAGCGGTTCATGCAGTTTCAGCTGGGGAAACGCCAGTTCCGTGGTATACGGGTCCGGCGGATCGGGCGTGCCGACGATGTGGTTGGTCGTCCACAGTTGGCGCTGTTGCGTGTTGAACGGCTTCGACGGTTCCGCCGCGAACGCGAAACCGCTCACGAACATCAGCGCAGTCAACACTATTCCACCGCACGGCTTCATCGTAAGAATCCTCGACGATGTGATTCAGGCGGGATGGACTCGCGGCCGACGATACAGCGCCCATCCCATGTAGGCGACGATGACGATGTTGAACAGCAAGACAGAAAACTTCAGGCCTGTGAACCCGCGGGCGAGTTCGTAAATCTCGAAGGGAAAATACAGACTGCCGGAGATGACTGCTAACCATTCTGCCCAACGGCGCTGATTCCACAATCCCCACGCCTCGGCAAATCGCAAGACGGCGTCCGCGAGCATCGCCCCGCCGAGGACCCGCAGCCAGCCGTCGGTGAGCCCGGTGGTCGCCTGCAGGAACAGCCGCGGGTAATGACTCGCCGGGTTGAACCGCAGCAGTTCCAGCGATCGCACCGCGACCTCATGCACATCGCGATGCACCAGCGACAGACACCCCAACCCGATCACCACCATGCCGACGGCTTTCCCGCCTTCGTAGATCGCGACCAGTTTGTGGGGATCGAGACGCGGCATTTTTTGCTCTCGTACCCATCATTACCAGTTAATTCTACTTCTCGGGCTCAGACGCCACTCCACCAATGGCCGAAGTGATAGATCGAGCGAGATTGCTAAGCAACAAATAGTCCTCTTCAGCGTTGCATCCCGCTGAGAGGACAACGACGGACTTTAACGACACATGGACCGGACGGCCATTTATCCACACGTCCCAATTGCAACCGTTGCGGGTTCGGTCAAGGTCATCCGTAGTCGCTGCTAACACGGAGTCGAGTGCATCAGGCATCGTGCCTTCGTGAGCATCTAGCAATATTTCGCATGTTGGTCCCATGGCACCATCCATCGCACAGTCTTGAGTAGGGTGGGCAGTGCCCACCATCCGTTTATCACAAATCATCGGCTGAATCGTTGGTGGGCACAGCCCACCCTACGGCTTCTGTTTCAGATACACCCGCAGTTCCGGAATCTGTTCGCGCACGCCGTCGGCGACAAATTCGGCCATGGTCACCGCGCCTTTGTGGGTGAAGTGGGTGCGGTCGGCGTTGCCGAAGGTGAGGTCGGCACTCGCTTCGTCGCCAAGCTTGTCATAGAGCGCGAGGCTGACTTTGTGCAGGTCGATCACCGGCGTTTTCGTTTCCTTGCCCACGGCGTGCATCGCGTCGGCATAGGGTGTGAGCGTGGTGGTCGCCTTGCCGTCCGCGAACGTCCGTCGGGCCACCGGGGTGACCAGCACCGGCGTGGCGCCGATCGCGCGGGTTTCGGCGATGTACTGTTTCATCTGGTCGCGGAAATCGGTTTCCGGATCGGCGTAGCGGTCGCCTTCTTTCTTCTGGTCGTTGTGACCGAACTGGATGAAGACATAATCGGGCTTCGCATCGAGGACCGGCTGCCAGCGGTTCTCACGACGGAAACTTTTCGAACTCCGTCCGGACATCGCGTGATTCAGCACGGTCACGCGATCGGTGAACTGTTCGCCGAAGACCTGGCCCCAACCGGTCAGATCCGGGCGATCTTCCGGCCGCTTGGTATACGTCGCGACGGTGGAATCGCCGATCAGCGAGATTTTGATCGGTTTCGGTGCGTCTTCAGCGGCGAGGAAACTCACCATACCAATCGCGAGGAAAATCCACGATGTTTGCATCCACAGCGTTTTCATCACGGCGAACACCTTTCTGATAAGGGGATGCGGTGGTTGTAACATTTTCAATTATGGATTCGCGACAGTTTTCAGCCCCGGGAGGGGCGTCGGATTGTAGCCACGGGTGAAGTGGCGCGACGGCGCAGCCGGCCGACACGGAACCCGTGGTCAGCAGACAATGTCGCGCATTGCCCCGGAGGGGCAACGTAATGGATGAATCGCGCGTCCCCCGTCGCCCCTTCGGGGCGAATTTGCTGATTGCCCCCATTCCACGGGTTCCGTGATGGTCGGCTGCGCCACCTCATCACTTCACCCGTGGCTACAGCGCTGCGCCCCTGTCGGGGCGAATACACCGGCTCACGCCTTTTCCTGCCTACCACCCACCACCCACTGCCCACTCACGCCCGCTGGCGTTCACTGCGGCGATGCTCCATGATGAATCCCCGTGGCGGAAACTGCCGGATGGGGTGCGAACACGTCGGCAAACCGTGGAATTCATGCGTCGGAACACCACTCTGTCTTGTCCCTGTGCGTCACCCCGGATAACACTCCGTGCCTCCCTCGGAAGAAATCAATTCGGTGGATCTTGACCCGCACGAACGGCGTCTGGGCCTCTGGGCTCGCACGGCGCTCGTCGGCATGGCGGTGTTTCTGACGGCGGGATTCGGACTGGCACGCAGCCTGGAACCGGATCCCCGCGGTTATGGAACGCACCAGCGGTTGGGGTTGCCGGAGTGCACGATTCAGTCGTGGTTCGGCCGCCCGTGTCCGGGTTGCGGAATGACGACGAGTTTTGCCCACTTCGTGCGGGGAGAATGGCGTGCCAGCGCTCAGGCCAATCCAGCGGGATTGTGGATGGCCGCGGGATGTCTGGCACTGATTCCGTGGTGCGCGGTGAGCGCGTTCCGCGGACGATGCTGGGGTGTGGATGATCCGTGGCCAACCGCGGCCGTCCTCGCCGCCAGTTGGGGCGGAATGAGTTTGCTGGTGTGGGCATGGAGATGGTGGCGGTAACGCCATCAAACAACTCGATCAGGACGATCGGGTGACAGGCCAGGAGGTGCCGATGATTCGCGGCTCTGCCAAACCGCTACCGCTGTTCTTCGCCGCACTGATTGCGGTGACGCTCGGCGGCTGCTCGCTCGGCGTCATGGCCGGGAAAATGTTCAAAGGGGAACCGCTCCGCACGGCCGAGTTCCACTCGATGACGGGGATTGACCTCGGCAAAGGCAAGCATCGCATTGCCGTCGTCTGCTCGACTCCCGCGTCCGTCGAATCGGATCTCACCAGCCTGAACTTCGATCTCATCGACGGGATTACCCGCAAGATGAAAGTTCACGGCGTAGATGTCGTCGATCCGGATGTCGTGGCGAAGTGGATTGACGACAGCGGCGGCGTGGTGACCGATCCCGCCGCGATGGTAAATGCCTTCGATGCGGATTTCGTCGCCTGGATCGATATCGATACGTTCTCGCTCCAGGAAGACGATACGAAGTCGAAGTTGCTGCGTGGGCGGACCAACGGGTTTGTCCGGGTCTTCAAAGCGCAGGAAGTGGGTGACAGCAAGACCGCCCTTACGGCGTTCAACTCGGAATTCACGTCGATCTTCCCGTCGCATCAACCCATCTCGGAACTGTCACGCACCAAGCTGTCGTTCCAGAAGGAATACATCGATCGGCTCTGCTCCGAGCTGGCCGTCAAATTCTACGATCATCGCCCCGGCGAGAATTTTTAGTCGCGAGACGAACACATGCTCAACAAGCCTGACTGTCTGATCGCTCGCCCGAACATTCGTTCTGCGATCTTGCGCGCGATGACGCTATTGGTCGCGGCGGCGTTGTGCCTGCCGTTGTCGGGATGCAGCTACGTGCTGTTTCTGGGCTATCTCATCGGTGGTCCGCCATCGGTCGAGCCTCCGTTCGACTCCGAAACAAAGGAGTGCATGACCGACAAGGACGTCACCGTCGCGGTCATCTGTTTCGCGCCGAAAGACGTGAAGTATGGCTTCGAGAAGATCGACGAAGAGCTCGCGAAGTACGTGACGTTCCGTCTGCATGAGCACAAGATCAAGGTCATCAACCCCGACCAGGTGAAGGCGTGGCTCGATGCGAACAAGGACTGGGACAAGCCCGAAGAAGTCGGAGCCGCGTTTAAAACGACGTACGTGATCTACATCGATCTCAACGAATTCACGCTGTACGAAGAAGGCAGTGCCACGCTCTACCGCGGGAAGTCGGAAGCGATCGTCAGCGTCTGGAAGATGGACGAAGACCACGAGGAAGCCGAGAAGATTTTCAGCAAGGAAAAGATCTCGAAGTTCCCGCTCCACCGCCCGGAATCCTCGACGGAAACCACCTACAGCAACTTCAAAGCCCGGTATCTCTCGCGTCTCAGCGACGAAATCGGTCGCTTCTTCTACGAGTACTACCTTTCCGACGAAATCATGGAGGGCAACTGATTTCCGTTTAGCCGCGACGCGGCAGCGGAGCGCTCCGGCATGACGCGCTCCCCTGCGGGTCGCGGCTAAACATCGGGTTCGCTAGAATAGAAATTCCTG
>Ga0247823_10005194_pt1 | contig 10379 bp, 9 predicted proteins | sample 13C_PalmiticAcid_2_FD_192426 | JGI IMG/M metagenome (GOLD analysis project Ga0247823, IMG submission 192426) | Soil microbial communities from agricultural site in Penn Yan, New York, United States - 13C_PalmiticAcid_Day30 | ecosystem: Environmental > Terrestrial > Soil > Agricultural land...
CCCCTAGCCTTTGCGATCGCCGCGACATCGCGCGAGAACCAGCGATCGCCAGCCACGTCGTTCGAGCGCAGGAAGGCACCTTCGGGCTCAGTCACGCGCAACAGTCCGCTTACGGTCACCGTCCCCACGACATTGCCTGCCGCCCGCGCCGCCGGATCGCGCCGGCCCTTTGGCACGAACCCGCGATTGACGAGCAGCGTAAATCCCGGTGCTTCCAGGGGGGTCAGAACCCAATAACCGGGACCACGATCGGTCACCGCCTGCACCAGCGTCTCGCGATCATGCTGAAATCGCCCCGTCGCCGTCACCCGACGATAGGCATCATCCTTCGCGTTGACGGCATCCCACGCATCGGGCCCCGGCGCCGCCACGGGCGCCGCATGGATGCGCGCATCGACCGCCGCCACCAGTTCGTGCTTCCACACGCGCCGTTCGAGCTGCCAGACGCCGAGCGCCGCCAGCCCCATCGCCGCGATCAGCGCCGCGGCGGCAAAAGCGCCGCGGCGGGTGCGTGTCACGGTATCTGTCTCGCGTCTTCGTGCGACATCGGCATCATGTTGGTGTTGAGGTGGTGCATCACCCACAAGGACCCCGCGAGCATGATCACGACGACGATGATCGTGAAGATCAGCGTTGTCAGCGACCAGCCGCCCTCGGCCTTGGGCGTCATATGGAGGAAGAACACCATATGCACGACGATCTGCACCGCCGCGAACGCCATGATGATCGCAGCCGTCGCGCCATTGCTCAGCGGCATCGTCATCACCAGCCAGAAGGGGATGGCGGTCAGGATTACCGACAGAATGAACCCGATCATATAGTCGCGCATCGAGGCGTGCGGCATCTCGATCTCGTCATGACCGTGCGTGGCGTGAGGATCGGCGCTCATCGCAACACTCCCATCAGATAGACAATGGTGAAGACGCCGATCCACACGACGTCGAGGAAATGCCAGAACATCGACAGGCACATGACGCGGCGCTTGTTCGCCGCGATCAGTCCGTGCTTCGACAGCTGGAACATCAAAGTCACCAGCCAGATGATGCCGAAGGTCACGTGCAGCCCGTGCGTGCCAACCAATGTGAAGAAGCTGGACAGGAAAGCGCTGCGCTGCGGCGTCGCGCCGATTTCGATCAGATGGTGGAATTCGTAAAGCTCGATCCCGAGGAAGGCGAGCCCGAACAGCCCGGTGATCGCGAGCCAGAGCTGGACGCCCTTCACCTTGCCCTGCTGCATCTGCAGCACCGCAAAGCCATAGGTGATCGACGAGAAGAGCAGCATCGCGGTGTTGAGCGCGATCAGCTTCAGATCGAACAGATCCTTCGGCGACGGCCCCGCGGCATAGCTGCCGCCGAGCACGGCGTAGCAGGCGAAAAGGATCGCAAAGATGAGGCAGTCGCTCATCAGATAGATCCAGAAGCCCAGCATCGTGCTGTGCCCCTCCGGATGCGCATGCTCGTCGAGGTCGTAGAACACGACGGGCGCGTCGGCGGTTATCGTCTTGGCACTCATCGCATCAGGCTCCGGCCGCCAGCTGGCGGGTGCGCGCTTCCTCGACCGCGGTGACTGTCGCCGCCGGGATGTCGAAATCGCGCTTGTAGTTGAAGGTGTGATAGATCGCGCCGACGAGCGTCGCGGCGAAGCTCAGCGCCACCAGCCACCAGATGTGCCAGACCAGCGCGAAACCCATCACCAGGCAGAAGCCCGACAGGATCATCCCGGTGCCGGTGTTGCTCGGCATATGGATGTCGCGATAGCCATCGACCGGGCGCTGATGCCCGCGCGACTTCATGTCGTACCACGCGTCGAGATCGTGGATCACCGGCGTGAAGGCGAAATTATAGTCGGGCGGCGGCGAGCTGGTCGCCCATTCGAGCGTGCGGCCGTCCCACGGATCGCCGCCCGTCGTGTCGCGCAGTTCCTTGCGGCGCCAGATGCTGACACCGAACTGGACCAGCATCGCGCCGATGCCCGCGGCGACGATCAGCGCGCCGATGCCCGCGATCACGAACCAGATTTGCAGGCTCGGGTCGTCGAACACGCGCATCCGGCGGGTCACGCCCATCAGGCCGAGGATATAGAGCGGCGTGAACGCAACCCAGAAACCGACGACCCAGCACCAGAAGCTGATCTTGCCCCAGAACACGTCGAGCTTGTAGCCGAACGCCTTGGGCCACCAGTAATTGATCGCCGCGAACAGGCCGAACAACACGCCGCCGATGATCACATTGTGGAAGTGCGCAATCAGGAACAGCGAGTTGTGGAGCACGAAGTCGGCGGGCGGCACCGCGAGCAGCACCCCGGTCATACCGCCGATGACGAAGGTCAGCATGAAGGCGATCGTCCACATCATCGGCAGTTCGAAACGGATGCGGCCGCGGTACATGGTGAACAGCCAGTTGAAGAGCTTGGCGCCCGTCGGGATCGAGATCACCATCGTCGTGATGCCGAAGAAGCTGTTGACGCTCGCGCCCGACCCCATGGTGAAGAAATGGTGCAGCCACACGAGATACGACAGGATCGTGATACAGATCGTCGCATAGACCATCGACGTATAGCCAAAGAGCCTTTTGCCCGAGAAGGTCGAGGTGACCTCGGAAAAGACGCCGAACAGCGGCAGCACGAGGATATAGACCTCGGGGTGACCCCAAATCCAGATCAGGTTCACATACATCATCGGCGAACCGCCGAGATCGTTGGTGAAGAAATTGGTGCCGACATAACGGTCGAGCGTGAGCAGCGCGAGCGTTGCGGTCAGGATCGGGAAGGAAGCGACGATCAGGATGTTCGCGCAAAGGCTGGTCCAGGTGAAGACGGGCATCTTCATCAGCCCCATGCCCGGCGCGCGCAGCTTCAGGATCGTGACGATCAGGTTGATCCCCGACAGTGTCGTCCCGATCCCCGCTATCTGCAGCCCCCAGATATAATAATCGACGCCGACGTTCGGACTGTACGCGATCCCCGACAAGGGCGGATAGGCGAGCCAGCCGGTCTGCGCATATTCGCCGATGAACAGCGAAATCATCGTCAGCACCGCGCCCGCGGTCGTCATCCAGAAGCTGAAATTGTTGAGGAACGGAAAGCTGACGTCGCGCGCGCCGATCTGCAACGGCACGACATAGTTCATCAGCCCGGTGATGAATGGCATCGCGACGAAAAAGATCATGATCACGCCGTGCGCGGTGAACACCTGGTCATAATGATGCGGGGTCAGATACCCCTCGGACCCGCCGAACGCCAACGCCTGCTGCAGGCGCATCATGATCGCATCGGCAAAGCCGCGCAGGAACATGATGAGGCCGAGGATCATATACATGATCCCGATGCGCTTGTGGTCGACGGTTGTGAACCACTCGGTCCACAAATAGCCCCACAGGCGATATTTGGTGATCAGGCCAAGCACGGCGAGGCCGCCAAGGACGACACCGATAAAGGTAACGACGAGGATCGGCTCGTGCAGCGGCAGCGCCTCGAGCGACAGCTTGCCGAGGATCGGACCGGTTTCGGGGGCGGGATGCGGGATGCTCATGAGGATCTCGGGCTCGTTCAGGACAGCGGGCGGTCGGCGGCGGCGGGCGCGCGCAAAGCGGTGCGTTCGGGCTTGTTCGGGTGCGGCAGCCCCTCACCCTTCAGCTTTTCGGGTGCGACGGGCTTCGCGTCGGGGCGGTCGTTCGACATCACCGGCGAGCTGCACCAGGCCGCGACATAGCGCATGCTCCAGCGCGCCGCATCGACGGTGCCGCGTGCAGCGAACTTGTCATAGGTGACCTGCCTGACATTGCCGATGCCCGCGATGCCCGCGCCGCCCTTGGCGTCGAGCGCCATCATGTCGTGCATGCACATCTTGCCGGGCTCGACGCACATGTTGACTACGGCGTCGAACAGTTGCGGATCGCTCGCGGCAAAGCGGCGCACGGGTTCCTTGTGCGTCGGCTTCTCGAGCTTCAGATAGGCATCGCGACTGAGGTCACCCTCCGACGACGCCTTGGTCTCGGCGACCCATTTGTCGAACGCGTCCGCGGGCAGGCTCTTCACCGCAAAGCGCATGTTCGAAAAGCCCCAGCCCGAATAATTGGCCGAAAAGCCTTCGTAATTGCCGGTCTTGTCGAACACGCCGTGCAGCTTGGTTTCCATGCCCGGCATCGCGTAAATCTGCCCCGCGAGCGCGGGCACGTAAAAGCTGTTCATCACCGACGAGGAGGAAATGCGGAAGCGGACCGGCCGGTTCACCGGCAGCGCCAGTTCGTTGACCGTCGCGACGCCCTGTTCGGGATAGATAAACAGCCATTTCCAGTCGAGCGCGACGACCTGCACATCGAGCGGCTTCACTTCCGCCGCGACCGGCTGACCCGGCCCCGTGCGCGCAAGCGGACGGTACGGATCGAGCAAATGCGTCGCGACCCACGTCACCGCGCCGAGGCAGATGATGATCAGCAGCGGCGCCGACCAGATGACGAGTTCGAGCTGCGTCGAATGGTCCCAGTCGGGCTTGTACGTCGCCTCCTTGTTCGAGGCGCGATATTTCCACGCAAAGAAGATCGTCAGTCCCATCACCGGCACGATGACGAGCAGCATCAGCACGGTCGACAGGACGATCAGATCGCCCTGCTGGCGCGCGACGTCGCCGGCGGGATCGAGCACGATCAGCCCGCAACCCGAAAGCATGGGCAGCGCGGCGAGCAGCGGCAAAAGCCGCAATCGGGCGGGAAAACGGGGGAGATTGCTTGGCATAATGCGCGCCTAGGCCTCCTTTGTTGCACTGCACATAGGACATTTTGTCCAATCCCGCGACCGTTCATCATCGCGCAGGGGCATTTTCATTCCGGGCGATTTTGCCCTATGACCGACTCGTGCCGCCGCATCTTGTCTTGCGGAGGGCGCCAGCTCAAGGATTGTTACCATGGCTGCCGACACCGTGCCCACCACCGAGGTCGAACGCGACGCCCGCGCCCCCCACGAAGACGGCCACCGCATCGACCCTGCCGAGATCGCGATCGGCGTCATCATCGGCCGCACGTCCGAATTCTTCGACTTTTTCGTCTATGCGATCGCGTCGGTGCTGGTCTTCCCGAAGCTCGTCTTCCCGCACCTCGACCCGCTAACGGGCACGCTCTGGTCGTTCGCGATCTTCGCCCTCGCCTTCGTCGCGCGCCCCGTCGGCACGATCATCTTTACCGCGATCGACCGCGCCTATGGCCGCGGCGCCAAGCTCACCATCGCGCTCTTCCTGCTCGGCGGCTCGACCGCGGCGATCGCCTTCCTGCCCGGTTATGAATCGATCGGGATCGGCGCCGCGCTGCTGCTCGCTTTGTTCCGCATGGGTCAGGGTGTCGCGCTCGGCGGCTCGTGGGACGGCCTCGCCTCGCTGCTCGCCTTGAACGCACCCGAGAACAAGCGCGGCTGGTATGCGATGATCCCGCAGCTCGGCGCGCCGCTAGGCCTCATCGTCGCCAGCCTGCTCTTCATGTTCCTGATCTCGGCGCTGCCAGCGGCGGATTTCCTCGCCTGGGGCTGGCGCTATCCCTTCTTCGTCGCCTTTGCGATCAACGTCGTCGCGCTGTTCGCGCGGCTGCGCATCGTCGTGACCCCCGAATATGCCGAATTGTTCGAGAACCGCGCGCTCCAGCCGGCGCCTCTGCTCGAAACGGTGCGCTCGGAATGGAAGACGATCGTCATCGGCACCTTCGCGCCGCTCGCCAGCTTCGCGATGTTCCACATGGTCACCGTCTATCCGCTGTCGTGGGTGTTCCTGTTCACCGACGAAACCCCGGTGCGCTTCCTGATGATCGAGGCGGTCGCCGCGGTCGTCGGGATCGGGACGATCATCGCATCGGGCGCGCTCGCCGACCGCTTCGGTCGCCGCACATTGCTCGGCGCCACCGCCGCGGCGATCGCGGCGTTCAGCGGCTTCGCGCCGCAGCTGCTCGACGCCGGCGAAATCGGCGAAGCGACCTTCATGATCCTCGGCTTCGCGCTGCTCGGCCTCTCGTTCGGCCAGTCGTCGGGCGCGCTTTCGTCGAACTTCCAGCCGCGCCACCGCTACACCGGATCGGCCTTCACCTCCGACCTCGCCTGGCTGTTCGGCGCCGGCTTCGCGCCGATGGTCGCGCTGTGGCTTTCTAGCCAGTTCGGGCTGATCGCGGCGGGTGCCTATCTGTTGTCGGGCGCAGTCGTCACGCTCGTCGCGCTCTGGCTCAACCGCGAACTGGCGAGCACGATCGGCTAAGGCGCAAGGCCGGGGGCTGCCCGCGCGCACCCCCGGCGCGCCGATCATGCGCGGCGCGGCTTGTCCACCGCCTCGATCGCCCTCCGCAAGACGGCGGGACCGATATCGCTGGGCGTTTCGCCATGGCCGGCCGCGAGGATGATCGGCAGGCCGGGCCGCTGCCTCCGCGCATGCGCAATCAATTCGCTGCCGGTCGTCTGCGGCATCGCCTGGTCGGTGATCATCTGCTGATGCGGGCCGCGAGGCGAGCTGCCGCCCGTCGTTCCCGAATTGATGCGCGGCGTCTAAACCGGACATGGTGAACGGGGCCGCTTCGGGCCCGCCAGCGAGAAATCGCTGGTTCGATATGCGATCTGGAAAATGGTGGACAGGGCTGGATTCGAACCAGCGTACGGAAACCCGGGCAGATTTACAGTCTGCTGCCTTTAACCACTCGGCCACCTGTCCATTGGGGCCCGCTTTGGGAAGCGGTCCAATGGCGAAACGATGCTTGCCTGTCAATGCCAGTCATGGGAAAGGCGCGCCCATGAGACAATTTTCCCGTCACCGCCGCACGCAGGGCCCAAGCACCCGCGGTCAGCCTATCCGTTTCTGGGGCCGCCACGCCGTTCTGGCCGCGCTTGCCAACCCCGAACGCACCGTCAAGCGAATCTGGGGCACGCGCGAAGCGCTCGGTCAGCTCGACCTGCCGCCGGTGATTCCCATCTCTTACGCCGAGGTCACCGACCTTGCGCGACTCGTCGCGCGCGACGCGCCGCATCAGGGGCTGGTGATCGAGGTCGACCCGCTCGAGAGCCTCTATCTCGGCGATCTGCTGCAGGAAGAAAGCGATACCGACAGCAAGCGTCCGCTCGTGATCCTCGACCAGGTCACCGACCCGCACAATATCGGCGCGGTGCTGCGTTCGGCCGCCGCCTTCGACGCCGCCGCCATCATCACGCAGGACCGTCACAGCCCGCCCGAAAGCGGCGTCATCGCACGCTCGGCATCGGGCGCGCTCGAGATCGTGCCGTGGGTGCGCGTCGTCAACCTGTCGCGCGCGCTCGAGGAAATCGCCGAGGCGCAATATTGGCGCATCGGGCTGATGGGTGAAACCGAAACGACGCTGGGCTCGGTCCTCGACGGCAGCAAGGTCGCGCTGGTGCTCGGGTCCGAAGGCGACGGCATGCGCCACAATGTCATGGAGCATTGCGACGTGCTGGCCAAACTGCCGATCTCGCCTCGGATGGAAAGCCTGAATATCTCGAACGCCGCGGCGATCGCGCTCTACGCGGTCGCGACGGCGCAAAGCTGATCGTCATCCTGGCGAAAGCTGGGATCGCTGGCGGTATGGAATGACGATAGCGGCCAGTTAAGGGTTGGACATGCCCCCGGCATGTCCAAGGGTTGTCCGGGGGACAACCCGACCCTTCACTCTTTCGCTGGGGCGACGGTCCGGATCAGTCCTCGGCGGCGATCCGCACGCGGAGGCCGTCGAGCGCGTCGCTGAACGGGATCTGGCACGACAGGCGCGACGCGTCGTCGCGGTCGGTGGTCGAATCGAGCAGGTCGTTCTCGTCCTCGCTCATCGCGGGCATCGCACCCTTGTCGCCCGCTTCGACATGGACATGGCACGTCGCGCACGAACAGCAGCCGCCGCACAGCGCGAGCAGCTCGTCGAACCCGGCGTCGCGGATATTTTCCATGACCGTCAGGCTGGTGTCGCCCTCGATCTCATGCTCGGTCCCGTCACGCGTCACGACAATCAGCTTGGCCATGCTAGTCCTCATCTCTTCGTTGTTGGTGGCGCTATGTCGCGCGTTGCTTGTCAAATCAAGCGTTGCTATTGGCTACCGAAGGAACAAAAGGAGAATATGCGATGGGCCTCAGCCAGCAGCAGCTGAACGCGGGAATCGACGCGCTTGCGGCCAGCGATCCCAATTTCGCGCGCGCGCTCGGCAACGCCGGCTATCCCGAACCGCGCATCCGCGCCCCCGGCTACACCACGTTGCTGCGCACCATCGTCGGCCAGCAGGTCAGCGTCGCCGCCGCCAACTCGATCTGGAACAAGCTGGAGGCCGAGTTCGGTGAGGGCTGCCCCGCCGAGACGGTCGCCGCCGCCGACTTCGACACGCTGCGCGCCTGCGGCCTGTCGGGGCAGAAGCAGGGCTATGCCAAAAGCCTCGCGCAGCTGATCCTCGACGGCGAACTGAGTTTCGACGCCCTCCCCGCCGACGACGAGGAAGCGATCGCTTTGCTCACCAAGGTCAAGGGCATCGGCCGCTGGTCGGCCGAAATCTACCTGCTCTTCGCCGAGGGACGCCCCGACATCTGGCCCGCCGGCGACCTCGCGGTGCAGGAAGCCGTCGGCCGCATCCTGCAACTGGGCGCCCGGCCGAGCGAGAAACAGGCACGCGAGCTGGCCGAAGCATGGCGCCCGCACCGCGGCGCCGCGGCGATCTTCAGCTGGCATTGTTATAATATGGACGTGATCTGAGGGTGGATCGCAACCTCCCTCACTTCGTCATTCCCGCGAAAGCGGGAATGACGAAAATAGGGTTTCGCTAACCCCCAAACAAAAAGGCCGGATGGATCGCTCCACCCGGCCTTTTTGTTGATCGTCAGCCGAAGCTTATTTCTTCGCCGCAGCCTTCTTGGCCGGAGCCTTCGCCGGCTTGTCTTCGGCGGCCTTCGCCGGAGCAGCCTTCTTCGCCGCAGCGGGCTTTTCTTCTGCCTTGGCTTCCGCCTTCTTCGCCGGTGCCTTCTTGGCGGGGGCTTCGGCGGCTTCTTCGGTCACATCGGCCTTCTTGGCGGCCGGCTTCTTCGCCGCAGCCTTCTTGGCGGGCTTGTGGTCGTGGTCATGGTCGTGGCCGCAACCCGGGCCATGGACATGGCCGTCGTCATCGGCTTCGATCGCGGCTTCCAGTTCCTCGCGGGTGGTTTCGCGGTCGCTGATCTCGGCCTTTTCGAACAGGAAGTCGACGACCTTGTCTTCATAGAGCGGGGCGCGGAGCTGGGCCGCGGCGAGCGCGTCCTGCTGCACATATTCGATGAAGCGCGTGCGATCTTCGGGGCGATACTGCTGCGCCGCCTGTGCGATCAGGCGCGACATTTCCTGGCTGCTCACCTGCACGCCATGCGCCTGGCCGATTTCCGAGAGGAGCAGGCCAAGGCGGACGCGGCGCACCGCGATCGCGCGGTAATCGTCACGGTCGTTCTCGAGTTCGGCCTTCGCCGCTTCGGGATCTTCCTCGTGGCTGACTTCATGCTCGAGCTGCTGCCAGATCTGGTTGAACTCGGCTTCGACCATCGTCGGCGGCACGTCGAAGTCGTGCGACGCGGCGAGCTGGTCGAGCAGCTTGCGCTTCATATAGGTGCGCGTCAGGCCGTTCAGTTCCTGTTCGACCTGGTCCTTCATCAGCTCTTTCAGCTTGTCGAGGCTTTCGAGGCCGAGCGTCTTGGCGAACTCGTCGTCGATCTTCGACGCAGCCGGAACCTTCACTTCCTTCACCGTCACGGCGAATTCGGCGGGCTGGCCCTTGAGGTCCGCGACCGGATACTCATCCGGGAACGTCACCTTCAGCACCTTTTCGTCGCCGACCTTGACGCCGACCAGCTGGTCTTCAAAGCCCGGGATCAGCTGACCCGAACCGATTTCGACCGCCATGTCTTCGCCCGTGCCGCCGTCGAAGGCGACGCCATCGACGCTGCCGGCGAAGTCGATGATGACCTGGTCGCCCTGGGCGGCCTTCTTGGTCTTCGGCGCTTCTTCGAAGCGCTTCATCTGCGCGGCGAATTCTTCGATCTTGGCCATCACGGCCTTGTCGTCGGCGGGAACGGTCAGGCGTTCGAGCTTCAGGCCTTCGATCGACGGCGTCGCGATCTCGGGCAGCACTTCGAGGCTGACGGTCAGTTCGGCATCCTTGCCGGCTTCATAACCTTCGTCGAGCGCGACGGCGGGCTGCAGCGCGGGGCGAAGCTTTTCCTTCGCCATCAGGTCGCGCACGCCGGCGTCGATCGCCTTGTTGAGCGCGTCGGCCGACAGCGCGGGGCCGTGCATCTTGCGGATCAGGTTCGGCGGAACCTTGCCGGGGCGGAAGCCGGGCATGCGGACGGTCGGGGCGATGCTCTTCACCTCGTCGTCGACGCGCGCGTCGATATCCTTGGCGGTGAT
>Ga0247823_10005195_pt1 | contig 10377 bp, 5 predicted proteins | sample 13C_PalmiticAcid_2_FD_192426 | JGI IMG/M metagenome (GOLD analysis project Ga0247823, IMG submission 192426) | Soil microbial communities from agricultural site in Penn Yan, New York, United States - 13C_PalmiticAcid_Day30 | ecosystem: Environmental > Terrestrial > Soil > Agricultural land...
CTCCCGGCGAAGATGGTTCTGCCGATCTTTCTTATGTACTCAACTGCGCTTCCGATATCGGTAATCTGCTGACCGATTATAAAGTAATCATCAACAAAAGTACTGTACCCGTAGGCACTGCCGAACAGGTAAGAAACAGAATCAAAGCCAATTTCAGCGGTGAATTTGATGTGGTATCCAACCCCGAGTTTCTCCGCGAAGGCATGGCTGTTGAAGATTTCATGAAACCCGACCGCGTAGTGGTAGGTACCAACAGCGAGCGCGCTCAAAAACTGATGCAGCAGCTGTATGCACCATATGTACGCCAGGGCAACCCCGTTATTTTCATGGACGAGCGCAGCTCCGAAATGACCAAATATGCAGCCAACGCATACCTCGCCACCCGTATTTCTTTCATGAACGAACTGGCCATCCTGTGTGAGCAGGCCGGCGCTGATGTGGAAGTTGTACGTCAGGGCCTGGGTACCGATGCCCGCATTGGCAAGCGCTTCCTGTTTCCCGGCTTGGGTTACGGCGGCAGCTGCTTCCCCAAAGATGTGAAGGCGCTGAACAAAACCGCTACCCAGTACGCGTTTGACTTCAAGATCCTGAAATCGGTGATGGAAGTGAACGACCGCCAGCGCAACCATTTCATCGAAAAACTGAAAGGTTATTTCAACAACAACCTCAGCGGTAAACATATCGCAATCTGGGGACTGGCTTTCAAACCCAACACCGATGATATCCGCGAAGCACCGGCTTTGGATGTGATCCGCGAGTTAATCGAAGCCGGTGCTACCGTTACTGCTTACGATCCTGAAGCTATGCCCAATGTGCAGCGTTTCTTCAACGGCAGCATGGAAAACAGCCTGCAATTTGCCGATGACGCCTACACTGCGCTGGACAAGGCAGATGCACTGGCCATCATGACCGAGTGGTCGCTGTTCCGCACCCCTGACTTTGATGTGATCCGCGAAAAACTGAACGCTCCGGTGATCTTCGACGGCCGTAACCTGTACGACCTGCAAACGATGATCGATAAAGGCTTCTACTACAACAGTATTGGCCGCAAAATTGTAAACGCTTAATTCCCGGCATACGTCATGTCTGATAAAAAAAGAATACTCATTGCCGGCGCCGCCGGTTTCCTGGGTTCGCACCTGTGCGATCGCTTCATCAGCGAAGGTTACCATGTTATTGGCATGGACAACCTGCTCACCGGTAACCTGAAGAATATTGAACACCTGTTTCCGAACAAGGATTTTGAATATTATCACCACGATGTAACCAAGTTTGTACATGTTCCCGGCAAACTGGATTACATCCTGCACTTTGCTTCTCCTGCCAGCCCTATCGACTACCTGAAAATGCCGATCCAGACATTGAAAGTAGGTTCGCTGGGTACCCACAACCTGCTGGGTCTGGCCAAAGAGAAAAAAGCACGCATCCTGGTAGCTTCTACTTCTGAAGTCTATGGCGATCCGCTGGTACACCCGCAGACCGAAGAATACTGGGGTAATGTGAATCCTGTTGGTCCCCGTGGTGTGTATGATGAAGCCAAACGTTTCATGGAATCCATGACGATGGCTTACCACAATTTCCATGGCGTGGAAACCCGCATCATCCGTATCTTCAATACATATGGTCCGCGCATGCGCCTCGATGACGGCCGTGCACTGCCTGCATTTATGAGCCAGGCGCTGAATGGCGAAGACCTGACCGTATTTGGTGATGGTTCTCAAACCCGCAGCTTCTGTTATGTAGACGATCTCGTAGATGGTATTTACAGGTTGCTGCTGGGCGATTACCACAAACCGGTGAACATCGGTAACCCCGTGGAGATTTCCCTGAAGCAATTTGCGGAAGAAGTGATTGCCCTCACCGGTACTGCTTCTAAAATTATTTACCAGCCGCTGCCACAGGACGATCCGAAACAACGCCAGCCCGATATTACCAAGGCCCGCACCATTCTGGGATGGGAACCGCGTATTGATCGCAGCGAAGGTTTAAAACGGACCCTCGAATATTTTAAACAAGCTCTGAACAAATAACATCATGCCGTTCATAGAAACGCCAATCAAGGACCTGCTCATTTTCGAACCTAAGGTATTTGCAGACGACCGGGGCTATTTTTTCGAATGCTACAACCAGCAGGCTTACGAGCAGCAGGGCCTCAGCTACAACTGGGTGCAGGACAACCAGGCGCATAATGTGCGCAAGGGCATCATCCGCGGCCTCCACTACCAGCTGAACCCGCATGCACAATCCAAACTGGTGCGCGTGCTCGATGGCGCCATCTGGGATGTAGCAGTGGATATCCGCCAGGGGTCTCCTACTTTCGGACAGTGGTTCGGTCTTGAGCTGAATGCCACCAATAAGCTGCAGCTGCTGATCCCGCGTGGGTTTGCACACGGTTATTCCGTACTCAGCGAAACCGCCGAAGTGATGTACAAGTGCGATAACTTTTACAGTAAAGTCAGCGAAGGCGGCATCCTCTACAACGATCCCCAACTGGCTATTGACTGGAAAGTAGACACAGCAGATGTACTGGTATCCGAAAAAGATGCCGTACTGCCTTTGTTCAAAGATTGTGTCAATAATTTTGAGTTGTAAGCTGATTCAGCTTCCTACGATACCAGCCGCTCCTTACCGGGGCGGCTTTTTTGGGCGCTTACTATTCCTTCAATTTGAAACATATTGCCCTGAAAATGTTTCAAATTGCATGGCCCAGCTAACATATAATTTATAATTTCGAATTATTCCCTCCGACTATACACTCCGGCATATGGCATGGGGCTGTATTTTTTTATACCTGCTTCATGGCTAATGCACCCCAGACCCCTGCGGCTCACCAGCCGTAGCACGGCTTTATTTTCTTAACCAATCATAAAATGATGAAAAAAAGACCATTCTCCCCGAATGCCGCATGTAGTCCAACCCCGTGCCGGCCCTCTTTCTTCAACCGTTTTACCCGTAAAGGACTAGGTATTGCAGCCCTCTCCACCTTGTTGCTCGTAGGTCATGTGCAACAAGCCGCTGCGGTGCAAAGAATTGTCAACTACCGCCACGATGTTGCCTTAGGCGACCTGACCGGTTATGTGATTGCCCCGCTTGATTACTATTATCCCAGCAGGGGCAATGTGATGGCGGGGAATGTGCAACTACCGGGGTACCCTCATCCCGGACAGGCCGTGCATTATATGTTGGTGGACACGAATGGCAATTCAATGGCGGGCATGGTATACCAGTTTCCGGAACTTGAAGATGTGCGTGTGGTATCCATTGCCTATAATGGAAATGGCAACAGCGTGCTCACCATGCAGGCCCGCGAAAACGGTACGCTCAATGCTCATATCCTGTCGCTGAAAGTAGATATGGGTGGCAATATCATCGATCAGTTCGATATCCAGACTTTCGGACAGGCAGGCGCCATCTCCTTCCCGCAACACTCCCTGGCATCGGGCGACCAACTGTACATCTGCGGTTACCAGGAGCTAAATACGGCTGATCCTCTTGATCCCAGTTTCAGCGACAGCAGACAGGCGTTTGTGATGCGCATAGACATGCCCAGTCACACGAGCACCGTCCGTTTTTTCAATACCAATATCATCGGCCAGGGCTATTTTGACTATGATGCTGCGATGCGCCTGAAAATGCATTATGGCAACCTGTTTGTATTGGGCAGTGCCAATGGACCTACCAGTGCCGGAGGCATTCAAAACTCCAGTAAATCATGGGTAGCCACCATTGATCAAACCAACCTGACGGTGTACCAGAGTGTGTATTATGGTTTCAATTCTGAACCTAACAGCTCTTTGACCGAACTCAAAGGCGCTTATGCCATTGACCTGGTGCCCGATCAAACGATGGATGCCTGGGTGATTGTGAACAATGACCTGAGCCGCAACCGCTGGTTTGTAACCCACTCCTACTATTCCATGGTGCTGCAGAATTCATTTGCAGGTTTCAACGCGTTTACAGCCGTACCCCAGGGGCACCGCATGAAAGCCAGCAATATTTTTTGCTGGAGCAGCAATAACACGCCTCCTTATATTCCCCGTTATTCTGTTTGCGGTACGGCAGGCAGCGATGTGCCACTGAACAATCCGAGTGCATATGGCAGCCTGATTGAGTTCACCAGCCAGGGTGCCATTCCGTTTGTACAGGCCTACTATTTCGATCCTTTTGCAGGCGCCAATGCGGTGACAGGCGTGCGGGGATCGGTGATTGGTAATGCACCCGGCTTTGGTATGGGGCTCGATTGGCACCAGCCTTTCTGGAACATCAATAACATGGGTGCCTGGAACAACCGCTCCTTTACCACACAACCCTATTACAACGGCGTTTATCCTTATACCACCGGCCTGGCTATGGCGGGTCATGTAAGAGGAAGTTTGGGTGGGAATATTAACCCGCGGCACATCGCTGCCACCGGCGATGGTGAAGTGATCAACTGCGACGCCTCACAGCCTATGGCGTTTGTGCCTAACCAGTATTTTAACGTCAACGTTCAACCGCTGGCGGTTACCACCTCTTTGGGCACCACACTGGAAGTGAATCCTATAGTAGATCTTACCCCACAAAACCCAGAGTCTGAGTGGGAATGCGCTCCGGGCTTTATTTACCGCGAGGCTAAACCCGGCACCCTGACCAACGGACAACAGGCTCCGGGCCTCTACCCCAACCCTGCTACCGACCGCATCACCATCGTGCTGGGTAATGAGGTGCAGGCCGGCGAAACAGCCCGTGTACTCCTGACCGATATCACCGGCAGGGTGGTATTTACCTTCACCGGCAAACTGAACAGTTCCAGCCTGGAACTGGCTCTGCCCCGTTTAACACCGGGTATGTACCAGGTAGCTGTTGCTGTAGCCGAAGGGCAACCTGTGATCCACAAACTGGTGATTCAATAATCCTTTGGCGATCTCCTTTTACAGCGGCTTTCTTCATAACGAAGGAAGCCGCTTTTTTATCACCTCTCATCCAATACGCTCTTTCCTCCATTGAGCCATATTGCCAGCAAATTGTTTCAAAATGCATGGCCCAAGCAATATATAATTTCTATTTTCGAATTATTCCCTCCGACTATACTCCGGCATATGCACGGGTACCCGTTTCCCTGTACCTGTTTCATGGCTGATGTGCTATTGAACAATGCTGTTCAACAGCCTGTTTTGTGCTGCTTTATTTTTTAACCAATCATAGAATAATGAAAAAAAGACCACTCTCCCTGAATGCCCCGGCAGGTACTTCCACCTCGCGCCTGCCCCGTTTTTTCAACGGCTTTACCCGTAAAGGACTGGGTATAGCTGCCCTCTCGGCCCTGTTGCTGGCCGGAAGTGTACAGCAGGCCAGTGCTTTGCAAAGAATTGTGAGCTACCGCTACAATGCTGCGCTGGGCGATATGACCGGCCATGTAATTTCCCCCATTGACTTAAATGATCCTAACGAAGGGGCTGCCGTAGCAGGCAATGTTAAACTGCCTGGTTATTTCAATTTCGGACAGGGCGTGCATTATGCGTTAACCGATATCAACGGTAATGCTACTGCAGGTATGTATTATAAGTTTCCTGATTTCGAAGACGTACGCGTGGTGTCCATTGCGTATGCCGGATATGGCAACAGTGTGATGACCATCCAGGGTAAAGAAAATGGCACGCTCACTTCGCATATCATTGCGCTGAAAGTAGACCGCTATGGCAATATCATGGACCAGATCGATATCCTGAGCAGCGGTGCGGCCGGCGCTATCTCCTATCCGCAGCATTCCCTGGTACTGGGTGACCAGCTGTACATTTGCGGTTTCCAGGAGCAGAACACCGCCTCGCCCACCAACCCCAGTTTTTACGATGGCCGCCAGTCGTTTGTGATGAAGATCAATCTCAACACCCACGCCAGCATGGTACGTTTTTACAATACCACCATGTTTGGCGCCGGCTTTATCGATTATGATGCTGCGATGCGTTTCAAAACGTATTACAGCGCCCTGTACATCCTGGGCAGCGGTAATGGTCCGACCAGCACCAGCGCAGGTATTCAAAACTCCAGTAAATCCTGGATCGCCTCTATCGACCCTGTAACACTAACGATAGTCCAAAACAATTTCTATGGTTTCAATGCCGATCAGAATCCGTCTCCTACCGAGTTAAAAGGTACCTATGCTGTAGACTTCGTTCCGGATATGGCCATGGATGCTTACATCATTATCAACAACGACCTGGGTAAGAACCGCTGGTTTGTAACGCATACAGGTCTGGCATTAGGTTTACAAACGCCCTTTGCCGGTTTCAACGCCTTCACCACAGTGCCTTCGGGGCACCGCATGAAAGCGAATAATATTTTTGCATGGGTTCCCAGCGGCACTGCTCCTTCTGCCCGGTATTCCATTTGCGGTACGGTGGGCAGCGATGTACCCCTGGTTAACCCCGGCGCTTATGGTACCGATATCGAATTCCCCAGCCTGGGCACTGTTCCTTTCATTGAGGGCTTTTTCCTGAACCCCACCGGAGGCGCTAGTGCGGTGACCAACTTCCGTGGTGCTGTGTTAGGTAATTATCCTGGCAATGGTCCGGGCCTGAACTTCCATGAATCTTACTGGTACAATGGCAATATGGGCGAATGGTGCAACCGTTCGGTAGCTATCCAGCCTGGTTCGTGGGGTTATTACCCATATGTAACCGGCCTTTCCATGACCAGCCATTCAAGAAGCAGCTGGGCAGGTCCCATCAGTCACCGTTTCGTTGGTGCATGGGGTGATGGAGAAGTAAGTGGCTGCCCTGGTTCTCAACCAATGGCCGATATTCAGCCTACTTATTTTAACGTGGTTAGTCAGCCGCTCAATGTGGCTACTACAGTGGGCACCACCCAGGAAGTGGGTGTAAACGTAGATGCCACCCAGGAAGGAACGATCGCAGAATGGGAATGCGCACCCGGCTTTTTGTACCGCGAGGCTAAACCCGGCAGCTTAACCGCCACCGAGCAGGCTCCGGGTTTATACCCCAACCCTGCTACCGATCATATAACCATCAAACTGGGCCAGCAAGTGGAAGCCAATACCCAGGCCCGCGTGCTGATGACCGATGTAACCGGCCGTGTGGTATTTACCCATGAAGCTACCCTCTACAATGCTGAAATGAACCTGAACCTGCCCCGCTTAACGCCTGGCTTGTACCAGGTAGCAGTATCGGTAGCCGGTGCCAAACCCACCATTCACAAACTGGTGATTCAATAAGCATTACATTATCCGGAATCTTAAAAGCGGCTTTCTTCACAAAGAAGAAAGCCGCTTTTTTCATGAGTATACCCTTTTAGAACAATCTGCTTTTTACAGTTTGTTTTTTCCGTTAATCACTGGTATTACTGATATAACAAGTGTCGCTCTATTGCTATTTTTATTCACATCCTATAAAAGTTTGATGAAGATCTATATCTTCATTTTTTCCCACCGACTATACACTCCGGCACTATGTTCCGGCGCATAAACTATGTGCTGTTTTCATGGCCAAAACTCCAGGTCGAACATTTTCGTTCCGGCCCTGGCAATGTTGTTCATTTTTAAACCAATCATGATAACAATGAAAAGACAACATCGTTGCAAAGAAGTGTATGCAGCCATTACAAAACGCAAAGAATTTTTATCCTTCACCCGCAAAGGACTAGGCATTGCAGCTTTTTCTGCCCTACTGTTGGCAGGAACCGTACAGCGTGCATCTGCCACACAAATCATTTCCAGTGCCCGTTTCGACGCCGCACTGGGGGATATGGTAGGCTATGTGGTAGCGCCATTTGACCCTAACAGTCCGGATCGCCAGATGGTGATAGCCGGAAACGTAAGACAGGCAGGTAATCCGTATGTCGTAACCGATGCCATTCACTACGGATGGGCAGACCAGAACGGCGGTGTGATGGCCGGTATGGTGTACCGCTTCCCCGAATACATTGATGTGCGTGCCGTGGCTATTGACCATGTTGACTTTGCCGGCGAAAGCATCATTCTCATCCAGGGGCGCGACTACAATTTCAATTCGCACATGCTGGCCATCCGGATCGATGCTATGGGCAACATCTTTGACCAGTACGACATTCCTACAATGGGTCAGCCGGGAGCTATCTCCTTTCCGCTGCATGCCATTGTATCCAACAACCAGCTTTATGTGTGTGGTTACCAGCAAAACCAAACCATCAATCCGCTCGACCCTGCTTTTTACGAAAGCCGTGAAGCTTATGTCACCCGTGTGGATCTGAACACGCACCAGGCTCTTACCCGTTTTTTCAACACACCACAGGCAGGTAATGGTGCCAATGATTATGATGCAGCGATGCGCCTGAAGGAAATTTATGGCGCCATCTATGTCATGGGCAGTGGCAATGGTCATACCAACACACCTGCTGGTGTAATGAACGCGAGTAAATCCTGGGTAGCCCAGATAGATGCCAATACCATGGCCGTGAACATCGGCAACTATTTTGGCAACAGCACCGAAACCAATACCGATCCCAATGCGCTGATGGGTACCTATGCCATCGATATGGTGCCGGATCACCAGGTAGATTTCTACCTGGTAGCCAGCAACGACCTGGGCAAAAACCGGTGGGTAACCTCACGCACCTACCTCAACCTGACCACAGCACCTTCCTTTAACGGGTTTAACACCTTTACAACGGTGCAACCCGGCAACCGCATGAAGGCTTCTCAGATTTTTATGCAGGACAACGGTCAGCTCGGCATGGGCCGCTACACCATCTGCGGCATCGTGGGCAACAATATTAGCCTGAACAACAACGCTGCCTATGGTACCGATATCGAATACATCAGCAATGGTGCTGTACCGTTTGTTCAATCGTACGATGTGAATTATTTTACCACTGCACCGGTTTACAACATCAAAGGAACCGTACTGGGCAACGCACCGGGCTACAGCACCAATATGGCTTTCAACCAGCCGTTCACTACCATGAACAATATGGGTGAATGGTGCAATCCGGCTTTTGCCATGCGCTCTGCCGAGCAAAATACTACTCCCTACAACAACGACCTCATGATGGCAGGCCATGTAAGAAGCTGGGGAACGGCAGGCCCTGTCAACTTCCGGTTCATGGGCACTTCTGGCGAGGGTGCGGTAAACGGCTGCCCTGCAGCACAATACATGGCAGATGTGCAGGCCACTTATTTCAACATGACCAGCGTAACCGTCAACCCTGCTACGGTACTGGCCTACAGCTGGGCATCCGATATCAATATTGATGCGCAGGTGACCGTGCCACTGGTGCAGTGGGATTGCGCGCCGGGATTCATATACCGCGAAGCCAAACCCGGCAGTTTAACCAACGGCACACAGGCTCCCGGACTTTACCCCAACCCCGCTACCGACCGGGTAACGATAGTACTTGGCAGCGATGCAGCCGCCAATGCCCCAACCCGTGTGGTGATGACCGATGTTACAGGCCGTGTAGTATTTACCCACCAGGCCGTATCTGCCGGTAGCAGTATGGAACTGAACCTGCCCCGTTTAACACCCGGCATGTACCAGATGGCCGTGTCGGTGGCCAATGGTCAGCCAACAATACACAAACTGGTGATCCAATAAACAGCACCGCCTTTTCACCAGGCCGCCTCCGATACGAGGCGGCTTTTTTGTGGCCTGCCGCTTGGGACAAAGCTCAGAAGTCGATATTTTTGAGCTGTCACCCTATGATGCAGTACCAAACCTATCCACCGCCTGTTGCTCTTCAACCTTATGTGAGGTATTTCTGGAGTTTTGATGCCAGGCAGGAACATATACCCGTGCTGCATATCCGGAGTTTTGCCGATAAATATCCCCGCCTCATTTTCCAGGACCTGGAACGGTATGCGCCGCTCCGCAATCCGCAGGGTGAGGCATTGCCCTGGTGTTACCTCAGTGGTATCGACACCCGCGACACACTGGCGATGGTGCAGGGCTCCTGGTCGCATTTCGGGGTCAGTTTTTTTCCGCATGGGCTGCATGCCATCTTCGGTATCCCGGCACAGGAACTCACCAATGAAATGCCCGATATCAGTCAGCTCTGCAGCCGCGACCTGGCTCAGCAAATGCAGCAAGCCGCCACTCATGTCCAGCGCATTCAGATCATCAGCCAATACCTGCGCAGCAAACTGGAAGCCCGCAAACAGTCTGAACCTTTGATTGACCAGTTGATCCGGAACAATACCATTACCGGCACTTCCCGCATCGCCGACCTGCCGGCACTTTACAATATTTCTGAACGCCAGCTGGAACGCCGTTTCAAAACCGCAGTAGGTATTTCCATTAAAAAATACCAACGCATTCTTCGTTTCGAACAATCATTGCAACTGCTCGCCGACGCCAGTTACAGCGAACTTACTTCAGTAGCGTACCAGCTCAACTACGCCGACCAGTC
>Ga0247823_10005196_pt1 | contig 10376 bp, 7 predicted proteins | sample 13C_PalmiticAcid_2_FD_192426 | JGI IMG/M metagenome (GOLD analysis project Ga0247823, IMG submission 192426) | Soil microbial communities from agricultural site in Penn Yan, New York, United States - 13C_PalmiticAcid_Day30 | ecosystem: Environmental > Terrestrial > Soil > Agricultural land...
GCCCCACACCTCACGCTCAAGGCCGAGGCGCTTGCCCCCCTCGAAGCCGGGCCCCGCCGCGAGCGCCGCGCCGCTGTTGCGGCCGCGGTCGCCGATCACCGCGCCGGTGATCGTGTCGGTCGGGTTGTAGGCGATCGACTTGAACGCGGTGCCGGTGGCGCGATCGGTCTGGTAATTGCCGATCAGGTCGAAGGTGAAGCCCGCGGGCTCCCAGCGCAGGCTGCCGCGCACCGCCTCGCTCTCGATCCCGTTGAAGTCGCGACCGCCCAGCAGATCCTCGACAAAGCCGTCGCGCTTCTTGACGCGCGCGGCGGCGCGGATCGCGAGATCGTCGGCAAGCGGGATGTTCCACGTCCCGTCGACGCGGTACATGCCATAGCTGCCGCCCGATGCGCGCAGCATGCCATAGCCCGCCTTCGGATCGGCCTTGGCCTGAATAAGGTTCACCGCGCCGATCAGCGCGCCGCGGCCATAGAGGGTCGATTGCGGACCCTTGGCGACCTCGACCCGCTCCAGATCGAACAGTTCGACATAGGAGCCGCGCGACTTGGAAATCGAGACCCCGTCCTGAAACACCGACACGCGCGGCTCGTTGAACGCGCTGCCCGAATCCGAGGTGATGCCGCGCATCACGAAGCCCGGATTGTTCGGCGACTGGTTCTGCACCTCGAACCCCGGCACGTAGCGCGACAGGGCGTCGAATTCCTGAATGTTCATCCGCTCGAGGAAGCGGTCATCATAGGCGGTGAGCGCGAAGGGCACTTCGATCGGGCGCTGCTCGACGAACTGAGCGGTGACGACCACTTCGTCCACCCCCGGCTCCCCCGGCGCGTCCTGCGCCAGAGCGGGCGTCGCGGCGAGCGCGATCGGGCTGGCGAAGGCAAGAAGCGGGAAGCGGATCGACATGTTGGAAGCCCCTGTTGACGCGGGCGGAATGCCCATGCCGGGCCTCATGTCGGCAATTGGTGACGAACCTGTTGCAACGCACCATTGCACAAAGAAAAATGCCCGCCCCGGGGCTGATTCCGGGGCGGGCGAGGGATCGGCACATGGGGTGCCGGAGGGTCTCGTGAAACTCAGCTGGCGGCCTTGGTCGCCTGATCCATCAACGCCTTCGCCGTCCGAATCGCGTCGGCTTCGCTGGTCTTGCCGCTCTGGATCTCGTCGGCGATGCCGAGCAGGCGGCTGGCGATTACCGTTCCGGCCTCGGCCGCCTCGGTGATGCGGATGCCGTTCTTGGCGGCGGCGATACGGTCCCACTCGGCGCGGACCGCTGCCCAATAGCCCCTCGTCGCGGCCCAATAGTCGTCCGCCGCTTTCACGGCATAGCCGTCGAACCGGGTATAGGTGTTGAGGACATATTCCTGCACCACCGGCTCGAGCTTGCCGTCGAACTGGCCCATCTTGGTGTTGTCCTGCCAGTGGATCCAGCCGCCCGGGCTGATCTGGTGGCGGTTGATCGCATAATAGCGGTCATAGACCGGGCCGCGTACCGCATCGCGGCGGGCGAGCGGGCGCCAGGTCCAGTTTGAGCGCCAGCGGCGGATGCCCGCCTCGGTCGTCCACTGGCCCCAGCCGCCGTAGCGCGGACTGTCGTCGACCTGCCACACGGTCTGCGACCAACGGCCCTTGCGCATCCGCTCGGGCACCTCTTCCCACGTCCACGCGTCGGGGCCGGAATAGACCAGTACCCTCGCGGGCTCATATTCCCAGTCCTGCCGCCAGTGCTTGATGATCATGTCCTTGCCGTCGTGGCTGACGACCAGCAGGTGCTGGAGCACGATCTTGCGGCCGGTGTCCTCGATCACGCGGACCGATTCATGCCCGCCGGAAACCTTGGCCGCGATCGGCGTGTAATCGGCGCGCCACGGCGTCGATTCCTGCATGTCGAACCTGACCTTATAGTTTCCGGCCATCGCCAGGATGTCCTTGCGGTCGGCCTCGAACGAGGCTCTGGCCTCGGCCTCGCTGCCGGTCTTGACCGGCCCGTCGGCCAGTGCCGGTGTCGCGCAGGCGATCAACGCGGCCCCGGCGATCCACAGCATCTTCTTCATTGTTCTTGCCCTCTCTTTTGGTCGTTCGAAGTTCAGAAGCGGACGCTGACCGAGACGCTGCCGTTGCGACCCGGCTGGGTGTAGGCGTCCTTGATGGTCGAGGTCGGCGAGAGGCCGCGCACGTCGCTCCACCAGGCGTATTTCTCGTCGGTCACGTTGAAGAGGCCGCCTCGCAACGTCACCGCGTCGGCGATCTTGACGAAGGCCGTGACGTCGAGCGTGGTGAAGCCGGGCGGGGTGTATTGCCCGCCCGCGCGGCTCCCCTCCTTCTGCGCGCCGTGGGTCGCGATCACCTGCCCGCCGAAGCGGCCGGCGGATTCGCGCCAGCCGATGCCCGCGACGACCTTGAGCGGATCGACCGAGAGCAGCGGCGTCTTGACCCCCGTCGGACTGATCTCGTCGCCCGTGGCGTAAGAGATGGCGAGACGCGCGGTGAAGCCGGCATCGTTCCACGCTTCGAACCGCGCTTCCGCCCCCTTCACCCGCGCGCGGTCGATATTGATGAACTGATAGATCGCGGGATCAGCGGGCGTGAAGCTGCCGCCCACCACTTCCTGCGAGATGAAGTCGTCGTAATCGACATGGAAGGCGGTGAGGTCGAGCCGGACATTGTTGCCCAGGAAGCGGATGCCCGCCTCGAACGCCTCGCTTGTCTCCGGCTTCAAATTCGGGTTTGGGGCCGAGGTGTACCCGAAGGCGAGGTTCTCGAAGAATTGGTTTACCTGGCTCGGTTCGGGCGCCTTGAAGCCCTGTGCGTAGTTGGCGAACAGCCGCACCGTTTCACCCAGCTTCACCACCGCGCCGATCTTGGGCGAGACGTGCGACCCGCTCTGCTTCGCTGCGGCAAAGGCGGGGAGCAGCGGGTCCTTGTCGGGCGACAGATTATAGTGATCGAAGCGCAGCGCCGGGTGAAGCGTCACCGGGCCAACGGTAACCTCACCCGCGGCGAACACACCGACCAGCGTATAGTCGGTCCTCGGGAAGGCGCGGGTCGGGAAGACCTCTCCCGCCGGCGGTACCGTGCCGTCACGCAACCCCTCCTGCTGCGTCACGCTGACGTCGCCGCCCAGAATCAGGCGCAGCGGCGTTTCGGTGCTGCCGAAGTTCAGACGCACGTCGCCCGCCGCGCCATAAATGCGGTTCTCGAACGTGTTGATCCGCGTGCGATCGACCGCCGGATTGCGGTCCTCGAAGGTGAACTGGCGATCCTCCGAATCCTGCAGATAGGCGGTTAGCCGCGCCTGCTCGACCGTGCCCTCGCCCGTCCAGGTCCAGTCGAGCGCCCCGCGCCAGCGGTGACCGGTATCGGTCGCATCAAGGTTGAGGACGCTGGCCGAATGGCCGGTCAGCACGTCGGTGAACAGGTGCGTGTCGAGATACTCACCGGTCAGCCGGAAGCGATGCCCGCCACTCTCATAGACGATCCGGCCCAGCGCCGCGTTGGAACTGCCGTCCTGCGGATTGGCGAGCGTGCGCGCCGCGCCGGTGCCGCCGACCGAGCCGTGATTCTCATACTCGCTGAAGTCGCGCCGGGTATAAGCGGCCATCACCGACCAGTCGCCCGAGCGCCCGGCGGCGATCAGCGTCTCGCTGAACTCATTGTCCGCCGACGACCATGCGGCGCGCGCGCGTCCACCGAAATTCTCGCCTTCGCGCAGAAAGTCCTTGGGGTCGGCGGTGATGAAGCTCACCGCACCCGCGAGACCGTCGCTGCCATACAGCGCCGATGCCGGACCGCGCAGGATCTCGACCGACTTGATGAGGCCGAGATCGACATAGTCACCGCGACCCACCCCCTGCGCGCCAAAGCTGAACCCGTCGGGCACCCGCACGCCGTCGACCTGAATCAGCACGCGGTTGCCGCCCATGCCGCGGATGTTGAAGCCCTCATTACCGGCCCGGCCGGTCGTGCCCAGCGCGGCACCGAAGCGGGTCGGCTGACGGGTGACACTGACGCCTGGCTCGAAGCGGACCAGTTCCTTGATGTCGGTGACCAGTTCGTCGGCGATCCGCTCCTCGCCGATCACGCTGACCGTCGCGGGCGCATCCTGCGTCGCCAGCGGCGAGCGGGTCGCGGTGACGGTAACGGTATCCCGTGCCTCCGGGTCGGCTTCCTCGGCGAAGGCCGGGGCCGCAACGAGCGCCAGCAGGCTGGCTCCGGCGACAAGGAAGCTGCGCGATCGAGACATGATTTCCCCTTCAATTTTGCGATTGCGACTGACTCGCATTAGCTAGGAGCACCTAGGCTTATTGCGAACCAGTGTCAATTGTGCGGAAGCCATGGGCGTGTGCAAAACCCGCATGACGTTTCGCAAGCGGCGCGCTAAACGCTCGTCATGCAACGTCCCAAGCTCTCGGTCGTCGTACCGTGCTACAATGAAGAAGGTTGTCTCGAGCTGCTGCACGGCCGGGTCTCTGCCGCCGCGCGCGCCGCCGTCGGCGACGATTACGAGATCGTGCTGGTCAATGACGGTTCGCGCGACGGCAGCTGGGCCGTCATGCAGCGGCTGTCGGCCGCCGACCCGCACCTTGTCGCGATCAACCTGTCGCGTAACCACGGTCACCAGCTCGCGCTGACCGCAGGCCTGGACCTGTGCGCGGGTGAGGAAATCCTCGTCATCGACGCGGACCTGCAGGATCCGCCCGAATTGCTGACCGAGATGCGCGCCACGCTTCGCGAGCAGGGCGCCGACGTCGTCTATGCCGTGCGGCGCAAGCGCGATGGCGAGACCTTTTTCAAAAAGGCCACCGCGGCGCTGTTCTATCGCATGCTCGATCGCATCACCGACACGCCGATCCCGCTCGACACCGGCGATTTCCGGCTGATGACGCGCCGCGCGCTCGACGCGTTCCTGTCGCTGCCCGAACAGGCGCGTTTCATCCGCGGCATGGTCGCTTGGGTCGGCTTCCGTCAGGTGCCGTTCGTCTATGACCGGCACGAGCGGCACGCGGGCGAGACCAAATATCCGCTCGCCAAGATGATCCGCTTCGCGCTCGACGCGGTGACCGGCTTCTCGACGGCGCCGTTGCGCTTCGCCAGCCATGCCGGCCTTGCCCTCACCGGACTGTCGGCGCTGCTGTTCCTCTACATCGTCATCGGCTGGCTGCTGGGCAACGCGGTGCAGGGCTGGACCTCGACAATGCTGGTCGTCGTCTTCCTCGGCGCGGTGCAGATGTTCGTGCTGGGCCTGATCGGCGAGTATCTCGGCCGCCTGTATGTCGAATCGAAGCGGCGGCCGCTTTATCTGGTCGCCGACGTCGCCGGCCCGGTGAAGGGGCATGCCTCGCTCGGCTATCGCTATGCCGACTCGGGCGAGGTGACCGTGTCGCCCCACGCGCCGGTCCGACCCGAAGCGGTCGAGACCGCCGGCGCGCCGGCAAAGCTCCCCCGTCGCAAGCCTGTTGCGGGCGACGCCGCAAGCGGGCTCGACGAGCCGCCGACGCTGCTTTGAAGCGCGCGCTCACCCTCTTCGCGCTCGCCGCCGCGACGCCGCTTGCCGCGCAGCAGGCGACGCCGATCCAGAGCCGGGTCGAAATCGAGTTGGGCAAGGCAGCGCCCGGAACGCGCTTCGGCCTCGTCGTCACCGACGCGCAGGGCCGCGAGATCGTCGCGGTCAACCCCGACCAGCGCTTCATCCCGGCGTCGAACACCAAGATCATCACCACGGCGGCGGCGCTGTCCACCCTCACCGGGTTCGACCGGCCCGATATGGCGGGCGGTGCGAGCGTGCGGATCGAGGAACGCGACGTGGTGCTGACCGGGCATGGCGACGCCCGCCTCTCCAGCGCCGCGGACTGCGCCACCAACTGCTTGTCGCAGCTGGCCGACGCGATCGCCGCGAAGACGAAGCGGGTGCGCAACATCACCGGTGACGCCACGCTGTTCCCCGACGAGCGCTGGAGCTCCGGGATGAGCTGGAACAACATTCCCAGTCCCTATGGCACCGCGCTGACCGCGCTGACGCTCGACGACAACGAGCTGATCGCGACGGCGACGCCCGGCGCCGCCGGCGCAGCGCCCGGTGTCGCGCATCTCGGCTATCTCACGATCGACAATCGCGCCCTCACCGTGGCGGCGGGGGGCAAGACCGATCTCGAGATCGATCGCCTGCCCTTCGATCGCACGATCCGCCTGACCGGCACGATCGCCGCCGACGCGAAACCGCAGCGGATCCGCATGGGGATCGACGATCCCGCCCATTATGCCGCGTGGCGCCTTGCCGCATTGCTGCGCGAGCGCGGGGTGCAAGTGACGGGCGAGCTGCAATCGCGCTACCGCACCCCAAGCACGGTTGACGATCCCGGCCAGCGCAGCGCTCTGCCGCCGCGTGCCGCACCCCCCGCGCCGCTCGCCGCGCTGACGCCGCCGCCCCTGCTGGAAGATCTGCGCACGATCAACAAGGACAGCCAGAACCTGCACACCGAGCTGCTGCTGCGCCGTGTCGGTCTGGCGAACGGCACGGGCTCGGTCGCTGACGGGCTGGTTCGGATCGAGGCGATGTTCACCGCCGCCGGCGTTCCGCGCACGTCATGGGACTTTTCCGACGGGTCGGGCATGTCGACCTATAACCGCATCGCACCGCGCGGGATGGTCAAGCTGCTCCAATGGATCAGCGCGCAGCCATGGAGCGCGGCGTGGCGCGAGACGCTGCCGATCGGCGGCGTCGACGGCACGCTGGCCCGCCGTTTCAAGGGCACCGTGCTGGAGGGCAAGATCTTCGCCAAGACCGGGACGATCAACGCCACCAACGCGCTGGCCGGCTATATGACCACGAAGAGCGGCAAGACGCTGACTTTCGCCGCCTATGCCAATGACGTGCCGTCCGGTACCGCGGCGACCCCGGCGATGGACGCCGCGCTGGTGGCGATCGCCGAAGCGAACTGACCGTTTCGAATAGTCAAAGAGCGTGACGGCGTTCCGTCAGGCTCAGGCAAAGCAAACCGGATCCAACATTGCAACCGGCGATGCCGGTGCTCAGCCCCTGGGCTGAGCGAGCACGATCAGCGACAGGCCCGGCGGCAGCGGCACGCGGCCGACAAGGTGGCGCTCAAGCCCGAAGACCTTCTCGAAGATCGCGTTGAGCGGCTTGGCCGGCGGCGAATCGTCGCTGTCGTCCTTGCCCGTCAACTTGCCGGCGAACCGCGCGGCGACCGCCGCGGGGAACAGCAGCGAGTTGAAATAGCCGAGCTTGCGCCATTTCAGCCCCGCACGCTCGAGCGCGGCGACCAGCGTCGCCTTGGAATAGCGGCGCTTGTGGTGGTTCACCACGTCATGCGCGCTCCACATCCACTGATGCGCGGGCACGGTGATGAGGATCGTGCCGCCGGGCTTCAGCCGCTTCGCCATCGCTTCGAGCGCGGCGACGTCGTCCTCGATATGCTCGACCACGTCGAGCACCGCGATCATGTCATACTGACCGTCGGCGACGCCCGACAGCTCGGGAAGCGGCGAACTGCCGACTTCCTTGCCGAGCCGCTTGCTGGCGATGTCGCGCGCGGCGGGGTCGATCTCGATCGCGTCCACTTCGCCGAAGGCGCCGAGCATCGGAAGATTGTGGCCGGTGCCGCAGCCGATCTCGAGAATACGCGCGCCCTTGGGCGGGTTCACTTCGCGGGCGATGAAATCGGCGAGGATGTCGCGACGAGCCACATACCACCAATGGGTGGAATCATGCTCGGCCATGCGGTCGTAAACGATACGGTCCATTTCAGCCGAATACCCATTGACGGTTGAGCGCGAAAGTCGCGACGGGGGTGATGGTGACGATCGGGATCAGCGGAACCCAGTCGGGATAGTGCATCAGATCGGCGATCAGCCAGGTGAACAGCGCGTTGAGCAGCAAACCGAAGCCCTGAACGACGAGGAATTTGAGGTGCTGGCGCCCGCTATTCTCACGCGTGCCATGCCCCTTGAAGCTCCACGCGCTGTGCAGGAAGAAACCGCAGGTCACGGCGACCGCGAAGGCGAAAGGAACCGCGGCGACGGCGAGGTTGGGGAACACCCACCATGCCAGCGGGAGGTAGACGGCCGAATAGATCACGGTCGAGATCACGCCCGCGATGCCGAAGCGCACGAGCTGTCCCAGCACCCCGCTGCGCTGCAATTCGCCTATTCTGTGGATGATCGCCGTCACGCCTGCCTTGCCCTGAAGCCGGGCGCCGCACTAATGCGCAAGCTTCGGTAGGGGAAGCGGTTTTGACCAAGGCACTGCGTGGCTTCGATCTGGAGCGGGAATTGTCGGTGCACTGGCTGCGCTGGACGCTGCTCGTCTGGGCGGGAATCGCCGCATGGTTCCTGTGGGACCGTTGGGGGTTCATCAACGCGCTCGGGCTGGGCGATACCGACGACAATATGCGACTGATGCAGGTGCGCGCGCTGCTTGACGGACAAGGCTGGTACGACCTGCGGCAGTACCGCCTGAGCCCGCCGGGCGGGCTCGACATCCACTGGTCGCGGCTGGTGGACCTGCCGATCGCGGCGCTGATCCTGATCTTCAAGCCGTTCATCGGCACGGCGATGGCCGAACGGCTGGCCTGCGGCATCGCCCCGCTGCTGCCCCTCACCGTCGCCATGGCGGCGCTCGGCGCGACCGTGCGCCGTCTGATCGCCCCCACCGCGTGGCCGATCGCCGTGATCATCCTGCTCGGCTGCGGATCGACGATGCTGATGTTCATGCCGCTGCGCATCGATCATCATGGCTGGCAGCTCGCCTGTCTCGCGCTCACGCTGGCGGGGCTTACCGACCCCAAGGGCGCGCGCGGCGGAATGGTTGTCGGTCTTTCGAGCGCCGCGTCGCTGACCATCGGCCTTGAGCTGTTGCCCTATTGCGCCATCGCCGGCGCGATCGTCGCGCTGCGCTGGGTATGGGACGGCGGCGAGGTGCGGCGGATGCAGGCTTATGCGCTGGCCCTTGCGGGCGGGAGCACGCTGGGTTTCGCGCTGTTCGCGTCCAACGCCAATCATGCGATGCGCTGCGACGCGCTGACCCCGGTCTGGCTGTCGGTGACGATCGCCGCGGGCGCGCTGCTGTTCGCGATCAGCCTGCTCAACCCGGCCAGCCGTGCCGCGCGACTGGGCCTTGCCGCGGTTGCCGGCGCGGCGGTCGCGGGCGGGTTTGCCGGACTGTTCCCGCAATGCCTGTCGCGGCCCGAGGGGGTTTCGGACGAGCTCTACGACATCTGGCTGAGCAATGTCCGCGAGGCACGGCCGATCTATCGCCATAGCTTCGCGATGGGCTTCCCCGTCGCGGTGCTGCCGGTGATCGGCGTGATCGGCGCGGCGGTGGCGGCCTGGCGCGCGCGCGGATCGGCGGCGCAGCTCACCAGCTGGATCGCGATCGGATTGTTCACCGCTTTCGCCGGCGCGCTGCTGCTGTGGCAGATCCGCGCAGGACCCGCGGCGCAGCTGCTCGCCGTGCCGGGCGCCACCGCGCTGGTCTGGCTGGTGGTGCCGTGGTTCCTCAACCAGAAGCACATGGCGGTGCGCGTGCTGGGCGCGGTCGCGGCGTTCCTGCTGCTCTCCGGCCTCTTCACCGGCTTCGTCGTCAAATATGTGAAGGTGGACAAGCCGCAAAAGGCGCGCAACGTCGTCGCGCAAGCCAACGCGCGCTGCTCAAGCTCTGCTGGCATGTCGCTGCTCGACCGCTCGCTGCCGCCATCGACCCTGTTCACCCATGTCGACCTGGGCCCGCGGCTGATCGTGATGACGCATCACAAGGGCATCGCCGGACCCTATCACCGCAACGAGCAGGCGATCCTCGACGTTCACAACGCGTTCGCGGGCAGCCCCGACGCGTTCCGCGGCATCGCCAGCCGCTATGGCGCGCAATATCTGCTGGTCTGCCCGAACATGGCCGAGACGACCATCTATCGCAGCCGCAAGCCCAACGGCTTCTATGGCCAGCTTGCCAAGGGCAAGGTGCCGGTGTGGCTCGATCCGGTGCGGTTGCCGCCCAAGTCGCCCTACCGGCTGTGGAAGATCCGCTACGACCGCTGAACGGCCGGTCGGGCTGACATAGCTGACACAAATACGCCGGTTTCGGGCGGAAGCGCCGGGAACGCGGCGGGTTTGCGCCCGCGACGCGGCAGGAAAGCCGCACAAGCGCGCACCGACGCGCCAGCAACGCGACACAGGTGCACCGGCAACGCGACAGGTGTGCGCCGGGGACGCGGCGGATGCGAACCGGATCGCGACGGCAACGCGGCCGACACGCGCCGTCCCCGCGCCCGCAGCGCAACGGGGTTCAGGACCCGCCATGAGGAACCGCTCGCCCATCGATCAGGGTAGAGCAGCCCAATTCCAACATTTCCAGAGGGTTCGCG
>Ga0247823_10005198_pt1 | contig 10374 bp, 8 predicted proteins | sample 13C_PalmiticAcid_2_FD_192426 | JGI IMG/M metagenome (GOLD analysis project Ga0247823, IMG submission 192426) | Soil microbial communities from agricultural site in Penn Yan, New York, United States - 13C_PalmiticAcid_Day30 | ecosystem: Environmental > Terrestrial > Soil > Agricultural land...
GTTCAGCGAAATGAAATACCGCATCGGCGTTGAAGAGTAATCGCCGCCGGAGTTCCGCCTTCAGGCGGCTTGAGCGAGCAACGACGGGTGGCGTTGGCCTGCTTGCAGCCAGTGCCGCAAGTTGCCGAGACCGAACCAGTGTTCACGATCTCAACGGATTGAAGCCGGCCACCCCTGGCCGGCGGGGAGGTGTTCTGATGCGTTCTTCACGTTGGCTCCTCATCACGCTGCTCTGCACCGGCTGTACCCACGGCCCGCGGGCCAGCATGTTCATGCCGGTCGCCGGACAGTCACCGGCGCCCGTCGAATTGATGACCCCGGAAACGGATCCGTTTCTCGAAACGCCGGCCATCCCGACGTCCCCCGGACGGATCCAGGCCCCCGACCTCCCGAAGCTCGGCCCGGTCTCGTCGGCCGCCCGGCAGCAGCTGTGGCGGGCCGCGAATTCCATCGGCCCCGCGCCCCGCGCGCTCCCCAGTTCCATTCCACTCACCGACTCGAAGAAAACACCGGCCTCGGAAGCAATCGGCCTCTCCACCAACGGCAAGCACGTCGAAGCGAAACAGACGTCCAAGCTCAGCGGGGACGGCCAGCACGGTTTCGTGCAGTTGATGCCTCCTCCCCCCGACGACGTCGCCGGCTCCGCCGCCGCCCCCCGCGAGTCACGCTACTTCGAACTCCCCCCCGCGCCGGAGAACTGAACGAACATCATTCGGCCCCTCACAGAACACAGGCCGAAGCCAAGCCTGAAATCATCCCTCGGGATGTCGCAAGAAAGCCCGGTCGATTGGGTCGACCGGGCTTTTTTGCGTACTCAGCACTCGGTACCAGTACTGCGTCCCGTCGCGGGCCATGAGCGGTCGTTACCAGGTTCTCGGAGAGGCACTAAGATTTCAGATCCCCCGCGGTCCTGCGTCTCTTATCCCTGAAGCGATCCCAAGTGAGTCTCCTCCATCTGAAAAACCCGCACAGCGTCCTCGCCGCACTCGAAGTCCGGCCTCGGGACGTTGTCGAAGTCCGCGTTCCTCCGCGGACGCCGTCGGACGCCTGGCGTGAAGTCGCGACTCAGGCCGCCCGCCGTGGCGTCGCTGTGAAATCGGTCCTTCCTTCCGAGAAACCCCGCGGCAAGCGGGATGAGAAGTCGTCACGCGAGGGGGGCACCGAAGGCCTCGTCAAGGAACGCCAGGAAGTCGCGCTTGATGATCTCTTCGCCGGCGCGCGGGAACGCCCCGGCCTGTGGCTCGCTCTCGACACTCTGCAGGACCCACATAACGTCGGGGCCATCTTCCGGACCGCCGCCTTCTTCGGCGTGCGCGGAATCGTGCTCACGAAAGACCGCTCGGCCCCGATGTCGGCCACAGTCTACGACGTCGCCTCCGGCGGCATCGAACTCGTGCCGTATCACTCCACCAACCTCAACCAGGCGATCGAAGTCGCGAAAGCGGCCGGACTGTGGACCCTCGGCACCGCCGAAGAAGCCACGCAGGACATCTCCGCCATTCCCCGCGATCGCTCGTGGCTGATCGTCATGGGGAACGAAGAACAAGGCCTCCGCCGGCTCGTCCGCGAGCACTGCGACGAACTCTGCCGCATCACCGGAAGCACCGGCCTCACGTCCCTCAACGTCTCCGTCGCCACCGGAGTCGTCCTCGGCCTCATGAACACCGGCCAAGCTGTGCCACACGCCTCCTGACCGACCATCCGGTCCAACCGCCCTTTCCTCCGGCCTCCCGCCTCCAGCCTCCCGCCTCCAGCCTCCCGCCTTCCTCCCCTGCGATTCCAGGCAAGCCCGGCAAACCTTGACGATTGCCTTCAGGTCGTCGGCGGGAATTGCCGATACCTGTGGAGACCAGTGTCACAGTGTGCCACGGGGCCGCGGGATTGCGCCCGCGCCTCCGGCCTACGACGAAGGCGCTCGCGATGTCGTCCGACGCTTCACAGTCCATCCTGCGATTGACGCTCCTCGCGTCCGCGACCGCCGCGTTCATGGTCGTCTGGGCCGGCGACTCCAGCCGCACCCTCGGCATGTCGCTCGCAGAGCGCAACCGACACATCGTCCCCGCCCACGCGCTGGATCGACCCGCAACGTCGATCGCCCACCGCACGGTCGCGGCTCCGAAGCCGGTCGCCGCCATCCAGCAGCCGTCGACGACTCATCCCGACACGCAGGCCGACCTGCAGTCCCTCCCGGCCGGTTCCTACCGCGTGGTGTTCGGCGACGGTCGCGTCGAATGGCTCACCGTGATCGATCGCCAGGCCGAACCCGCCAAAACCGCCCCGGCCGTTCTCTCGACCACTCTCCGCGGCGAACCGGCCCACCTCATCCGCGTCACCGACCGGCCCATCGAAGCCACCGTCCGCTGAGCAAGCCCTCAGCCGAAGATTCGGGTGCCACTGGCTCCGCCAGTGCATGCACGTTGTGGCCCCTGCTGTGGGATGCACTGGCAAAGCCAGTGGCACACCACCCCACTTCACAGCTGCGACGAACTCCCGCGCAGCTGCGGTCGCTCCGCCGTCCGCAACTGAACCTTCAGCCCGAACACGTCTTCAAACATCGGGCTGCTCTGTTTCAGCGCCAGCTGCTCGACCGACACATCTTCCACGCCCGGCACCGTGATGATCAGCCGCTGCTTGTGACGCGCACACTGCAGCGTGTGCACTCGCTGGGCCCGTGATGCATCCAGCGCAATCGCCAGCCGCAACATCGCCGCCAGCTTGAGAACCGCCACCCGGCGATCGCGATCGAGCGTATTGAACCCGGGATGGGTCGACTTCGGCATCGCCCGGCGGTGGTAACGGGCCACGAGTCCCACCAGCAGCATGTCCTGCGACCCGAGCCCGAACAGGTCGCTGTTCGTGATCAGGTACATCGAGTGCTTGTGCATGCTCGTGTTGCTGACATACCGGCCGATCTCGTGCAGCATCGCCGCCAGTCCGAGAATCGTCTCGTACCGCGAATCGAGCTTGTGCTCGTCTTTCAACGCCCAGAACAGCTGCTGCGACAGCGACGACACATGCGTCGCGTGCTCCTCATCAAAGTCATACTTCCGTCCCAGCTCGGTCGCCGACCGGAAAATCTGGCGACGGAAATCTTCGGTCCAGGTCCAGCCTTCGGCCATCTCCCGCAACAGGCCGTCTCGCAGGTTGGCCGACGACACCAGGACCTGCGACACGCCCAGCGTCCGAGCCAGATGCAAATACGTCATCAACGCCGGCGCGAGTGTTTCCGCATCCGAAAACGTCAGGTGAAACCGGCGGACGATCGCATCGTCCGTCATCGGCGCGACTTTGTCGGTCAGCCGCGCCAGGTCGTCGACGGCCAGCGGCGCCAGTGTCTGCGGGTCCCAGTTCGGAAGCAGCTGCCGCGCGGCGAACCGCAGGTCGCCTCCCAGCCCGATCAGCCGGCGATCCCCCGCGGGAATCAGGTCGGGAACGTCGTCGAGCGCCCGCTCGATTTCCGACTGCATGATCTCCTGCATCTTGTCCTGCGGGGCCCGGAAGGTCTCCATCGCCTGCCGGAGACGCAGCGAACCCAGCCGGTAGGAATGCGAATACGCGACGTTGCCCCGATCGACCAGCAGCAGTTCCGTGTTCCCGCCGCCCACTTCGCAGATGATCGTCTGCGATTCCACCAGGCTCTTCTCGCTCAGGAGCAGCGGCTGGATGCTGCGGAACGTGATGCGGTGAACTTCGGCCTCTTCGATCGGCTCGATCGTCAGCCCCGTCCCCATGTAGACGCGGTCAATCAGCGCCAGCCGGTTGATTGCCTCTCGAACGGCGCTGGTCGCCACGACCCGGATCTGGTCAGGCCGCGTCACGCCGTATTCCTCCAGCTTCTGCCGGTACGACTTCAGCACCCGAACCGTGTCTTCGATCGTCGCCCGCGAGATCTCACTGCGGGTGAACGCATCCTTCCCGAGCCGGACTCCCTGCGACAACGTCTCCAGCGTCTGCACCTGGCCGCTGCCGTTCGCTTCGGCGATCGCCATGCGGACGGCCGAGGTCCCGATGTCGATGACGGCGATCGGCCTGCTGGGCGTCGACGCGACAGGCGCCGCCGCGGTTTGGGCAGGTGTGAGTGAAGAGTCAGCGGCCGCCGCCATTCGATGCTTCCCCGAAATGAGAGCCATCCATCCTAACGCGGAATCGCAACCCAGGTCAGCGCCCGCTGGAGTCCCCGTTGGAGTTCCGCCTTCAGGCAGCGACGCTGGACTCCACCTTTCCGCAGCCCGCAACAGGCACATCGTTTGCGACCCTTCCCTCCCAACTCACAAAACGTATTGAGCCCCCGGCGTTTGCGCGTCACGACCCGATCGTCTCGTTCGGCGATCGATCCTCGTGCGCGGAAACCGGCCAGATTGAAGGAGTCTTCCCATGTCGGCCGCCACACTCGAAACGAACTCACTCTGGCTCGAACAGGACCTGCCGCACTTCGGTCCCGTCGTCAAAGACGCCATCTACGACGTCGTGATCGTCGGCGCGGGCATCACCGGACTGACAGCCGCCTACCTCCTCAAGCGAGCCGGTTTCAAAGTGGCCGTCCTCGAAAAAGGACGCATCGCGAACGCCGAAACCGGCCACACCACGGCCCACCTCACCCAGGTCCTCGACACCCGGCTGACCGAACTGGTCGACCGGTTCGGAAAAGAACGCGCGCGACTCGCCTGGGAAGGGAGCGCCGCCGCCATCAACACCATCGAATCGATCGCCGCGATCGAGAACATCGACTGCGATTTCCAGCGCGTCCCCGGCTTCCTGACCTCCCCCATCACCCAGGACGCCACGACGGCAGACGTTGCATCGCTCGAGAAGGAGGCCGACCTCGCCCGCGAACTTGGCTTCGATGCCCTGTTCGTTTCGGCCTCGCCCGTGTTCAACCGCCCCGCGATCCGGTTCGCCAACCAGGCGGCGTTCCACCCCGTGAAGTACCTCGCGGCCCTCGCCAGGACGATCCCAGGGGATGGCTGTGACATCTTTGAGGACAGCGAGATGTCGGAAGTGCATGAAGACCCGCTCGCCATCGAAGTCAACGGGTTTCGACTCCAATGCGGCAAACTGATTCTCGCCACACACACGCCGCTCTCCGGCAAGCTCGGATTCCTCAGCGCGACGCTGATGCAGTCGAAGCTGGCCGGCTACTCGACCTACGTGATCGGTGCGGAAGTCGAGAAAGGAACGATTCCGTCCGCGGAATTCTGGGATACGCAGGATCCTTATTACTACCTCCGCATCCAGCCGGGAGAGGACGTCGACTATCTGATCTTCGGCGGCCGGGACCACAAGACCGGCCAGGAGACCGACACCGAGCGTTGCTACGAAGAACTCGAAACCGTCCTCAAGGCATACGTCCCGGGCATTACGGTCAAGCACCGCTGGTCGGGCCAGGTGATCGAAACGCCCGATGGCCTCCCCTACATCGGCGAAAACGCGAAGGACCAGTTCATCGCCACAGGCTACAGCGGCAACGGCATGACGTTCGGAACGCTCGCCGGAATGATGGCCTGCGACGACGTCATGGGCAGCATCAACCCCTGGACCGACCTGTTCAGCACCGACCGCCGCGCGCTACGAAAGGGAATGTGGGACTATCTCAAGGAGAACTTCAGCTACCCGCACTACCTCATCCGCCGGTTCTTCGAGACCCCGGAGGCCGAGTCGGTCGACCAGCTGAAACCCGGCGAAGGGAAGGTGCTCAAAATGGAGGGCCACCGCTGCGCCGTCTACCGCGACCACGACGGCAACGTGACGACACTCTCGGCCGTCTGCACCCACATGGGCTGCCTCGTGAAGTGGAACAACGCCGCCGAGTCCTGGGACTGCCCCTGCCACGGCTCACGCTTCACAACGTCCGGCGAAGTCATGGCCGGCCCCGCCGAATCACCACTCGAGAAACATCCCCCGCAGCCGTGAGCGGCCGGCGCTCGTGTTGTGTCCCAGAGTTGCCGGGAAGAACTCTCCCTCGCCCCCGCAGTCGGCGTTCACCTCGTCATCGACTCGCCAGCGGGGGAGAGGGTCGGGGTGAGGGGGACGTTTTCAAATGATGGCGGCTGCACCATTCACCAGAAGAATGGGACAGCACACCCGCCGCCGGTTCGATCCACCACCGACTCTCCAGGCAAACAAGTCCCACCCGGACGCGCATCCCCGGCCCCGCTTCCTTGTGCATCAACCGCGAACCCGTAGATTGGCGGGAATCACTCTCGCCCTCTCGGGAAGCGCCCCATGAATGCTCGCCAATGCTTGATGATCGCCGGGCTCACTCTCGCACTCATGCCCGCGCCGTCGGTTGCACAGGACAGCGTACGCCAGCGGCCCCCCGCGAACCTCAAATCGATCGAGGTGGCGGATGGCAAAGTCACCTTCCGCATCTCCGCACCCAAGGCCGCGGCCGTCTCCGTCAGCGGCGACTTCGGCTCCAGCAAGCTCGAGAAGGATGACCGCGGCGTCTGGTCGACGACCGTCGGCCCGCTGACCCCCGACTTCTATACCTACTCGTTCAACATCGACGGCGTGAAGACGCTCGATTCCCGCAACCCGCTGTTCAAACCGGGAATCGCGGGGAACGACAGCATGTTCGAAGTCCCCGGGCCCGAATCGGCGTTCCAGGCGACGACCGATGTTCCGCACGGAGAACTCCGCACCGTCTGGTTCCCGGCCCCGGTCCTTGGCCAGCCCCGCCGGCTGCATGTCTACACGCCCCCCGGTTACGAAGGCGGGAGCGACAAGTACCCCGTCCTGTATCTCCTGCACGGTTCAGGCGACGACGACGCCGGCTGGAGCACGATCGGCCGGACCGGTTTCATCCTCGACAACCTGATCGCCGCCGGCGCCGCGAAGCCGATGCTCGTCGTCATGCCGAACGGCAGCCTGTCGATCCCGGAAGGAATCCGCCGCTACGAAGACGACGGCAAGACGCCGACGCCCGAATGGCGGAAGGCGGCCGACGAAAACCAGGCGAAGATCGCGAAGCACATCGCCAGCGACATCGTCCCCTTCATCGAGAAGACCTTCCGAGTGAAGACCGGTCCAGAGCATCGCGCACTGGCCGGCCTCTCGATGGGCGGCGGCCACACGACGCGCGTGCTGACCTCCACTCCCGGCGAGTTCACCTACTACGGCATCTGGAGCGCCAGCATCGGCCGCGACAAGGGCAAGGACTGGGAAGCGAAGAACGCCGAGTTTCTCGCGAAGGCGGACAAGCTGAACTCCTCGATCAAGCTGCTGTCGATCTCCGTCGGCGACAAGGACGAAGGCGCCCTCGCCGGTTCCCAGGCGCTCGATGAGATCCTCAAGCGCCACGGCGTGAAGCACGAACTGAAAGTCAGCGGCGGCGGCCACACGTGGATCAACTGGCGGAAGTACCTCAACGAGTTCGCACCCCAGCTGTTCCGCTAACGCAACGATTCCAACAAGACGCCGCCGCGCACGAGTGAGCCGCAGGCGCGAGCCAGCGGATCATCTGCCGGCCGGCCTTCCCACCCAAATCAGCCCCCCTGCGGCCCTGACGCGCGCTCCTCCAATGATCGACGACCAGACGAGGCGGCTTCTCACCATCAACCGGCGGGATTTCACAACCCGCACCGGCGCCGCGGCCGTCGGACTCCTGGCCGTGCAGCCGCTCTCGGCCGCGGAACAGGAGGGACAGCCCCCGGAGGTTACCGGCGGCGTCTCGAGCGGCGATGTCCGCTCGCACTCGGCCGTCGTCTGGAGCCGCTGCAGTCGCCCGGCCGACATGTTCGTCGAATACGGACCGCAGGGGCGCGAGGGCCAGGTTGTCCTCGGACCGATCCCCGCGACGGCCGAGACGGGACTGACGGCCCGGGTCATCCTGCAGAATCTCCCGGCCGGCACGCGGATCGACTACCGCGTCTGGTTCCGCGATTCGGCGGGGAAGCTCAGTCCTCCCGAAGCGGGGTTCTTCTACACCGCCCCGGCCGATGACGCGCAGACCGACGTCTTCTTCGCGTGGTCGGGAGACGTCGCGGGCCAGGGCTTCGGCATCAACCCGGCCTGGGGCGGAATGAAGATCTTCGAGTCGATCCGCCGGCTCGGCCCACAGTTCTTCGTGCACAGCGGTGACCACATCTACGCCGACGACCCGCTTCCCGAATCGATCCGTCTCGCCGACGGGAGCACATGGGTCAACGTCGTCACACCCGAGAAGAGCCACCCGGCCGTCACGCTCGACCACTTCCGTGGTAACTACGCCTACAACCTGCTCGATGAACACGTGCGGCGGTTTCACGCCGAGGTTCCGCTCGTCGTGCAGTGGGACGATCACGAGACGACCAACAACTGGTACCCCGACCAGACGCTCGCCAACCGCAAGGACGCCGCGAAGTACACGCAGGTCAAAACCGCCCGCGAGCTCTCGTCCCGCGCGAAACAGGCCTTCTTCGAATTCACGCCCATCGAACCGCACGCCGAAGACCGCGACCGCATCTACCGGTCGTTCAAGTACGGCCGATCGATGGAACTCTTCGTTCTCGATCAGCGTTCCTACCGCGGTCCCAACACAAAGAACGTCGGAACCTCCGAAGCCGAGGTGACGTTCCTCGGGCAGAAGCAGCTGCAGTGGCTGAAGGAAGGCCTCCGGATCAGCAAGTCGACCTGGAAGGTGATCGCCAGCGACATGCCGATCGGAATGATCATCGGCGACGGCCTGGAAGGTCAGCCGCACTTCGAAGCCGTTGCCAACGCCGATCCAGGGAAGCCCAGCGGCCGGGAACTCGAGTTCGCCGAGCTGTTCCGGTTCCTGAAGGCGGAAGGGGTGAAGAATGTCATCTGGCTGACGGCCGACGTGCACCACGCCGTCGCGCACCGCTACAGCCCCGAGAAGGCCGGCTTCGGTGAACCGTTCGAACCGTTCTGGGAGTTCGTGGCTGGCCCCTTGAACGCGGGAACCTTCGGACCGAGCCGACTCGATGCGACCTTCGGCCCCGAGGTGAAGTTCGTCTGGGCCCCCAAAGTCGGCCTGAAGCTGCCCAGCGGCCGCGTCCTCGAAAAAGGCTACAAGCTCCCGCTTCCCCCCAGCGACGGCCTGCAGACGTTCGGCACCGTCCGCATCGACGGCAAGACGCAGATGCTGACCGTGGATTTCCGCGGCCTCGACGGCGAAGTCGTCACCTCGGACGGAGCCCCCGGCCGCATCGAACTGACACCCATCTGACCCTGAGCGCGAGCCCGAGCCGTGAGCGCTCGGCGCCGGCCGCCGGTCAGGCGTGCCAGCGCTCTCAATCGTCCCGTTGCATGCCCGCCTCTCCTCGGCCGTGGGCGAATTGACAGCGATTTCCACGTTTAGCGGCTCACAACCAGCCAATCGCCGCCCCCAATCGAAAAACCAGCTGGGTTTGGCTTTGCGAGACGACCCGCCTCCCGGTAGCTTCGAAGTGCTCAAAAATCGGGTTCTTCGGCTAACAACGGGTTTCTCCAATGGGTCGCGTGCTCACCGCGTGCGGACTGGCTGCGCTGTTGATCGCGTCCGTCGCCTGCGCACTGGCGGCCGACAAGCCGGCCGCCAAACCCGAAAAGGTGTTCACCCTCTCTGACAAATGGGTGGTGCTGGTGAACCCCAACGCCAAGATTCGCGGCCGCCGGCCGCTCCCGGACAAAGGCCTCATCCAGAACTTCCCCGAGCTGAAGTTCACCGGCCCCCGCCCTGGTCATCCCTTCGTTCTGGGAGACTTCGCCGACGATGGCGACTTCGCGCTCGTCGATGGCGCACTGCAACAGGCCAATGGCGCCAGCGCCGTTGTCCAGTTCCCCGAAGCCGATGAGTTCGAGCTCGAAGGTGTGATGGAACAGACGGAGTTCGGCGGCTGGTTCCTGGCCGTCGGTTGGGCCGATGGACGCGGCTACGTCCTCAGCAACGTTACGATGAGAGAAAGTGGCAGCCCCTGGTTCCTCACGGAACTCCGCGGCGGCGTCGCCATTCCCGACGGCACCGAAGACCTCGATCACTTCGAATGGCCCCGACTGCCGCAACCCTTCCGCCTGTCCGTCTCCAACAAAGAATTGACGTTCGAAGTCGGCAAGAAAACCGTCGCCGACCACTGCGCCATGTCCAACTACGAGAAAGGGCGGGTGCTCCTCGGCGCGTACGACACGCGCTACGGCCCCAAGAAGCTCCGCATCCTTTCCCTGCGGATGCGCTCTCTCGCAGAGCCGGCCGAGAAAAAGAAATGACCGGCGCCTGACTCTGGCAGACGACGGGATTTGGGGCCGGTTGCCGGCTGCCACCTCCGCCACACCCTCGCTGGTATCCCGCCGCCGCCCGCATGGAAAGGCCTCGCCTCCCCTCGACACTGCGCAATCCGGCTCAAGGTTCGCGCGATTGAGGTCGGACAGCGGTGGTCGACAACAGCCATGGTGACC
>Ga0247823_10005199_pt1 | contig 10373 bp, 6 predicted proteins | sample 13C_PalmiticAcid_2_FD_192426 | JGI IMG/M metagenome (GOLD analysis project Ga0247823, IMG submission 192426) | Soil microbial communities from agricultural site in Penn Yan, New York, United States - 13C_PalmiticAcid_Day30 | ecosystem: Environmental > Terrestrial > Soil > Agricultural land...
CCCGGAGTTCACGGGCCGCGTCTGCCCCGCCCCGTGCGAGGCCTCGTGCGTCCTCAATATCGACGACAATCCGGTCTCGATCAAAACCATCGAGTGCGAGATCGTGGATCGCGCCTTTGATGAAGGCTGGCTGAAACCGCAACTCGCCCCTCGCGGCACGGGCAAGCGCATCGCGGTTGTTGGCTCAGGGCCTGCCGGCCTCGCTTGCGCTCAGCAGCTCGCCCGCGCTGGCCATGCGCCAACCGTGTTCGAGAAGTCGGATCGCATCGGCGGTCTGCTCCGCTATGGCATCCCCGACTTCAAGATGGAAAAACACCTGATCGACAAGCGCGTGCGCCAGCTTGAAGGCGAAGGCGTGATCTTCCGTCCGCGCATGCACATCGGCATCGACGTGTCGGTGCAACGCCTGCTCGACGATTATCAGGTGATCGTGCTGGCCGGCGGCGCCGAGAAGCCGCGCGACCTGCCGATCCCGGGCCGCGAACTCGACGGCGTCCACTTTGCCATGGATTTCCTGACGCAACAGAACAAGCGCGTTGCTGGCGACGACGAGCAAACTGCAGCTCCGGGCGGCACGATCAACGCCGCGGGCAAGCATGTCATCGTAATCGGCGGCGGCGACACCGGCTCGGACTGCATCGGCACGTCGAACCGTCACGGCGCCGCGTCGGTGACCCAGCTCGAAATCATGCCGCAGCCGCCCACCAAAGAGAACAAGGCCATGACCTGGCCGGACTGGCCGCTGAAGCTGCGCACCTCTTCCTCGCACGAGGAAGGCTGCGAACGCGATTTCGCGGTCATCACCAAGCGGGCGATCGGCGAAGGTGGCAAAGTGAAAGCGCTCGTCTGCGCCCGCGTCGAATGGGTCCGCACCGAGCGTGGCATGGAGATGAAGGAAGTCGCCGGCTCGGAGTTCGAACTCAAGGCCGACCTCGTCCTGCTCGCCATGGGCTTCACCGGGCCGATCGTGCCGGGCCTGGTCGACCAGACCAAGGCCGCGCTCGATACGCGTGGAAATGTCCAGGCGACGACGAACGACTACAAGACGTCGTCGGACAAGATCTTCGCTTGTGGCGACATGCGTCGCGGCCAGTCGCTGGTGGTCTGGGCCATCCGCGAGGGCCGCCAATGCGCCCGCGCCGTCGACGAATACCTGATGGGAACGAGCAACCTGCCGCGTTAGGCCTTTCATGAAGACGCTCGCGAACGATTTCCTGGACGAGAGCCAAGCGCTTCACGCGCTTGTTGCTCCGCTGGACGACGCCGGGCTGAAACAGGAAACCGCCTTCAAGTCCTGGACGGTCGAACGGGTCGTGCAGCACCTACACGTCTGGAACATGGCCGCCCTTATGTCGCTGAAGGGCGATGGATCGTTCGAGGCGTACTACGCCCAGCTCGAAAGTCATCGCCGCTCCGGCGGAACGATGGGCACATTCGAGCAGGAATGGCTGAAGGGCCTCTCGGGTCGCGATCTCGTGTCCGCATGGCACGATGGCATCACCGAGACCGCAGAGCGTTTCTCGCAAGCCGAACCCTCGGCCCGTGTGAAATGGGCAGGCCCGGACATGAGCGCCCGTTCCTCGATCACCGCGCGTCTGATGGAAACCTGGGCCCACGGACAGGAAGTCTATGACGCGCTCGGCGTCGTTCGCCGGAATGGCGACCGGATCCGCAACATCGTCGTGCTCGGCAACAACACCTATGGCTGGACCTTCAAGGTCCGTGGCGAGGCGGCGCCAGAGCCGCGTCCGCACCTCAGGCTGACTGCGCCGTCGGGCGACGTCTGGCTCTACAACGAGCCCAGCGAGAACGAACTGATCGAGGGACTGGCGGAAGAGTTTTGTCAGGTCGTGACTCAGACGCGGAACATCGGCGACACCAAGCTGAAGGTCGTCGGCGTCAACGCGCAGAACTGGATGTCAAAGGCGCAGTGCTTTGCGGGTGATGCAGAAACGCCGCCGCCGATCGGTTCACGGATGACCGCAGTTCGCGCCTGACGGATAGCAACGCAGCACGGGAGAAGTTGGGCCCGGACGTTGAGGAGCATCCGGGCCCTCCCCGACCCCTGGCGGAAGTTCCAGAGGGGAGCCTTCAATCTGTAAGCGGATTAACGTGGGAAACCGGGTCAGGCCGGACGAGACAAAGTCTCAGCGCAGCCGACCGAACGTGCTCCCGCCCTTGGCGCAGACGTCGAGATTCTTCCGCAGGCCCGGCAGGAAGGCGGAATGGAATGGCAGGAGTTTGCCGAGCTTTTCCTGCTCAGTGAAATGCTGGTCGGCGGCCGTCCAGCTTTCGCACGTGAGCTGACGATCCTTCGCCTTCGAGGCGATCAGGCCAAGGATCATCTCGCTGAAAGCAAGATTGGCATCGGGCTTACCCTTTGCCGTCTTCAAGGCGACGATGCGCTTCTGTTCGGCGATCGCTTCGGGGAAGCGCTTGTTATTGCCAAGATGCTGGGCATATGTCTCGCCGACCGCTGTGGCGACAGTGAGGGCCGACTCGTCGCGATCCTCTATGGCAACCAGACGGCGGGAAGCATCCGCTGCACCGGTCAGCATGTACTCCGCCTCGGCCATAGCTTCATCGCTCAGCCGCGCGGCAGCGCCATAACCCTCTCCACCTGACCAGGCGAGAAAGAAGAGAAGATCAGGATCGTTGGGAGTCTTGCGCTCCTGGCGCAACAACGTGTCGTAGGAGGCACGCAGGACAGGCACCGCCCCAGCGTCGTTGTCCGTGTAAGTGAAGCTCAGCCCGCGATAGTACTGCGTGATGGCCCGCTCGATCGTGGCGATGTCGACTGGGATCGACTGGGGCCAGCCATTGATCAGCGCATCATGGCGATCAGCAGCGGCCTTGAGATCGGCCATCTGCTCGTTGACCGACAGGAATTCCATGTCTGCGCGTCCAATGTCCCGGCGGGCCAGATGCCAGTCGTCGCTGCGCTCTTCCGCGGGAACAGCATCGAGCAACTTGACCGCCTCATCGATCAGCGCGCGCCCACGCGTCGGATCCTTTTCTTCGGTCTGGACGATAAGACCATCCGTCGCATCAATCCGCGCCCGTGTGATACGAACATCAGCTGATGCCGGAACTGCCTCAATAGCGCCAAGCGCGTTGCGGGCGCGCTGAAGATTGCCGCGAGCCTCCTCAGTCATCCCGAGATTGCGCGACAGCGGAGAATTCTGGATCTCGGCAAGTCGGAAATACCCGCGGGCCGTTTCAAGGCGCAGATCGCGATCTGGGTTATCGGCCATCGACAGCGCATCAAGATAGCCCTGCGCTTTGGTCACGAGATCGGCGCGGGCCAGCGTGTTGCCCGGTACACGCCTCAGCTGCTCATTCAGGTCGAACAGCAGATAGTTCGCCAGCGTGCGCACTTCGTCGAACCGACGGGCTTCAGCCTCGCGTGCGTGCTCAGCGCGGAAGAAGGCGATGCCCGTGCCGGCAAACGCGGCTAGCAGAAGCACAAGCCCAAGCCCAGTCGCCCAGGCAGCGCGCTTGTGCCGCCCGATGAACTTGCTGAATGCGTACCCGCCTCTGCCCGTATTGAACGCCAGTACCGGATAACCATCGCGCCACGCCTTGATGTCGGCAGCTAGCAGATCGACCGACGCATACCGATCCTGCGGCGCATGCGCCGTCGCACGCGCAATGATGGCGGCCAGTTCGGGGTTCTTCGCATCAGCCTCAAGCAGCGCGTGCGCCAGCTTGCCGAGCGAGTAGACATCCGCTGCTGTTGTGGGCTCCGCTCCGGTCATGCGCTCAGGCGCGGCATAGCCCGGCGTGAGGCTGAGCGTCTGCAACGAACCACCCGCACTGGAAGACGGCGGCACAGGCGCAGGATCATTGGCCCCGGCAGGCCGCGCGATACCAAAGTCGATCAGCTTCACCATACCATCTGCCGTGACCATCACGTTGGACGGCGTGATGTCGCGATGAACAATCAGGTTGGCATGCGCAAAGCCTACGGCAGCGCAGGCCTGCAGCAGCTTGTCGATCCGGGCATTCCGCGAAGCGTTCGCCGCCTCGGCCCAGGCCAGCAGCGGCTTACCCTCGACATACTCCATGATGATGTACGGCGAGCCGTCTTCGGTTTCGCCGCCATCAAAGAGCTGCGCGATGTTAGGATGGCGCAGCTTGGCCAATATCTGGCGCTCGCGCCGGAACCGATCGACAAGCCGTTGCGACAGCAGGCCCGGCCGGATGATCTTGATCGCGGCAAGATGTTCAAAGTCCCCACGATCGCGCTTGGCGAGATAGACGGAGCCCATGCCCCCCGCGCCAATGCGCTCTGAGATGGCATAGCCTGCGAGCCGAGTCGGAGCTGGACCTTCCTGCTCGATATCGGCGACTGCGCCGCCCGTCAGCAGCACCACGGTCGCTTCTGCATCAATCAACGTGCGCAGCCGTGCAAGCAGCACCGGCCTGCCCACCGTTTGTTCGGCCAGCCAAGCCTCGGCATCCTGCGGCTCAGCCTCAAGGAAGGCCTCGAACAGCTGCAGCGCTTCGCGATCGAGCGCGAGGTTGGTCATTCGTCGATCGGATTGTTGAGCGCATCGAGCAGCCAGGAACGTGCCACCTGCCAGCGGCGCTTCACCGTCGGCTCGGACATCCCCGTGGCAAGCGCCACATCCTCCACCGTCATCCCCCCGAAATACCGCATTTCCACCAGCTCCGCGAGTTGGGCGTCGAGCACCTTCAATCTTACAAGCGCGGAATCCAGCACAAGCAGATCAAAGCGCTGATCGCCATCCACCTGCGTGGTCAGCTCCACCTTGTGATGATGCCTCTTCCCCGCATTTTTGGAGCGGGCATGATCCACAAGAATGTTTCGCATGATGCGCGAGGCCAGCGCCAGCATGTGAGTGCGATCCGTGATCGACAGCCCGTCCGACGTCGCAATCCGCATCACGCTTTCATTGATGAGGTCGCCCGTCGAAAGCGACGTCCCCCGCTCCGCCCGCAGCCGCGCCGCGGCGATAGTGCTGAGTTCCGGATGCAGCCGCGCGATCAACGCATTACGCGCATCAACAGCGCCGCCGCGCCACTCGGCGATGAGTTGGGCGGTCTTCAGCTCCCCGTCCATCAATGCTGGTCCCCTGCCTACGCAGCCTTTGTTCAGGCAAACCGGGCAAGTTGCAAGATGGCGACCGGGCGCTTGTCAGTAGCGCAGATGTGGACGACGCGTCTGCGCCCACGCCTGTTCGTCCGGCTGGGTGATCGCATCGAGATCGCCGGGGTTAGCCGCCCGATCATCGACCCATTCGCGCAACAGCGGACTGCCGTTGATCACGTCGATTGGTAGCTTCCCAAGCTCATACTCGTACGGGAAGTCACGCCACAGCGTATAATCCGGATAGAGATTGCGGATAACCTTGAACCCGAGCGCCTGCACGCGCCACGGCTGGAACGCCTGATGGTCGTAGAAGGCTGGATCCTCGGTGTGGATCTGGACGCCCGAACAGAGCTTGCCGACATGCTTGTGGAAGGTGGGCTCGAACCAGCAGTCGCGCAGCTTGCAGCCGCGCAGCCATTGCGGGGCGAGGTTGTGCATCTCGGCGATGACACGGCGGGCGTCGATGTCAGGGGCGCCGAAGAGTTCGAGAGGGCGCGTCGTGCCGCGACCTTCGGAGAGCGTCGCGCCTTCGAGCATTACTGTGCCGGCGTAGGCGCGGGCCATCCAAAGATTGGGAGCGTTGGGGCTGGGGTTGATCCAGGTGCGCTCATAGAGCGGCCAGCCATGGCCGGGGGCGGCGTCGGGCTGATAGCTTTCCATCTCGATCACACGATAGTCGACGTCGAGCTTGTAGTGATCCATGAACCAATGGCCGAGTTCGCCGAGGGTCATGCCGTGGCGCATAGGCATGGGCCCGGCGCCTACGAAGCTTTCCCAGCCGGTGCGGAGCGTCAGTCCTTCGATCGGGCGACCAGCGGGGTTCGGACGATCCAGCACCCAGACGGACTTGCCCTCCTTCGCCGCCGCCTCAAGCACGTAGAGCAGCGTGGTGATGAAGGTGTAGATGCGGCAGCCGAGATCCTGCAGATCGATCAGCACGACATCGCACGTGCTCATCTGTTGTCCGGTCGGGCGGCGCTGTTCGCCATAGAGGCTGAAGACCGGGATGCCGAGGATCGGATCATCGAAATCCGGGCTCTCGACCATGTTGTCCTGCTTGTCGCCGCGCATCCCGTGCTGTGGGCCAAAGGCGGACGTCAGCTTGATATCGCCGGTCGCGGCCAGCGCATCCAGCGTGTGCGTGAGATCACGCGTGACAGACGCCGGGTGCGCCACAAGCGAGACGCGCTTGCCCTTGAGAGGCGCGCGTAGGGCTGGGTCAGCGAGAAGGCGGTCGATGCCGAATTTCATGGCTCATCCTGCTGAAGGAAGTTGCATGGCAAAGCAATCCGGATGGTGGAAATCCAGCTTGTTTTCCGGATGCCGGATCGCCCAGTACGACCGCACGCCATCTGCGGCTTCAAGAATCACCGACAGCCCGACCTTCCAGTCGCCGCCGATGTCTAGAATGCGGCTGATATCGAAGGCGGCGCGCAACTCAAAGCGATCGCCAAAACCGCGCGTGCCGATGCCAGGGTCTGAAGCCGCCGCAATATCGGTCATACCCGAACGGTGTGTCTTGAAGTGGTAAGCCGCCCACTGCCCCGTGGGCGACAGGTTGAACTCGCTATAGCCGGCGCCCTGCTGCGGCATGATGAACGCTTCAAAGCAGCTATGCTTCCACAGCTCGTCCGCACGCGTGGGATTGCTGAGTTCCGGCAGGACCAGCTTCCCGATATCGCCGGTGACGAAGTAATGCAGCGCAATCGTATCCGCGCTGCGCTTGATCTCGGCCTCGACCTTGGCCGCAGGCGATCCGGTGGATGGGTGGCGAGTCAGGGCGTGACGCATACGATTGTGTAGCGCCACCTGCCCCCACTCGCCAGAGCCGGACTATTCCGCGGGTGTTACGACCGGATCAGCCTCACCCTTTCCGCCAAACAGGCGGCGGCGCGGCTTCTTCTTTTTCTCGCCCGGCGCCAGCAGTAGGTAGAGCGGCGGCGTAACGATACGGGCCAGAAGGGTCGATGTGATCAGGCCTCCGATGATGACCATGGCGAGCGGCGAATAAAGCGGCGAGCGCTCCATCACCAGCGGGATCATGCCGCCGATGGCCGTCATCGAGGTAAGCAGAACGGGTAGGAAGCGAACCTCACCCGCCTTCTCGATGGCTTCCCGAAGCGGCGTGCCTCGTTCCCGCTCTTGGTTGGCGAATTCGACCAGCAGGATCGAGTTTTTGATCTCGATGCCGATCAGCGCGATGAAGCCGATGATCGAGGTGTAGGACAGCGACTCCTTGCCGATATAGAGCGCAATCAGGCCGCCCATGATGCCGAACGGGATCACAAAGGCGACGACGGCGGCGCTGGAGAAAGAACCAAACTCCAGCAACAGCACGGCGAGGATGCCGAACATGGCGATGATGATGGCTGGGCCGAAACCGCCGAAGCTTCTGGACTGCGCCTCTGCTTCGCCGCCGTACATGATGGAGTAGCCGGGGGGCAGCGTGAGCGGCGCAAGCTTGGCCGCGACCGCGCTGGTCACGTCGCCGGCAAGACGGCCGGGCTGCGTGAAGGCGCTGATCGTGACAGTCCGCTCGCGCTCGTAGCGGCTGATGCGCGAAGGACCGGCAGACAGCGAAGGCTTGGCGAACTCCGAAATTGGCGCCGCCGCGCCCGAACCGGTCCAGATATAAAGCTTGCTGACATCCTCGATGCTCATGCGCTCGCCGCGCGGCGCCCGCACAACGATCGGATAGCTGTCGCCGACCGGGTCGCGGAAGGTCGCGACGCGCGCGCCGCCGATGGCGATACGCAACGTTTGGTCGATCGCGCCAGCCGGTACGCCACGCAGGGCGGCGACTTCGGTGTCGATGTTGAGATTGAGGTCGAGCAGCTTCTCGCCTAGCGGGTTGCGCACGTTGCGCGTCCCGTCCGTCTCGGCGACGAGGCGTTCAACCTGCGCCGCGAGATCAGTCAGCACGTTGATGTCCGCCCCACGAATGCGGACAGCGATGGGCGACTCGATCGGCGGACCGTTGAGGAAACGCTTAACGTTGAAGCGTGCGCCTGGATAAGCGGCCAGATCCTTGCGAATGGCTTCCAACTCGGCGTGGCCTTCCTCGGCCTCCCAGTGATCGAACCGAGCATAAATGTCGCCGACGTTGGATTGCGTCTCGGACGGCTGTTCGTTGTAATAGACGCGCGGATTGCCGCGGCCTGCGTTGGAGAAGCGCCAGGAGATGTTCTCTCGCTTGGCCAGAACGCCATCCGCGAATGTCACGGCACGGTCGGTCTCCGCCACCGAAACGCCCTGCGGAAGTTCGACGCGCAGAATGAAATACGGGCTGTCGTTCTCGGGAAAGAGACTGAAGCCGAGCTTGGGAACCAATGTCAGCGTGGCGACAAAGAGCGCGAGGCCGATAGCGATGGCGATGCGCGGGAACGACAGCGCGAGGTGCAGGATCGGCCGATAGATCGCATGGATACCGCCCATCAGCACGTCTAGGAAGACGTTGCCATGTCCCTTGCGCGGCAACAGGCGGCTGGCGAGGAACGGGATGACGGTGAGCGCCACGAACAGTGAGGCAGCGATGGTGCAGACGACAGCCATGGGCAGCGAGCGCGTGAAGTCTCCAGCCGCTTCCGGCAGGTTCAGCAGCGGCACAAAGGCCAGCAGCAGGGCGGCCGTACAGCCCAGAACCGCGACGTTGATTTCCTTGACGCCCTCAAGCGCCGCGTCACGTGGCGATAGGCCTCCGCGCAGGTGACGCGAAATATTCTCGGTGACGACGATGGAGTCATCGACCAGCAGGCCAAGCGCGAGAACGAAACCCGCAATCGATAGTTGGTTGAGCGAATAGCCCATGATGTTGAGGATGGTGATGCCGATCGCGAACGAGAACGGGATCGACACCATGACGATGAGCGAGGCCCGGAAGCCCAGCGGCAACAGCGTCAGCAAGACAAGCGCGATGGCGATGCCGAAGTCTCGCCCAAGCGACGACAGGCGATGGGCGACGGTTTCGGACTGGTCGAAGCCGCGTTCCAGCTTGATCTCGGACGGCAGGCGCGGCTCGAACGCGTTCACACGCGCCTTCACACCATCCATGACGGTGAAGATGGTAGCGCCCAATTTCGCCCGCGCGGTGACAAATAGCGCGCGCTGCCCGTTGTAGCGCGTAATGTGGCTCTGCTCGTCATTCGTCCATTCGACATTGGCGACGTCGCCAACTTTCACGACCACGCCACCAGCGCTGCGCAAGACGACTGAACGGATTTCTTCCACACTGTCGAACGGGCCTGTCGCCTCGACGTTGAAACGGCGACCGCTGCTTTCAACGGCCCCAATGGGAAGGTCTGCACCTTCCCGCTCCAGCGCCTCGGTGACCGAGCCGAGCGGCATCTGATAGGCGGCCAGCTTGTCGAGATCGACGGTGACCCGAACCTCGGCTGGCGGCACACCCCAGATCTCTGCCTGCTGCACACCATCGGCGCGCTCGATGGCGTCACGCAGTTCGCGGGCATATGCCTCCATCTGACGGATGGGCGCGGTTTCGGAAACCAGCGCCATCTGCACGATACTGGTCTGCGCCGGATTGGCCCGGTCGGCGCGGATCAGCGTAATCCCCGCAGGAAGCGTCGGACGAATGACGTTCAGCTCGCGAACGACCTCGTCGTATTTCTTCTCCGGGTCGGTGCCGTATTCGAATTGCACGCTGACCTGAGCAAGGCCGGCACTACTGGTCGATGAAATCGTATCGACATATTCGAGGCCGTTCAGCGCTGTCTCGATCGGGATAGCGACAACGCGTTCCATCTGCTCGGCGTCCGCCCCCGGCAGGACGACAATCACGCCAACACCCGCGAACTGGACGATCGGGTCTTCGGATTTCGGGATCGCCTGCACCGAGGCGAGCCCCAGCATGAATAGCATGCCGAACAGAACGAGCGTGAACTGCCAGCGCTCGATGAAGAAGCGTGTGATCGCCTGCATGGTCTATTCCTGACGGAACGTGACTGTGTCGCCGTCGCGGACCATGGAGGCCCCGCGCGTTATAATGGCCTCGCCCGGCTGCAGGCCACCGGTCACAACCACCCCGGCATCCGTCACGCCCTCCGTCTGGATCGACCGGCGCGTCGCCTTTCCCGTCTGGTCGACGACATAGACCATGCCCTGATCCGCCCGCGCGTCGATCAGCGAGATTGCGGGGATCAGATAGCTCGCCCGGCTCGGACCAGTCGTCGGCTTGGCCGCAATACGAACCTCTGCCACCTCGCCGCTCTTGAGGTCCTTCGGATCATCCAGCCGGACCTCG
>Ga0247823_10005200_pt1 | contig 10371 bp, 8 predicted proteins | sample 13C_PalmiticAcid_2_FD_192426 | JGI IMG/M metagenome (GOLD analysis project Ga0247823, IMG submission 192426) | Soil microbial communities from agricultural site in Penn Yan, New York, United States - 13C_PalmiticAcid_Day30 | ecosystem: Environmental > Terrestrial > Soil > Agricultural land...
CTCAAGGAGCTGGCCGAGGTCGCGCGCGCCCGCGAGGACACCGGAGGCGTACTGCTTGTTGACCGCTTCGGTGACGGCGCTGAGCTGGACCTCGTCGAGGGACTGGAAGCCGTCCCTGCGGATCTGGCGCGCGAGGTCGACGAGCCCTTCCTTCTCCAGGGCGGCGAAGCCAGCCTGCGCGCGAGCGGTCACGCCCGCGCGGCCGACGTACGTGGCGGGGTCGGAGAAGACGGCCCACCCCAGCTCGGCCGTGCGGTTCAGGGCGTCGGTGGGGACACCCGACCACTCGCCGTAGGTGCCGGGGCCGATGTTGCGGTTCCCGGTCGCGGGGTCGACGGGCGCGTTGAGCGCGTCGCGGAGGTCGAGGACGCCGTCGCCGTTGAGGTCGTTCGGCTCGACGGCCTTCTGGAGGTTGTCGTCGCTCAGGTAGGTGAGCGGGTTCGCGATGTTCGTCAGGTTCTGCGACGCGGCGCCGATGTCGCCGCGCCACGCCTCGGCGAGCGCGCCGGTCACGAGCTGCTGCGGCTTGCCCAGCTCGTGGAGGATCGGACCCATGAGCGGGTCCGACGCCAGCGAGCCGAGGGTCTGCTCCTTGAAGCGGTCGCCGAACGAGCGGCTGTCTTCCCAACCGAGCCCGGCCTGCTCGAACGCGTCGAGGTTGTACTTGGCGCGCAGCTCGGGCGTGAGCTGGCCCTTGATCTTGTTGTACTGGTCGTTGGCTTCCTTGAGGCGCTGAGCCTCCTGGAGGGACGGCTTCCGGTCCGGCCCCTCGCCCTGGTCCTGGACCTGTTCGAGCGCGTCCACGTAGAGACGCAGTTGGGTCTGGAGGACCTTCTCGGCGTTCTCCTTGACGCCCGGCTTGGTCTCCAGTTCCTGGGTCGCGACCGCGGGGTTCAGGTCCGGGTTCGCGGCGTAGAACTCTGCGGCCATCCGCTCGTTGCGCTTCTTGCGGACGTCGGCGGGGAGGAGCGCGGCGGCGGCGTTGTTCGTGCGCTGGTAGTACTCGGTGACGCGCGGATCTTCCCCGGCTTCCTTCCGCAGGCGGGCCTCGCGGGCCTTGCGGACGGTCGGGGGGAGGAGCGACGACACGATGTCATCGGTAGTGTCCTGCTGCTGTTGGCGCTGCTCGCGCTCAGCGAGTCGCTGGTCGGCGGCGCCGTACAGCTTATCGAGTGCTGAGGGCACCTATCACCTGCCGAGCGCGGAGCGGACGTCGTTCCAGCCAGCGCCCCAGCGACCGGCGTTAGCCAGCGCGTAGGACGTGACGATGCGATCGTCCCAGCCACCCGATTGCAGGGTGGACATGACGTCGGCGAAGGTGACGTCCTCCTTGAACAGGGCGTCGATGACGGCCTGCGCTTCGCGTGCCTGGGCGTTGTCCCAGTTGGTCTCGAACCCGAACGATGCGGCGATCTCCTTGGGGTCGGCCTTCCCGGTGGCGGCGTTCATCAGGGCGGCGTCGGACGCCGTCCACTGCTCGCGCGGCACGCCCTTGAGCAGCTCGCGCTTGACGTCCTGGTCGAGGTTCGCAGCTTCGAGGGCCTTGGCCTTCTTCTGGTCGTAGGTGAGGTTCGCGGACGCCGACGAGGCGCGCTGAGCGGCGCGCTGGGCGGCCAGGCGCTGGCGCTCCATCTCCTTCTCGTGCTCGTACCGCATGCGCAGGGCCTCGGTCTGGGCGGCGAGGTTCTGCTGGTGGATCGGCACCGCTTCCTTCGCCTGGTTCATGAAGTGGTGGTTCGTCGCGGCCTGGCGCTGCATGGTGCGGTCGTGCTGGCCCTGCGCCGCCTGGGCGTCGCGGATGAACGCGTCGTAGACGGCCTTGCGGGCGTCGGTCGTGTGCGGCGCCTGCGCGACCTGGGTCGCGAGCGCGGCCTGCGCCTGCGGGGCCTGCTGGTCGTAGATCTGGCGGCCGTGCTGGCCTTCGACGGCGATGAGGTCGTTGAGCATCGCGCGCTGGCGGTCGATGTTCTGGTTCGTGCCGGGACCCTCGAAGGTGTTCTGCGGGGGTGCGATTTCGTCAGCCACCGTACGTGGCCTCCGCCGCCTGGCGGCCGATGCGGTCGCGGGCGGCCAGCTCTTCGTCGACCTTGCGACGGTACAGGCCCTGGACGTCGCCCATCAGGGCGCGCCGCGATTCGGACAGCGCGTCGCGCTGGCCGGTCTCGAACTCCATCTGCGACTGGTCGATGCCGCCGAGCTGGGCGGCGCGCTTCTGGCCGAGCTGGGTGAGCAGGTCGGAGGTCTGGGCGCCCTGGGCGGACGAGCCGATGAGCCCGCGGGCGGAGAAGTCGCCGCGGATGTTCTGCGTGCCCTCGCGGGTCTGGGTGTCGAACGCCTGGTTCGTCTCGGAGCGGTCGGCCTGGAAGCCAGCGGCGCGCCGGTTGATCTCGCGCTGCGACTGCTCGGTGCGGTACCGGATCTCGTCGAGGATCGAGCCCTCTTCGGCTCCGGCGTTGCGCATGAACGCCTGGAACGCGGTGTCCTGGAGGGGCAGGGGGTCGTTGCCGCCCGACGTGACGTGCCGGGACTGGAGCCCCTGCACGAGGCGGTCGTAGTCTTCCGGGCCGCGAAGCTCGCCCGGGGTCTGGCCGAACAGGGCCTGGTAGCCCTTGACCTTGTTGTCGAGGTCAGCGTCGAAGACGCCGTCCACCGGCAGGCCGAGCCACTCTTCGAGCGCCCGGATGCCGTGGTCCTCGAACTGATTCTGCCACGCAACTCCGGCCCACTGGCCGCTACTCCCTGGGACTGCCACGCCCGGAGTATAGCAGATCAGACGAGGACGTTCGGAACCCGGTAGCTGACGAGGAGGGTGAGCTGGTCGATGTCGGTCAGGTCCAGCGTCGGGGGTGTCGTGTAGGCCACGTCGGCGGGGAAGGTCTCGATGTGGTCCGTGGCGAACGTGGCGCCGCCGTTGTAGTAGGCGAGCACGTTGTTGTTCCCGAACCAGGACATGCCGACGCCGATGCCCTGGGAGGGCGCGAGCTGGTTGAAGCCCGGGGGCAGGGACACGGAGATCACGGGGGTGGTGGCCGTGCCGGTCACGATGCCGGGGGTGATGGTGTCCCACACGGCGGAGAAGACGCCCACGACGGTCGGGCCGAAGCGGTTGAACTCCCAGCCGCCCGTGTAAGCCGTGACGACCTGACCGCCCTCCTGCGTGAGTGCGGCCTGCCACGGCCCGAACTGGCCGAAGAAGTTGTTGAGCCGCGACTCGCGCTCGGCGAGGTACGCGCCGACGTTCTTGTCCCCGGCCTGGATGCGCCGGACGATCTCCGGCCAGTCGCCGGAGCGGAGGAGGTCCATACCCATCAGGAGTACGTCTTTCGCTCGTCTACCTCGACGGCGACGCTGTGGAACGCGACGCCGACGATGTTGCGGAACCGGAGCTGGAACGTGCCGCACGAGATCTCGGGCACGGACAGGACGACGCGCGCGCGGGACGGCAGGTCGTCGGTGGAGGTGTCGGGCGGGGTGATGCGCGATCCGAGCGCCTGGGTTTGGGTCACGTAGTTGCGGTCCTCACGGTACACCAGCTCGATCTCGAAGCCGCAGTCCTGGTCGTAGTTGTCGCTGTTCCAGAAGTCGTACTCGACCTGGACGCGGCGGACCTGGAAGGACTCACCGGTCGAGCAACGCTCTTCGCCGGTCTCCAGGATGGTGACCATCGGGCCGGTCGCGCCGCCCACGGAGGTCGTCCCGGTGGAGTCGGTGATGGCCGTGCCATACTCCTCGTCGTCGGACCAGGTGTCGTTGGCGTGCGACGGACGGTTCAGGGTCACGTCACGGGTGTGGATCTGCGGGAAGTAGTTGTTGCCGCCGTCGCTGGAGTCCCACACGACGGCCACGAGGCGGTCGGTGTCGAAGCTCGTCATCTGGGCGTAGCGGCTCTCGCCGTGCCAGTACTGGTTCTCGACCCAGGCGCCGTTGATCCACTCGAACGCGCCGTAGCCGTGCGGGTAGAAGTCGCCGACGCGGTCGGCGGTGCCGGACCCGTTGTCGGTGGGGTCGATGTCGGTGGTGACGTACGGCAGGAAGAGCGCGGTCTCGCCGACGGTCTTCGTCGGGGCCAGCCAGCGGAAGTCGATGTCCTGGCCGGAGCCGGGGCGGATGGACTCCATGATCGACTTGTCGATCGTCGAGCCGTCGTGGAGGACGTACCCGCGGCGGTCCTGCGCGAAGAGGAGCTTGCCCTCGTGCTCGATGGACAGCGACATGAACATGGGGCCGATGTCGTACCCGAGCGGTTCGAGCGAGCCGACCTCGGGGTTCGGGCCGGTGAGCTTGTACCAGCGGCCGTAGTCGACGGGAGCGGACGTCTGGCCCGTGTAGCCCGACCGGAACGTGGTGCGCCCCAGGCCCTCGGACGCGAAGATGAGGAGCCCGTTGCCGAGCGCCCAAATGCCGCGCGGGGTCATCGGGTCGTATGTCGACGGCGCGACCGCGAGGCGGAAGTCGCCGGAGTCGTCGGTGGAGTAGTTCGTGACACCCTCGGACGAGGAGTAGATGATGTACTCGGGGTTCGACCCGTTGTAGGGGTCGATGCCGTACATGCGGTTCCTGTAGAACGCGAGCTTGCGGGGGTAGAACGTGCCGGACTCGACGGTGCGGGGCGTGACGTTCGTGAAGGTGAGCGCGCTCGGGTCCCAGTAGGTGCCGCCCGCGAGGTAGACGATCGACGAGGCGTCGTGGAACATCTGCATGCCGTTGATGCCGTACGCGTCGTTGGTCGCGAGGCGCGCGATCGAGCCGACGGAGTGCGTGTGGAACTCGTCGCCGACCGCCGTGTAGAGCGCGGACAGGCCGCTGTCCCGCAGGCGGACGATGCGCGACGCGCCCGACACACCGGTCGGGATCGCGAGGGTGCCGTACGTCCAACCGGACTGGCCCCACGACACCCAGTGGATGCCGTACGGGGTCAGCGACGCGGACGCGATGGACGGGATCGTGGTGATGCCGTCGGTCGCTTGGGCGAGCTTGCGCCACTGGGGACGGGGACCGATGGACCCGTTCTGGTAGCGCTGCATGTTGATCGACCGGAAGCGCGAGGCGGCGTCGAATGACCCGCCCGCGAAGTAGCCACCCCCCTCCCAGTCGTCGCGGAGAATCCAGCGGCGAGCCATCAGATGAACCGCCAGAGGCTTTCGTCGTGGGTGATCTGGAGGAGGTCGCGCGAGCGGCGCACGTCGTCCTTGGCCTGCTGGAGCTTCTCGATGTACTCCTTGTGGACGAGCTGGTAGCGCTCCCCGTCCTTGGCGGCCACGGACAGCGGCTTGCAGGTCGCGAGCACGAGCAGCTCGTTGTACGCGGCGGGCAGGAGCGGTTCGCTGTTGTCGCTCGCGAGCACGGCCTCGTCGCGGACGTAGATGATGTCGATGTCCTGCTCGGCGGCCGTCGGGTACGGCGCGAGGTAGACGGTCGTGTTCACGATCGAGTACACCATCGGGTACTCCCCGGTGCGCTCGGTGTAGTTCGCGAACTCCTTCGGGGACACGGTCTGGAGCGCGCGCGTCTCGTGGCGCAGGTGCTTGATGGTGCGGAAGTTGGTCAGGACGGTCGTCAGGTCGAGGGACGCGGTGTCGACGGGCCACGTGATGGTGTCCACGGCGACGAGCCACGGCCAGTCGGCCTCGCGGCCGAGGGCGGCGAGGGCCTGGTTCAGGGTCCGGTCGATGCGGGCGGGCTCGAACATCTGGTCGTTCGACGACGCGTTCATGCGGTCGAGGACCAGGGTCCGCAGCTCGGCGAGGGTGCTCACTTCTTGTACGCTCCAGACATGGACACGAAGGTGGACAGGTTGCCCGTGTCGCGCGCGAGCGCGTGGGCGACCTTGGCGTGGGGCTCCATGAGGGCTTCGACCATGCGGGCCTCGCCCTCTTCGGTCTCGCGGGAGACCTCGGCCAGGTACTTCTCCATGGCCTGCTTGGCGGAGTTGCCCTCGATGTAGGAGTCGCGCGCGACCAGGCCGCGGATCAGCTGCGCGATGTCGAAGCGCGCGCCCTTGGTGGAGCGCTTCGCGATGATCGTGTACCGGGTGACGTAGTCCTCGACGGCGGTGTCGTAGACGACCTCTTCGCGCCAGACCTCGTAGCAGTCTTCGAGCCGGTTGTAGGTCAGGACGAGGTCCGGGTCGCCGAGCCAGCCCAGGGTCGGGTCCGGGTTCGTGAGGCGGGCCTGGTACTCAGGTCCGAGGGTGGTTCGGTCGTGGAGGTTCTGGAGGTCCTTGAGTCGCACGGGCCTGAGTATAGCAGAAGGGCGGCCCGAAGGCCGCCCCGCTGTGTGCTCTCAGGTGAGAACCAGACTCACACGACCGTGAGGCCCGTGAGCTTGAAGTGCGCGTTGCGCTGATCCGTGCTCAGCTCGTGGTACTTGAACAGCACCGCCTCGTACGCGTCCTGGCCCGGGGTGCGGTCGAGCATGTTGCCATCCTCGTCCATGAACTCCCAGTCGGAAGCGAAGTAGTGGATGAGCGCCTTCGAGGTCAGGCCGTACGCTTCCTGCGTCTCGGCATCGCGCTCCGAACGGAGAGCGAACGAGCCGCGGGGCGTGTTGACCTTGAGGACCTTGAAGCCACCGAAGAGGTCGCCCTCGGCGTTGAAGCGCTTCTGGCTCTTGAGCGTCGAAGCGAACGTGCGAGCAACCTCGTAGGAGGTCACGATGACGTCGATCTCTTCGCCGGTCGCCAGCGACACCTCGTCCGCCGCACGCTCGAACACCGTGTCGGTCGGAAGACCAGACACAGCCTCTTCGTACGAAGCCCAACGGGGCCACGTGGACGGGTTGATGCCGAAGACCTCACCGCTCGCGTCGATGATCGACTCGATGCCCGTGATCTCTTCCTCGGCGCTCGGGATGAGGCCGTGGTTCACGATGCGGTCGCCATCGGCAGCCGCCTCGGGGCCGTCGGCCACGAGCGTGAAGGTGATGGTCTTGGTGCTGATGACCACCGACACGAGGTCGACGGTCTGCACGAGCGCGTCGGTCGTACCGTCCACGATGTCGTAGCGGTAGCCCGGCTCCAGGCGGCGCGCCTGGGCGGCCGAGGTGAGGACCGCGGAGGTCGTGGTCGCCGCGCCGACGATGATGCCGATGGCACCCGAGGCGGGCGTGTAGCACTGACGGTTCACGTCGCGCTTGAGGTCCTTGACAACACCCTCGACCTCGACCTTGAGGCCGCGAGCGAACGAGCCACGATCCGACGCCGAGGCGCGGAGCAGCTGGCCCGAGATCTTGACGGTGCCGTAGTTGGACTTGAGCGGGATGCGGCTCTTCTTGTGGACCTGACGGCCCGCAGTCGGAAGCGAACGAAGCTCGCCGCGCGCACCGACGCCGCTGTTGCGGGCCATGTGCGTCGAGAGCACCGCTTCGATGCCTTCGACATCGTCGGTGTTCTGGGTGGCGATCTCCAGCATGAAGAACTTGTTGTTGAGCTGCTCGCGGATGACGGGCTTGTAGTCTTCCTTGAGGATCTCTTCGGCGTTGGCCTTGGATGCGGTCATTTGGTTGGTGCCCTCCTCGGGCGGGTGTTGACTCGGATGGGTTGTCTTGCTCGTCCCTCGGGTCCCGCCCTCTGGCACGTTGAGGCACCTGGCCTACGAGTCGGAAGAATAGCAGAAGCCCCGCACAGGTGTCAAACCTGGCGGGGCTTCGGCAACGCAGTGGTGAGGGTCAGACCCCGAAGAACTTGTCCAGCCGCTTGCGCGCACGAGCGTTGGCTTCCTCGAACGTCTTCGGCTCGTCGCCGGTCGGTGCCGGAGTGCCCGCCGTCGAGACGGACACGCTCGGCCACTTCGCGGCGCCGCTGCGAAGCTCTTCGAGCTTGGCTTCGACGGCTGCGTCGAGGGCGGCCTGGTAGCGGGACGCGCGCAGGGCGTGCGCCGCTTCCATGTCACCCTTCGTGACGTGGGTCGAGAGGTAGAGGAGCGCGGCCATGTCGTCGCCGAACTCGCCTTCCTTGTGGTAGCCCAGCTCCTCGGCCTTCGCGAAGATCGAGTTGATGCCGTTCGCCTCCTCCTCCTTGCGGCGGTCCTCTTCCTGGAGGGCGCGCCACTGGGAGACGGTCAGGACCGGGTCGTCCGACGACTCGGCGGGCTTGGCGGGTGCGACCGGCGACGCGGCCGGGGCGGCCTCTCCGGTGTGCTCAGCGATCTGCTGAGCCCAACGGGGCTGGTCGCCCTTCACCGTGTGGACGCGCTCCACCAGCTCGTACAGCTCGTCGAGGGCGGTGGTCGGGTCGGCGGACACGAGGGGACCGGCGACGTCGTACAGGATGTAGTCGCGCAGCTCGGGCGACACGTCCTTGAAGACGTCACGGTACGGCTTGAACTCGTTGCGGTAGCTCGCCGCCTCGTGGCGCAGCTTCTCGACGTACTCGCGCGGGAAGGTGTCGCCGTCGGGCAGTTCGCCGTCGAGGATGTCGGCCACGACAGCGGGGAGGTTACCGCCCTCGGCGGCAGCTTCGGTGGACATGAGCGGGGGCTCCTGCTAGTTGGTCAGAACGGGGGGAGAGCTTCTCCGCCCTCGGGTGCTGGCGCTTCCTGCGCCATGGCCGCAAGTATAGCATCTATCTCACTGCCGACCTGCTCCATGGCGAGCGCTTCGGGCGGCGGGGCTTGCGGAGGAGGACCGACGGCCATGGCCGGGTCCACGATGGGTGCGTTGTCCGCTCGCGGCGCCATGGCGAGGAGCGGGTTGATCTGCGCGCCAGCGGAGCGCTTGCCGAGCTTCTCGGCGGCGCTGGTCTCGTGCGCGCGGATGTGGTCGTTGATCTGGGACTTCATCTCGTCATCGAGGAGACGGAAGTCCATGGTGTTGCGGTAGCGGTTGTGCTCGCGGATGTGGGCCTCGTCGTCTTCCCACGGCTCGACGACGGTCATGCGACCGGCAGCGAACAGGGCGTTCTCTTGGCGAGCCCACTCCAGCTCGGGGTTCACGGCGCCGAGGATGTGGCGCGCGTCGGGCATCTCGGACAGCATCATGTACGAGGCGATGTCGCCGGGCTGGATCATGCCCATCTCGACCATCTTCTGGGCGTTCTGCATCTGGGCGACGCGCGACCGCGGGAGGATGGAGTCCTCGGGGATGTAGGCCGTGGTCTGGCCCTGGAGGTCCTTGCCGGACCACTTCGTCTGGATCGCGCCCATGCCGGGCTGCGTGATGGCGACGGTGCGCTTGGTCTTGATCTCGCTCTCGTAGAGCTTGAGGACGAAGGAGGCGACGTCGCCCCACACGCGGGCCGACTCCTTGACCAGGCGGCCGACCGGGGTCGTGTCCTGCTCCACGAGGATCGACACGCCGTAGCCGGACTCGATGTTCGACGGGGCCTCGCCGCGCGAGACGTCGTGGACGCCCATGAGGTCGTCGAGCTGGGCCATGAGCGCCTCGGGGCGCGCGTTCCACCACTCGGGCATGGTGGGCGGGGAGATCCACTGGGGCGGGACGGTCAGGCCGTCGTTGAAGGGCAGCAGTTCGCCCGCGCCGTCGGTGAGGGACTCGATGATGTCCATGGAGGACTGGGGCACTGCGAGGCGGGCGTTCCCGGCCTTCTTCATGTGCTCCATGATGTTCGTCTCGGTGGCGTTGAGCGCGGTTTGGATGGGGCGCGCGGCCGTGAGGATCGTGTCGCCGGTCCACCGGTTCTCGACCACGGTCTCGCGGCCGACGAACAGGTTCAGGCGGTCCTTGGTCGGGAACGGCCAGGCGCCGTCGAAGACGACCTGGTTGTTGACGACGACGGTGATGGCGCCCTTGTCGTTGAGGTGGTTCGGGCGCTCGTAGTAGGTGAGGACGAGGGTGGTCTTGAGTTCGCTCGGGGAGGTGCCGTTGAACTTGCCCTGGTAGGGCATGACCGCGGTGAAGCCGTCAGCGTCGGGTTCCCATTCGAGGCCGAACTGGGCCTGGACCTCGCGGGGCGGCGCGGTCTGCGCCTTGAACCAGTACCGGGCGCGCTCGGCGTCACGGGCGCCGGGCTCGACGGCGAACTCGGCGATCGAGAGGACGGTCTCGCAGGAGTCGCCTTCCTTGACCGGGCCTCGCCCGGCGCCGGAGTCGGGGATGATGGCGTCCTTGACGTTCGGGTCCCAGTCGACGCAGATGGCGGCGGTGCCGCCCTTCCACACGGACTGGAGCCACTGCTCGCGCTTGACCTCCCAGTCGTGGGCGCGCGAGACGGAGTCGAGGATGGTCTCGCCGAGACGGGCGCCGCGGATCGACGCGTCGTCGGCGGCGGTGCGCTCGACCTCGAACTGGAGGTGGCGCTGCATCGCCTTCGAGATGACGGTACGCGAGTTGGACGCCATCCGGTTCACGGTGACGCGCGAGCGCTTGACGTCCCGGGGGAGGTCGAGCATGCGGTTGGTGGCCTCGTCCCAGTAC
>Ga0247823_10005201_pt1 | contig 10371 bp, 9 predicted proteins | sample 13C_PalmiticAcid_2_FD_192426 | JGI IMG/M metagenome (GOLD analysis project Ga0247823, IMG submission 192426) | Soil microbial communities from agricultural site in Penn Yan, New York, United States - 13C_PalmiticAcid_Day30 | ecosystem: Environmental > Terrestrial > Soil > Agricultural land...
CCGAGGGCGAATGCCAGCTGGAGCGCCAGCGCCGCATCAAGCCCTGGATCGCCAGCCTGCTCAAGAAGGGCCGGCGCGTGGTGCGCGTGAAGTACGGCGTGGACGAGGACGTGTGCAACGGCGACCATGCCTGCATCCGCCTCTCGGGCTGCCCCACGCTCACGCTCAAGGACAACCCCGACCCGCTCAAGGTCGACCCGGTGGCCACCGTCATCGACGGCTGCGTGGGCTGCGGCCTGTGCGGCGCCAACGCGCACGCGGCCACGCTGTGCCCGTCCTTCTACCGCGCCGAGGTGGTCCAGAACCCGCGCTGGCACGAGCGCCTGATCCATTCCCTGCGCGGCAGCGTCGTGCGCCTGCTGCAACCCGCCTGAACATGCCTACGTCCCAACAACCCATCTCCCTGCTGCTCTGCGCCCTCGGCGGCGAAGGCGGCGGCATCCTCACCGACTGGCTGGTGGACACCGCGCGCCACGCGGGCTACCCGGCGCAGGCCACGTCCATCCCCGGCGTGGCGCAGCGCACCGGCGCCACCACCTACTACCTGGAGGTCTTCCCCGTGCCCACGGCCGACCTGGGCGGGCGCCGGCCGGTGTTCGGCCTCAACCCCCTGCCCGGCCGGCTCGACGCGCTGGTGTCCTCCGAGCTGCTGGAGACCGGCCGCCAGATCACCAACGGCCTGGCCTCCGCCACACACACGCTGGTGATCAGCTCGTCGGCGCGCGCCCTGACCACCGGCGAGAAGATGGTGATGGGCGACGGCCGGCGCGACAACACCGAGCTGCTGGCCCTGGTGAACACGCACAGCCGCGCGCGCCACGTGCTGGACATGGCGGCGCTGACGAAGCAGGCCGGCACCGTGGTCAGCGCGGTGATGCTGGGCGCGATCGCCGGCAGTGGCCTGCTGCCGTTCTCGCGGCGCGACTACGAAGCGGTGATCGCCGAGAGCGGCGGCGGCGCCAAGGCCAGCCTGCGCGGCTTCGCGCTCGCCTTCGACGCCGTGAATGCGCAGCGCACCCAGGCCGCTTACGTGGAACAGGTGCTCGCCGATGGAGCCGAGCCCGCGCCGCCGCAGGCCGTCCTGCCCGAGGCGCTGCGGCGCGAGTTCCCGCTGGAGGCGCACGCGATCATGGCCCTGGGCCATGCGCGCGTCTGCGAGTACCAGAACGCCGCGTACGGTGAACGCTATGCCCTGCGCCTGCGCCGCGTGCTGGCCGCCGAGACGCTCGGGGACCCGAAAAACCTGCACGGCCACCGCACCACGGTTGAGATGGCGCGCTGGGTCGCGCTGTGGATGGCCTTCGACGACATCGTGCTGGTGGCCGATCTCAAGAGCCGCGCCAGCCGCCAGGCGCGCGTGCGCGGCGAAACGAAAGCCGGCCAGGACGACCTGCTGCGGGTGTACGACCACTTCAAACCGGGCGCGCCCGAGTTCGCCGCCATGTTGCCGGAAGGCCTGGCGCAACGCGTGCTGGCCTGGGACCGGAAACGCGTGGCCGCCGGCCAGGCGCCCTGGGCGCTGCCGCTGAAGATCGGCACGCACTCGGTGCTGGGCATGCTGGCGCTGCGCGGCCTGGCCGCCTGCAAGCGCCTGCGCCCATTGGGCAGCCGCTTCCACACCGAGCAGGCCCTGATCGACCGCTGGGTCGATGCCGTGGCGCAGCTCGCCGCCATGCACGCCCCGCTCGCCCACGAAGTGGCGCTGTGCGGCCGACTCATCAAGGGCTACGGCAGCACCAACGAGCGCGGCAAGGACAACCTGCTGCACATCATCGACCACCTCGCCCTGCCCGCGCTGGCCGACCCGGCCAGCGCCACCCAGCGCGCCCAGGCCGTGGCCGCCGCGCGCCAGGCCGCGCTGAGCGACGAAGCCGGCAAGGCGCTGGACCAGGCGCTGCGCCAGCACGGCGCGCCCGCGCGCCCGGTGATGGCACAGCCGATCCGCTGGCAACACAATCCCCGGCTCAAGGCCAAAACGGCCTCGACGCCCTGATGTTCGATTCACAACAAAGGAGACCCGCATGAAGCACCCCACGACCACCCCGTCTTCCCTGCCCTGGCGCCGCGCCGCCGCCACCGCCCTGCTCACCCTGGGCACGGTGACGGGTGCGCTCGCGCAGGCCTTCCCGGACAAGCCGCTCAAGGTCATCGTGGGCTTCCCGCCCGGCGGCGCGGCCGACCAGATCGCCCGCCTCGTCTCCACCCCGCTGGCCACTGCGCTGGGCCAGCCCATCATCGTGGAGAACCGCGCCGGCGCCAACGGCAACATCGCCGGCGAGGCCGTGGCGAAATCGCCCGCCGACGGCTACACCCTGCTGCTGAGCTCGGGCGGCATGGTGTCGGTCAACCCGCACCTCTCGCGCATGAGCTTCGACCCGGTGAAGGACCTCACCCCGGTGGCCTCCGCCGCGCGCGTGCTGGTCTACCTGATGGCGCGGCCCACGCTGGAAGTGAAGAACGTGCAGGAACTGGTGGCGATGGCCAAGGCCAACCCCGGCCGCATGAGCTACGGATCGGCCGGCAACGGCAGCTCGCCCCACCTGGCCGGCGAAATGCTCAAGGCCCAGACCGGCATGTTCACCGTGCACGTGCCCTACCGGGGGGCGGCGCCCGCGCTCAACGACCTGATGGGCGGGCAGATCGACTACTACTTCGACCCCGGCATCGGCCTGGCACACGCCAAGGCCGGGCGCACCAAGCTGCTCGCCGTGGGCAGCCTCAAGCGCTCGCCGCTTTTCCCCGATGTGCCCACGCTCGACGAAGCCGGCCTCAAGGGCTTCGACGCCGACACCGTGTTCGGCTTCTACGCCCCGGCCGGCACGCCGCCGGCGGTGATCACGAAGATCAACACCGAGATCAACAAGATCCTGGCCACCGCCACGGTGAAGGATCGCATCACCGCGCTCGGTGGCGAAGCCCTGCCGCTCACGCCGGCCGAGTTCGGCAAGCGCGGCATGGAGGATTCGCAGCGCTTCGGCGCGATCATCCGCGACCGCAAGATCACGGCCGACTGAACGCGCCGCCGCTGCCGGCCTTCGTCACGCCATGTAGACGGCGATGAAGGCCAGCATGAAGATCTGCAGCACGCCCATGGCGGGCAGCATGAGGGGCATGTAGTGCACCACCGAATCGAAGATGTCCTCGGCCTCTTCGTCGGTGTAGACCCTCAACTCGGGGTCCGAATAGTCCTTGGGGTGCTCGGCCAGGGCCTGATCCGGGGCGGGCTGGGTGTGCGGGGTGTGCATGGCGGTCCTCTCGCAGTGAGTGATGCGCCTGGGCGGGCAAACGGTGTTCCCGCGCCCTCCGCCTCACTGTCCGGGGGGCGTGGGCAGATCATCCCCCTTTTCGGCAAATCCTTCCACCCACCCTGACTTTCTTTCTCAAATCGCCACCAGCTGCCGGATGCCTTTGGCCTGCATCTCGCTGCCCGGGCCGCTGGCGATCACTTCGCCGCGTTCCATCACCAGGTAATGGTCGGCCAGGGCTTCGGCGAAGTCGTAATACTGCTCCACCAGCACAATGGCCATGTTGCCCCGGTCCGCCAGCATGCGGATCACCTTGCCGATGTCCTTGATGATGTTGGGCTGGATGCCTTCGGTGGGTTCGTCCAGGATCAGCAGCTTAGGGCCGGCCGCGAGTGCGCGCGCGATGGCCAGTTGCTGCTGCTGCCCCCCCGAGAGGTCGCCGCCCCGGCGGCCCAGCATCTGCTGGAGCACCGGGAACAGCTCGAACAGCTCGGCCGGGATGGGCGTGCTGCCCTTCTTCGTCGCAAGGCCCATGAGCAGGTTCTCGTGCACCGTGAGGCGACCGAAGATTTCTCTTCCTTGCGGCACGAAACCGACGCCCAGGCGGGCGCGCTCGTAAGGCGTGACCTTGTGGATGGGGGTGCCGTCGAGTTCGATGCTGCCGCTCTTGATGGGGACCAGGCCCATGAGGGACTTGAGCAGTGTGGTCTTGCCCACGCCGTTGCGACCCAGCACCACGGTGACCTTGCCGAGTTCGGCTTGCAGGCTGACGTTGCGCAGGATGTGGCTGCCGCCGTAGTACTGGTTGATTTCCTTGACGTTCAGCATTTGATTTTTCCTTCTGCGTTTTTTCTTTCGCGGCAGGCCGGGTCGCGCCCCGGCAGGCGCCTTACTTTCTTTTGCTTCGCCAAAAGAAAGTAAGCAAAGAAAAGGCGAGCCGAAGTCCGGGCCCCTTCGGGGTCCCCTGCGCTGCTCAGGGCACGGGGGAAGTTCGCAAACTTGTCCGCTTCGCGGCCTTCGAACATGCGAACTTCTTTTTCCCCGCGCCCTTGCGCTGCTCGGCCCGGCCACACGGCACAAACGGGGTCGGGATCGGACCTCCCTTCACGCGAGAGGGGGAGTTCGATCCCGTTCCCGTTTGCTCCCCTCTGGCCGTGCCGAGGAGCGGAGTGATGGGCGGAAAAAGGGCTGCGCATGTTTGAGCGAAGCGAGTTTGCGCAGACCCCGCCCATCGCGAGCACCGCAGGTTGCCCGGAGCGAAGCGGAGGGACACGGCCGGCGGGGTCGCCTTTTCTTTGCTTACTTTCTTTTGGCGAAGCAAAAGAAAGTGAGTCGGCCGCCGGGCCGAGACCCGGCTCGCCACGAAAGAAAAAAACCAACGAAGAAGAAACCCAATCAGCGCCCAAGATAGACCTCGATCACCCGCTCATCCGCCTGCACCTGATCCAGCGTCCCCTCCGCCAGCACCGAACCGTCGCAAAGCACCGTCACCTTCTCGGAGATGGTGCGGATGAAGCTCATGTCATGCTCCACCACCATCAGCGAATGCTTGCCTTTCAGAGAGAGAAACAGCTGCGCCGTGCGCTCCGTCTCCTCATCCGTCATCCCTGCCACCGGCTCGTCGAGCAGCAGCAGCTTCGGGTCCTGCATCAGCAGCATGCCGATCTCGAGCCACTGCTTCTGCCCGTGGCTGAGGTTGCCGGCCAGGCGCGACGCACTGTCGGCAAGGTGAATGGTCTGCAGCACCTCCCCCAGCCGGTCCTTCTCCTCGCCCGTCAAAGCAAACACCATCGAATGCCGCACCCGCTTGTCGGTGGCCAGCGCCAGCTCCAGGTTCTCGAACACGCTCAGGTGCTCGAACACCGTGGGCTTCTGGAACTTGCGCCCGATGCCCATGGCGGCAATCTCGGCCTCGCGGTAGCGCAGCAGGTCGATCGTGCTGCCGAAGAAGACCTGGCCCGAGTCGGGCCGGGTCTTGCCGGTGATGATGTCCATCATCGTGGTCTTGCCCGCGCCGTTGGGGCCGATGATGCAGCGCAGCTCGCCGGGTGCGATGTCCAGGCTCAGGCCGTTGATGGCCTTGAAGCCGTCGAAGCTCACGTGCACGTCTTCCAGGTACAGGATGCGACCGTGCGTGGTGTCCACCTCGCCGCGCACCACCGGGCGCGAGAAACCGGCCTGGCGGCCACCGGACTCGGTCGCACCGCCCAGCGTCAGCGCAGCCACCCGTTCGGCGCGCTTCGCGCCCTCTTCCATCAGGTCGGGGGTCATGCCTGTTTCCCTTTTCTCAGCTTCTTCACCACGCCCACCACGCCGTGCGGCATGAACAGCGTGACGACGATGAACAGCGCGCCCAGCACGTACAGCCAGTACTCGGGAAAGGTCACGGTGAGCCAGCTCTTGGCGCCGTTGACGATGAAGGCACCGAGGATGGGGCCGATCAGCGTGGCGCGCCCGCCCACCGCGGCCCAGATCGCGATCTCGATGCTGTTGGCCGTGCTCATCTCGCCCGGGTTGATGATGCCGACCTGCGGCACATACAACGCACCGGCCACGCCGCACATCACGGCCGAGATGGTCCAGATGGTGAGCTTGTAGGGCAGCGGGTTGTAGCCGCAGAACATCACGCGGCTCTCGGCGTCGCGCACGGCCTGCAGCACGCGGCCGAACTTGCTCTTCACCAGCCAGCGCGCGAACAGGTAGAAGCCCAGCAGGGTCAGGCCGGTGAGCACGAACAGGGTCATGCGCATGCCCTGCGTGGCCAGCGGCAGACCGAGGATGCGCTTGAAGTCGGTGAAGCCGTTGTTGCCGCCAAAGCCGGTCTCGTTGCGGAAGAACAGCAGCAGCGCGGCGAAGGTGAGCGCCTGCGTGATGATGGAGAAGTACACGCCCTTGATGCGCGAGCGGAACGCGAAGTAGCCGAACACGAAGGCCACCAGGCCGGGCACCAGCACGATCAGCAGCAGCGTGGCGATGAAGCTGTCGGACAAGGCCCAGTGCCAGGGCAGTTCCTTCCAGTCCAGGAACACCATGAAATCGGGCAGCTCGCTCTTGTAGTTGCCGTCGGTGCCGATCTGGCGCATGAGGTACATGCCCATCACGTAGCCGCCGAGCGCGAAGAACAGGCCGTGGCCCAGGCTCAGGATGCCGGTGTAGCCCCAGATCAGGTCCATGGCCAGCGCGCAGATGGCGTAGCACATGATCTTGCCCAGCAGGCCGACCATGTAGTCGCTCAGGTGGAAGGCGCTGCCCTCGGGCACGAAGAGGTTGAGCAGCGGCGCCACGGCGCAGACCACCAGCAGCGCGACCACGAAGGCGCTCCAGCCGGCTCGCGTGAGCAGCGGACCGTGCGAAGGCAGGACAACGGGGGCGCTCATGCCTCCCTCCCTTTCATGGCGAAGATGCCCTGGGGCCGCTTCTGGATGAAGACGATGATGAAGACCAGCACGGCGATCTTGGCGAGCACGGCACCGGCCCAGCCTTCGATGAACTTGTTCAGCATGCCCAGGCCCAGCGCGGCGTACACCGTGCCGGCCAGCTGGCCCACGCCGCCGAGCACCACCACCATGAACGAGTCCACGATGTAGTTCTGCCCGAGGTCGGGGCCGACGTTGCCGATCTGGCTCAGCGCGCAGCCCGCCAGGCCGGCGATGCCCGAGCCCAGCGCGAAGGCGTAGGTATCGATGCGCGCGGTGTTCACGCCCATGCAGGAGGCGATGGGGCGGTTCTGCGTCACGCCGCGCACGAACAGGCCCAGTCGCGTCTTGCCGATGAGCAGCGTGACGCCCAGCAGCACCGCGAGCGCGAAGCCGATGATGATGATGCGGTTCCAGGGCAGGTTGAGGTTGCCCAGCAGGGTGATGCCGCCGCTCATCCATGAGGGGTTTTCCACGCCCACGTTCTGCGCGCCGAACAGGCTGCGCACGGTCTGCATCAGCACCAGGCTGATGCCCCAGGTGGCGAGCAGCGTCTCCAGCGGGCGGCCGTAGAGGAAGCGGATCACGGTGCGCTCCATGGCCGCGCCGACCAGACCGGAGGCCAGGAAAGCCACCGGCAGCGCGACCAGCAGGTACCAGTCGAAGTACTCGGGCAGCGAGGCGCGGAAGAAGCTCTGCACCAGCCAGGTGGCGTAGGCGCCGATCATGATCAGCTCGCCGTGCGCCATGTTGATCACGCCCATGAGGCCGTAGGTGATCGCCAGGCCCAGCGCGGCCAGCAGCAGGATGCTGCCCAGGCTGATGCCGGTGAAGGCCTGCCCCAGCGCGCTGCCGATGGCCAGCGTGGTGTCCAGGCTGGACAGGGACGCCTTCAAGGCGGCCTTGACCTGGGCGTCTTCTTCCTTCTCCATCTGCGTCAGCAGCAGCGGGCGCACGATGGGTTGTTTGGCCTCGCCGAGTTTCTGTGCGGCCGAGAGGCGCTGCGCCGGGTCCTCGCTGGCCAGCAGCACGGCCGCACGGGCCAGCTCCAGGCTCTGGCGCGCGCGCGGGTCCAGGTCGCCGGCCAGGGCCTTGTCGATCAGCGCGAGCTGGCTGGTGTCGGGTTCCTCGAAGGCGGTGCGCTGCAGGGTGCTGGCCGCTTCGCGCTGGCGCTCGGGCGGCGCGCCCACCAGCTCCATGCCGGCCAGCGCGTTCTCCATCGCGCTGCGCAGGCGGTTGTTGATCATGATGTCGCTGGCGTCCTCGGGCAGCGCCGCGAGTTTTTCGCCGGTCACCGCGTCGATGGCGCCTTCGCCCTCGGCGATGAGCACCCGCTCGCCCTGCACGCGCACGGCTTCGTCGGCCATGGCCTTGATCAGCGCGGTGGCATGTTCGTCGGGCTCGGCGGCCAGGCGGTTGAGGGTGTCGATGCGGGTGTCGGTGTCGCCATCCACCAGCGCGAGCGCGTCGGCCGGGGTGAGCGCGTGGGCGGGTGCGCCGGCCGCCAGGCAGATCGCCAGCAGCAGCCGCAGCAGCCATTCAAGGGGGAAGGGACGCATGGGGTCCGTCTTTCAATCGGAGACATCGAAACACCCCGGCCGGCGCGCGCAGGCCGGGGCGGCAAGGCCACGGGCCACCGGCATCCCCATGGATGCCGGTGGGCCCCGCATCACTTGGCCTTCACGTCGGGGACATTTTTCTTGCCCTTGTTCTCGGCGATGTAGTCGCTCCACGGATCGGCGACCACCGGGCCCGGCGTCTTCCACACCACGTTGAACTGGCCGTCGGCCTTCACCTCGCCGATGAACACCGGCTTGTGCAGGTGGTGGTTTTCCTTGTCCATGGTGCTGGTGAAGCCACCCGGTGCCTTGAAGGTCTGGCCGGCCATGGCGGCGATGACCTTGTCGGTGTCGGTGGACTTGGCCTTGGCCACGGCCTGGGCCCACATGTTGATGCCGATGTAGGTCGCTTCCATGGGGTCGTTGGTCAGAGGCTTGTCCTTGTGGCCGGGGATGTTCTTCGCCTTGGCGTAGGCGCTCCACTTCTTCACGAACTCGGTGTTGGCCGGGCTCTTGATGCTCATGAAGTAGTTCCAGGCGGCCAGGTGGCCGACCAGCGGCTTGGTGTCCACGCCGCGCAGCTCTTCCTCACCCACCGAGAAGGCCACCACCGGCACGTCCTTGGCCGAGAGGCCGGCGTTGCCCAGCTCCTTGTAGAACGGCACGTTGGAGTCGCCGTTGATGGTGGAGACCACGGCCGTCTTCTTGCCGGCGGAGGCGAACTTCTTGATGTTGGCGATGATGGTCTGGTAGTCCGAGTGGCCGAAGGGGGTGTACTCCTCCATGATGTCGGCATCGGCCACGCCCTTGCTCTTGAGGAAGGCGCGCAGGATCTTGTTGGTGGTGCGCGGGTACACGTAGTCGGTGCCCAGCAGCACCCAGCGCTTGGCCGAGCCGCCGTCCTTGCTCATCAGGTATTCCACCGCGGGAATGGCCTGCTGGTTGGGCGCAGCGCCGGTGTAGAACACGTTCTTGCTCAGCTCTTCGCCTTCGTACTGCACCGGGTAGAACAGCAGGCCGTTGGCCTCTTCCACCACCGGCAGCACCGATTTGCGCGACACCGAGGTCCAGCAGCCGAAGATGACCGCGACCTTGTCCTGCGTGAGCAGCTGCTTGGTCTTCTCGGCGAACAGCGGCCAGTTGGAGGCCGGGTCGACCACCACGGGCTCGAGCTTCTTGCCGAGCACGCCGCCCTTGGCGTTGATCTCGTCGATGGCCATCAGCACCGTGTCCTTGAGCACGGTTTCCGAAATGGCCATGGTGCCCGAGAGGCTGTGCAGCACGCCGACCTTGATGGTCTCCTGCGCGTGGGCGCTCAGGCCGGTGAAACCGAGCGTGGCGACCGTGGCGGCTGCGGCCAGGGTCTTGAGGGTGAATCGGCGGGCGTTTTGGGGGGTCTTCGACATGGCGCTTCTCCAGTGTTCCAGGGGTCCCTTGGAAGGGGTGTTTGGCGCCGCCGGCCCGCCTTCTTCAGGCGGTGCTCGACGGACAACTGGATGCTAGGGAAGACCCTGAATGGCGTATGTACGCCGGTTGGCGTACGCCGCTGCCGGTGTCAGCAGCAGCGCCCCGTGGCCGAGCCGTAGCGCGCGGCCTGGCGCTCGCGGAAGAACGCCTCGTAGCTCATGGGTTCCTGGTCGGGGTGCGTGGCCCGGATGTGGGCCACGTAGCTGCCGTAGTCCGGCACGCCCACCATGAGGCGAAAGCTCTGCGTGAGGTAGCGGCCGGCCCGCCCGAGGTCTTCGAGCAGGCCGCCGCCGGTGGTGGCGTCAGCCACGGGCCACCGCGCCTTCGGGCAAGGCCTGGTACGGCGTTTCGGCCACCGTCGGCTTGCGCTCGGCACGCGCCTTGAGCACGCTCTTCACGCTGTAGAACAGCACGCTGATCACCACGAACATGAACAGCGCGCACAGCACGGCGTCCAGGCGGTTGTTGAAGACGATGCGCGACATGGCCTCGGGCGTCTTGGCCGGCGCCAGCAGCACGCCGTTCTGCAGCGCCTCGGCGTAGCGGTTGGCGTTGGACAGGAAGCCCACCTTCACGTCGGCCGAGAAGATCTTGAGCCAGCCCGCGGTGAGCGTGCAGACCAGCAGCACGATCGCCGGCACGATGGTGACCCAGGCGTAGCGGTCCTTCTTCATCTTGAACAGC
>Ga0247823_10005202_pt1 | contig 10370 bp, 10 predicted proteins | sample 13C_PalmiticAcid_2_FD_192426 | JGI IMG/M metagenome (GOLD analysis project Ga0247823, IMG submission 192426) | Soil microbial communities from agricultural site in Penn Yan, New York, United States - 13C_PalmiticAcid_Day30 | ecosystem: Environmental > Terrestrial > Soil > Agricultural land...
CGCCTGATCGACATCCCGGTGATCGCCTTCGGCGGCACGAACGGCCTCACGCCGGTGCCCGGCATCTGGCGCGGCTTCGCCGAAGCCATCGCGGCCTGCGCGGCCCCCAGCTGCAAGGCCGGCACGCTCCGCACGCCGACGGGCCAGGCCACGCTCGCGGCCAACCGCACGTTCGGCGGCATCGATGGGGGCTTCGAGGTGTTCATGAGCGAGGGCTACACCCACGTGGACGTGCTGACGGCCAACGACGACGCCACCAACAACGTGGTGCGGCCGCTGGCCGCGTTCATGTTGCGCAACCTGCGCTGAAGCGGCTCGGGAGCGGACGGGCGCTCAACGCCCCGTCTGCTCCCGCCGCCACTGCCCGGGCGACATGTCGGTCCAGCGCTTGAACGCATGCTGGAACGCGGACTGGTTCGCGAAGCCGAGCGCGAGCGCGATTTCGGTGAGGTTGAGGTGCGCCTCGGCGAGGTACTGCTTGGCCTTGCGCTCGCGCACGCCGTCGAGCAGCGCGCGGAACGTGAGGCCGCGCTCCTCGAGCCGCGCCTGCAGGGTGCGCGGGGCCATGTCGATGTCGGCGGCCAGGGCGTCGAGCGTGAGCGAGCCGCTGCCCAGGCGCTCGCGCACGCGCCGGCGCAGCACCACCAGCAGGCCGGCGGTGTCACCGCTCAGGCGTTCCAGTTCGAGCGCCACCTGCGCGCGCAGGGCCGCGTTCGCGGCGGGGTCGTGCTGGCGCACCGGCAGCGCGAGGTACGACGCCCGGCCCTGCATCGCGTTGGACGATTGACCGAACCGCACCTGCCCGCCGAAGCAGCGTTCGTAGGCCGACACGTCGGCCGGCGCGGGCCCCTCGAAGCTGGCGTCGAACGGCAGCGCGGGTTCGCCGGTGAACCAGCGCGAACGCCACGCCCAGGTGCCCATCAGGAGGTGCGCCAGCGCGGTGGAGTGCGTGCCCGCGGCCGACACCAGGCGCAGCTCGAAGTGGTGGTCGTCCACGTGGGGACGCACCTCGTAGACGTTGGTGAACAGCCGCTGGTACCGCACGAGCAGGTTGCCCACCTCGGAGATGGACGGGCTCGTCATCAGCGCGAAGCCCAGCACGCCGCCGTCCCACGGCTGCACGTGTTCGGACGCCTTGATGGCGAGGTCCGGGTCGCGCAGGTGGCGCTCGGCCGCGTCGATCACGGCGTGGAAGTCGTCGAGCGGAAAGGTCTCGCCGGGCGCCGCCTGCTCGACGCGATGCACCAGGTCGGGCGGGTACAGCGACGCCGGGTTCACGCCCTGCTGGCGCAGGTGCGAGAACACCGCGCGGCTGTAGCCGATGTGCACGTCGGGCCTCGGCCCGACTCGGCGTTCCTCGGGCCTCAGCCCGACTCGGCGTTCGTCGGGGCGCGGCGCCACCGGCCGTTCGGTGGACGGCAACGCACGCAACACCGGCTGACGCGCGGGCGCGCGGTCAGCCGGGCACGGACAGGCGAGAGGCAGAGGTTGCGTCACGGGCGCCGGAATCCTGGATGCGTTCGATCGTCTCGATGCGAAGCCGCTCGGTGGCCGAGAACGCTTCGCTGCGCAGTGCGTCGACCCGCTCGGTGCGCGTGCTGTCGGCGAGCGTGGTGTCGCCGAGGATCCGCGTGCGCTGCTGCAGGTAGTCCGCCACGCGATGATTCCACGCCTCGGTCTGCCGGTCCAGCGTTTCCAGGCGTTCCGCGGCCTCCGCGCCCACCAGGGTTTCGCGCAATTGACGCAGGTCCGATGCAGTGCCAGACCGCTTCTTCAGGTCCTCGGTCAAGCTGCCGAGTGTCTCCACCACCTCCACGATGTCCTGCTCGCCACGCATCGATTCCGGCAGCCCTGCGCGCAGCGCCGCCACGCGCCGCGCCTTCTCCTGCGGCGACAGCGCCGGGTCCTTCAGGATCGCGAAGCGGCCGAGGCTGTAGCTGTCGTAAGTGTCTTCGTCGCCGAAGAAGGCCTTCACCACCGCGGGGTCGAAGTGGCGGGACCGCGCGGCGCGCAACGAGTCCACGCGCGCGCGCATGTCGTCGAGCGTCACGGGGCGGGTGTCGCGCATCCGCGCGTCGAGGTCGTCCTTGTACGCGACGTAGCGGTCGAACAGCGCGACCGCCTGGGCTGCGGCGCGCGGTCCGACGTGCCGCGCCGCGAACGCCGCGACACGCGCCCGCTGCTGCGCCACCGGCTCCTCGCCGGTGGCCGACAGGAAGTAGTCGAACACGTTGCGCACGCCGCGCGTGAGCTTGAGGTTGCCCTGGGCATCCTCCGCGAGCTCGCCGCTGACCTCGGTGCCCCGCAGCGAGGCCGGCAAGGCCTCGACGCCGGTGTGGAAGACCACGGCCGCCACGGGGGTGCCCGGCCTCGCGGGCGCGGGCGCCACTTCGGCGCCGGTCGTCGCCGGCGCGGACGAAGACCGCGGTGGCTTGGCCCCCGCGATCTCCTCGGCGTGAACCCACCACGCCAGCGCGACCCCGATCGCCACGCTGCCGAACACGAGCCCCGCCCAGCGCGCGGAACGCGGCTTGTGAACGACGATGGCGCCCATGCCTTACAGGCCCGCGTTCTTGAGGCGGTTGGCGTGCTGGCGGTACAACGCGACGGGGTCGACGCGGCCGGTGACGCCGAAGAAGTGGTTGATGGTGTCGAGGTGGTTCAGCGCGTAGTCGCTGCGGATCACCACACCCAGGTGGCTGTCGCACTGGCCGACGAGGCCGTCGTTCGGCTGGCCCTTGAACGCGAGCGCGGTGCCGGCGAGCGGGTAGTCGCTGATGTCGAGGCCGCTCGTGATCAGGCCCGTGCCGCTCCACGAGTAGTAGCGCACGCCGTTGACCACGGCCGCGCCCTGGGCGCAGCGCGTGGTGGGCACACCTTGCGGGAAGTTGCGGTTGAAGTTGGCCGCGCCGCTGGTGGTGAGCGAGGTCAGCACCGCGTTGCCGTTGGCCGGCAGGCCCGGGCTGCCCGAGAACAGGTCGATCAGCTGGCCGAGGCCGCCGATGACCGCGTTGAGCACGACGTTCGTGAACGAGCCGCCCGGGGCCACGCCCGCGATGATGTCGGCCACCGGCGAACCGCCGGTGGTGCCGCTGACCGACGTGGCCGACGCCACCTGGTTCGGGATCACCGCCGCGGCGTAGCGCACGGACTGGTTGCCCTGGCTGTGGCCGATCAGGTTGACCTTCTTCGCGCCGGTGACGGCGAGGATGGTCTGGATCTGCTGCACGAGCTGCTCGCCGCGCACTTCCGACGAATTCACCGCCGACACCTTGGTGGTGTAGACCTTCGCGCCGTTCGACTTCAGGTCGCCGGTGATGCCGTACCAGTAGTCGATGCCGACGGCGGTGTCCCAGCCCATCAGGCCGTGGGCCAGCACGATGGGGTACTGCGTGGCCGCGTACGTGCCGGCGGCGTGCACGGGCGCGGACAGCGAGACGAGGGCGGCGGCCGCGAGCAGGCCGGAGAGGTGGCGTTTCATGCGGGGGTATCTCCTGGGGTTCTGATGTGATGTCCCCCACGGACGACGCCGCGAGGGACGCCGATGGTGTCACCGGCCCCCTCCCCCGTCTTGCCTGTTCGCGCCGATGTTGTGCTCGGACGCGTAGGCCTAGGGCAAATCCCGAGCGGGCTCGGGATGTCTTCCTACAGGCCGAGCGCCGCGGCGATGTCGCTGCGCACGAGTTCGCTCACTTCGCGCCGGTCCAGGCCCTCGACGGGCCGCGCCGGCAGCCGCTGCACCGTCACGGTGAGCCCGCGGGCCCGCACGATGGCCCACAGCGATTCGATCAGGTTCATGTCGCCGATGTAGGCCGCCGCCGCGCTGACGCGCGACGTGTCGTCGGAAAAGCGCAGCGCGATCGGCTGCACCGGCGTGTGCGTGACGACGGCCGCCTGCAGCAGGTTCGCGTGGAACGGCAGCAGGCCGTGGCCGTCGCTCGTGGTGCCCTCGGGGAACATCGCGATCACGTCGCCCTGCTGCAGCGCCTCGGCCACCTGGTGCACCACGCGCATCGCGTCACGCTTGCGCTCGCGTTCGATGAACAGCGTGCCGCCACACGCCACCATCCAGCCGATCAGCGGCCAGCGGCGGATGTCGGCCTTCGACACGAAGCGCGCGGGCTGTGCCGCGTCGATGGCGAGGATGTCGAGCCACGACACGTGGTTCGCGGCCAGCAGCACCGGCCCGCGGTGCGGCACGCCCTCGAACACGAGGCGCAGGCCCAGCGCGGCGAGCATGTGCCGGCAGAACACGCCCACGTGCCACATGCGCCGGTGCGAGCCGAGGAACGGGAACACCAGCGCGCACGTGAGCAGCCCGCGCAGCACCATGCCGATGCAGCACAGCAGCCGCCAGACGGCACGGGGCAGGCCGACCCGGGCGGGCGCGGGTGCGGTCACTTGTCCTCGTAGGCCACGTGGCCGGCGACGAGCGTGGTGCGCACGCGGCCCGGCAGCTCGAACCCGGCGAACGGCGAGTGCTTGCCCTGGCTGCGGAAGGCCCGGGGCTCGACGGTCCAGCGCGCGGCGGGGTCGAACAGGCACAGGTCGGCCATGCCGCCCTCGACCAGCCGGCCCGCGCTCGACTGCAGCGAGCCGAGCGCGTCGCCCAGCACCTTCACCGGGGCGCACGTCACCGTGGCCAGCGCCTTCGCCAGGCCCGCGCCGCTGTCCTCGCCCCACTTGAGCGCGAGGCTCAGCAGCAGCTCGAGGCCGGTGGCGCCGGGTTCGGCTTCGGCGAACGGCAGGTTCTTCGCATCCTCGTCGACCGGCGTGTGGTCGCTCACCAGCGCGTCGATGGTGCCGTCGGCCAGGCCCGCCCGGATGGCGTCGCGGTCGCGCTGCTGGCGCAGCGGCGGCGTGAGGCGCATCGCGGCGTTGAAGTAGCCGATGTCCATGTCGATCAGGTGCAGGTGGTTCACGCTGACGTCGCAGGTGACCGGCAGGCCCTCGGCCTTCGCGCGGCGCACGAGGTCGACGCCGGCGGCGCTGCTGAGGCGGCACAGGTGCACGCGTGCGCCGGTGACCCGCATCAGCTCGAAGATGGTGTGCAGCGCGATGGTCTCGGCCACCACCGGCACGCCGGACAGGCCCAGCCGCGTGGCGAGCGCACCGCTGGCGGCCACGCCCTTGCCGAGGTGGGCGTCCTGCGGGCGCAGCCACACGGTGTAGCCGAAGGTGGAGGCGTACTGCAGCGCGCGCTGCAGCACCAGCGTGTCGGCGATCGGCGCCTCGGCCTGCGAGAAGCCCACGCAGCCGGCCTCGGTCAGTTCGGCCATCTCGGTCAGCACCTCGCCGGCCAGGCCGCGCGTGAGTGTGCCCAGCGGGTACAGGTGCGCCTGGTTCAGGTTGCGGGCACGGAACTTCAGCATCTCGACGAGGCCGGGCTCGTCGAGCGGCGGATCGGTGTCGGGCGGGCACACGAGGCTGGTGACCCCGCCCGCGACCGCAGCGGCCATCTCGGACTCGAGCATGCCCTCGTGCTCGTGGCCCGGCTCGCGCAGGCGCGCGGCGAGGTCGACGAGGCCGGGGGCCACGACGAGGCCCGAGGCGTCGATCGTGCGGTTCGGATGGAAGTCGGGGTTCACCGCGCCGAGCGCGACCACGCGGCCGGCGGCGATGGCCACGTCGCCGGGTTCGTCACGGCCGGTGGCGGGGTCGACCAGGCGGCCGTTCTTGATGAGGATCTTCATGGTCTTCTTGCGTTCCCTCAGGCGTTGTTCCCGGCGATGGTGGACATCACCGCCATGCGCACCGCGATGCCGAAGGTGACCTGCGGCAGGATCACGCTCTGGGTGCCGTCGGCCACGGCGGAGTCGATCTCCACGCCGCGGTTGATCGGGCCCGGGTGCATCACGATGGCATCGGGTTTCGCGAGCGCGAGCTTCTCGGGCGTGAGGCCGTAGTTCTTGAAGAACTCACCGGCGCTCGGCAGCATCGCGCCGCTCATGCGTTCGTTCTGCAGGCGCAGCATGATGATCACGTCGGCGCCGCGGATGCCCTCGGCCATGTCGTGGCACACGCGCACGCCCATCTCCTTCAGGTCGCCCGGCACGAGCGTCTTCGGACCCACCGCGCGGATCTCCGGCACGCCCAGCGTGGTCAGCGCGTGGATGTCGGAGCGGGCCACGCGCGAGTGCACGATGTCGCCGACGATGGCCACGGTGAGCTTCGTGAAGTCCTGCTTGTAGTGCCGGATGGTGTACATGTCGAGCAGCGCCTGCGTGGGGTGCGCGTGGCGGCCGTCGCCGGCGTTCACCACGTGCACGTGTGGGGCGCAGTGCTTCGCGATCAGGTACGGCGCGCCGCTTTCGCTGTGGCGCACCACGAACATGTCGGCGTGCATGGCCGACAGGTTCGCGATGGTGTCGAGCAGGCTCTCGCCCTTCGCGGCCGACGAGCGGGCGATGTCGAGGTTGATCACGTCGGCGCTCAGGCGCTTGGCCGCGATCTCGAACGTGGTGCGCGTGCGCGTGCTGTTCTCGAAGAACAGGTTGAACACGCTCTTGCCCCGCAGCAGCGGCACCTTCTTGACCTCGCGGTCGTTCACGCTCAGGAACGTGCCCGCGGTGTCGAGGATGTGGTGGATCACCGCCCGCGGCAGTCCCTCGATGGACAGCAGGTGGATGAGTTCGCCGTGCGAGTTGAGTTGCGGATTGCGTTGTTGCAACATCGTGATCAGTCGCTTTCCTTGATGTCGAAGCTGAAGCGGCCGGCGTCGTCGCGCGCGAGGCGCAGGCGGTCGTCGGGGGCCAGCGCGATGCGGGCGGCGGTGAAGGCCGCCTCGATGGGCAGCTCGCGGCCGCCCCGGTCCACCAGCACCGCGAGCGTCACGCTCGCCGGGCGGCCGAAGTCGAAGAGTTCGTTGATGACGGCCCGCGTGGTGCGGCCCGTGTAGAGCACGTCGTCGATCAGCAGGATGGCCCGGCCATCCACCTCGAAGGGCAGCTTCGTGGGGTCGGCGTTGCTCATGCCGCGCTGGGAGAAGTCGTCGCGGTGCAACGCGCTCGAGATCACGCCGTGTTCGCCGGCGAGGCCCAGGTCGCGCTGCAGGCGTTCGGCGAGCCATGCGCCGCCCGACCAGACGCCCACCAGGGCGGTGTTGGGTTTCACCAGGGGCTTCACGCCCGCCAGCAGGGCGGTGTACAGCGATTCGGCGTCGAGCTGGTTGACGGTCATGGCGTGTCTCTCAGAAATTGCTCCAGGATGATGGCGGCGGAGGCGGCGTCCACGTCCGAGGCACCCGCTGCATGGGCCTCGGTGGTGGAGTAGCGCTCGTCGACCTCGTGCACCGGCAGGCCGAATCGGCCATGCAGCTGCCGGCCGAACCGCCGGGCGCGGTGGGTATTGTCGTGCGGCGCGCCGTCCGGGTGAACCGGAACCCCGATCACCAGGGCGGCCGGCTGCCATTCGGCGATCAGGTCGGCGATGGCCTTGAACCGGGCATCGCCCTCCGCGGCGATGGTGCGCAGCGGCGTGGCGCTGCGGGTCAGCGTGTTGCCGCTGGCCACCCCCACCCGCTTGGTGCCGAAATCGAATGCCAGGAACGAACGGATCGCGGTCGCCGGAGCTGACGGCGAACCGCTCATGCGTGCCCCGCCTCCTGGCTCAGCATCCGCGGGTCGATGCCCAGCAGGGACAGGGCCTTGTCGTAGCGCTGCTCGACCGGGGTCTCGAAGATGACCGCGGGTTCAGCGTCCACGTTGAGCCAGCCGTTGCGGCCGATCTCTTCCTCGAGCTGTCCGGCGCTCCAGCCGCTGTAGCCCAGCGTCACCAGGATGCGCTTGGGGCCGGCGCCGTTGGACAGCGCTTCCAGCACGTCCTTGCTGGTGGTCATCTCGAGGCCGCCGGGGATCTGCAGCGACGAGTTGTAGTGGCCGCCGTCGCCGTCCCCGCCGTCGAGCCGGTCGTGCAGCACGAAGCCGCGTTCGGTCTGGACGGGGCCGCCGAAGTACACCGGCGTCTCGGCCAGGTCCTCCCGGTCGAGGGTGAGCTCCACCTTCTCGAAGAGGTTCTTCAGCTTGATGTCGATCGGCTTGTTGATGACCAGCCCGAGCGCACCCTTCTCGGTGTGCTCGCACAGGTAGACCACGGCCCCGGCGAAGGTTTCGTCGGCCATCCCGGGCATCGCGATCAGGAACTGGTTGGTCAGGTTGATGGCAGACATGCCGGGATTTTATGCCTGAGGCAAACTTGGGGGACTTCCGGAGGTTTCCCCACCGCATGCCACACCGAGAACGCCCGCTCGACAAGCCCCTGCCGTCGGCCCTGGTGTGGTTCCGCCGCGACCTGCGCGCCGACGACCACGCCGCGCTGTACCACGCGCTGAAGGCGGCCCGGAAGGTCTGGTGCGTGTTCATCCTCGACCGCGACATCCTCGACCCCCTGCCCCGCGCCGACCGCCGGGTGGAGTTCATCGTCGACAGCCTGCACGCGCTCGACGCCCAGCTGCGCGCCCTGAACCCGGACGCCCGGCTCATCGTGCGCCACGCCCACGCCACCACCGCCCTGCCCCGTCTGGCCGACGAGCTGCACGTCCAGGCGGTGTACGCGAGCCACGACGACGAACCCGCGGCGATCGCCCGCGACCACGCCGTGCGCGGTTCGCTCGCGGAAATGGGCATCGCGCTGCACACGGCGAAGGACCACGTGGTCTTCGAGCGCAACGAGGTGCTGACAGCCACCGGCAAGCCCTACAGCGTGTTCACGCCGTACAAGAACGCCTGGCTGAAGAAGCTGGAGCCGTTCTACCTGAAGGCCTACCCGGTGGCCCGGTACGCCGACGCGCTGGCGCCCCTGCCCGACGACGTGCCGGCCCACCTGCCCACGCTGACCGGGATCGGGTTCGAACCCACCAACCTGCACGAGCTGGCCCTCGGCGCCGGTGGCGACGGCGCCCAGGCCCTGTTGGCCGACTTCCTGCCCCGCATCGACCGCTACGACGTGGCGCGCGACTTCCCGTCGGTCAAGGGCCCGAGCTACCTGTCGATGCACCTGCGCTTCGGCACCGTCTCCATCCGCCAGCTGGCCCGCGAGGCCCACGCCCACCGCTCGAAGGGGGCCCAGACGTGGCTCTCCGAACTCGTCTGGCGCGACTTCTACCACCAGGTGCTGCACCACCACCCGCACGTGACCGGGTCCGCCTTCAAGCCCGCGTACGACGCCATCAAGTGGGAGCGCGGCAAACACGCCGACACCCTCTTCGCCGCCTGGTGCCACGGCCGCACCGGCTACCCGCTGGTGGACGCCGCGATGGCCCAGATCAACCAGACCGGCTACATGCACAACCGCCTGCGCATGGTGGTGGCGAGCTTCCTCGTGAAGGACCTCGGCATCGACTGGCGCCGCGGCGAGGCCTACTTCGCCGAGAAGCTCAACGACTTCGACCTCGCCGCGAACAACGGCGGCTGGCAATGGGCCGCCTCCACCGGCTGCGACGCCCAGCCGTACTTCCGCATCTTCAACCCGGTGACCCAGAGCGAGAAGTTCGACCCCGAGGGCAAGTTCATCCGGCGCTACCTGCCCGAACTGGCCGGGCTGTCGAACAAGGCGATCCACGCGCCGTGGCTGGCCCGGCCCATCGAGCTGGCGGAAGCCGGGGTGGTGATCGGGCAGGACTACCCGGCGCCCATCGTGGACCATGACGAGGCGCGGGCGAAGACATTGGCGAGGTATGCGGTGGTGAAGGCCGTTGATTGACGGAGCCTGGTGACCTCTTTGCACAGCGGAAGCGGACATGCGCCGAGACCGTTGGTGGGACTGCAATCGGCCAATAGCGGACGGTCGCGAACGACCGCTTTTCTCTAGGCGCACAAACACCAGTTTCGCTTTGACGGCCGTTTGGCCTTGTCCTTCTTGACTCGCTTGTCGATCGCCGGCTTGAGCAGCGCGAAGCCTGCCTCGACCTGAGCCTCATCAACAACAGCGCCGAGCAAGATCAACTGCTTGCCACGCCATCATCTCGTTAGGCGGACTGCAGGCAGTCTCTCGGATCACCTGCGCAGTCGTCGGATCGTCGAAGAGTGCGATCTTGGCTGTCGTCTTGGGATCGTTGACCACTCGGACTCTCCAATCGCTTAACTAGCGCGCACATCGATAGAACTCCCGCATTCGCCCCGTCACTCGTTGCTCCTCTGCAAGCCCGCGTCGTTTGCGGAGAGGGTTGTCAATCGAAATGGCGAAATTGCAGCCTAATCGTGCAATATTCCCGCGTTGGAGGCTAGGCGCTGTTCGCCGTAGCTCACGCGTGGAGAGTCTTCTCGACGCGCTGGAAGTATGCTGTACGGCAGCAGATCAAGGTACCAGCAGACCGGGAGCTAACTTCATGGACGATTCAATCCCTGGAATAGGGCGACAAACGGTCCTCGTGG
>Ga0247823_10005203_pt1 | contig 10368 bp, 11 predicted proteins | sample 13C_PalmiticAcid_2_FD_192426 | JGI IMG/M metagenome (GOLD analysis project Ga0247823, IMG submission 192426) | Soil microbial communities from agricultural site in Penn Yan, New York, United States - 13C_PalmiticAcid_Day30 | ecosystem: Environmental > Terrestrial > Soil > Agricultural land...
GTCTCGACGCGGCGCAGGTGCTGGAGGCGGTGGAGCTGCATCGCGAGCAGGGCGAGCGCGAGGCCGAAGAGGAAGATGCCCAGCGGCCGGCCGAGCCGGTCCATGAACCGGCCATAGGAAATGCGGATCGTCCATTCGCGGTCGGCGACGCGCAGTTTCTGTTCGTGCGCGTCCCAGCCGATCGTGCCGTGCTGGAAGATAAGCGGCGCCGACGGACCATTGCCCGCACGCACCTCGACCCCGTCGATCGAGTCCAGCTGATTGCCGAGGATCGCCTGCATCATGTCCTCGGTGCGGAAGGGCGCATAGATGAACGCCTCGACCGGGCGCTGGCCGGGAAGCGTGGCAATGACCGGCGCCCCGGTTTCGGACGGCTCGACGGCCGACGGCAGCATCGGCGTTTCGACGGGGCGCCGCGCATAGACGGGGATGTAGATCAGGAAGCCGGGCTGTTTCTGGTTGGTCGCGCGTTCCTGCGCGAGCCGGACGATCCCGCTCGCCGCGGGGCGGCCGGTCTGCCAGGCGCGGCGCATCGCTTCGCGCCGCACGGTCTCGCTGTACATGTCGAAGCCAAGCGCGGCGTTGCGGCGCGGGGTATAGGGTTCGACGAGGACGACGGGGAAACCGACCTTCTGGCTGCTGGTGGCGGGCCAGACCGCGATATCGCGGCCGTAATTGGCGCGCAGTTGCGCCTCGGCGGTCGAGGGAGTGTCGCGGCGCATCGCCGCGGCGATGCCGACGCCCTCCATCCCCGGCGCCTGTTCCTGCGGACGCAGCGCGGCGAGATAGGCGCGGATGCCGGGGCCGCTCGCCGCGGTGTCCGACTGGTACATCGCGCGCACGCCTTCGAGCACCGCGACATGATCGCGCAGCCGGGTATTCATCTGCAGCGCGACGCGCGCGGCCTGATCGGCCTCCTGCGACTGGTTATAGAAAAAGCTGGCTGCGGCGCCGGCGAGCGCGGCGGCGATGATCACGAGGCCGATCATGCGCACCGAAAGCGCCATCAGCCGATCTGCCCACACCGAGCCCATATTCCTTGTTTTCCTGTGGCTTAATGCTGCGCCGGGCGCCCCTCGAATTGTGACAATCCCATGCGCGCGAGCGGCTGGCAAGTGCTATGTGGCCACAGCGTGCGGCGGTGCGCGACGGTTGCGGTTTGCGGCCCAAGGCGTAAGACAGCACGGCAAAATGATGGGAGCGGGAAGATGATTGTCTATGGTTCGCTGGTGTCGCCTTTCGTGCGCAAGCTGCTCGCCTATCTGGGCGAGAAGGGCATCGAATTCGAGTTGAAGGGCGTCGGCATCGGCGACCCCGATCCGGGATTCCAGGCCGCCTCGCCGCTCGGCAAGATGCCCGCGATGGACGACGACGGCTTCATGCTCGCCGATTCGAGCGCAATCATCCAGTATCTGGAAGCAAAGCATCCCTCGCCCGAACTGATCCCCGCCGACCCGCAGGAGCGCGGGCGGGTGATCTGGTGGGAGGAGTTCGGCGACACGGTGTTCGCGGCATGCAGCGGCAAGATGTTCTTCAACCGCATCGTTGCGCCGAAATTCCTCGGGCGCGAGGGTGACCTCGCCGCTGCGGCGCTCGCCGAGAGCGAGGAATTGCCCAGGCTGCTCGCCTATCTGGAGGGCGCGATCCCGGCGTCGGGTTTCCTCGTCGGCGACCGGCTGACCCTCGCCGACCTCGCGGTCGCCTCGCCGCTGATGAATTTCAAGCATTGCGGTTCGGCGGTCGACCCCGCCACCCACCCGAAAGTGGCGGCGTGGAGCGCGGCGATCCTCGCGCGGCCGAGCTTCGCGCCCTGGGTCGAAAAGGAAGAGCGGATGATGGCGAAGGTGCTCGCCTGATGCGCGGCGTCGCGCTGGGGCTGGCGGCGGCGCTGCTGCTCGCGGTGCCGGGTGCGGCGGTTGCGCAGGATGTGAAGGTCACGAAAACCGTCGAGGCCGACGCGACGACCACGATGGTGCATGAAGTGCTGGTCGACGCGGCGCCGGCCGAGGTGTGGGCCGCGATCTCGACCGCCGACGGCTGGATGACATGGGCCGTGCCGATCGCCTGGGTGTCGCCGGGCGATCCCGACCTGATCGAGACATCCTATGATCCGGCGGCGAAGCCGGGTGGACCCGACACGATCCAGCAGCGCTTCGGGTCGCGCGTGGCGGGCCGGAGCCTGGCGTTCCGGACGATCAAGGCACCCGCGGGTTTCCCGCACTGGGACGACTACCGGAAGGTCGACAGTCTGTTCGAGATCGAACCGGCGGGCAAGCGGACGCGGGTTCGCCTGACCTCGCGCGGCTATCCCGCCAGCGACGGCGGGCGGGCGCTGGTCGGCTTTTTCGAGGGCGGCAACAGCATGGCGCTAGGCAATCTGCGGCAGCGTTTCGCGACGGGGCCGATCGACTGGGCGGCGCTGCCGCGCTGACGCGATGCGGACGCGAGCGAGCATCTGCGCAAGGAAGGCGCGCTATGCGACCTTCGAGGAGGCGATGGGCACGGTGCGGGCGAGTGGGCTGATGCTGCGGGCCTATCGCTGCGAGCGCTGTGCGCGCTTTCATCTGACCAGCCGGACCAAGGGGAAGTGGGTGCCAAAGGCGGCGGGGTGATCGGTGTGGCGATCATATCGATTGCAAACACGCGTGCGTATTGAGCGGTTTTGGGGTGGGGAGCTGCCTTCAAGACCCTCCCCACTCCAAGCCCGCCGCCGCCGAATCCCCGCACTTGCCCCTTTTTCGAAACCGGCATATAGCGACGCCCAATGTCCGGCCGCCCCGCGAGGGGCGGCCCTTATTATTTCCGCCCCAGCGCGGGGCTTTTGGAGAGCAGTCATGGCCAATGCCGATGCCACCCCGTTGATGCCGCACGCGACCGCCGCCTGGCTGGTCGACAACACCGGCCTCACCTTTGTCCAGATCGCCGAATATTGCGGCATCCACATCCTCGAGGTCCAGGCGATCGCCGACGAGACCGCCGCGACCAAATATACCGGCCGCGACCCGGTGCGCGCGCACGAACTGTCGATGGACGAGATCGAGAAGGGCCAGAACGACCCCAATTACAAGCTCAAGATGAGCAAGCAGGCGCAGGACACGATCCGCCGCACCCGCGGTCCGCGCTATACCCCGGTTTCGAAGCGCCAGGACAAGCCCGACGGCATCGCCTGGATCCTGAAGAACCACCCCGAGGTGTCCGACGGCGCGATCGGCAAGCTGATCGGCACCACGCGCAACACCATCGGCGCGATCCGCGACCGCAGCCACTGGAACAGCGCGAACATCGTCGCCAAGGATCCGGTGACGCTCGGCCTCTGCTCGCAGCGTGAACTCGACGCGCTGGTCGCCAAGGCCGCCAAGAAGGCGGGCATCGCCGCGCCGACCGACAACCGCTTCGAGGGCGACCGCGAGGCGCTGCTCGAGGAACTGCGCGCCGAGCGCACCGCCGCCAATGAACTGCGTGCCGCCGAAGAAGCCGCCGCCAGCGACGAAACCGCGGCATAACGCATGGCGGGCGTCAGCGACGAAGAGGGCATCCCGGCAGCCAGCGGTTCGCCGGATGCCTCGCTGACCCAGGACGACAGTTTCACCGCGACCAGCCACGCCGGGCTGACCTATCCCTGGGGCGATGCCGCGCCGGGGGCGGGCGAAACGATCCGCATCGCGCCGGGGATCAGCTGGGCGCGCATCCCGATGCCGGGCTCGCTCGGCCATATCAACAGCTGGATCCTCGACGACCATGAAGGCGTCGCGGTGGTCGATACCGGCGTGTGCCTGACCATCTGTTCGGATGCATGGAAGGCGCTCTATGCCGGCGCGCTCAAGGACGTGCCGGTCACCCGCGTCATCGGCACGCATCTGCACCCCGACCATATCGGCCTCGCCGGCTGGATCGCGAAGAAGAAGGGCGTCCAGCTGTGGATGACGCGCGGCGAGATGCTGACCGCGCGGATGATCGTCGGCGACACCGGCGAGACCGTGCCCGAAGAGGCGCTGGTCCAGTCGCGCGCCGCGGGCTGGGACGACGAACAGATCGACGCGCAGCGCAAGGGCGGCTGGGGCCGCTTTGCCATGGTCATGTACCCGCTGCCGCGCAGCTACACCCGGATCAAGGACGGCGATCTGCTCGACATGGGCGCGCATAAATGGCGCGTCGTCGTCGGGTCGGGGCACAGCCCCGAGCATGCCTGCCTGTGGAACGAGCGCGAGGGCGTGCTGGTGTCGGGCGACCAGGTGTTGCCGCGGATCAGTTCGAACGTGTCGATCAACATCACCGAGCCCGAGGCCGATCCGCTGGGCGAATGGCTCGATTCGATCGACAAGTTGATCGCGACGGTGCCGGGCGACGTCATCACCTGTCCCGCGCATGGCCAGCCCTTCAAGGGGCTGCACGTCCGGCTGATGGCGCTGCGCGACGAGCATCGCATGCGGCTCTACAACCTCGCCGAGGCGATCGCGAAGGCGCCGATGCGCGCGGTCGAAAGCTTTCCCCTGCTGTTCAACCGCCCGATCGGCCCCGAGCAGCTGGGCATGGCGACCGGCGAAGCGCTCGCGCATCTCAAGCGGCTCGAGGTCGAGGGACGCGTCCAGCGCGAGGATCGCGACGGGGTGTGGTGGTACCACGGGGTCGCGTGAGCGTGCGGCTGGCCGTGATCGCGGCGCTGCTGGCGGCTGCGACGGCACCTGCGATGGCGGCGCAGCCCGCCACTGGGACCGGCACCGACACCACCGACGAAATCGTCGTCACCGCGCGCCGCTCGGGCGCGCCGATGTGGACGATCGAGACCGGCGCCGGCGTGGTCATCCTCGTCGGCGAGATCCGCAATGTGCCCAAGGCGACGCCGTGGCGACCCGAGCGGCTTGAAGGCGCGACCGAGCGCGCGCAGCGCGTGATCCTCGGCACCAAGGCGAAAGTGTCGCCGGGCGACCTCTTCCGGCTGATCTTCACGGGCGGCAAGCTCACCAAATTGCCCAAGGGGCGCGTCGCGGCGGACTATCTGGACGCCGGGCAGCTCGCGCGACTCAAGGCGCTCGAAGCAAAATATGAGCAGGATTATTCGCAGAAGAATTTCCTGATGACCGCCTTCGACCTGCTCGCGAAACGCCTCGCCTTCAACCGCGACACGGCCGACGACGCGGCGGACATCGTGCGCAAGGCGGCGAACCGCGCCGATGTCCCCGCGCAGCCGGTCGGCGAGATGCGCGGCGAGGACATGCTCGACAATCTGTTCGCTGCGGCGCCCGAGACGCATATCGCCTGCCTCGACGCCGCGATGACCGCCGCCGAGGCCGGACCCGAAATCGTCACCGCGCGCGGGCAGGCGTGGACCGGGTTCGACGTGCCCGCGGTGATGGCCAATCCGCTCGAACGCGCGCTCGGCCGCTGCTGGCCATGGACCAACGACGGCTTCGGTCCCGAACTGCGCCAGCAATGGGTCGGCGCGATCAACGCCGCGGCCGAAAAGCCCGGCGCGACGCTGGCGGTGGTGCCGCTGCTGGTGCTCGCCGAGGAGGATGGCGTCCTCGACCGGCTGCAGGCGCAGGGTCTGACGATTACGGGGCCCGCGTGGCGCGGGAGCGTCACTTCGGCCGGTTCATCACCCAGCTGAAGGCCATCGCGTTGAAGATGGTATAGAGGCCATAGAGCAGCAGCCCGGTGAACCAGTTGCGCGTCGCGATCGCCATCGCGCCGACGAGCAGCAGGAATTCAAAGACGTAGGTGATGTTTGGCCCGACCTTGTCGGCGAGCGGGCGGATCATCTGCTGGATCAGCGGATCGTCGCTTTCCATGAAGGCGCGGTGCATCGCGAAATTGCCGACGCCGGCGCAGAAAATGGCGATGAGCGCGATCCACATAGCTTTGCAAATGGCCCGCACGGGGTGGAAATGCCAGCGCCTTTTGGGTTAGGAGGGTGATGGACGCGGCGCGATGCCGCGTCCCGATGATCGACCGAACCGGCACCTGCCCGCCCCAGCGAAGGACCCTTTCGATGCCCGCTCTCCCCCGCCTTGCGGCGCTCGCGCCGATGCTCCTTGTCGCGAATCCCGTTGTCGCGACGCAGCCCGCTCCCGTCTCGACCGACCCGCTGCTCACCAACCCGGTGCCCGAGGTGCCGGTCGCGCCCGCGCCCAAGCTGCCCGACCCGGTGCGTGCGATGATCGAGGCCGCGATCGCCGGCGGCAAGGACGCCGATGTCGAGACGATCGCGCGGCTCGCGAAGGGCACCAACCCCGAGGCCGCGGCCGAGGTCGACCTGATGGTCGCCGATTTCCAGCAATCGCGCAGCAAGGCGAAAGAGGCCGAGGCCGCGGCCGCGAAGGCGAAGCTCGCCAGCGCGAAATTCTGGCAGAACTGGAAGGGCGAGGGACAGATCGGTGCGTCCTACAGCAGCGGCAACACCAAGTCGGCGGGGCTGAGCGCAGGGGTGGCGCTGGCGCGCAAGGGGATCGACTGGACGCACAAGTTCCGCGCGCAGGCCGATTATCAGCGCACCGACGGCCGCACCTCGGTCGAACGCTATCTCGTCGAGCTCGAACCGCAATATCGGCTGAGCGACCGCGGCTTCGTCTATGGGCTGGGCCGCTGGGAGCATGACCGCATCCTCGGTTACGACAGCCGCTGGAACGTCTCGGGCGGGCTCGGCTACAAGCTGATCGACGGCAAGTCGGTAGCGCTCAGCCTGAAGGGCGGCCCGGCGTGGCGACGCACCGATTTTGTGCGCGGTGACACCGACGACGAACTGACCGCGCTCGCGGGGGTCGATTTCGGCTGGCAGCTGTCGCCGACCTTGCGGTTGACGCAGGTGGCCTCGACCGTCGTCGGCGAAGCGAACAGCTCGACCAGCTCGTTGACCGCGCTCAACGCCAAGCTGTCGGGCAAATTGTCGGCGCGCATCGCCTATTCGGCGCAGATCGATTCGAGCCCGCCGCCGGGGATCGAGAGCGTCGATACGCAGACGCGCTTCACTCTGGTGTACGGCTTTTAAAATCCTCCCCGTGGCGAAGCCATGGGGAGGGGGACCGCCGCGAAGCGGTGGTGGAGGGGCCCGCGAGGCTGCGTCCTTGCCCCTCCGTCAGCGGCTGCGCCGCTGCCACCTCCCCATCGCTTCGCGACAGGGAGGATATTTGGGTCAGTCGAAAACTTCGGCGCCGCCGATTTCCTGCCCCTCGGCGAGCAGGCCCGTTCCGGGGACATGGTTGAACTCGATGCGGATGCCGTCGGGGTCCTCGAACAGGATCGAATAATAGCCCGGTGCCCAGGGTTCCTCCTGCGGGCCATGGACGAAGACGATGTCGCTGCGGTCCTTGAGGAAGGCGTGGATGCGGTCGACCGCGGCGCGGTCGCGCAGGCGGAAGCAGGCGTGGTGGAGCCCCGGCGCGCCCTGGTCGAAGCGCTTGCCGGCATTTTCGGGGCTGCCCGTTCGAATCCCGATCGCGGTGCGCCCGCCGACGCCATAGAGCATCGCGTCGCTGTCGAGCACGATCTTGAGCTCGAGATGGCGAATGACGTCGCGCCAGAAAGCCGTCGAGCGGGCGAAGTCGCCCGCCGTCAGGATGACATGCGCGACGCCGTTGAGGTCGCTCATTTTATCGCCGCGAGCGTATAGAGGAATTCGGCGAAGCCCATGGTGGCGTCGACGAGCCCCGCGACCTTGGGATTGGTCGATTCGATCAGATAATATTCGTTCGGCGCGTGCGCGCCGCCACCATGGCCGGTGCCGAAATGCCCCGCCGGGATCGACACCGGCGGCGCGGTGAAGGTGGCGCCCGGCCAACTGCCCGCGAGCCGCGCGTTGATGTTGGTCGCAATGCCAAGCTTCTTGTAGGTCGCGAGTTCGGTGCGGATCAGCCGGCTGTCCTCGGCGACCTCGGTCGGGTCGTAGCCGCCCGACACATTCATCTCGACATCGGTGAAGCCATGTTTGTCGAGATGGGCACGGAGCTTCTTTTCGGCCTCGGCGCGCGTCTGGTTGGGGACGAGGCGCAGGTCGAGCTTGGCGACCGCGCGGCCGGGCAGCACGGTCTTGCCGCCGGGGCCGGTATAGCCCGCGACGAGCCCCTCGATATTGACCGTCGGTTCCTGCGCGAGGCGGATCAGCGCGTCGTCATATTTCAGGTTGTCGATCCAGACATTGACGCCGAGCGCCTTTTTGTCGGCGGCTTCGTCGGCACTTTTCGCGGCTTCGCGGATCAGCGTCTTTTCGCGCTCGGTGAGCGGGCGGACATTTTCGAACCAGCCCTCGATCGCCGGGGTGTTGCCATCGGGGGTGACGAGCGTCTGGAGCGCCTGCACCAGCCGCCATGCGGGCGAATCGATCATCGCCTTAAGGCTGGAATGAACGTCACCCTTCGGTCCGCGCCCCCATTTCTCCCCGCTCGCGACCAGTTCGAGTTCGATGATCCCCTTCGACCCCAGGTTGACGTCGACCGCGCCGGTCTTGTCCTGCGAGGGGAAGGGGATGAAGATGCCGTCGCATTTCTTGAGCGCGGCAAGGACATTCGGCTTGGTCGCGACCTGGCGGAAATGCGGCGAGCCGATCTCCTCCTCGCCCTCGCAGATCAGCACGATGTTGACGGGCAGCGTCGCCTTGGCGGCGCGGATCGCGTGGAGCGCGGCGAGGAAGGCGGCTTCGGGCCCCTTCTGGTTGGTCGCGCCGCGGCCGACGATCGCGGTGCCGAGGCCTTCCTTTTCGACGAACTTGCCCTCAAGCGGCGGCGACGACCATTCGGACGGGTCGAACTGCTTGACGTCATACATGAAATAGATGCCGAGCGTGCGCTTGGCGCCGACGTCGATCGTGCCGAACACGCCGGGATGGCCGTCGGTCGGCACGATCTCGACATTGGTGAAGCCCGCGTCGCGTGCGAGGTCGGCCATATAGGCCGCACCCTCGGCCATGTTGCGATTCTCGGCGGCGATCGAGGGCAGGGCGATCCAGTCGCGGAGCCGCTTGATCGACGCCTCCTTGCCCGCTTCGGCGGCCTTGCGGATGTCGGCCATCGGGCCGGCGGCGGCGAAAGACGGCAGCGGGCGCATCAGCATGGCGCCGGCGCCGAGCATCGCGGTCCCGCGAATCAGGTCGCGGCGTCCCAGGCGGTCGAAGGTGCGGAAATCCATGCTGCGTTCCCCTGTTGGTTCATGTCCTAAGCAAGTCTGGACGATCCGGCGCGGAAGGCAAGCGGGTGATTGACGATCGGCGCGCGGCGGGCCTAGCCTGACCGGCAAGGGAGGGCCGCGCGATGGACTTTGCGGGCAAATGCGTCGTGATCACCGGCGGCGCAACGGGGATCGGCTTCGCGCTGGCGAAGCGGCTCGGCGTTGCGGGGGCAAAGCTGATACTGTGCGAACCGCGCGAGGCGAGGCTCGCCGAGGCGGTGGCGGGCTTGACCAAGCTCGGCATCGATGCCCGCGCCTTTGCCGGCGACGTCACCGATGCGGCGTCGGTCGAGGCGCTCGCCGATTTCGCCTGGGAAGCGCATGGCCGCGCCGATGCGATCATCGCCAACGCCGGGATCGGCGGGCCGCGCCAGTCGGTGATCGACTGCGACCCGCAAGAAGCGCGCGCGCTGTTCGAGGTCAATTTCTGGGGCGTGTGGAACTGCATCCGCAGCTTCGGCCGGCGCTTCGAAGCCGACGGGCACCCCGCCGCCATCTATGCCACCGCATCGGAAAACGCGCTGTTCAACGCGGTGCGCGCCAAGGGCGGCGCTTACGTCGCGAGCAAACATGCGGTGCTCGGGCTGATGGACATGCTGCGCAACGAGGCGGCGGCGAACATCGAGGTTGGCGTCATCATCCCGGGCTGGGTCCAGTCGGACCTGACGCGTCATGCCGAGGCGGCGATGGACGCCGATGATTTCGCGGCGCGGATCGTGCCGCAGATGGAAGCGGGCGGCTTCTACCTCGTCAGCCATCCCTATAATGTCGTGCGCATGGAGGAGCGCTGGGCCGAGGCCTATGGTGCCTTCGCGCGCTATGCGCCGCGTGCGCCCGGCGACGAGGCGATGGATATCCAGATGGTCGTCGAGCGCGCGCGGGCGGCGCGCGATCCGGGCTAGGCGTCCTTGTCCCAATAGCCCGCCATCAATTCGCGCGACCAATCGGGCTGGCGGACCGTCCCGCGCGGCAGGAATTCGGCCATCACCGGCTTGAGGTCGAGCACCGGGGTGCCGTCGATCGCGTTGAGCCCCTCGACCTCGACCGACAGACCGTCGACCGCGACGATGCGGCAGGTGGTAAGGCCGAGGCGATTGGGGCGGTTCTTGCCGCGTTGGGCGAAGATGCCGACCAGCGGCCAGTCCGGCCGGTTCCGAGGATGGCGCGCGCCGGTTTCGATTTTTTCGGGCGGCACGCGGTCGAGGAGAAAGA
>Ga0247823_10005204_pt1 | contig 10367 bp, 8 predicted proteins | sample 13C_PalmiticAcid_2_FD_192426 | JGI IMG/M metagenome (GOLD analysis project Ga0247823, IMG submission 192426) | Soil microbial communities from agricultural site in Penn Yan, New York, United States - 13C_PalmiticAcid_Day30 | ecosystem: Environmental > Terrestrial > Soil > Agricultural land...
CGAACACCAGCTCCACGCTGGCGCGGCTGGCCTGCTTGCGGCTGGTGGTGCCGTTGAAGATGACGTCCTGCATGGACTCGCCGCGCAGCTCGGACGCCTTGGATTCGCCCAGCACCCAGCGCACCGCGTCCATGATGTTGGACTTGCCGCAGCCGTTGGGGCCCACCACGCCCACCAGTTGGCCGGGCAGCATGAAGTTGGTGGGTTCGGCGAAGGACTTGAAGCCGGAAAGCTTGATGGAGTTGAGGCGCACGGCGGTCCGGGTGAAGCGGCGTTGGCGGGAGACGGCGGTCCGGGCGGGGCGGACCGTCGCGGGATGATACCTGCGGCCCTGTGGCGCCCCTGAACGGCAGGGGCGGTGAGGTTTTTAACGGGACGTTTTAACGGCGTCGGCCTTTTGGCCTAGGTAACAGCTTGTTTCATCAGAAGCATGCCAACAGAATCGGCCACGTTCTGAAAACCAAGTCATCACACCGCACCCTCTCCATGAACACCATCGTCAACACCACCTGGGACCCGGGCCTCATCGCCCTGTCCTTCGCCTTCGCCGTCATTGGCTCCTTCGTGGCCCTCAGCGCGGCCACCCGCATCCGCAACCGCCGTGGCGCGCTGGACTGGAACAGCGTGTTCACCGTGGGCATCGCGCTGGGTGGCGTGGGGGTGTGGTCCATGCACTTCATCGGCATGCTGGCCCTGCAGATGGACGTGGGCAGCAGCTACTCCATGCTGGAGACGCTCGTCTCGCTGGTGGCCGCCATTCTGGCCACAGCCGGTTCGGTGGCTTTCGCCGCGCAACGGCCCGAAAGCTTCACCCGCCTGCTGAGCGCGGGCGTGCTGCTGGGCATGAGCGTGGTCGTCATGCACTACCTGGGCATGTTCGGCCTGAAGATCTACGGCTTCATCACCTGGGATATGGCCCTGGTGGGCGCGTCCATGGTCATCGCCGTGGTGGCCGCCACCGCCGCGCTGTGGCTGGCCTTCAACAGCAAGACCCTGGCGCGCCGGGTGGCCGCTTCGGTGGTGATGGGCATCGCCGTGTGCGCCATGCACTACACCGGCATGGCCGCCGCCGAGTTCGTCTGCACCACCACCGAACGCGCCGCCATCCCGCAGGGCGCGGGCTTCATCTCGGCCTTCCGCCTGCCGCTGCTGGTGATCGCCACCACGGTGATGCTGACGGTGCTTCTGTCGCTGGACCAGCTGTACCAGCACCTGCGCGGGCGGGCGCTGCGCGCGGCGCGGGCCTGAGTCAGTTGAGGAACACCGTGTCGCTTGGGTCGAAGTGACCCATGCGCGACGCCACCGGCTGCGTCGAAGCAGCCGGCAGGGGCGCCCGCTGCCGGGCGCTACTCAAGGCCTTCACAAACGACTCGTCATGTTCGAACGACTTGAGGTCGCCTTGCTCCAGCAGCTTCAAGAGATCAGCCACCAGCCACGTGGGGGCCGCATTCAGCAGCGTGCCGAGCGTCTGCATGGCGACGTTCGGGCCGTTTGACTGCTGCGGGTTCCGGGCATTTCCCAGGGCCAGCTGGAACGCCTGGGTATACGACTGGCGCAGCGCGTGCAGAGCGTCCCGTCCGGCCGGGGACTTCTCGTACTGTTCCGCCCATGTACTGAGGGAGACTTCAAAGAGTCGATGGTTCATGGCGTTGATCAGCCCGATCAGGCTGTCCGGATCCAGTGCGGCAACGAATCTGCCGGCCAACGGGACTTGCACGACGCAGAGCACACTCCACGCATCGTATCCCGCCATGTTGAGTTGCCGCCTCTCACTCAACTTCATGGGCCCGCTGTAGGCAACCACACGCGGGAGGCCGGGCGCCCCCGAGAACAGCGCCTGGGCATCCGACGGCGACAGGCCCATCGCCACCATCATCGGCAGGGCGTCGGGCGGCAGATCCGGTGCCCGCAAACCAAGGTACTGGCAAGCGTAGTCCTGGTTGGTGCGGCACAGGGCGTCGTACACAAGGCCCCAGGCGTGGCCATCCAGGGATTCCGGGAAACACAGGGCGTTCAGCACCTGCCGGTCCTGGAGCAGGGATGGCACCTCATGGTCCGGCACCCCCATGTCCTTGAGCCTCTGGCGTGCGCGGGGCAGCTCGCGCGCATACCTTGCCGCCTCGTTCCATGCGTTCTTGAAGGACTCATTGACCTCCAGCAGCGAAGCCAGGGTCGTCCCGGGCTTGCCCGGGGGAAACCATCCTTCGGCGCTCATGGTCGGCTCCACCCGCCGGACCACCCAACTCGGGCAGGCAGCCAGCACGGCGGGCGAACCAGCGTGCGAACCTTCCTCGATCCAGCTCGCCCATTCCTCGCCCAGTTTGTTTACCTCGTGGCGGAGCGTGAGATCACCAGGCGACACCGGCTCGAACCACTCGAACATGAGGCGAATGTCGTGGGGAGCGGCATGCAGGGTGTTGAAGACCAAATCGCGAGGCAGGCACAACAACAGACGACAGGCCACCGCGGGCGTCGACACCACCAGCGACCGAAGCATGTGCAGCACGATGCCCTGCGCGTTCACCTGGCGCCCCAGTTCGCCGATCGCCTTGCTCCCCAGGGACACCAGGGCATTGAACAGTTCGGGATCCTTCGCACGCAGCTCAGCCGCCTGCGTCTCCAGGTTGAGGCATCGAAGCACACGCTGGGCCAGTTCGCGCTTCCCGGCCTCGTTCATGGCGAGCTGAAAGTCCGTGGCGCGCGCGAGCAAGGGTGCATGGGCGGGCGTCTTGCCATCAACGGCGCGCAACACGTCATCCAGCATCCAGTCGGGGCAGGCTTGCAGCCAGGTTTTGAACAGCGCCCAGTCTTGTCGGGTCGGTGTCCAGTTCGACGGGGCTTTGGGGTCGATTGGCGTGACAGCGCTGTGCAAGGCCCACAGAACCGCTGCCACATAGTGGTCTGTCATGGCCTTCCTGCCCTCGAATCCGAACAACTCCCTCTTCGACTTGAAGGAATCCACGACGTCGTCCCAGCCCCAAAGCGTCTTTGTGCGCGCATGGGGATCGATGGTGCTTTTGGGATTCGACATCAGGTTCGTCAGGAGATCGAAGCTGAAGCGGGCGAAGCAACGGCAGGCCAAGTCGGGGGCGTCTTTCAACAGCGCTTCCAACAGCAGGAATGCATTGCCCGGGTCCATACGCAGCAAGAACGTGGGCCCACCAGACGCGCCGATGGGCGTCTCTGCCTCCACGAGTCCCACGCGAAAGTCTTCATTCAAGAGACGCTCACGTAACCGGCGATGACTCAGCAGTTTTTTCACCTCGGGTTCCGACAAATCCAGCAAATCGAACAGCTTGCGAGCTTGCGGCGGCACGACCCGCCTGCCCGGTGTGCGTGTCTTGAGGCTGGCTGGCACCTTGGGCGCGGTGCCAGCCCCTTGCGGAGGGGTCGAGAGCGTGCCCTTGCCACTCGGGACAACGGGCGGGCTCTGGCCGGCTATGCTGGTTGTTGGGACACCAGGATTCGCAACCGTTTGATTCTTGGTTGGAGGCTTGGAAGAAGGACGGCGAAGGGAATGGAGTTTCATGGCGATCCTGGCCCGGGGCGTCCAGGGCGACAGCGGTGGGGAAAGGGAATGGACCAGGCTGACCGGGCCCTGCGCCTTCAGGCGCGCTGAAAGAACAACAGGCCGCCCACGGGCTCAACCGTTTCAACAGGCGCCGGCCCATCGATCGAAGAGGCACCATCGAGCGAATCGCCCTGCGCCGCACCCATCGACGCCAGGCGCCGGCAGAACACCTCGAACACGCTGGAGAAGTCGTCCACGGTCCAGGCGGCCACCGGCGCACGCAAGGCCAGCGTGGTTCGGCCAGTGATCAGGTCTTCGTGCAACCACCATTGGCCCAGCGCGTCCTGCCCCAGGTCTTCGATTGCCTCCTGGTGCTCGTCATCAACCCCGTTCCCCGGGTCCGCTTCAGCCGACGCGCGCCCCTCGAACGGGTGCGCGCAGATCAATGCGGTGTCGTCGACCGGGCACCAGTCGATGGCCACGCAATGCCCATCGACGGGTGACAGCAAGGTGAAGGCGTCGTCCGGGGAGCGGCCACCCGGCTGGGCGCCGGGGCGTTGCAGGTAGGCCTGGACGAGCTTGGCGAGGTGGGGATAGGACATGGGCAGACAACCGGGTGGGTGCGGTGACGGGCAGAGGCGCCCCGGCCGGCACGTGGGGACATCAATCGACCGCGCTCCGCGGTTTCTTCAGCGTTCCGCGCGTTCCCTGGCCTTGGTCCAGGCGCGCGAGAACTCCTCGGTCTGCCAGCGCAACGTGAGGAATCTGGGGCTCTCCTCCCGATCAAGCTTGCTCAAGGTATCCACGAGATCGCCCACCAACCAGATCGGTGCCGCGTCCAGCAGGTCGCTGAGCGCCTGCAGAGACTCCTTTCTATGTGCCCTCGTCGCGCCCCGCGCCTTCCCCAGTGCCAGTTCGAATAGGTGGGCATACGACTGACGCAGTTCGGTCAGCGCCAACTGCAGTTCGACGGAGTTGTCCTTGCGGTACCAGGTGCTGAGGGAGGCTTCGAATCCGTGAGGCCCCATTCTGGCGATCAGATCCATCAGGCTGTCCGGATGCAGGGCAGCGACGAATTTGGCCTCCCAAACGAGGTCACCAGCCAGCGCAGTGAGCAACTGGTGCGCGTCCGTCCCGGCCATCACCAGCCCCTTACCTGTGACCTCGCAGGGCTGAATGGCCGTCGCGAGATCGCGGGCACCCCTCTGCTTCTTGAGCAAGCGCTGGCCTTCGTTCATCGGGACGCCAAGCGCGCCGAAAAACAGCCGGACATGAACGGGGAAGGGGTCCAGGTCGGTGAGCTCCAAAAAGGGTTCGTTGTTGAACTCAGTCCGACGCTGCTGCAGATCTGTCCAAGCGTCCTTGAATGCGGGGAGTTCCAGGCACCACCGCTCGAGGCGCTCCGGCGGGTTGTTTTTTTTGATGAACTTGATCAGTCGATCCGAGGCCCAGGCTGGACAGGCGTTCATCCAATTGGGCAAACCCATCGGCTCTTCGTGCTTGAATGATTTGACGGTATGTTGGGAGGAGGCGACCCCTCGGAAGAACGCCTCCTCGACCGCTTTCACGTCCAGCCCATCGAGGGACCGAAAGGACGGCGAATCCAGAAAGGCCCGGATCCTGGCGTGACTCCCAAAAATCATGTTGGACGCGCATATGGGCGACAGCATGGAAAACAGCTTGCATGCCAGATCGGGAGCGTGTTCTGCCAATGTTTCGAGCACGCCGACCACCTCCTCGGGATCCGTGTTCAAAAACGATCCATCCCTCAGATCGTTCATCTCAAACCCGTTGCAACGGTCGATGGCGGGCAACAGCTCGGGAACGGATTCGCAAAGGTGAAGAGCTCGCTGGGGGGTGACTCCCAGATGCCCGAACAAGTTCTTCGCCGTGGACGACATCTCCGTCTTCTGGACACCGCGTGAGCGGGACGGCTTCGCCGCTGCTTTGCCCCCCTTTTTCGACGCACCCGGATTTTTTTCCTTCAGAACATCGGGCGTCTGCGGTGCTCGGTCGTTCTTCCGGCTCGCCCCGTGCTTGCCCTGTGTCTTCGCCGGCTGAAGTGGGTTGCCGTCCACACCGCCTTGGGTTTCCGAGTGGCTTGAGCTGTTCTCGTCCGGCGGCAGCAACAGCGTGTTCTCGCTGTCTTTCTTCTTATCCGTCTTCCTGTCCGAGTGCTTCGGCGTGAAAAAGCGTGAGAGGCGATCCATGGAGCTTCCTTGATGCGGTACGGGTTGTGGTAGGCGCCGCTTCGTGGTGGCGCACCGCGCCAACGTTCCATCCTCGGCCATCCAGCCAGCCAGCCGTCATGAATCCCTGACCGGTCGTTGCATACCCCCACACCCCCGATAATCCCGGCCCATGAATCCCCTGCTCCAGCGGCTGCAGCCCTACCCCTTCGAGCGGCTGCGCCAGCTCTTCGCGGGCGTGACACCCTCGCCCGCCCACCGCCCCATCAGCCTGGGCATCGGCGAACCCAAACACGCCGCCCCCGATTTCCTCAAGCGCGCCCTGGCCGGCGCTTTGGACGACGGCCTGTCGAACTACCCCGCCACCGCCGGCACGTCCGCACTGCGCGAGGCCTGCGCGGGCTGGGTGCAGCGCCGCTATGGGGTGGCGCTCGACCCGGCCACGCAGGTGCTGCCCATCAACGGTTCGCGCGAGGCGCTGTTCGCCTTCGCCCAGGTGGTGGTCGACCCCACCCGGCCCGGCGCCACGGTGCTCTGCCCCAATCCCTTCTATCAAATCTACGAAGGCGCAGCCCTGCTGGCGGGCGCCCAGCCGCACTACGTGCCCAGCGTGGCCGAGCGCAACTTCGCCGTGGACTGGGACGGCGTGCCCGAGGACGTGTGGGCCCGCACCCAGCTCATCTATGTGTGCTCGCCCGGCAACCCCGCTGGCGCGGTGATGCCGCTGGACGAGTGGCGCCGCCTGTTCGAGCTGAGCGACCGGCACGGCTTCGTCATCGCCTCGGACGAGTGCTACAGCGAGATCTGGTTCCGCGACGAGGCGCCCCTGGGCGGCCTGCAGGCGGCGCAGCAATTGGGCCGCACCGATTTCCGCCGCCTCATCGCCTTCACCAGCCTGTCCAAGCGGAGCAACGTGCCCGGCCTGCGCAGCGGCTTCGTGGCGGGCGACGCCGCGCTGATCAAGCCATTCCTGCTCTACCGCACCTACCACGGCGGTGCCATGAGCCCGGTGGTGCAGGCCGCCAGCGTGGCCGCCTGGAACGACGAGGACCACGTGGTGGAGAACCGCCGCCTGTACCGCGAGAAGTTCACCCAGGTGACACCGCTGCTGGCCGAGGTGCTCGACGTGGCCCTGCCCGACGCCTCCTTCTACCTGTGGGCCGGCGTGCCGGGGCGCTTCGCCTCGCACACCCCGGGGCTGAGCGCCGACGAGGCCTTCGCCCGCGAACTGCTCGCTCAATACAATGTGACCGCCCTGCCCGGCAGCTACCTCGCGCGCACTGCTCAGGGCGTGAACCCCGGCGCCGGCCGGGTGCGCCTGGCCCTCGTGGCCGGCGTCGACGAGTGCCTCGAAGCCGCGCAGCGCATCGTCGCCTTCTGCCGCGCCAACGCCTGATCACCGTTTCCCTTGAACCTCAACGTTTCATTCCAATGAGCCAACAACTGCAAGCCATCATCGACACCGCCTGGGACAACCGCGCCACGCTCTCGCCGTCGGCCGCGCCGAAAGAGGTGAGCGATGCGGTCGAGCACGTGATCGCCGAACTCAACAAGGGCCGCCTGCGCGTGGCCACCCGCGAAGGCGTGGGCCAGTGGACGGTGAACCAGTGGATCAAGAAGGCCGTGCTGCTGTCATTCCGCTTGAAGGACAACGAGATCATGCGCGCCGGCGACCTGGGCTTCTTCGACAAGGTGCAGACCAAGTTTTCCCACCTGAGCGAAGACGAGATGAAGGCCACCGGCGTGCGCGTGGTGCCGCCGGCCGTGGCGCGCCGCGGCAGTTTCATCGCCAAGGGCGCGATCCTCATGCCCAGCTACGTGAACATCGGCGCCTATGTGGACGAAGGCACCATGGTCGACACCTGGGCCACCGTGGGCAGTTGCGCCCAGGTGGGCAAGAACGTGCACCTCTCCGGCGGCGTGGGCCTGGGCGGTGTGCTCGAGCCCCTGCAGGCCAACCCCACGATCATCGAGGACAACTGCTTCATCGGCGCGCGCTCCGAGGTCGTCGAGGGCGTCATCGTCGAGGAGAACTCGGTGCTGGGCATGGGCGTGTACATCGGCCAGAGCACCCCGATCTTCAAGCGCGACACGGGCGAGATCCTCTACGGCCGCGTGCCCGCGGGCAGCGTGGTCATCAGCGGCGGCCTGCCCAAGCAGACGGCAGACGGCAAGGCCTACACCACCTACGCGGCGGTCATCGTCAAGACGGTGGACGCGCAGACGCGCGCCAAGACCAGCCTGAACGACCTCTTGCGCGATTGAGTTCAACCCACCCCACCTGAGCGAGGGAGACGGCATGAGCAGCGGAACGATGGAGCGCATCCTGCGCCTGATGGCCGAGAAACGCGCCTCCGACGTGTACCTCACGGCGCATGCGCCGGCGATGATCAAGATCAACGGCCAGACCATCCCCATCAACAGCCAGGTGCTGCCACCCGAGGCGCCGCGCAACCTGCTATCCGAGATCATTCCCGCCACGCGCATGGAAGAGCTGCTGGAGACCGGCGAGCTCAACATGGGCGTGCCGCTCGACGGCCTGGGCAACTTCCGCGTGAGCGCGCTGCGCCAGCGGGGCTCCATCGCGGTGGTCATCCGCTACGTGCCCAGCGACATCCCCGCGCTGGACACGCTCAACGTCGCACCCATCCTGGCCGACCTGATCATGGAAAAGCGCGGGCTGATCCTGATGGTGGGCGCCACCGGTGCCGGCAAGAGCACCACCATGGCCGCCATGATCGACCACCGCAACGAGCGCGTCAGTGGCCACATCCTCACGGTGGAAGACCCGATCGAATACACCTACCGCAACCGCAAGTCGGTGGTGAACCAGCGCGAGATCGGGCCGGACACGGCCTCGCTGCAGGTGGCGCTGAAGAACGCGCTGCGCCAGGCGCCCGACGTGATCCTCATCGGCGAGATCCGCGACCGCGAGACCATGTCGGCCGCCATCGCCTATGCCCAGTCGGGCCACCTGGTGCTGGCCACGCTGCACGCCAACAACAGCTACCAGGCGCTCAACCGCATCCTGAGCTTCTACCCTGTCGAAGTGCGTCCCACCATGCTGGGCGACCTGGCCGCCGCGCTGCGTTCCATCGTGTCGCAGCGCCTGCTGCGCACCCAGCAGGGCAACGCCCGCGTGCCGGCCATGGAGGTGCTGCTCAACACCGCGCTGATCGCCGACCTGATCCAGAAGGCCGACTTCTCCGGCGTGCGCGAGGCGATGGAGAAATCCCTCGCCGAGGGGTCGCAGACTTTCGAGCAGGACCTGGCGCGTCTCATCCACGAAGGCATGGTCACCCGCGAGGAAGGCTTGGCCCACGCCGATTCACCCAACAACCTGCTCTGGCGCCTGCAGAACGACTTCGAGCACAGCCGCTCCAGCAGCTTCGAGGCCGCCGAAGAAGAGGCCTCCGACGCGCCTTCGTTCACCGAGTTCACCCTCGACGTCAAATTCTGATGACCGACACCTTGCGCCTCGCCGAGGCGCTCATCGCCCTGCCCTCCGTCACCCCGCGCGACGCGGGTTGCCTCGAGCTGATCGCGACCCGCTTGCAGGCCATGGGCTTCCGGTGCGAGCGCATCGACAGCGGGCCGGACGATTTCCGCGTGAGCAACCTCTGGGCGCGACGCGGCACGGGCCAGCGGCCCACGCTCATCTTTGCCGGCCACACCGACGTGGTGCCCACCGGCCCGCTGGAGGCCTGGACCAGCGACCCCTTCGTGCCCAGCCACCGCGACGGCGCGCTGTTCGGCCGCGGCGCCAGCGACATGAAGACCTCGATCGCCGCCATGGTGGTTGCCTGCGAGCGCTTCCTGGCCGATCAGCCCGACCCGGGCATCGACATCGCCTTCCTGCTCACCAGCGACGAGGAAGGCCCGGCACTGGACGGCACGGTGGTGGTGTGCAACGCGCTCAAGGCGCGCGGCGAGCGGCTCGACTGGTGCATCGTGGGCGAGCCCACCTCGGTCGAGCGCACCGGCGACATGATCAAGAACGGCCGGCGCGGCACGCTCAGCGGCAAGCTCACGGTCAAGGGCGTGCAGGGCCACATCGCCTACCCGCACCTGGCGAAGAACCCCATCCACCTGGCCGCGCCCGCGCTGGCCGAGCTGGCGGCCACCGAATGGGACCGTGGCAACGATTTCTTCCCGCCCACGAGCTGGCAGATCAGCAACATCCACGGGGGCACCGGCGCCAGCAACGTCATCCCGGGCACGGTGGTGATCGACTTCAACTTCCGCTTCAGCACCGAGCGCACGCCCGAGTCGCTGCAGGCGCAGGTAGTCGACATCCTCGCGCGCCATGGCCTGCAGGCGGGCGCCGACCACGACATCGCCTGGACCCTGGGCGGGCGCCCCTTCCTCACCACGCCGGGCACGCTGGTGGACGCCGTGCGCGACGCCATCCGCGCCGAGACCGGCATCGAGACCGAGCTCTCCACCACCGGCGGCACCAGCGATGGCCGCTTCATCGCGGCCGTGTGCCCGCAGGTGCTGGAGCTCGGCCCGCCCAACGCCACCATCCACAAGGTCAACGAGCACGTGCGGCTCGCCGACATCGAACCCCTGACCGCGATCTACCGCCGCACACTGCAACACCTGCACGAGCGCGCGCTTCAGACCGCCTGACACCGTGACACTGCAAGAACTGCTGGCCCAGGCCG
>Ga0247823_10005206_pt1 | contig 10362 bp, 11 predicted proteins | sample 13C_PalmiticAcid_2_FD_192426 | JGI IMG/M metagenome (GOLD analysis project Ga0247823, IMG submission 192426) | Soil microbial communities from agricultural site in Penn Yan, New York, United States - 13C_PalmiticAcid_Day30 | ecosystem: Environmental > Terrestrial > Soil > Agricultural land...
ACATTAGTTTTTTTAAATAATTTTCTCTTCTACCATATAAAAATTTCCCCCAAACACATATTTTTTTTTTTAAAAATAAAATTTTTAAAAAAAAAAAAAAAAAAAAAAAAAAAAACATGCCAAATCGTGAGATCGTTACATAATATCGTAGCACAAAGAAGAAGAAAAAGCCCAAGTAACGCCAAACCCCGTTCTATCCAACTAACCAGCGACACGCCGCTGCTACTCTATCTGTGACGAGTGGGACTCAAACGTAAAACCGGGCGGCGAAGCGTGGGAGTGCAAGTCGCCGTCGTCTTGGAAAAGCAGCCCGTACGAGGCGTCGAATTCCGACATCTCGTGGTCCATCAGAAAGCCAGGCTGCTGGCTGTGCTGCGGCGACAGGACGGTGGCCCGCGCGGACCGCTGAGACGGGCTGTCGGCCCACGGGATCCCCTCACCCATCTTTTGGCTGCTGCTGCCCTGCTCCGCGGTTTCGGCGGTGGACGGCGGGGTCGGGCCGAAGCCGACCGGTCCGACCGCGGTCTTGGGAATGTCGCCGAGGCTGCCGCGCCTGTTTTCAGTGCCGTATCCCGAGTCTGGGATCGACGGTGGCGGGGGGCGATGGGCGAGGGAGTGCTTGTCTTGTTGACTCGGCGGGCCGTTGTTTCTGGAGCCCGGAAGTTCGGCAGGGCGGGAGGGCGGACTCGGCGGGACGCGGTGGATGGTGGAGCGAGATGCCGTGCTCAGACCGGAGTTCATCCTGGAGATGGTCTGGCGGGTGTCCTCCATCTCGTCCATGAAGCCGTAGACGTCAACGTCGGTAGACTGCGAGTCCATGTGTTGGACGAGGCTGTCTCGATCTGAGGTTCCTGGCGACGAGGCGGGACGACTGTTTTGCATGGTGCCCAGTGTGGGCGGCTTGGCATCGTCTTCGGGCGCCGTGGCATTCATAGCGTTTTCTCGGATAAGCTGCTGGACGAGGAGAGCCTGAGCCATCCGTTCAAGCTGCTGGTGCCTCTCGCGCAGGGCTTGGTGCTCTCGTTGCAGCCTGTCATGCTCGTCTGCCGCGACAAAGAGCCCGTCTCGCTGACCGGAAGGGGCAGAGTCTGCAGGCTGGAATATGGCAGGTGACGGAACCGAAGTCGGAGGCGTGCCAGCCTCGTTGGCGTTTTCGTCGTCATGGAAACCAATCGAGTCATCCAGGTGAGTGGGCAACTGTTCCCAGTGTTCCCCGGTAGGCTGGCTCGGGTCAATGTCTGACATAGCAGCGTCTGCTGAATCAGACAGCGGCGTAAAGCTCTCGTAGAGAATCCGCCACTTTTCCCGCTTTCCCTTGGAGACCCTTGTGCAAGTACGAGACTTGTGTTCGTCAAAGGCTGCGGGGTCGCCGAACGTCTGCCAGCAAGAGCGGCAAACGCCGGCCCTTCGGTGCCTGAAGTCTGGATCTTGGACGTCGAAGGAGGAGATGGCTCGGTCTGTGACTTTGAGGCGATGGGACGGCCTGCTTAGATGGCGGCTGAGTGCCAAGATTAGACTCGTCGAGGCAAGATTCGTCAGAGGTAACTCACACTAGCGTCGAGATGTCTCGATGCACAGTGTGACACGCCGAGTACCTGTCGGTCAAGTTTCTGTCGCTGTTGGATCGCCGAGGTCAGCCACCGGGCCGGGCCACAGAACGCTGCCATCGGCAAAGACTCACTAGATGTGGGGGTGAGCGTGCCGGAAAATGTCGGGCATGCTCGTGTCGGTGAAGTCTTCGGCAGGGTTGTGCTTTGGCTTCTTTTTTGGGCGGCGTCCGTCCTCACTGCTGCTGCCTCCGGCGTTAGAGACGCCAGGGGGCCCGGAGGGGGTCAATGCTGCCTGACCTGTTCCGGCTTTTCGGCTGCGTTGCGGTGCCATGCCGGATGTCGAGGGGATTGATTGCGCCGGGGCTGATGAAGGCGTTTCAACGGCTTCGTGCTTTCTCTTCCTCGGGAAAACCATGTCTGCCTCCATGTCTGCGGGTTCGAGCTTTATGAAGACATTATCAACAGACTGGACTCGGTCCTCGACTTCTTGGTGTTGAAGGTTGTACAGCCCAAAGGGCGAGAGTACTGGTACCAGCCCAGAGGTGCTGGGGTCGGGCACGCCTCTTGGCTTCCCTTGGATACCGTCGTATCTCTGACTGAACTTCTCAATGAACAACTCGTTGTCCCGCAGTCGAGTTACCGGCGAGGTCCAAGGCAGGTAGGACTCGGGGTTCTGGGAATCGCCGTAGCAGGGGAAGAGCTGGTCGTCATCGTCGCCCAACGCGTCGGCGTGCTCGTCAAAGAGGATAAAGTCGGTGGCGGGTGTGAGCACGGTCATGGGCTGCGGCGAGGACGAGGCAACTGAGTTGTTGTGGTCCGCCTCGATGCCCATGCCGCAGTCCTTCGCGCCGGCGCCAACATCGTGGTCGGTCGTGTGCTGCTCTGCCAGCCCTTTGCCTTTGGATTTGCTTCTGATGTACTTCCAGTCATGGGCCTTCTCCATGTGCTGCTTGCAGTTGGATTCCCGCTTGGACCAGTAGGGGCATGGCTGGAACAAGCAGGGAAAAGTGCGTGGGGTCGCCGAGTGCTTGTCGTTGTGGTGCCGCTCGAGCTCCTTTGCTGTGGGCCAGCCGAGAGTGCTGTACTTGCACGTTGGGTCGTTGCACTTGTACGGGCGACTATGGGATTTCGAATGCTTGTTCAGGTCACAGAGACGGGAGAAGGTCTTGGAGCACCGAGGGCAGGCGTGCGTCGTCGCGAGGCCGGCGCTCTGCTCCGTTTGGGAAGCCATGAGGCCCGTTGGTGGATCGCCCAAGCCGGGAGGAAGGGATAGGTGCGTGGGTGCGAGAGAGCGGAGAGCTTGACACACTGGGCGCGGAGAGATGGTGTCAAGGAGTGTCTGAGCAAGCCTGCGTATGATTCAAACTCGCGACCAGTCGGCAGTCTGACGGAGGGCCAGATGAACAAAAGGCCAGTTCTTAAGAGTCCTGAGGGTGCGGGGAGGATGAATCCGATGAAGATGCGGGGCGAGAAAACAGGATGTGCGGCAAGGAAGGGGGGTGGTGGTTGTGTGGTCCGCGGTCACCTCGAAGGTCCAGGCAGCCAGCACCTTTTGAACGAGTGAACCTGGGGTTGAAGCAGGCCAAGAATTTATGGGACGGAAGACATGCCTGAAATCCTCGATGTTCGGGCAGGCAAGTAAGTGTGAGTAACAAAACGCTCGAAAGCTGCAGACCCAAAAAGACCGGCTAGGCAGCGGCACAGATCCTCTTATACACGGGTGACGTGACGTGGGGGGGGAGGGCCGGGGAAGAGAGGCCTCAGCCTCGCGCAAGCTGCATGTCTGAATGGGTGGGCAAGTGTACAAGCACCTCACATGCAGCAGCCAACACTTGCAGCCATTGCAGCCAACAGCCGGAGAAAAGTTGTCAACAGTCTGACGAGCCCCCAATCCCCCTCTGGTTCCGTCATGGGAGATGCGCATCCTTCCGTGCCGCAAAGGTGTCGTGATTGCACAGATGTGCGAACTGAGACGGGGCCCAACCCAATGCGGAATGCAGACGTGGGCGTTGCCCTTGGGGAGACATGTCGGCCGCCGCCATTGAGACGGTTTTCCTGTGGTTTGCTGTGGTTCGGACGGTTGTGGGCCAGGCAGGCAGGCAGGCAGTTGGGTCCATTGGCACACCGGATGACTGCGCATTTTCCACGCAGAGGGCGAGCGGCCGCCTTGCAGGACCCCTCCTTTCTCCGCTGGACCCACAGGCGAGGACCGCTCCAACGGTCTGGTCCTCAGTCCTGGGCGGGGGTGCACGGGCCATGTATGTCCGTCCTCCCGTGCCTCCGCAAGGCGCTGCCCAATGGAGTCGGGGCAACGCAGATGCCGGCGACGGTGTGCCAACTGAGGCGAACGGGCTGCCGGAGACCAGCGTCCTGCCCACGTCCTGCTCGCATCCTCCCGTTTGCCGTTCCACCCCGCGGGTTCGGCGAGATGCCGCGTCGCAAGTCCTAGATGGGGCGGTGCATGGGAGACCGCCAAGCAGAATTCGCACCAAACCCGAGTGTATCAGTCAATTGTTGGTGATTGAAGCTGCAGTCCGTCCGCATCCACAGGAACCATTCGGCGTTCAACTCCTGGCGAGAGAAACCGCAGAAACCGCTTCGGAAACAGGCGTGACAATGACCGAGCCCTGACTGCGGAATCTCATCAGCCACAGCCCCGAGCGGCCGACCAAATCGCGAGGCCATGGCTGTGTCGCAGGAGCCCCATAATAATCCTGCGTCGGGGGAGAAAACGACGCAGGTGAGTGGTTGATCAGAAGGCTGGGCCTGCGCGCTTGTCAGCCTGCCGAAATGCCTCGCATCGTTCCCTCGTTGTCGCCGTGAGACTCTGAACACATTGCGCTCACCGACTGCAAATGATCTCCCACGATGCATCCGCCGCGGCATTGGGTGCAGATTGTTTGTCGTATTCGAACGGCCCAACGCTTAGATGCACCAAAGCTTTTTGGGCGGTAAAACTGGGACTCGCTCAAGATGTCCGTCACAAACCACCAGCTTTCCGGAATGCCATTGTTGCCTGCCGAACCGGTTCGCCCACACCCACGCCGCATCGGTTGCCTTGCCTTGCTCCGCCGTCACCGGACGGTTCGTTGACCCCAAACACTGGTGGCCCGAACCAGTCACAAGGACACACCGAGTTCACGTCGGCGAGGCCCGGTTTGGCACTTGCTGTCCCTGCAGCTAGCAGACATCTCAAGGCCAGTTGTCCACCGTCGATTCCCTTCTGGTTCAGATGAAGACGAGGCCTCGACATCACTAGATGTGATCGGACCGGAGCCGGGACAAGAGCGGATTCGCTCAGGACCAGGGCACTTGCGCGTGTGGCTCACACTTGGAGCCACAAAAAAAAAAAAAAAAAAAGAAGGAAAAAAAAAAGTTCCAAGGACGACGTGTTGGTGCAGCATGACTAGAGCGTGATGGGTCGCTGTGAGATGTACTCGGGGAGATGAAATGCCGTGGTGGGGTGCCTATTGAATGACTCGGGCTCGACTTCCACGGCCACCGAGACACCGAGCAACCCGGGCGGATCGGCAGCCACCTCAACTCCATGCCGGGACGAACAAAGGTGGAAGCTGCCCGGCTGGGCGGAGGGATGACTCGGGGGTCCGGGCCCGTCCAAACCGGGTTCCCTCAGGAGTGGGTGCAAGGCTCCTGTCGGTCTGTTGTCGGCTTAATCCCGGGGGCAGTGCTGGCCGAGGGTAACACTGGAGAAAAATCTGCGAGCGTCGAGTCAATCCTTCGAGAAGGTAACATGTTGGCCTTGTGGTCGGTTCCAAGGCAGTTGCAGGTAGTTGGCGAGGTGGGTGCGCCGATCCATCATATACACGCAGCACAGCACGCTGCCCACGCGCGCTGATTCCGAGCCACGGTGGAGCTTTCAACGTTGCGTCCCGGCGCACTGCCGCCTCCTTTTGCGGGGATGATCCTCAGGGGAAGCTGGGATGATGAGAAAGTCTGAGTGAGGGCATCTGTGCATGTGCATCGTTGGCTGGGATCGATGGGCAGACCAAGGCAGCGAGGGGACTCTTGGAAAATTGGGGAGAGAGAAGCGATTGGCGGGCAGGCCTCAGTCCAACTTCGCTTCAGCTTTCGAGATCTTCCAAGGAAACAAACGAGAGGGCAGGAGGGAGCGGCGATCAGCACGCATGACGAACCACCCCCTTTTCGTTCGTTTTCTCGTTTGGCTGACGGCGCGGGATTTTCTTTGATTTCCTCCTTTCCCAAACATCAATCATCCCCGGAAATGGTGCTGATCCCTCCGCCTCGTCGACAAGCAGCAAACGTCTCCCAGGATTAGCAGATCCACCGTCCGTGTTTCCAGATAGCCGAATTACTCCGTAAATTAAGCACTTTCCGCAGCAAACAGCCGCCGAGCATGATACGACCCGGTCTGCGCTGAGAACCTTATTTCGCTTCCCATGACTTGTCCAGGACGCCCGGACTTTGGTCGAGAAGGGGGGAGGAGAGGGCTGTCGAATGGGGAAGTCGCTGGTGGGCGGTACCTGCATTAGCGCTGCCTGCAATTCCATCACAGGCACCCCGGCCCCGCAAACGGCTTTCCACTCCGCTCTGTTCACACAGTGCCGCTGACATGGAACCTCGAGCGGTCTGCTTATTGAGGCCGCTATTGAAGCGGTGTTTCGCCGGCTCGACGTGCACGTGAACGCGGGGTTTTGGGGGTGCGATGTGACGGTCCTCGAGAAGTTAGGAACCTGAGAGGGGGCGAGCTAAGGTAGCCTGGAGCTGGGCCTGCGGTACGTGTAGAGCACGCGTAGAACCGCCGTGCTGCCATCTCAACGCCATGCCGATGTGACTGCTTCGTGTCTGGGTCAGTTTCGCGCCGCTGACAGGGACAGGCCGAGGAGGGCTGCGAGCACATGCGCCCAAAACGACGCAGGAAAAAAAGATTGCAGATGCCGGCCTGCCAAATGGAGGAAAACAGGCAATCACCGCTGACCAGCCCTCGCCAGCCGTCTCCTTTTCGGCCCCGTCGAGAGTCGACGCCTCGACGGTCATTCAGTGGCAAATGCAACCTTGAGACGAAATTGGCTCCCCTGGGCTCCCCCAGAGCAAGTGGGACCCCCTATCTCGATCACTCGTCTCCCCTGAGGGGGTTCGCAAATCAGAGCAGCGCATGGGTGCATTCATTTGCCAGACGGTTGGCCTAAGCGCCCCTCGATTGACCAACCCTGACCAACCCGGAAACCGAGCGCGACAGGCACGCACACGACCCCTGGCCCGGCGCTGGCTGGATAGGGATGCCGGTCCGCGAGCGACAGCGGTAGCGCGGCCGTTCCCACGCTGCCAGGTCAGACGGCTTGCTGCACGGCTGGGCTCGCACCTGGGATCCCCGCCACTGCGGAGCAGCAATGTTCCCTCCAACGCACCGAACCCCTGGATTAGCGTCCCCCGAATTGGGCAGCCGGCGCTGACGGCAATTTCCCGCTCTCTGCGGAGCGGTGGGCGAGGTTGGGCTACCACAGGTATTTAACGACGGCCTGGAGTCCATCTCGACCCTCGCTCTTCTTTCCCTTCTCTCTTCAGCTCACTCAAGCCAATCTAAGCCCAGCTCTGACTTCGGTCGTCCATTCTTTACACCACTCTCCAAAGCTTCCAGCTTCAGTCGGTCTTTACCAACCCAACAACCCAAACAAACCTTCTTCGTTTTTACGAACCAACCCCAAACCGTCAACATGCGTTTCGCTGTCGCCACCGTTGCCCTTGCCGGCGCCGTCTTCGCTGCCGAGGAGGCTGCCCAGAGCACCGTCTACTCCACCCAGTACACCACCATCACCTCGTGCGCCCCTGAGGTCACCAACTGCCCGGCTGCCTCCACCGTCGTCACCTCCTCGGTCGTTCCCCTGACCACCTCGACGGTCTACAGCACCACCACCCGCACCATCACCGACTGCCCGGACACCGTTACCCACTGCCCGGCCCGCTCCACCAAGGTCGTCACCGAGACCATCGCCGTCTCCACCACCGTCTGCCCCGTCGAGGAGACCGAGACCGAGGTCCCGGAGGTCCCCAAGCCCACCGGCAAGCCCTCGGGCTCCGGCTCCGTCATCTCCGTGGTCCCCACCTCGACCCTCGTCACCGCTGCCCCGGCCTGCCCCACCTACTCGGTCAAGACCATCAAGACCTCCATCACCACCGTCATCCCCACCATCATCTACGAGACCGTCGAGGTGCCCTGCCCCACCGGCGGCCCCAAGAGCACCCCCTCGGCCAAGCCCACCGGCACCAAGCCCGGCGGCCCCATCGCCACCGCCGGTGCTGCCACCTTCGGCGCCTCCGCCGTCTTCGCCGCTGCTGCCGGCCTCTTCGCCCTCATGGCTTAAGAGTCTCGCGCTCCGTGGCTTCGTTCTTTCTGATGCATAGGGAGAGTTGATGGGCTTCGCGTTGGCTGCTTGACGGGGAGGGATTTGGAGCGGTGGTTGGATTCGTCTTCTGATGGCAGCGGATTAATGGCATGATACCTCTATGTACTTAATCTTCTAATTGTATTTTTTTTGGCGTTCATGTATGGAACGGCTTTTATGAACGTCTTTTTTTACCCCCCAAAACAATAGTGATGACCTTTTTCCAAGCTCTGATTTTCTGATTGTCTGTGACTCGATTTCCCACTGCCGACTGGTGCGTTTTCCTATCTGTTTTTCTGGAGCAATAAACACTGAGCAATCCGCGGATTCAAGGGTGCCCTCCCAAAAACTCCCTCATCTGATGTCGATGGGCCTCCAGGAAGGAACGTGGCATCGTTCATTTCCCAAGTGGGTCTGCTCGGAAATTGCGTTTGTTGATCAACAGAGTTTGATTGGACAGGGCGGCTCGGTGGTCCACCATGTTTGTTTCAACCCCAGCTTTTTGGTGGAGGGAACCTGGCATTGCCAAGGGGGGAGGCCTGGTCCCTGCAGAAACGGGCTGCAAGGGCGTCCCCGGGCTGAGTGAGCAAAGACCTCAACCAACCTTGGAAGAGCTCGTACTGGAACCGTGTGTGTGCTGCATGAAATGGCGCATGTGTGCTTGGATTTGGGCAGGCCGCCCAGGGCCTCATTCCTCGTTCCTCGCGGCGCAGACAACTGGGCGCCGGGCCTGGAAGCAGGATCGGAAGGTTACTGCGACGCCTTGCATCAACCCGTCTTATTGCAATCTCAATTGCTGACTGGCTGCAGTCGCGTCACCAGCGTGCCGCTCAGCTTCTGCGCCAACTTGGGACAAAACTCCAAAAACAGCAAGGTCGAGGTCTCACTCGCCCAGTTTTCCCAGTTTTACGCCGGTTTGGCTGAGGCCACTCTCCTTCTTCCCTCTCTCTCTCCCTCCCTTTCCCTTTCTCTTCGCTACCCTCACCGCCGTTTGCTCCCTTGTCCTCCCTCGTCCTCGTCCTTCCTTCAACGGTTAGACCGCCTCTTTATCTGTCAACCTTGTTTGATCTGCTCCACTTAGTCTGCCGAATGCCAAGCCGGCCACGGATACGGCTCCGGCACTTGATGTTGCCCGGCCCTCCGGCCGGATCCCGGCGCCCGGCGCCGTGTTGTCTCGGCATCCAGCGGCCAATGCCGTCCCGCTTCCGCCCACGAGGAGCCGCCGTCCTCCCGTCATTCCAACCCGGTTCCCAAGCAAGACAGGATCGGCGGAGATCTGTCTGCGGCTCGGCTCTTGGAGAGGGAGGGTTGAGCCGGCATGCATAAACGTGTGTGTTTGATGCGGGGGACGGGACGGCGACTGGTAATATTGGCCTAGGTCCAAGGACAGAGCCGTTAACGTCATGGTGCTATTGAAAGCCGCGCAAGCCAAGTTGACGATTACGGCGGCAAAGCCGGCGGGCAAGCAAATCGTCGATTTTGTGCGAGTTGAGGCTAAACTACCGGCCAGTCCGCTGCCCAATCCTCAATCCCCTCCTCCGCATTTAAGTGCCTCTGCCGCGTGGGACCGCAGAGGATAGGACCCGAAAACGGCTCGGAGGTGCTTATAGGTTCTTGATTGCGATTGAAAGATGTGGATTGCGAAGACGGGACGGTGCGGGATGGGCGTCAGCAGCAGTTGCCCAACCCGCTGCTGATGATATATATCTGCTGGCAGTTCCAGCGTTGTGGTGTTCTCACTTCTGCTTCTCGATTCAACCAGCAAGTGGTCTGGGCATCATCCGTTTTGGGACTCTTGTCAACGCCACATTTGTCACCGGTTCTCCTGTGGATCAGGGGAGAGGGGTTGTTTATGGCATTTTCATACTCGCTCAAGTGAGTGCTTGTCGGCATTGCCTTTTTTCGAGACCGTCTAAGAGAGCGAGCGAGCCTCACCCTCAACGTGAAGATGGTTCACCAAATCCCTTTCCTACTCCTCACTCTCCTCACCGCTCTCCTCACCCCGACTCTCGCCCAAAACACCACGACCACAACAACGACAACACCTACCCCGACCTTGACCCGTGTAGTCGACCTCTTCTTCCTCAACAAGCGTGATTATCAGGGCCTCCCATACACACTGTTCCATCGCGACTCGGGGTCCGTCTTGGCCGTCGACAACGTCAACGGCCTGACTACCTACGTAATCACCACCACGCGCGTCGACCGTCGGCCTTCGGCTTCGGCCGCAACCCGGACCGACAACATCACAACCGCCATCCCGACCCTCGTCTCCACCCGCAGCCGACACTGGCGCCCTCTCAATGGCACGGGCCAGCCGAGCACCATCACCCAGGGCCCGGCGACATTCATGTTCACCGGCACCCGCTACGGACCAGGTCACACCGTGTATGTGTTATTCACCCCACCTCCTTTCTCTCCTTCCCCCCTTAACCCTTTTCTCCCTCCCC
>Ga0247823_10005209_pt1 | contig 10360 bp, 5 predicted proteins | sample 13C_PalmiticAcid_2_FD_192426 | JGI IMG/M metagenome (GOLD analysis project Ga0247823, IMG submission 192426) | Soil microbial communities from agricultural site in Penn Yan, New York, United States - 13C_PalmiticAcid_Day30 | ecosystem: Environmental > Terrestrial > Soil > Agricultural land...
TCGTGACCGCGGGCCAGGTGCTCGCGACGATGCAGGTCGACGTGCTGCAGGCGCAGAGCGCCGAAGCGCGCGCCGGCCAGCGCCAGGCGCACAACGCCGCCGGCGCCGCCGAGGCCCAGGTCGCCCTGCGCGAGGCCGAGGCGCTGGCCGCCGACGCGCAGGTACAGTTGCGCCGCACCGAGCTCGACGCCGCGCGCCGTCGGCTGGCCCGTTCGCAAAGCCTCGCCCATGAAGGCGCGGCCTCGCAGCAGGAGCTCGACGACGACCGCGCCCGCGTGCACGGCGCCGAGGCCGCGCTGGCCGCAGCCTCGGCGCAGACCGCCGCCGCCCGCGCCGCCGTCAACGCCGCGCGCGCCCAGCTCGTCGGCGCGCAGTCCAGCGTCGACGCGGCCGCGGCCACGGTCGCGCGCATCGATGCCGACATCAGCGACGCGATCTTGCGCGCGCCGCGCGACGGCCGCGTGCAGTTCCGCGTGGCCCAGCCCGGCGAAGTGCTGGCCGGGGGCGGCCGCGTGCTCAATCTGGTCGATCTGTCGGACGTCTACATGACCTTCTTCCTGCCCGAGGCCACGGCCGGCAAGGTCGCGCTGGGCAGCGAGGTGCGCCTCGTGCTCGACGCGGCGCCGGAGTACGTCATCCCGGCCAAGGTGTCCTACGTCGCGAGCACCGCGCAGTTCACGCCCAAGAGCGTGGAAACCGCGAGCGAGCGGCAGAAACTGATGTTCCGCGTGCGCGCGCAGATCGCGCCGGAGCTGCTGCGCGCGCACCTCGCTCAAGTCAAGACCGGCGTGCCCGGCGTGGCCTGGATACGCATCGACGCCGCGCAGCCCTGGCCCGAGACCCTGGCCGTGCGCGTGCCCGCGCCGGCCGCTGGCCCATGATGACGGCCGATCCGCCGCCGGTCGCCACGCTCGCCGGGGTGCGCCTGCGCTATGCCAAGGCCGTCGCGCTCGACGGCGTCGATCTGGCGATTCCGGCCGGCCGCATGGTCGGCCTGATCGGGCCCGACGGCGTCGGCAAGTCGAGCCTGCTCGCGCTGCTCGCCGGCGCGCGCGCCGTGCAGCAGGGCCGCGTGCTCGCGCTCGGCGGCGACATGGCCGACCGCCGCCATCGCGAACGGGTCTGCCCGCGCATCGCCTACATGCCGCAGGGTCTCGGCCGGAATCTCTATCCGACCTTGTCGGTCGAGGAAAACCTGCAGTTCTTCGCGCGCCTGTTCGGCCATGCCGCGGCCGAGCGGCGCCGGCGCATCGACGACCTGACGCGCAGCACCGGCCTGCAGCCGTTTCTCGCGCGTCCGGCCGGCAAGCTGTCGGGCGGCATGAAGCAGAAGCTCGGTCTGTGCTGCGCGCTGATCCACGACCCGGACCTGCTGATCCTCGACGAACCGACGACCGGCGTCGACCCGCTGGCGCGCGCGCAGTTCTGGGAGCTGATTACGCGTATCCGCGGCGAACGCCAGGGCATGAGCGTGATCGTCGCGACGGCCTACATGGACGAGGCCCAGCGCTTCGACTGGCTCGTGGCGATGGATGCCGGCCGCGTGCTTGCGACCGGCACGCCGGCCCAGCTGCTCGCGGACACGGGCAGCGGCAGTCTCGAAGCGGCGTTCATCGCGCTGCTGCCGGAAGAAAAGCGCCGCGCGCATGCGCCGGTGACGATTCCGCCGCTGCTGGCGCAAGACGCCGAGCCGGCGATCGAGGCGCAGGATCTGACCATGCGCTTCGGCGCGTTCACCGCGGTCGACCGGGTCAGCTTCCGCATCCGCCGCGGCGAGATCTTCGGCTTCCTCGGCTCCAACGGCTGCGGCAAGACCACGACGATGAAAATGCTGACCGGCCTGCTGCCGGCCAGCGAAGGCAAGGCCTGGCTGTTCGGCAAGCCGGTGCAGGCCGACGACCTCGCCACGCGCCGCCGCGTCGGCTACATGTCGCAGGCGTTCTCGCTCTACGGCGAACTGACCGTGCGGCAGAACCTCGTGCTGCATGCGCGGCTGTTCCACGTGCCCGAAGCGGAAGTACCCGGCCGCGTGCAGGACATGACCGCGCGCTTCGGCCTGGTCGAGGTGCTCGACAGCCTGCCCGAGCGGCTGCCGCTGGGCATGCGCCAGCGCCTGTCGCTGGCCGTGGCCATGGTGCACCGGCCCGAACTCCTGATCCTCGACGAACCGACCTCCGGCGTGGATCCGATCGCGCGCGACACCTTCTGGCGCCTGCTCGTGGAGCTGTCGCGGCGCGACCGCGTGACGATCTTCCTGTCCACCCATTTCATGAACGAGGCCGAGCGCTGCGACCGCATCTCGCTGATGCATGCGGGCAAGGTGCTCGACAGCGACACGCCCGCGGCGCTGCAGCGCAAGCACGGCGCGGCGACGCTGGAGCAGGCCTTCATCGACTGCCTCGTCGAGGCCGGCGGCGGCGCGGCGGCGATGCCGGCCGCATCCGCAGCGACCGTGGCGGCGCCGGCCCCCGCCGCCGCGAAGCCGGTCCGCGCGGCGTTCAGTCCGCGGCGCATGTACAGCTATCTCTGGCGCGAAGTGCTCGAGCTGCGCCGCGATCCGGTGCGCGCGACGCTCGCGCTGGCCGGCTCGCTGCTGCTGATGTTCGTGATCGGCTTCGGCATCAGCCTCGACGTGGAGAACCTGCGCTACGCCGTGCTCGACCGCGACGCCAGCACGCTGAGCCAGGACTACGCGCTGAACCTCGCCGGCTCGCGCTATTTCGTCGAGCAGCCGCCGATCGCCGACTACGCCGAGCTCGACCGGCGCCTGCGCAGCGGCGAACTCGCGCTGGCCGTGGAGATTCCGCCGGGCTTCGGCCGCGATCTGCTGCGCGGCCATCCGGTGCAGATCGGCGCCTGGATCGACGGCGCCATGCCGACGCGCGCGGAAACCGTGCAGGGCTACGTGCAGGGCGTGCATCAGCAGTGGCTCGTCGATCAGGCGCGCCAGCGCCTCGGCGTGGACCTGACCGCCGGCGTGAGCCTGCAGCAGCGCTACCGCTACAACCCCGACGTGCGCAGTCTGCCGGCGATGGTGCCGGCCGTCGTACCGCTGCTGCTGCTGATGCTGCCGGCCATGCTGACCGCGCTCGGCGTGGTGCGCGAGAAGGAAATGGGCTCGATCATCAACCTCTACGTCACGCCGGTGACGCGGGCCGAATTCCTGCTCGGCAAGCAGCTGCCCTACGTCGGCCTCGCGCTGGTCAACTTCCTGCTGATGTGCCTGCTCGCGGTGACCGTGTTCGGCGTGCCGATCCGCGGCAGCTTCGCCGCGCTGCTGCTCGCCGCGGCGCTGTTCAGCGTCGTCGCGACCGGCATGGGCCTGGTCGCCTCGGCGCTGACGCGCAGCCAGATCGCGGCGATGTTCTTCACCCTGATCGGCACCCTGATCCCGGCCGTGCAGTTCTCCGGCCTGATCGATCCGGTGTCCTCGCTCGAAGGCGCCGGCCGCCTGATCGGCACGGTCTACCCGGCCAGCCACATGTTCGTGATCAGCCGCGGCGTGTTCAGCAAGGGACTGGGACTGACCGACCTGTACGGCGCGCTGTGGCCGTTGCTGCTGGCCATTCCGGTCGTGCTCGGCACGGCGCTGGCCCTGCTGCGCAAGCAGGAGCGCTGAGATGCCGCGCAACCTGGCCAATACCTTCCGCCTCGGCGTCAAGGAGCTCTGGAGCCTCTGGCGCGACCCGATGATGCTCGTGCTGATCGTCTACGTGTTCACCGTGTCGGTCTATACCGCGGCGACGGCCATGCCCGAGTCGCTGCACAATGCGCCGATCGCGATCGTCGACGAGGACGGCTCGCCGCTGTCGCAGCGCATCGCCGCGGCGTTCTATCCGCCGCAGTTCAGCACGCCGGTGCCGATCTCGCTGCAGGAGATGGACGCCGGCATGGATGCAGGCCGCTACACCTTCGTGCTCGACATTCCGCCGGGTTTCCAGCGCGACGTGCTGGCCGGCCGCGCCGCCGAGCTGCAGCTCAACGTCGACGCCACGCGCATGAGCCAGGCCTTCACCGGCAATCTCTACGTGCAGCAGATCGTGCAGGGCGAGATCGGCGAGTTCGTGCGCCGCGAGCGCGGCACAGCCGCGATGCCGGTGGAACTGGCCCTGCGCGCGCGCTTCAATCCGCAGCTCGACAAGACCTGGTTCGGCAGCCTCATGGAGATCATCAACAGCGTCACGATGCTGTCGATCATCCTGACCGGCGCCGCGCTGATCCGCGAGCGCGAGCACGGCACCGTCGAGCATCTGCTGGTGATGCCGGTGACGCCGGCGCAGATCATGCTGGCCAAGGTCTGGGCCATGGGCCTGGTCGTGCTGACCGCGGCGGCCGCGTCGCTGGCGCTGGTCGTGCGCGGCCTGCTGCAGGTGCCGGTCGAGGGATCGGTGGCGCTGTTCCTCGCCGGCGCCGCGCTGCACCTGTTCGCGACCACGTCGATGGGCATCTACCTCGCCACGCTCGCGCGCAGCATGCCGCAGTTCGGCCTGCTGCTGATCCTCGTGCTGATCCCGCTGGAGCTGCTGTCCGGCGGAATGACGCCGCGCGAGAGCATGCCGCGGCTGGTGCAGGACCTGATGCTGCTGGCGCCGACCACGCATTTCGTCGAGATCGGCCAGGCCATCCTCTACCGCGGCGCCGGCTTCGACGTGGTCTGGCGGCCCTTCCTCGCGCTGGCCGCGATAGGCTCGGCACTGTTCGCGCTGTCGCTGCAGCGCTTCCGCAAGACCCTGAGCCTGATGGCATGAACCCGCCGCCGCACTTCGCCACAATGGGTGTTCTGGGATTTTTCCCGTTTGCCGACCGCCGGAGCCGCCGATGCGCCTGATCCTGCCGCTGCCGGGCCACGAGGCCTTCGCCGCCCGCCTCGCCGAGGCCGGCGGCTGGTCCTCGGTTGCGCCCGAGGTACGCCGCTTTCCCGACGGCGAGAGCTATCTGCGCCTGCCCGAGGAGGTTCGCGGCCGGCCCGTGGACCTGGTCTGCAGCCTGGCCCGGCCCGATGCGCAGTTCCTGCCGCTGGCCTTCGCCGCCGATGCGGCGCGCGAGCTCGGCGCGAGCGAGGTGACCCTGGTTGCCCCCTACCTGGCCTACCTGCGCCAGGACACGCGCTTCCGGCCCGGCGAAGCGGTCAGCTCCAGGAGCTTCGCGCGGCTGCTGTCGAGCTGCGTCGACCGCGTACTGACGGTCGATCCGCACCTGCACCGCTATCCGGCACTGGCACGGATCTACCGCGTGCCGACGGCGACCCTGCACGCCGCACCGCTGCTCGCGCAGTGGATCGCCGGACACGTGGCGGCGCCGCTGGTCATAGGACCGGACGAGGAAAGCGCGCAATGGGCCGGCGCGATCGCCGCGGCGGCCGGCGCGCCCCACGTCGTGGCGCGCAAGCAGCGCCGCGGCGACCGCGAGGTCGAGGTCGCCCTGCCCGACCTGTCGCCCTGGCGCGGCCGCCAGCCGGTGCTCGTCGACGACATCGCGTCCTCGGGCCGCACCCTGATCGCCGTCGCGCGGCAGCTGCAGCAGCAGGGCCTCGCCAGGCCCGACTGCGTCGTCGTCCACGGCCTGTTCGCCGACGACGCGCTCGCGGCGCTGCAGCCGTTCGTGCGGCAGATCGTGTCGACCGACTCGGTCGCGCATCCGAGCAACCGCATCGGTCTGGCCCCGCTGTTCGCCGACGCGCTCACACGCGATCTGCGCGATCCGGTCGAAACCGCCTGCGGAGAAGGCGCATGACGGCCGCCGCCGATCCGGGCCTGCCCGAGGACTTCGCCGGCTGGAGCCGCGGCTACGGTCCGTTCCGCCATACCGCGGCCACGTGCGAGCGCGTCGCCGCGCTCGTGGCGGCCTTGCTGGCCGACGACCCTGCGGCGACGCCGGCCGAACTCTGGCGCCGCTTCGCCGCAGCCGACCGCCTCGCGAGCGCGGCCGCCTGGCTGGTCGTGCACATGACCTATGCGCGCCGCGTCGATCCCGGCGGCGCGGCGCTGGCGGCCGACGACTTCAAGGCCTCGCCCGAGGGGCATACCGGCGGTTCGCTGAACATGGTGCCGGCCTTCGTCGGCTACCTGCTGGCCAACGCGCTGTCGGGCACGACGCGCAGCTGGCTCATGGAACAGGGCCATTGCGTCGCCGCGATCGAGGCGGTCAACGCGCTGACCGGCGACGTGTCCGCGGCGCAGGCCGGACGCTACGACCGCAGCGCGGCAGGGCTGTCGCGCCTGGTCGCGGATTTCTACTCCTATGCGATCGGCGCCGACGGCCGCCCGGCCGTGCCGCTGGGCAGCCATGCCGGCCCGCAGACCGCCGGCGCGATCATGGAAGGCGGCTATCTCGGCTTCGCCGGTCCGCAGTACGTGCACATGCCGCTGCCGGGCGAGAGCCTGGTCGCGTTCCTCAGCGACGGCGCCTTCGAGGAGCAGCGCGGCGCCGACTGGGCGCCGCGCTGGTGGCGCGCCGAGGACTCGGGCCTGGTCGTGCCGCTGATGATCCTCAACGGCCGGCGCATCGAGGAACGCAGCCAGATCCTGCAGCAGGGCGGCGCGCCGTGGCTGGACGGCCTGCTGCGTCACGCCGGCTTCGATCCGCTGACCGTCGACGGCCGCGACCCGGCGGCGATCGCCTGGAGCATCCTCGACGCCGAAGCGCGGCTGCGCGCGTTCGCGGCTGCGCCGCAGCGCCGCTATCCGGCGCCGCTGCCTTACGTCATCGCCGACACGATCAAGGGCTACGGCTTTCCGGGCGCCGGCAGCAACGCGGCGCACAACCTGCCGCTGGGCGCGAATCTGCGTGGCGACGCCGCGCGCCGCGACGCGTTCAACGCCGCGGCCGCCGCGCTGTTCGTCGCGCCGCCGGCGCTGGATGCCGCATTGAGCGCATTGTCCACTCATGAACATCAGCACCGTCCGCGCGAGAGCGCGCATGCGCTGGCGCACCGTCGGCCCGCGGCGCCGGTGCTGCCGGAGCCGGACTGGGCGCCCGCCGACGGTGCGCCCGACGGCGCCATGCACGCGCTGGACCGCTGGTTCGTGCGCCTGGTCCAGGCCAATCCGGGGCTGCGTCCGCGCGTGGGCAATCCCGACGAGCTGGCCAGCAACCACATGGAAACCACGCTCGCACGCCTGCGCCACCGCGTGAACGTGCCCGAGCCCGGCGTCGCCGAGGCGGTCGACGGCGCCGTCATCACGGCGCTCAACGAGGAAGCCGTCGCCGCAGCCGCGCTCGGCAACAAGGCCGGCCTGAACCTGATCGTCAGCTACGAGGCCTTCGCGATGAAGATGCTCGGCGGACTGCGCCAGGAGATCCTGTTCGCGCGCCACCAGCGCGAGCACGGCCAGGAACCGGGCTGGCTGTCGGTGCCGCTGGTGGTCAGCTCGCACACCTGGGAAAACGCCAAGAACGAACAGTCGCACCAGGATCCCGGCATCGTCGAGGCGCTGCTCGGCGAGATGTCCGACAGCACGCGCGTGCTGCTGCCCGTGGACGGCAACAGCGCCGTCGCCGCACTGCGCTCGGTCTATGCGCAGCGCGGCCGCATCGCATGTCTGGTCGTGTCCAAGCGCGAGCTGCCGCGGCTTTTCGATGCGGCCGGCGCACAGGCGCTGGTCGAGCACGGCGTCGCCCATGTCGCCGGCGATCCGGCCAACGCCGAACTGCAGTTCGTCGCGCTGGGCGCCTACCAGCTCGACGAAGCCCTGAAGGCGCAGCGCCGGCTGCAGCGCCGCGGCCGCCGCGCCTGCGTCAGCGTCGTGCTCGAACCGGCGCGGCTGCGCGCGCCGCGCGATGCGCTGGAAGCCGGCGCGACCCTGAGCGACGCGGCGCTCGCGCAGTGGTTTCCGCCGCAGCTGCCGCGCGTGATCCTGAGCCATACCCGGCCCGAACCGCTGCTCGGCCTGCTGCGCCGCATCGACGGCGGTCCGCGCCGCACGGCGGCGCTGGGCTATCTGAGCCGCGGCGGCACCTTCGACGTCGCCGGCATGCTGTTCGCCAACCGCTGCACCTGGGCGCACGCCGTGGCCGCCGCAGCGCGCGTCGCGGAGTGGCCGCCGGAAACCCTGCTGACCGCGGCCGAAGCCGACGCCGTGGCCGGCCGCCGCGGGCCGCAAACCCTGCTCCATCCCGACGAGGACCGACCATGCTGACTTTGCGATCCCTGGGCGGCGCCGGCACCGTGACCGGCTCCAAGCACCTGCTCAGTCTCGGCGATCAACGCCTGCTGCTGGACTGCGGCCTGTTCCAGGGGCTCAAGAACCTGCGCGAGCTCAACTGGAAGCGCCTGCCCGTCGACGCCGCGAGCATCAGCGAGGTCGTGCTGAGCCACGCCCATCTCGACCATTGCGGCTATCTGCCGCGGCTGCTGCTCGAAGGCTTCCGCGGCCGCATCCATGCCAGCGCGGCGACCCGCGCCGTGGCCGACCTGATCCTCAAGGATGCCGGCCATCTGCAGGAAAAGGACGCCGACTACGCCAACCGCAAGGGTTTCTCCAAGCACCATCCGGCGCTGCCGCTGTACCGCGTCGTCGACGCCGAGCGCGCGCTGGAGCGTTTCGACACCCTGCCCTGGCGGCGAAGCACGCCGCTGCGCTGCGGCGCGCAGGTACAGCTGCGCCCGGCCGGGCACATTCTCGGCGCGGCAACGGTGCAGATCGACTGGGGCGGCCGCACGGTCGTGTTCTCCGGCGATCTCGGCCGCTATGCGGACCCGGTCATGGTCGCGCCCGAGGCGGTGCCGGAAGCCGACTACGTCGTCGTCGAATCGACCTACGGCGATCGCGCGCATCCGCCGCAGGATCCGCTCGAGGCGCTCGGCGCGGTCATCGAGCGCACCGTGCGGCGCGGCGGCACGGTCGTCATTCCGGCCTTCGCCGTCGGCCGCGCGCAGGCCTTGCAGTACTACCTCTGGAAGCTCCGGCAGAGCGGCCGCCTCGACAACGTGCCGGTCTACGTCGACAGTCCGATGGCCAGCAGCGCCAGCGACCTGCTGCAGCGTTTCGCCGGCGAACACCGCCTCGACGCCGCGACCTGCGCGGAGGTCTGCAGCGTCGCCACGCACGTGCGCGACGTGGCCGAGTCCAAGGCGCTGTCGGCCGACCGCTATCCCAAGGTCATCATCTCGGCCAGCGGCATGGCCACCGGCGGGCGCGTGCTGCACCACCTGATCGCGTTCGCGCCGGATCACCGCAACACCGTACTGCTGTCGGGCTTCCAGGCCGCCGGCACGCGCGGCCGCCGCCTGCTGCAGGGCGAGCGCGAGATCAAGATCTTCGGCCAATGGGTGCCGGTGCAGGCCGAGGTGGTCGATCTGCCGATGCTCTCGGCGCATGCGGACGCCGACGAGATCCTGCGCTGGCTCGGCGGGTTCCGCCGGCCGCCGCGGCGCGTGTTCGTCGTGCACGGCGAACCGGAAGCGTCCGACGCGCTGCGCGTGCGCATTGCGCGCGAGCTCGGCTGGGACGCCGCGGTGCCGCGCCAGGACGAGGAGTTCGCGCTGTGACCGACGCCGCCGGCAACGGCAACGGCGCGGCCGAACTGCGCGCCACGCGCCTGCACCTGTACGCGCAGCATCAGCTCATCGCGGTGATGCGCCTCGACGAACGCGTCTGCCGCGCCGAAGGCCTGGCCTCGCGCAGCCAGGTCGAGATCGACGCCGGCCCGCGCCGCATCCAGGCACTGCTCTACCAGATGGACGGCGACCTGCTGCAGCCCGGCACGGTCGCGCTGTCGGAAACCGCCTGGCAGCAGCTCGGCCTGCGCGAAGGCGATGCCGTGCGCGTGCGTCATCCGCCGCTGCTCGATTCGCTGGCCAGCGTGCGCGGCCGGCTCTACGGCCATCGCCTCGGCGCGGCGGAACTGGCCGCCGTCGTCGCCGACGTCGCTGCCGGTCGCTACAGCGACGTGCATCTCGCCGCGTTCCTGACCGCGACCGCGGCGCTGCCGCTGGACGACGAGGAAACCCATGCGCTGACCCGCGCGATGGTCGACGTCGGCGAACGCCTGCACTGGGACGCGCCGGTCGTGCTCGACAAGCATTGCATCGGCGGCCTGCCCGGCAACCGTACGTCGCCGCTGGTCGTGGCCATCGTCGCAGCCTGCGGGCTGATCATGCCCAAGACCTCCTCGCGGGCGATCACCTCGCCGGCCGGCACGGCCGACACGATGGAGACGCTCGCGCCGGTGGAGCTCGACCGCGCGACCCTGCGCCGCGTCGTCGCGGCCGAAGGCGGCTGCCTGGCCTGGGGCGGCGCGATGGGGCTGAGTCCCGCCGACGACGTCTTCGTGCGCATCGAGCGCGAACTCGACATCGACACCGAAGGCCAGCTGATCGCCTCGGTACTGTCGAAGAAGATCGCCGCGGGCTCCACTC
>Ga0247823_10005211_pt1 | contig 10358 bp, 11 predicted proteins | sample 13C_PalmiticAcid_2_FD_192426 | JGI IMG/M metagenome (GOLD analysis project Ga0247823, IMG submission 192426) | Soil microbial communities from agricultural site in Penn Yan, New York, United States - 13C_PalmiticAcid_Day30 | ecosystem: Environmental > Terrestrial > Soil > Agricultural land...
CTCATGACTAGGCTGCTTCTCGCCGCCGCCCAGGTCATCGCCAAGGGCGATGTTGTCGCAGTCACCTACGACTACGCCGGCGTGGCCCTCACCTTGCAAGGCAAGGCCATGAGCGCCGCCGCCGTCGGAGAATCCGTCAGCGTGCAGAACACCGCCAGCAAGAAGATCATCGAAGCGGTGGCCACCGGCCCCGGTTCGGCCGCCGTCGGCCCCGAGGCGCAAGCCCTCAAGGCCCGTTCCAACTCCGTGCGCTACGCCGCCCGCTAAGAGAGCAAGACACCCATGCGCCCCGCCGCCTTCGTCGCCCTCGCCCTGCTCGCCCCGATCGCCGCCTGCTCGACCGTCACCGAAGCGGTGAAGGGCCCCGAACTGGCCCCCGTGGGCTACCCCGCCTCGCTGGCCCCGATGGCCCCGACCTACGTCTCGGCCCGCGAACCGGCCCCGCAGGCCGCCTCGGCCAACTCGCTGTGGCGCGTCGGCGCCCGCGCCTTCTTCAACGACCAGCGCGCCAGCCGCGTCGGCGACATCGTCACCGTGCTGATCGAGATCGACGACAGCGTCAGCACCTCCAACACCAGCAAGTCGTCGCGCACTTCGACGGGCAACGCCGGCGTGAGCAACTTCTTCGGTCTGGAATCGAGCCTCGGCAAGGTTCTGCCGGGCGGTTTCGACCCGGCCAACGCCGTGGGCACCAACTCGGCCTTCTCCAACGCCGGCGCCGGCAGCGTCAGCCGCTCGGAGAAGATCAACCTGACGGTCGCCGCGATCGTCGCCCAGGTCATGCCCAACGGCAACATGGTGATCCAGGGCACCCAGGAGGTGAAGACCAACAACGAGCTGCGCCAGCTGACCGTGGCCGGCATCGTTCGCCCCGAAGACATCTCCTCGGCCAACACCATCAAGCACACCCAGATCGCCGAAGCCCGCATCAACTACGGCGGCCGCGGCGACATCAGCCGCGTGCAGAAGACCCCGGCCGGCCAGTCGCTGGTCGAGAAGTTCTCGCCGTTCTGATGATCTAGGGGCCGTTGCGGACAGGTCCGGACGACGGCGTACAATCGCCCCTCCTCCGCGCGCTCCAGGGTGAGCGGAGGCAGACCGGCAGAAACCGCCTAGGCGGCGAGGCGTTCTCCTGACGAAGGAGATTCGCCGCCATGTCTTCCCGCCCCGTCGCCGCCGCGCTGCTCGCCGCCCTCGGGCTGGCCGGCTGCGCGCACGAGCAGGCGGCAAATCCCGCCTATGCCTGGGCCTATCTCAACGAGCCCGGCGAAGGCCCCAAGCTGGCCTACGGCCGCCCCTCCAGCGACGAGGTGCTGCTGATGCTGGCCTGCCCCGCCAGGGGCGGACCGGTCGAGGTTTCGGCCAGCGGGCTGGAAGGCGCAACCATAGGGCTGGCCAGCCGCGACCGGACGTCGCACCTGGCCGCCAAGACCGTCGATGGCGGTGGAACCGGGAGCCTCCTGCTGGCCTCGGCGACGACGCGCGACCCCGCACTAGGCAATTTTCGCCGCACGGGCGATCTGGCAATCGTTAACGCCGGCCAGCGCCACAGCATCGCCGCCAAGGCCGACGAGCGCCGCCGCGTGAAGGCGTTCTTCGAGGCTTGCGGGGCTTAGGGCGGCATTTCTTGCTTGCCTGCCCGCCTTCCTCCGCGACGACCTTCACCGCTACCAACCGATCGCGCGGAACCGGGCGGATGGGACGTCGGCTATGGGTGGATGGCGGACGCTTCTGCGCTAACGCGCTGTAGGTCCTAGCCATCTAGCGACGCGTAAAGTTCCAATGTTCCAGCTTGGCCAGGCCGTGCCCCATGGCCAACATCATTGCGATCAGAAGAATGTAAATCACCGGGAACGTAATACCGCCGCCTCCAAGCGCTGGCATGGCGAGCGCAAGCGCGGCGACAATCATGCTCATCCAAGCGAGGCGCCCAATACTGCCGCGTAGCAGGAGCACTGCGGCGACGACATGCAACGCCCCGAACGTAGCCATAGCACCTTGCTGCCATAGCCAATGACTGAGCGGTAGGTCGCCGACAATGCGTATCCAGCTTTCGCAACGCGTTCCGCAGGCGGTGAAACCGGGATCCGCGAGCAGCCGCATTTTCAAGGCGACATTGGACCAGGGCTGAATGATATGCAGCAGTCCGAACAGACCCGCCGCGAGTGCGGTAGCCAAACGAACGGAGAAAGTCAGAGCGACGAGAACGCTCATCCGTTGACTATAGGCGGCGACAACGCAGCCCAGCGCGAAATCGAAAGCGTCGCTCGCGCTTTCGATATGATCGAGTTCGGCAACCATCGCGCGGGCCTGCGTCGGTCGTAGGGGGGCGATCACGGCCGCCGCATGAGTGACCAGACACTTGGCGAACTTGCGCATCAGGCCATGCTCGGTTTCAGATTTACCACTACGGCGGGGGACGTTGCCCAGGTCCGCGCAAAAACGATCCCGGCCGCCGTCAGGCGATAGGCGTGTCTCGCGGGGCGTCCTGGAGCGTCGGCCTTGCGCCACTCGGCTTCAAGCAAGCCCTGACGCGCCCAGCGATCAAGGAGAGGGTAGAGCGTGCCAGCGCCTACACTTGTCTCCTTGGTCAAATCATAGCCGTGACGCCAGTTCGCCGGGGCGGCGAGGAATGCCGCGAGCAGTGCCTGAGCCGCTGCTGAGGGTTTGCGTATCGATGCCATACACCAATACTCGATATATATCGACTTGAGTCAATATCCCAGCGACGTCCACGACAACATATAGTTTCTGAGCGACCGCAACGGGTCGTGAACCGACATTGTTTCAGGCATCACCCGCATCCAGTCCGAGCCGGAAACGCAAAACGCCGCGACGGTGACCGTCGCGGCGCTCGATGCTTGTATCGAGAAGCGGCGGCTACGCCCGCCGCCCCGCGGCGCTGACATTGTCCATGCCCAGCGCCGACAGCGCCCCGCGCAGGATGCCTTCGGCGTCGAGGCCGGCCTCGGCGTACATCAGGTCGGGCTTGTCCTGGTCCTGGAACACGTCCGGAAGACCCAGCGTGCGGATCTTCAGGCCGCGATCCAGGGCGCCGTGCTGGGCCAGGGCCTGCAGCACGAAGGCGCCGAAGCCGCCCATGGCGCCCTCTTCCACCGTGACGATCGCCTCGTGCTCGCGCGCCAGGCGCAGCAGCAGGTCAAGGTCCAGCGGCTTGGCGAAGCGCGCGTCGCAGACCGTGGCCGACAGGCCGCGCGCGGCCAAGAGGTCGGCGGCCTTCAGACTTTCCGACAGGCGCGTGCCGAACGAGACGATGGCGACGCTGGTCCCCTCGCGGACGATGCGGCCCTTGCCGATCTCCAGCGGATCGGCCGGACCGGCCGACAGTTCCAGGCCCAGACCCTCGCCGCGCGGATAGCGGAAGGCGCTGGGACGGTCGTCGATCTCGACGGCGGTGGCGACCATGCGGGCCAGCTCCAGCTCGTCGGCGGCGGCCATCAGCACCATGCCGGGCAGAGCGCCCATGAAGCCGATGTCGAAGCTGCCGGCGTGCGTGGGGCCGTCGGCGCCGACCAGGCCGGCGCGGTCCATGGCAAAGCGCACCGGCAGGCGCTGGATGGCCACGTCGTGGACCACCTGGTCATAGCCACGCTGCAGGAAGGTCGAATAGATCGCCGCGAACGGCTTCATGCCGTCGGCGGCGAGGCCGGCGGCGAAGGTCACCGCGTGCTGCTCGGCGATGCCGACGTCGAAGGTGCGGGTCGGATAGGCCTTCTCGAAGATGTCGAGGCCCGTGCCTGAGGGCATGGCGGCGGTGATGGCGACGATCTTGTCGTCCTTGGCCGCCTGCTTGACCAGTTCCTGGGCGAAAACCTTGGTGTAGCTGGGCGGGCCGGCGGCCGCCTTCTGCTGCTGGCCGGTGACCACGTCGAACTTGGCCACGGCGTGCAGCTTGTCGGCCGCGCCCTCGGCCGGGGCGTAGCCCTTGCCTTTCTGGGTGACGACGTGGACGAGAACCGGCTTTTCCTTGAATTCCCGGGCGTTCTTCAGCACCGAGACCAGGGCGTCCATGTCGTGGCCGTCGATCGGGCCGACATAGTGGAAGCCCAGCTCCTCGAAGAAGGTGCCGCCGGTGACCATGCCGCGGGCGTATTCCTCGGCCTTGCGGGCCGCGTCGCGGATCGGGGTCGGCAGCTTTTCGACCACCGTCTTGCCCAGCTTGCGCGCCTTGCGATAGGCGCCGCCCGAGACGAGGTTGGCCAGATAGGCGCTCATCCCGCCCACCGGCGGGGCGATCGACATGTCGTTGTCGTTGAGGATGACGGTCAGCTGGCGCGTGGCGTCGGTGGCCGCGTTCATCGCCTCGTAGGCCATGCCCGCGCCCAGCGAGCCGTCGCCGATCACGGCCACGACGGCGTTGTCCTCGCCTTTGGCGTCGCGCGCGGCGCAGAAGCCCAGCGCCGCCGAGATCGAGGTGGCCGCGTGGGCCGCGCCGAACGGGTCGAATTCGCTCTCGGCCCGCTTGGTGAAGCCCGACAGGCCCCCGCCCTGACGCAGCGTCCTGATGCGGTCGCGGCGGCCGGTGAGGATCTTGTGCGGATAGGCCTGGTGGCCGACGTCCCAGATCAGGATGTCTTTCGGCGTCTCGTAGACGTGGTGCAGGGCCACGGTCAGTTCGACCACGCCCAGGCCCGCGCCCAGGTGGCCGCCGGTGACGGAGACGGCGTCGATGGTTTCGGCGCGCACCTCCTGCGCCAGCTGCTTGAGCTCGGCGATCGACAACCCGCGCGTGTCGGCGGGCGAGGAGACGGTGTCGAGAAGAGGAGTTTGCGTCGGCATGTCTGTAAAGAGCGCGGTCAGTTGCGGCGGTCCAGCACGAAATCAACGCTTTCGCGCAGATGATCGGCCCGATCCCCAAAGATATCCAGATGCGCCTTGGTCTGCGCTGCGAGAAGCTCTACCCGCTCCTTGGCCGCATCGAGGCCCAGAAGCGTGACGTAGTTGGCCTTGCCCTTGGCGGCGTCCTTGCCGGCGGCCTTGCCCAGGGTGGCTTCGTCGCCCTCGGCGTCGAGGATGTCGTCGACGATCTGGTAGGCCAGCCCCAGGTCCTGGGCGAAGCCCATCAGCGCCGCGCGCTCGGCCTCCTTGGCCCGGCCGATGATCAGCGGGATCTCGAAGGCGAAGGCGATCAGGGCGCCAGTCTTCAGGCGCTGCATGCGCGCCACCGCGCCCAGGTCGTCGCGGACGCCCAGCAGGTCGATCATCTGGCCGCCGCACATGCCGCGCGCGCCGGACGCGATGGCCAGCTTGCGCACCAGCTCCGAGCGGACGTGGCCGTCGTCGTGGGTGTCGGGGTGGGCCATGATCTCGAAGGCGGCCGTCTGCAGCGAGTCGCCGGCCAGGATGGCGGTGGCCTCGTCGTACTGCACGTGCACGGTCGGACGGCCGCGACGCATGTCGTCGTCGTCCATGGCCGGCAGGTCGTCATGCACCAGGCTGTAGGCGTGGATGCACTCCAGCGCGCAGGCCGCGCGCAGCACCGGCCGCTCGGGCAGGTCGAACATCTTGCCGGTTTCCAGCGCGAAGAACGGCCGCAGGCGCTTGCCCGGACCCAGCGCCGCGTAGCGCATGGCCTCGGTCAGGCGGCTTTCGGGCCCTTCGGCGCGCGGCAGCAGCTCGTCGAGCGCCACGGTGACGATGTCGGCCGCCTGGGCGATGCGCTTGCCAAGGTCGCTCAAAACAGCTTTCCCCCATTGGGCGCCGCGCGATCCACCGTCACGAGGACGACTTCGCCCTCGTCATCCGGAAAGCCCAGGCACAGGACTTCCGACATGAAGGGGCCGATCTGACGCGGCTTGAAGTTCACCACCGCCGCCACCCGGCGTCCGACCAGCTGGTCGATCGTGTAGTGGCGGGTAACCTGGGCCGACGAACGCTTTACGCCGAACGCCGGTCCGAAATCGATCGCCAGCTTGTAGGCCGGCTTGCGGGCCTCGGGAAAGGCCTCGGCCGAAACGATGGTCCCGACACGGATGTCCACGCGCTCGAACTCCTCGAACGCGATCGTCGGCGACAGTTTCGGCGAGGCCTGGCCCATCAGGAAAACTCGGCCGGCTCGACGCCCGCGGCGCCGCCCTGGCCCAGGACGATCTTCTCGACCTTCAGGCGGGCGGCCTCGAGCTTCTTCTCGCAGTGCGCCTTCAACGCCGCCCCGCGCTCGTAGATGTCGATGGAGCGTTCCAGCGGCGCCTGGCCAGATTCCAGTTCGGACACGATCTTCTCGAGCTCGGCCAAGGCCTGTTCGAAGCTCAGGGCCGAGAGGTCGTGCGCGCCAACACTGGTCGTCGAAGAAGCGGCGTCGGTCATTTCTACTCCAAGGAGAAGCTCGCACCCTAGTTGGCGTGGGGCCGGCGGGCAACGGCTGTGAAAGGTCAGGCGCGCTCGAAGCGCTTGACGCACCAGTACTGGAAGCCCTGGTCGAGCGTCTTCTTCAGGCCCCGCGCCTGCAGGGCGTTGCCGATCATCACGTTGAAGAAGCCATGGGCCACCAGCAGCACGTCGCGGCCGTCCTGCGACAGGGCGATCAGTGCGTCGGCGGCCGCTTCCGCTCTGAGTTCGGCCTGCTTGCGGGTCTCCTGGCCCATGTGGTGGTCGAAGAACCACCACCAGAAGCGGGCGAAGAAGCCCCACTTCTTGGGCGACAGCCTGATCCAGCTGGGCCACGGCGGCGGCGGCAGCGGCGCCTCGATGAACAGCGGGTCGCGCGGGAAGTCGCGGCCGCCGGCCACCGCCTGGGCGGTCTCGATCGAGCGCAGGCGGGTCGAGGCGACGATCACCTCCGAACGCGCGGCGATCTCCAGCAGGCAGTCCGGCGGGGTCTGGCCGGGCAGCAGGCCGCCCTCCTCGTAGCGGGCCCACCAGTCGCCATAGGTCTTGGCGTCGAAGCGCACCTTGCGCGACAGCGCCGGTTCGCCGTGGCGGGCCAGGACGATGGCCCCGGGCGGGCGGACCACGCTCGAGGCGGTCTGGTCGGCGGTCGGTGCGTCGGCCATTTTCCTCGACGACCCGATAGCCGCTGACGCGGAGCCGGGTCTCATCCTTCCTGAAGCGCTCTGACATGCGCCTTGGCCGAACGGCCGAGCGCTTCGAGGTCGTACCCGCCCTCGAGCGAGGAGACAATACGCCCTCTGGCCCGATGGTCGGCGACCGACACGATCGCCCTTGTGGCCCAGGCGAAGTCTTCGCTGAGAAGGCTTTGCGCGGCCAGGGGATCGCGCTCGTGGGCGTCGAATCCGGCCGAGACGAGGATCAGGTCGGGCGCGAAACCATCGACTCGCTCCATCAGCCCCTCGAACGCCCGCCGCCAGGATTCGCGCGGCGCGCCCGGCGCCAGCGTGGCGTTGACGATGTTGCCCACGCCTCTCTCCGACGGGTCGCCGGTGCCGGGATAGAGCGGCGACTGGTGGATCGAGGCGACCATCACTGTCGGGTCGTGCTCGAACGCCGCCTGGCTGCCGTTACCGTGATGGACGTCGAAATCGACGATGGCCACCCGGGCCAGGCCGCTGGCCTGGGCGACGCGGGCGGCGACCGCCACGTTGGAGAACACGCAAAAGCCCATGGCTATGGCCGGCTCGGCGTGATGCCCCGGCGGCCGCACGGCGCAGAAGGCCCGCCTGGCCTCTCCCGCCGCCACCTGCCGCACGGCCGCAACCGCTGCCCCGGCGGCGCGACGGGCGGCGACCAGGCTGCCGGTCGACAGCACCGTGTCCGGGTCCAGAGCATGGATTCCCGCGTGCGGCGCGGCTGCGAAGATCGAATCGACGAAGGCGGCCGGATGCACGCGGGCCAGGTCGCCCGGATCGACCAGCGGCGCCTCGAACGGCTCCAGATCAAGGCCCGCCTCGTCCTCCAGCGCGTCGATCACCGCCTTCAGCCGCGCGGGGCTCTCCACGTGGCCCGGGCCCGGCCGGTGGTCGAGCATGTCGGCATGGGTGAACAGCGAGACGGCCATGGAACAAGGTTATGCCGGATGACGCGCGGGAGCCAAGCGGGGCTGGCGCCCCTCCCCCCAATCTCCCGTCATTCCCGCCCTTGTGGCAGGAAACCCTGGTTCCGCTTGCGCGTGAAGCGCAAGCGGCGTGCTGAGCACGCCGCCCCATCCACCCTTGCGGCTGACAGAGGGGTTCCCGCCACAAGGGCGGGAATGACGGGAAGTATAGGTGAGCCCCCTACACCCCCACCTTCGCCGCCGGGCGGGCGTTCATCTCGTCCAGCCACCGCTTGACGTTCACCAGTTCAGGGTCCGGCCGGAACCTGGCCATCCGCGCGAAGTCGATGCCGGTCACCGCCAGGATGTCGGCGATGGTCACCCGGTCGCCGGCGATGAACGGGCTTTCGGAGAGGCGCCGGTCCAGCACCCTGATCCCCTTCTCGGCGGCGGCGCGGTTGCTGGCGGCCACTTCCGGGATCTGGGTCTCGATCGCCGCCAGGGCCGGGTGGCTGTGGCGCACGGTCAGCATCAGGGGCGTCGCCACCAGCATCTCGGCGCGCCTGGCCCACATCTCGATCACCGCGACCTCGCGCGGGTCGGCGCCGAACAGGTTGGGCTCGGGATAGACGCTCTCTAGATAGCGGCAGATGGCCACCGACTCGGTGATCGTCGTCCCGTCGTCCATCTCCAGGGCGGGCACGTTGGGCAGGCCGGCCCTGGCCATGTAGTCGGGCGTGCGGTGCTGGCCGGCGAAGATGTCGACCTCGACGATCTCGACGTCCTCGATCCCCTTCTCGGCCATGAACCACCGCACCCGCCGGGGATTGGGCGCACGCCGGCTGTCGTAGAGCTTCAACGAAAAATCCTCCCGGTTTTGGCCGGGAGGATCGTTGGTTTTCGCAGCGGAAGGAAAGAGCCTTACAGCCCGAACAGCACCCGCGGCATCAGGCCGATCAGCGAACCGGTGAGGCAGGTGGCCAGGAAGCCGGCCATCATCGCCTTCCACACCAGGCTCAGCACTTCCTGGCGGCGTTGCGGCACCAGCACCGAGAAACCGGCGACGTTCATGCCCACGGAGCCGATGTTGGCGAAGCCGCACAGGGCATAGGTCATGATCATCCGCGAGCGCTCGTCCAGCGAGGCCGCGCCGGTCTTGGCCATCTGGATGAAGGCGGTGAATTCGGTGAGGATCAGCTTGGTGCCCAGGAGGCCGCCGGCGCTGCCGGCTTCCTTCCAGGGGATGCCCATCGACCAGGCCAGCGGCGAGAAGATCACGCCCAGGCCGCGCGTCAGGCTCAGCGGCTGGCCGCCGACGGCCGGCAACATGGCCAGGAACTTGTCGAGCATGGTGGCCAGGGCCACGAACACGATCAGGGTCGCGCCGACGTTCAGCGCGATCTGCAGGCCGTCGGTGGTGCCCTTCATCACGGCGTCGATCGAGCTGCCGTAGGTCTTGTCCTCTGCGGCCAGGTCCAGGTCGCCGCCCTTTTCCAGCGGGTCCGACGGCACCACGATGCGGGCCAGCAGCACGCCGGCCGGGGCCGAGATGATCGATGCGGTCAGCACGTGGGCGGCGGCGTTGGGCAGCACGTCGGCCAGGATGGTGGCGTAGGCCACCATGGTCGAGCCGCTGACGCAGGCCATGCCGACCGTGATCAGCATGAAGAGTTCCGAGCGCGACAGCTTGTCGAGATAGGCGCGGATGAAGATGGGGCCTTCGATCTGGCCCATGAAGATGGTGGCGGCGGTGGCCAGGGCCGGCGGGCCGCGCAGGCCCAGCGTCTTCTGGAACACGAAGCCGAAGCCTTGGGCGGCCCACTTCAGGATCTTCCAGTGCCACAGCAGCGCCGACAGCGCGCAGACCACCAGGATCACCGGCATCACGCGGAAGGCGAAGATGAAGCCCGCGCCCGGGTTGCTGACCGGATAGGGCTGGTCGCCGCCGGCCAGGAATCCGAACACGAACGCCGTGCCGGCCTGGGTAGAGGCGCCGAGGCCCTCGACCGCGCCGTTGACGCCGCGCAGCATCTGCTGGGCCTGCGGCAGGCCGAACAGCAGAACCACCAGGCCGACCTGGATGATCAGGGCGCCGATGGCCAGCACCCACGGGAAGCGCTTGCGGTTTTCGGAGACGAGCCAGCAGAGGCCCAGGGTGAGCGCCAGACCCGCGAGGGCCTGAACGTTCTCAGGACGGAAAAGCAAGACGGCAGAACCTTGAATTGTGAAGCGACGCCCCCGCGACGCCGACCAAGGGGCCAGTTTGTCCAACACAAGCGCGCCCGGCGCAAGCGGCTTGCTTGACCTTCGGCGCGGCGAGCGGCGGCGCCCGCTCGGCGAGCGCTGTGCGTCGAGATATGATCATATCTCCCTTCCCCCTTGATGGGGGAAGGGTCGGGGTTGGGGG
>Ga0247823_10005212_pt1 | contig 10358 bp, 5 predicted proteins | sample 13C_PalmiticAcid_2_FD_192426 | JGI IMG/M metagenome (GOLD analysis project Ga0247823, IMG submission 192426) | Soil microbial communities from agricultural site in Penn Yan, New York, United States - 13C_PalmiticAcid_Day30 | ecosystem: Environmental > Terrestrial > Soil > Agricultural land...
TCTTCCCCAGCCTCACGACCCGACCAGCATCTTCACCGAGGGAAATCTGAAGCCTCGCAAGAAGAAGAAATGGCTCACCGATGACTCCATCGAGTCGGCTGTCGCTCCCTATCTGACCTTGATTTCAGATCCCTCGGGTAGAACGACCCAATTCTCCTACGATGAGCCAACGGGCATCGACTCCGCCCAGCAGGTTCACATCAAGGCGACGGTCGACTTCAGCGAATACGATGACATCGACGGAAACGAAGTCTTCAACCAAGCCCTCAAGGATTCCATCATCGCAAGTGCGAAGCTAGAGGCGAGCCCTGACATCGTCGAAGAGATGGCAGAGCGGGGCTACTTCAAGCTTCCGACGCCCCGCGAGAATCAGCCCATGGGATCTCCATATCAGGACGATCCGTACAACTCGGAGCCGTACGAAAATGCGGAAGGCATCTACTTCCGCTCCGGGTTGATGTCAGTGCCGGCAGTGAAGAAGGTGGTGAGTTCGGACATCAATGGCGACGGCAGTCCCGAGGTGGTCGAGATCGCGCAGCAGGACAACATGCTGAAATTCCTGACGACCCCGAACGGTGCCAACCCGGATGTGAGCAGCGGGGTGCCAGCCTCGCAGCAGCAGGCAAATGCACGTCCCCAGGTGGACCTGCGCGTCACGACCGTGACGGATGGGATTGGTTCAACGGTCTACCGGTTCGGCGATGCGATGATGATCTCGTATTCGGAGGAGACGCCTCCCGCGAACCCGGATCCCAGCCAAGTGATGCAGGTCCAGCCGCAGTTGGATGATATCCCGGCGGGATGCCACATGGCTGCCCTGATCGTCCGCAAGCTCGCCATCGAGCGGGCCGGCACGAAGGAGACCTACTACTTCAATCCCCGGGCGGGAATGGCGTTGGACGCGGCGATCGATGCCTCGGGCAACATGATCCGCTACCACTATACGGATCCTTATCCGCAGGCAGCCGGTGCTGCTGCCCTGACGATGGCTGGAGTGGCCATGCCCGGGGGTGACACACAGTTGCAGAAGTTCCACAGCGATCCTACTTCCGAGACGCGCTACAAGGGGAACGTGCTCACCGGTATCGACGGCGCGGTCACGCCCGTCACCCGGAGCTTCGCTTACACCGGACCGTACCGCCTTCAGACCCGGGTGGTAGATGAGCGCGGTGTGCTCACCGTCCAGGAACTCAAGGACAATGTCCTGCGGCGCCTGGAGACGATCTATCCCAATGTTAATGTCGGCACGCAGCCGATCCGCCAGGAAGAGTGGAAGTATGACGACGCGCGGTTCCCGTCATTCGTCACGGAGCATCGAGTCAAGAAGCTCGGAAGCAGCGATCCGACTTGGGTCACCGATCTGGTCAAACAGTACGAGGCGGATGCCAACGGCCGGATCTGGAAGGAGCACGTGGTGTTGCCGACCGGCAACCTGACCACCATCTACACCTACGATGGCAATGGCAACAAGACGACCGTGACCACCCCTCGCGGGCTGACGACCGGATTCATCTACGACAGCATGAACCGGATCGAGCGGATCATTTATCAGGATCTCAAGACGAAGGAGTTCGATTACGACAAGGCGGGCCGGAAGGTGGCTGACATCGACGAGAATGGCTACACTACGACCTTCCGCTACAGCCCCGGCGGTTTCCTGCTGGAGACCCGCCGTCACATGGCGGATGATGATGATCCGACTCCGGATGATCTCGTGACGAAGACGGTGTTCGACTCACGCGGCCGTGCGGTCGGGGCGATCGATGCCAATGGCAATGTCACGACCACGGACTACGATACGCTCGATCGTCCGGTGCGGGTGATCGATGCCAAGGGCGGCGAGTCGCAATTCCACTACGACCTTACGAAGAACGCGGGTGGCAGCATCTTCAGTGGGTCTTCATTCAAGCCGACCCGCACGCGGGACGCCTTGGGCTATGTCACCGAGGTGACCTATGACTACCGGTACATGCCGGTGAAGGTGGCGAAGGAGTATCAGCTCCCGACGAATACCACAGGTTGGCAGACGCGCACGCTTGGCCCGGCTGCCGTGACCGAGACCGTTTATGACAATCTCGGCAACGCGACCGATACCTACGTCAAGCGCACCTCTGGAGCTGCGCTGGGATCGGACGACACCATGCATACCCATGTCGACTTCGACGCACTAGGTCGCCCATGGCTGACCACCGTCGAGCCGAATCACGCGACGATGCGCCACGAGACCGAGACGCAGTTCACCTCGACCGGCTTGGCATGGAAGACGATCGAGTTCCGGAACATCTCGGTCCTGAAGCGCGAGTTCGAACGCGAGTTCGATGCGGCTGGCCGTGAGGTAAAGGCATGGGCCCCTGCAGCGCTTACGGGCATCATAAACAAGGCCACCACGGGAACTCCGATCGTCTCGGCGCTGACCCAGACTGCCTACGACGCGGATGGCAACGTGAGCCAGGTGACCGATCCACTGGGGAGGGTGACCGACTTCCACTACAACAATCGCAACCGGAAGTGGAAGGAAGAGCTTCCCGCCGTGGAAGACTACGATCAGACGCCGGCGGTCATGACTCGGCCCGTCACGGTGAGCACCTTCGACGGGGTGGGCAATGTCCTGACGGTGACAGATCCCCGCGGCACGGTGACGAAGTCCGTCTTTGATAGGGCCTACCGGGCTACCCATGCCTACGCGGCCTTCGGCACGGCCGTGCAGACCGTGACTTCCACGCAGTATGACCGGAACGGCAACACGCTCTGTGTGATCGATCAGAACGGCAATGCCACGCGCAATGCCTACGACGCGTTGAACCGCTTGATCGGAACTTCGGTCAATCCCACGACCGGGAATCCCGGATGGCCGCAGACGCCCGGCTCCGGGGACATTGTCGTGGCCAATGTGCACGATGCGAAGGGCAATCTCATCGCGGTGGCAGACGGCAGTGCCGTGAAGTCCTACCTGAACGGCTCCTGGGTATTGACTCGCACGTCCGGCCACGTCACGGAGTTCGACTATGATGGCCTGAACCGTAAGGTGGCCACCCGCTGGGATGCTGGCAGCAGTTTGCAGAAGCAGGAGTCCAGCAGTCACGACGCGGTGGCGATGGTGAGCCGTACCGATGCCGCCAACCGGGTTACGCAGTATGCCTACGACGCGCTGTTCCGCCTGACGACCACGACCTACGTGGGAGATACTGCCCAGAATCACACCCGCTACTACAAGGGCGCGAATCCGATCCCCGCCAGCGGCCCCGGGCCGCAGACTGCAGTGCACTACGGCAATGGAAGTGATCTCCGGGATGTGACCTATAGTCTTAACCGGCTGAATCAAGTCACCTCTGAGAGGTCGGGCGGAGTCTTCCACTACCATAACTACGATATTGCAGGTAATCGCCTGCTGACCCGCCACTACAACCGGACGGGGATCACGCAGATCCGTGCGGTAGTGACCGAATACGACGCGCTGAACCGCGCCAAGAAGATCCACGAGACCACGCGCTCCGGCTTCAGTGTCTATCCGTTCGTGGTCAGTCCGGCCACGGATAAGACCACGCAGTATGCCTACGACTTGTCCGGCAACACGCGATTCAAGTCAGTGCCGAACGGACAGCGGACCACCACCACCTACGATCGACTTGGCAGGAAGATGGTGATGTCCACCCTCGATGCCGTCGGCGGCCTGATCGCGGCGTTCGACTACTCCACGCCGAAGCCTGGTAGTCTCACTGACCCGTCGGGTTATGACAATGCCGGCAATGTCCGGCACGTCGTGGAAACCTACTCGGACTTGTCAACGCGCACGGTTAAGAACGACTACGACTGCACCCATCGCCTGACTCGCGAGTCCCTTTCGGACTCCGCCGGGGAAGTGATCACCGAGTATCGGTATGATGCGGCGAACAACCGCATCGAGAAGGAGGTGACGGGTGGCAACACACCGGGTCTGTGGAGCTTCATCTACGGCAATATCACCAACGGCCGGAACACCAACCAGCTCGTCTCCTACTTCCGTCCTTCGGATGCCGCGACGTTGAGCTTCACCTACGATGCGCACGGCAACCGCTCGGCGCGTCACAAAAACGGCTCGCTGGATACCGAATACTCGTATGACCGCGAGAACCGCCTGCTGAAGCACAAGCTCTACGGCTCGGTCCAGCGCGACGACGATTACGTCTACGATTTCCGCAGCCGCCGCGTGGTGCGGGATGAGAGCGGTGCTTCGAACGGCCAGGGAACGAACGTTGAAGTCTCGTTCAGTGGTGGGACCAGCGTCCAGGAATATGCACCGGGTGCCACCACTCCGACGGTCGAATACGTCCGCGGCAGTGATTGGGGTGGCGGCGTCGGCGGCATCCTCTACACCATTCGGGGCGGCGCGCCGTCGTACAACGTTTACAACTCCCGAGGCGACGTGGTTTCCCGCACGGACTCGACGGGCGACGTGACCTGGCAGGCTGCCTACGAGGCCTTCGGCACCCGCACCAAGGAAGTCGGCTCCACCCAGGAACGCCAGACGGCCAACACCAAGGACGAAGACCTGTCCGGCCTGCTCAACGAGGGCATGCGCTACCGCGATCTTGAGGCCGGCATTTTCCTCACGCGCGACCCTGCGGGGTTCGTGGATGGGCCGAACACCTACACCTACGTCCGCCAGAATCCCTGGACGTCCTTCGACCCGCTCGGCCTGTGGGGGTGGAAGAACCTTCTGTCGACAGTCCTCGACTGCGTGCCGGTGGTTTCCACGATCAAGTCCGCCGTTGAACTCGTGGCGGGCCGCGACGTGATCACCGGCGAGCCGATCAATCGCGCCGAAGCTGCGGTCAGTCTGGCCGCCAGCTTCACCCCCGGTGGCAAGATGGCCGTCAAGGCCGCCATCAAGGGAGCGAAGATCGCGGAGAAGGTCATGGACGCGGTCGATACCGCGGAGACCGCTGTGGCCGTAGTCGAAGCCGCCGCCACCGGGGATGTGGGCACAATCGTCGAAGCCGTCGGCGAGGCCGCGATCTCTCGCGTGGGTCACAGGAAGAAGGGCGAGGGAGGAGATCCGTCGGGAACTAGCCAGCGCGACCAGAAGCCTGCCAATGAGGCTATCTGTACAAAAGAGGGTGGGGGATGCTTCGTGGCAGGAACTCCGGTTCACACCCCGGAAGGTTTTGAGCGGATCGAGAATATTGAAGTTGGAGACCAAGTATGGTCTTACAATCTGGAGACGGAGCAATGGGAGGCATCTGAAGTCACCCGTACCTTCACCCACTCCTTCAAGGGCGAATTAGTGACGGTAAGCTACGACGGGGGCTCTGTCGTCGCTACGGACAATCATCCTTTCTGGGTGGTCTCGGGTGATGATCTCGGATCACGGCCACAACCCGAAGAATCGGGCGAATTCCACTGGACTGGTGGCGGGGCATGGGTGTGCGCGGGAGACCTTCGTGAGGGCGACGTCTTGTTGCTGCGTGAAGGCGATAGCAGGACCACGTTGGTTGCATCCCTCGATTTCCGGGAGGTGGAGACCACCGTCTATAATTTCGAAGTCCGCGGACTGCACAATTATGCGGTCAGCAATGGAGGGATTCTCGTTCATAATAATTGTGATGGAAAGGCAGGGGTGTATATTGCCACCAATGATACTCTAAATGAAAGATATGTGGGGAGCAGCGTGGATGTGCCTGCAAGGATTGCGGATCCGGATCATGCTCAAGCGGATTTGCTGTCGCATCCAGACACCAAGACGGAGTTTGTGCCGGTGGATATGGGTGGTTTGGCCGAGCAAGGGGACAAGCGGAGGACCTTGAACACCGCTGAACAATATGAAATGGATGACCGGGGAATAACGCCCAAGACACCGGGTGTCCGAAATGTGATCAGAGCGCGGGCCGAAAAGAAAATGGATTCGTCGGAGAAGCAGTATGGCGTGCGGAGTCGAATGGGCAAGGCAAGACCATTGAAGAAGGACAGTGACAATGAGGAGAAAGACGACGATTGACGAATCGGTAAGGTTGGAAGATCACTAGGCTCATGAGTTCTGATTGCGTTTCTCTGAAGGAAAGCTTGTATTTTACGCCCAACTCGGACGAATTTTTGGTGATTGGCGTCAGAGGGTGTCGGGAAGAATGCACCCTCTTGGGGCGCAGGATGCTCATCTCTGAGGCATTGGACGCGATTGAGCGTGGAGACGTGACCAAGCCGACGGCATTTGCTGATCCGTACGAAGACGCAAGTTCATACGACCCACGCCGTTTGTTTAAGCTTTGCGAGTTTAAGTATGTTCATGTCAAATTTTCGTTTTTGGTGAAGTATTGCGATTGCTTGCCAAGTTCGATAAAGACGCTTGAGATAGGAGTGGATCGTGCCAAGCGTCTTCCTGATGATATTGTTTTTCCAGGGGTGGAGAGTTTAATAGTAAGTTCAGGAGAGATGTTCTTCAAGCATTGGCAGTTCCCTGCTGCTAAACACTTTTGTGTGAAAATTGGGCGCGATGGAAAATTACTAGACGAGCTATCGAAAATTGCCGGGATCTTGACATTTCAGCCAGAAGGCATCTCTAGTTTTGAGATGTTTGCGGACGGTCCATGGGGTGATGTTATTGATTTGAGGCTGGCGAGGACAAATTTAGTGAATCTGAAGGGGATCGAGGTTTTTAAAAGTGCTCGCAAAATCAGGATTATGGATAACAGAAAGCTTGAGAATGTGGACAACTTGTCGTGCTTCCCGGATCTTGATTATCTATTATTCTCGTATTGCAAGAAGATAAAATCCGCGACTTCTTTGGGTGGGATGACGGTCAAATGTTTTGATATATATTCTTGTTCTCCGGTGTTTCAAAAGGAATGCCTGTCGTTGTTTGCGGAGTCTTATCTCCTTAAGAAATAATGTGTTTGGGTGCCCGCTAGTGGTAAAGCGGGAGAGAGTCCCGTAGTGTCCAGAAATTCAAATGCGTCGTAGGAATCTGATGCTCAGTGATAAGTGGAAGCCCGGGTCTGGCTGTTTCTGGCTGTTGGAAAAGGAGGCTTTCTGCCAAGCTTCCGTGATGGGGATCGTTACACTCATCCTGGTAGCTCTCGCTGGTTGGATCAACCGGCAGCAGCAGGACGTCATCGAGTATCTCCAAGAACAGGTCCGAGTGCTCAGGGAAATGCAAGGAGGGAAGCGCCTGAGGTTCTCGGACGATCAAAGGAGGCGGCTTGCTCAGAAGGCAAAGCGCCTTGGATTGAGTGGGCTCAAGGAGGTGGCCGCGATCGTTTCTCCGCAGACCCTCTTGGCCTGGCATCGGAAGCTGATCGCGTCAAAGTACGACTCGAGCGGTGTCCGTCGACGGGTAGGCCGTCCACCGAAAGCAGAGGATATACAGTCCCTGGTCCTGAGGATGGCGAAAGAGAATCGGGGCAGGGGCTATACCCGAACTCAAGGTGCCCTGGCCAACCTCGGACACGACGTCGGCCGTGGAACCATTGCAGGGATACTGAAGAAAGCAGGGATGGACCAGCACCGGAACGAGGGAAGGGGACAAGCTGGGAAGAGTTCCCGCGCACCCACTGGGGGGGCCTTGGTGCGTCTGATTTCTTCACCGTGGAGCTATGGTGTTGGGGACGTCTTACCCGCTACCACGTGTTCTTCGTGATCCGTCTGGCGACCCGGCGGGTCCACATCGCCGAGATCATTCCGGAGCCCGATGGCAGATGGATGAGCCAGGTCGGGCGGAATCTAACCGATTGCCAGGAGGGGTTCCTGCGAGAATGCAGGTTCCGGATCCACGATCGTGCGACCGTGTTCACCCGGGAGTTCGTATCGATCCTTAGGGGCGCGGGTGTGGAGTCAATCCGCCTTCCTGCTCGGTCGCCCAACCTGAATGCATTCGCGGAAAGGTTTGTTAGATCGATCAAGTCCGAGTGTCTCGACCAATTGATCCTGGTGGGCGAACGATCGCTCCGTCGAGTGGTTGACGAGTTCTGCGCCCACTACCACGAAGAACGGAATCACCAGGGGCTGGAGAACAAGCTGATCGAGGCGGATTTCGGGGTCGGTGAATCGGGAGCGTTGAGGTGCCGGAGACGCTTGGGAGGTCTAATCAGCTCCTACCACCGGGAAGCCGCATGAAGAGAGGAATCCGAGTTTCTGGACACTACGTGCTTTCGGTCGACGATGACGAGCCCGTCTTGGAATCGCGGCCGGACCTCACCCAGCCGATCAAGGACCTGAGCTACCTTACGGGAGTGGTCTTCACCACGGGCGTGGTGGATGACGGGAAACACTTCATCGTGGCCTCGGGCGAGGACGATCTGGCGTGCCGGATCACGCGGATTCCGAAGTCCCGATTCGGGCTGTAGTATTATCCCGGAAGGTTGCGCCTTGCATCGGCCAGGTGCAATCCGAGCGGCTTAACGAAAACGGCTCAGCAACCGAGTCGAATGATCCGGAGAGCTGGCAACTGGTCACCCTCGTGCAAACGCCCGATCGGCTACATGCCAACCCTTCGAAGAAGCCGCGTCACGGCATGCATGTCGTGGGCACAACATTCGCTAGGCCTGGCTCCATGTCAGAAATCACACCACCACATGAGTCGCTAAAGGATCGTCACCTTAATTGTGATCCCCTAACCGGTGAGATAGGAGCATCCAGTCGGCACAGGGATCGGGGCCGCTGGGGGAGCCGTAGCAGGAGCGGCGATCGGAGCTATCGCTGGGCCTGTCGGTGTCGCCGTCGGAGGAACCATTGGTGCGCTTGCTGGAGGACTTGCAGGAAAGAGCATGGCCGAGACCATCGATCCTACTTTTGAGGAGGAATACTGGCGCGAGAACTTCAGGCGAGAACCGTATTACGCTGAAGGCAAGGACTTCGCGGACTACGGCCCGGCTTATCAAATGAGTGTGGAGCGTTACCCATCCGATTGCAGCTTCGAGGAAACCGAGGCATCCATGGCTGACGATTGGAACGCTGCCAAAAGGGAGTCGACGCTTCATTGGCTGCAGGCTCGTGCTGCGGCAAAGGCCGCCTGGGACCGCCTTCATCATCGATCAAAGCCGGAGGTCACTCCATAGGAACCTGCTGATTTTGTCCGAATATGCTTTTGCATACTCCAGGGGAGTCCGCCCACACAGCGTTCTCAATCGCCATCGGAACTGCGGTGGAAGGGGAGTCGGATGGGTGGGGGATCTTGTGCTCTTCCTTCGATATCGAAACGGGATGTTTCGGGGAAGTGACGCCGGCGGCGAAGTTTGGAAGCAGTGCCACCTTCCTGTGCCAGCATCCCTCGCTACCGATGCTTTACGCCGTAGGTCGCTCGGACAACTACCCCTTGGGAGCCCTCGCTGCGTTCACACTGGATGGGTGCACGCTGAAGCTGGTTGCGGAGGCATCGTCAGGCGGTTCTACTCCCTGTCATCTATGCGTAAATGAGGCCGCGACGGTCCTCGCCGTCGCGAACTACGACGACGGGACGGTATCCACGCTGTCGCTGCGCCGTGACGGAGTTCCTAGTTTCGCCTTCGCCACACGTACGATTGGCAAAGGGCCGAATCGTGAACGTCAGGATGGATCGCATCCTCACGGGGTTTACTTCCGGGGCGACATCCTCCATGTCCCGGATCTCGGATTGGACAAGGTTCACCAGTGGCAGCTCGACGCTGTGTCCGGAAAGCCGGACTGGGGTTCACCTTCCTCATGGCACTCGGCCGCGGGCTCTGGGCCACGGCACATGGCATTTTCGCCGAACGGGCGTCACGCTTATGTCGTAAACGAATTGGATAGCACCGTCAGTGCTCTGAAATATGAGGAAGTGAGCGGAGGCCTCGTTTTGTTAGATTGCGTTTCCACCCTGCCGGAGGGCGTGAACGTGAGTAACACTACGGCGGAGATTGCGATACACCCCAACGGCACATTCCTTTACGCGTCGAACCGTGGCCACGATAGTATCGCTGTTTTCAGTCGCGATGAGATTTCAGGAAGGCTGAGGCGAATCCTCGTTGCTCCAGCCGGAGGCAAGAATCCGCGTCACTTTGCCATTTCTCCCGACGGTGGGTGGCTGGTTTGTGCCCATCAGGATTCCAGCACCGTTGCCACGTTGCCCCTGGACGCTAGATCCGGCATGATCGGGGAACCTAGGACGACGATTCATTGTCCGCATCCAATCTGCGTTCTCTTTCTCCGGTGAACCAAACACCGACGGACCCGCAAGGGTATCCGCATCCACCGGTGCTTTGGTTCACCGTGCCTACGTGGTAGAATACGGGCAGTGCGAAGTCTATCCGAAGGTAAGGCAACCCCTTTCGCATCGGAGCCGGTGAGGCCAAAGTTGGCGCGATCCAATCGCTCCCCAATCTCTTGAAACCCACCCCCTATGAAGACATTCAAAGTTCTAATGATCTCGTTGT
>Ga0247823_10005213_pt1 | contig 10358 bp, 8 predicted proteins | sample 13C_PalmiticAcid_2_FD_192426 | JGI IMG/M metagenome (GOLD analysis project Ga0247823, IMG submission 192426) | Soil microbial communities from agricultural site in Penn Yan, New York, United States - 13C_PalmiticAcid_Day30 | ecosystem: Environmental > Terrestrial > Soil > Agricultural land...
CCGCTACACGCCGGACACGTCGGTCGCGCTGGCCGCACGCGCGGCGATGTCGGTGATCGGAATACCCATGGCCGCGGCCTTGGCCAGATCGACCGTGATGCGCACTTCGTCGGGCGGACCGGCGTTGACGTTGACGCCGGCGACGCCGGCCACGGCCTCAATGCGCGGACGCACCGTCGCGTCGATGAATTCGCGGTAGTCGCCGATCTTGCCCTTGCTGCCGGGCAGCAGCTGCACGAAGAACCAGGTCAGCGACTGGTTCGCGTCGCCGTTGCCGAGCTGCACGACGGGCCGGTCCGCATCGCGCGGCAGCGGCGGCAGACGGTTGAGCCGGCCGATGACCTCGACCAGCGCGTTCTTCATGTCCGTGCCGATCGCGAAGGTCAGATTGATGTTGCTGCCGCCGGTGCCGGCGCTGCCGTCGAGCTCTTCCAGGCCCGGCAGGCCCTGCAATACCTGCTCCTGCGGTTCCAGCAGCTCCGATTCCACTTCGATCGGCGAGGCGGCGCGCCAGCCGGTGTTGATCGAGATCTGCGGACGCTCGATGTCCGGGAACAGCTGCAGCGGCAATTCACGCAGGCTCAGCAGACCGAACACGCACACCATCAACACGGTCACGCCCACCGCAACCGGATTGCGCAGCGACGTTTCTATCAGTTTCATGACTTCCTCCCACCGCGAACGACCAGGTCGTCCGCCCTCTGTTCTTCAGGTTCGCGCTGCACGCCCACGGTGTGATGCGGCAGAGGTCATAGAGGTTGCGTCGATTGCGACGAAAAGCGCCGGCGGCACGCCGGAATGTGTCAACTGTTGCCGGACTGCGCGCGAAACTGGCCGCACGCAGCCGCCGGCAACCGCTGCGGCCGGCGATGCCGGTTCGTCGCAGTGCCATGTCGCCGCCATCGGGCGCCCGGCATAATCGCTCCGGTCCATCGCCGGTGTTCCGTCATTCCATGGCTTTCTGGAGCGTAGTCTTCATCGTCGGCGCGTCGCAGGCCGCCTGGCTCGCGCTGGCGCTGTGGCGCCGCCCGGTCAATCGCGAAGCCAATCGCGTGCTCGCGGCCTGGATCGCGCTGATCGGCTTCGACCTCGTCGTCAAGGCGCTGTATTTCCAGGCGCCCGGCCCGGCCTGGTACAAGCTCTATCGCTTCGTCGGCCTGTTCCCGTTTTTTTACGGCAGCCTGTTCTACGTCTACGTGCGCGTGCTGACCGAGGCGCGCGCGTTCGGCCGGCGCGACCTGATCCATCTGCTCGGCTTCGTCGCGGCGCTGCTGGTCAAGGCCGACGTCTGGCTGCAGAGCCCGGCCGCGATCGACGCGCATTTCGCCAACGGCGCGCGCCTCGCGCCGTCGCCGTGGTTCGATCTGTTCCTGTTCGGCTACAGCCTGGGCTACGTCGCCGCGGCGCTGTGGCGCGTGCACGTCTACCGGCGGCGCCTGCATGCCGAACGCGCCGACGCGGATCGCCTGTCGCTGCACTGGATCACGACGATGGCGATCTCGCAGGCCGTGATCTGGGCCATAGCGACGCTTCAGTGGCTGTCCAACATTCCGTGGATCGACTACCCGCTGATCTACGGCGCCGTCGTGGCCTGGATGTTCACGGTCGGCTACCTGAGCCTGGGCCAGGCCGCGTTGCCGGCACCGGCTCCGACGGCGCCGGACACGTCACCGTCGATGGTCGATCCCGTCGACGACGCGCGCTTCCCGGCCGTGGAAGCGCGTCTGGTCCAGCTCATGCGGGACGAACAGCTTTACCGCGAGCCGGCGCTGAGCATAGGCCAGCTCGCGCGGCGCAGCGGCTATCCGGAATACCTCGTGTCGGCCGTGATCAACCGGCGCTTCGCCGGCACGTTCTGGGACTACATCAACCGCCTGCGCATCGACGCCGTGCGCCGCTGCCTCGACAACGCGGACGACGAGCGCACGATCCTCGACATCGCCTACGCCAGCGGCTTCACCTCCAAGTCGACCTTCAACACCGCGTTCAAGCGCGAGGTCGGCCAGACCCCCAGCGTCTATCGCCAGCGCCATCGGCAGGACGCTGCCGCCTCAGCCGGCGGCGGCGACTGAAACCGCCGGCCGGCCACGCGCAGCGGCGCCGGACCGGCGCAGCCAGAGCTCGACGATCAGCAGATTGACGGTCCAGCAGCTCCACGCCGCGAACACGTAGACCGTCGCGAACGGCAGATGCAGCACGCCCTGGCCGATCCCGAGCGTCAGCCGCAGGGTGACGGCCGCGGCGGTCAGCGCGACGCTGCGCAGCATCCAGCGCCGGTGTTCATTGATGCGGCCGGCCACGGCATGGGCGATGCCGATGCCCGTGGCCGCGAGCCAGACCAGCGCGAGCAGCAGGAAGCCGGCGCCGCTGGCCCAGCCCGCATGGGCATTGGGCGCCAGCGCCAGACCACCGAGGCCGGCGATCAGCACGCCGAACGCATACAGCCAGCCGGCCAGCCGGTGCGCCCGCGGCAGACGGTTGCGCAGCCCCTGCCAGAGCTGCAGCGGTGCGAGCGCGAGCGCCAGACCGGCGCCGAACAGATGCGCCGGCACCGCGAGGCCGGCCAGCGCGAAACGCCGGTCGAACGGATTGCGCGGCCGGAAATCGCCGTACAGATAGGCGAAGGCGTAGGCCGCCACCGCCAGGCACAGCAGCACGAAGATCAGACCGGCCGCCGCGCGCAGCGTACGTAGTGCCCAGGTTCCCATTGCCCGCTCCCGTCGATGATGAGGGGAGCAGGCTCGCGCAGCGGCACGGCGGCATCGTCCGCAACGGCCGGACCGGACGCCGGCCGGGTGCGATCCGGCGGAATCGAACGCTCAGTGCAGCAGGTGCACCTTGTCCTTGTAGCTGCGCGACAGCTTGAGGGTCTGGCCCGACTCCAGCGTCACGAAGTACTCGCCGTTCAGATGCGAACGCAGCTCGCGCACGCAACTCAGGTTCACGATCGTGGAGCGGTGGATGCGCTGGAAGCGGCGCGGATCGAGGCGCTGCTCCATCTCGCGCATCGTCGCGCGGATCACGAAATTCTCCTCGGCCGTATGGATGCAGAGGTAGTCGCCGGCGGCGTCGATCCAGCGGATGGCGTCCGGGTCCAGGCGCACGGTGCGGTTGCCGTCACGGATGGCCAGGCGCGGCGTTGCTGCCGGCTCGGCCTCGTCCTGGGCCAGCGCGTCGGCCAGGGTCAGGTCGGCCTTGCCCGAGACGCGCGCGAGCAGGCGCAGCAGCTTGTCGCGGTCGCCGCCGGCTTCGCGCGCGCGCAGCCGTTCGCGCACGGTCTGCAGCGCCTGGACCAGCCGCGTTTCCTCGACCGGCTTGAGCAGGTAGTCGACGGCGCAGGCGGCGAAGGCATCCAGCGCATATTGGTCGTAGGCGGTGACGAAAACCGTCAGCGGCAGGCTCTCGGCCGGCAGCGAGCGCAGCAGCGCGAAACCGTCCATTTCCGGCATCTGGATGTCGAGAAACATCAGATCCGGCTTCAGCGCCGCGATCGCGAAGCCCGCCTCGCGGCCGTTGCCGGCCTGGCCGACGACTTCCACGTCGGGCTGGCCGGCCAGACGCAGCTCCAGGCCGCGCCGTGCCAGCGGTTCATCGTCGACGATCAGGGTACGGATCACGCGTCGCTCCGGGTTTCATAAGGAAGCTCGAGCGCGACCTCGACGCCGCCGCCGGCCTCGACCGGCCGCGAGCGCACGTCGACGCGCTGACGCGCGCCGTACAGCACCTTGAGACGTTCGCGCGTATTGGCCAGACCGACGCCGTTGCCGCTGCTATGGCCGTTGCAGTCGGCCGGCAGGCCGGGGCCATCGTCCTCGACGCGGATGCGCAGGGACTCGCCGACGACCTCGGCGCGCACCGCGATCGTGCCGCCTTCGATGCGCCGGCTGATCGCGTACTTGATGCAGTTCTCGATCAGCGGCTGCAGGATCAGGCTGGGCACCAGCGCGCGGCGAGCCGGCGCACTCACGTCGACGACGACGCGCAGACGCTCGCCGAAGCGCACCTGTTCGATGCCGAGGTAGCGGGTCAGCGCCTCGAGCTCTTCGTCGAGGCTGACGCGCTGCATGGGATCGGAATCCAGCGAATGGCGCAGGAATGCCGACAGCCCCGTGACCATGCGATTGGCCGTGGCGTTCTGGTTGTCCAGCACCAGGGTCGAGATCGCGTTGAGGGTGTTGAACAGGAAATGCGGATTCAGCTGGTAGCGCAGCATCTTGAGCTGCGCCTCGTGCGCGGTCGCGTTGGCGCGCAGCGTGTTCTCGCGCTCGTGGGCGACCTCGCGGCTGAACTTGATGCCGAAATACAGGCCGCTCCAGGACAGCATGACGTACAGCGCCGAACCGAAGTAGCCGATGTAGCCGAGCAGACTGTCGGGCCGGCATTCGAAGCACCAGCGGAACACGGCCTCGGCATAGGTCGTCGAGTAGACGGCGGTCGCAAGCATCAGCAGCAGGCAGGCTGCGGCGATCATCTGCCCGGTCGGCAGCTCCCAGATGCCGCGATAGCCCAGACGCAGCAGGCTGGTCACGCCGAAGCCGATGGCCGTGGCCGCGGCCGACACCCAGATGTAGTCCCAGGACTTGCCGTGTCCGACGCCGGCCAGATAGTGCAGGCTGAAATAACCCAGCCAGCCGGCGCACTGCAGCACCCAGAACAGGCGCGCCGGCGAAGCGAAAAAGCGTTTCAGGCTGGTCATCTGGGTAGGCGAAACCATGGTCGCCCATGCTAGGGCCGGCGCGCCGTAGCAGAACGCAGTTCGGCGCATGCTGGCAACCGCCGGGCGCGGGCTTGCCTACAATCGGCGCTTTTCCGGGAGAACGGCATGCGTCCGCACCAACGCGACTTTCTCGACCTCGCCCTGCACAAGCAGGTCCTGCGCTTCGGCGAGTTCACGCTGAAATCGGGCCGTACCAGCCCGTACTTCTTCAATGCCGGCCTGATCGACAGCGGCGCTGCGCTGGCCCGTCTGGGCCGCGCCTATGCGACGACCGCGGCCGAATCGGGCCTGGACTTCGACATGCTGTTCGGCCCGGCCTACAAAGGCATAGCCCTGGCCGCGGCGACCGCAATCGCGCTGGCCGGCGAACACGGCCGCGATCTGCCGTTCGCGTTCAACCGCAAGGAAGCCAAGACCCACGGCGAGGGCGGCAACCTCATCGGCGCGCCGCTGCGCGGTCGCGTGCTGATCGTCGACGACGTGATCACGGCCGGTACGGCAATACGTGAGTCCCTGAAGATCATCCAGGACCAGGGCGCCGTCGCGGCTGGCGTGCTGATTGCATTGGACCGCCAGGAACGCGGACAAGGGCCGCTGTCGGCGGCACAGGAAGTCACGGCCGAGTTCGGCATTCCAGTGCTGGCCATCGCGCGGCTGGCCGATCTGCTGACCTTGACCGGCGAGCGGCCCGAGCTCGCCGGACAGCAGCTCCGTCTGGAGGACTACCGCCGGCGCTACGGCGTGGCCTGAGACCCGCCTCGCCGCGGGCAGGCTGCGGCGGCGCCTATACTGGCCAACAAGGAGGAGACCATCATGCCGTTTGCCGTGCGCTGTACCCTGGTCGCGCTGGCGCTGCTCAGCGGAGCCGCCATCGCCGCCAACCCGGTCAGCCCCGACCGCGTGCGCTACAAATGGCGCGACGAGAGCGGGACCGTGCACTACGCCGACACCGTGCCGCCCGAAGCCGTCAAGTCGGGTTACGAAGTCGTCAACCCGCAGGGCCTGGTCGTGCGCCGCGTCGACCGCGCCAAGACCGAGGCGGAACTCGCCGCGGCCAAGGCCGAGACGGAAAAACTCGCCGAGGAAAAGCGCAAGGCCGACGAGCTCGCGCGCAACGACGCGCAGATGCTCGCGGCGTATCCGACCGAAGAAGACCTGCGCAAATCGCTGCAGGCGCAGATCGACCTGATCACGCAGAACATCCAGGCCACCGAGCTCGGTATCGCGAGCCAGGAAAAGAGCCTCGCCGAACGCCTGGTCCATGCGGCCGAACAGGAACGCAACGGCAAGCCGGTGCCGCCGGTCGTGCAGACCCAGATCAACACGCTGCGCACGGACCTGACCAAGCAGAAGGCGTATCTCGAACGCCGCACCGCCGATCGCGTCGCGATGGAAAAACAGCTCGTCAGCGAAATCGATCGCTATCGTCTGGTCAGGCAGCGCGCGGACGAACAGCGCAGCGGCAAACGCTGAGCGCGCCGTCGCGTCGGCCTGATCCTGCCAGCCGGCGAATATCGTTACGCGAGCAGAAGCGGCAATGATGCCGCCGTCAGGGGATCTGCTCATGGCTATCGGCAAACGCGTCCGCTGCACCGATCGACGCGGCGACAGCGACCTGCGCCACGCAGCGGGCTACCTGCTGCTGGCTCTGGCGATTCCGGCCGCTGTCGCGGCACCCGCGGCCGAGCGCATCAACCGCACCGACATTCCCGCCTACATTGATGCGGACGGTTCAGCGACCGGACCGTTCGCCGTATCCGCCAACAGCCGATTCGTGGTGTTCGCGTCGGAAGCGGGCAATCTCGTCGCCGGCGACGACAACGGCAGACGCGATCTGTTCCTGCACGACCGCGCCGATGGCAGCACCACGCGCCTGGATACCGGCAGCGAACCGGCCAGGCTTGGCCGCGCCGGGATTTCCGACGACGGCCGCTATGTCGTGTTCACGAGCACCACGGCCCTGACCGCGGAACCGACCAACGGCTTCACGCAGATCTACCGGCGCGATCGCAGCGACGGCAGCGTGACCTTACTGAGCCGCGGCAGCGACGGCCTGCCCGCGAGCGGCCACGTTCAACTGGGCAATACGAGTGCCGACGGCCGCTACAGCGTGTTCTGGTCTGCCGCGGCCAACCTCGTCGGCGGCGCATCACGGCCCGAACAGGTGTTCGTCCATGACGCGACGAGCGGAACATCGAGCCTCGTGTCGGTCACCCCGGCCGGCCTGCCGGGCAACCGCGGCAGCCTCAGAGCGCAGCTGTCGGCCGATGGTCGTTTCGTACTGTTCGCCTCCGGCGCGAGCGACCTCGTCACGGGCGACACGAACTCCCGCATCGACCTGTTCCTGCGTGACCTGCAGCAAGGAACCACGCAGCGCGTCAGCGTATCGACCGGCGGCGCGCAGCTCGCCGATCCTGGCGCGCCGGAGGATTTCGGCATGGGCTGCGCGCTGAACCAGCTCAGCGGCGACGGCCGCTACGCGGTGTTCTACACCAACGAGCCGGCCGACCCGGCCGATGCGAACGGATGGCCCGACGTCTACCGCTTCGACCGGACTTCCGGCACGACGCAGCGGATCAGCAGCGGCGTCGGCACGGTGACACCGTATCTCTACAACGTCTGTCCGGTGATTTCTGCAGACGGACAACGTATCGCCTGGTGGTCCCAGGACGGTGCTACCCCCTACGACTCGGCACTGTATCTGCGCGACCTCGCCGCCGGCACCTTGCGCCGGCTGCTGTCACCGCAACGGCCGGAGGCGACGTTCTCGGACTTCACCTACGCGCTGCCCGGCAGCGGCGACGGCGTATTCTTTGCCAGCGATTTCCTGCTGCCGGGCAGCCGGTTTTCGCAGGTCTACCGCATCGATACCGACGGCGGCGCATCCGACCGTCTGAGCCGCGCACCGGACAGCACCACGGGTCCGTATGCGGACGGCCACAGCGGCGACCGGTCGGCCTTCGCAGGCGCCGCGGTCAGCACGGATGGCCGCTTCGTCGCCTTCACGTCCGAGGCCGCCAACCTCGTCGTCGGCGACACCAACGGCGTCTCCGACGTTTTCCTGCGCGATCGTCTGACCGGCACGACGCAACGCGTCAGTCTGCGGGCCGACGGATCGCAAAGCGGCTGCGCGAGCCAGGAGCCGGCCATGGATCCGGCGGCGAACTACGTCGTGTTCAGCAGTTGTGGCGCACTGGCCGCGCCGGCCGGCAACGATCAGCCGGAAATCTATCGTTACGAACGCGCGACCGGCGCTGTGGCGTTGATCAGCCGCAACGCCGCCGGCGCGCGCGCGAACGGTGCGAGCAGCTCGCCGCAACTGTCCGACGACGGCCGCTACGTCGCGTTCGTGTCCTGCGCGTCCGACCTGACCGCCACGGCGACCACGAACTGCCAGGCTTTCGTACGCGACGTGGATGCGGCGACGACAGAGCTGACCAGCCGCGATGCAGCCGGGCAGCCGGCGAATCTGTCGGTGCAGAACGTACGTATCGCCGGCGGCGGACGGTACGTGCTGTTCAGCAGCCTGGCCAGCAATCTCGTGGCCGGCGATACGAACAATCGTTTCGACGCCTTCGTCCACGACCGCGTGAACCTGACTACCGAACGCGTGTCGATCGCAGCCGGCGGCACGCAGGACAACGGCGGCGCCTTCGGCTACAGCCTGTCCGCCGACGGCAATCTCGTGGCGTTCGAGAGCTCGGCGACGAACCTGGTCGGCGGCATCGCCACGGCCAGGACCCGCGTCTATCTGCGCGACCGCGCTGCGACCACGACCAGCCTCGTCGCACTTCCGGGTGACCCGGACAAGACCGGCAGCCGTCCGCGGCTCTCCGCCGACGGCTCGCGACTGGCCTTCGTCAACGCGACGGCGAACAGCGGCGCCAGCGGATTCGACGACAGCGGCCGCGAAAAACTGTTCCTGCTCGATCGGGCCGCGAACGGCTACCGCGCGCTGACCTGGTACGACGGCAATACGGCTGCCGGCACCACGCAGGCGCCGTACCTGTCGGCCGATGGCCGCTATCTCGTATTCCGTTCGACGCGCAGCGATCTCGATCCGCCCGACGGCAACGGCGCTTTCACCGACGTATTCCTGATGGTGCTCGACGACGGGATTTTCGCGACGGACTTCGAGCCCGCGGCAAGCCTGCCGCGCTGAGCCTTTGCGCGGAGCCGCGGCATCAGCGAACGGTGCCCGCGGCTCCTCGGCGATTCCGATTGTGCCTTCACGGGATTGCCGGCAACCGCTTCATCGAACCGACCGCCACGCCGTGCACCGGCGGTAACGTGCATGGCGGCACGACGCGGAGAAGGAATCCTGCGCTATGCCGGGAGGCGCGACGGCGGCACGAACCGCTGTCGCTGTCGAACGGATCCGGGCCGCAGACCACGTCGTCGTGCCCGACGACGCCGCAATGCCACGCCGCGACTCAGAACGGCAGTTTGAGGTTCGCGTCCAGCGCGAGCAGCTGGCGGCGGAACACGTCCTGTATGCGGCGCAGCGCGGGCTCGTTGTCGGCGTCGAAACGAAGCACGAGCACCGGCGTCGTGTTCGACGCACGCACGAGGCCCCAGCCATCGGGCCAGTCGGCGCGGACGCCGTCGATGGTCGTGACGCGCGCTCCCTCGAAGCTCGCGCGTTCGCGGAAGCGCTCGATGAAGCGGTAGTGCTCGCCCTCGTGCATTTCGATCTTGAGTTCGGGCGTGCTGACGCCTTTGGCCAGGCCGTCGAAGATCTGCTGCGGATCGCGGCCTTCGAGGTCGCCGGCCAGGATTTCGAGCAGACGCGCCGCGGCATAGATGCCGTCGTCGAAGCCGTACCAGCGTTCCTTGAAGAAGAAGTGGCCGCTCATCTCGCCGGCCAGCGCGGCGTCGGTCTCGCGCATCTTGGCCTTGATCAGCGAGTGGCCGGTCTTCCACATGACCGGGCTGCCGCCGTGGCGCAGGATCTCCGGCTGCAGTTTGCCGGTGCATTTGACGTCGTAGATGATGGTCGCGCCGGGGTTGCGCACGAGCACGTCCTTGGCGAACAGCATCAGCAGGCGGTCCGGGAAGATCACTTCGCCGGACTTGGTCACGACGCCGAGGCGGTCGCCGTCGCCGTCGAAGGCCAGGCCAAGATCGGCACCGACCTGCTTGACCGTCAGGATCAGGTCGCTGAGGTTGTGCAGGTCCGACGGATCCGGATGATGGTTCGGGAATTCGCCGTCGACCTCGCAGTACAGCGGCATGACTTCGCAGCCTATGCCTTCGAGCACGGCCGGCGCGACGATGCCGGGCACGCCGTTGCCGCAGTCGACGACGACGCGCAGGCGATGCTCGACCTGGATGTCGCCGACGACGCGGTCGGTGTAGTCGGCGATCACGTCCATCGACTGCAAGGTACCGTTGCCGCTCGTGAAGCGGTTCTCGGCGATGCGCGCATACAGCGACTGGATCGCCTGCTCGGCCAGGGTCTCGCCGCCGAGGACGATCTTGAAGCCGTTGTAGTCGGGCGGATTGTGGCTGCCCGTCAGCGAGACGCCGCAGCCGGTGTTGAGGTGATAGGTCGCGAAATAGACCAGCGGCGTCGGCACCTGACCGATGTCGATGACGTTCATGCCGGCCTGGCGCAGGCCTTCGATGAGGCCGGCATGAA
>Ga0247823_10005214_pt1 | contig 10356 bp, 6 predicted proteins | sample 13C_PalmiticAcid_2_FD_192426 | JGI IMG/M metagenome (GOLD analysis project Ga0247823, IMG submission 192426) | Soil microbial communities from agricultural site in Penn Yan, New York, United States - 13C_PalmiticAcid_Day30 | ecosystem: Environmental > Terrestrial > Soil > Agricultural land...
GCATACAGGTTCACCGACAGCACCACCGAAACGCGCACCGCGACGTTGATCGCGACCGCCAACAGCTATGCCGTCGGCACGGGCAGCGGCGGTCGCTTCGTCGTCAACATGAACTGGCGTTGGAGTCCCGGCTTCCCGCTGCCGTCGAGTGCGTCGACGATGACGCTGCGCGTAAATGGCGTCGACTACGCGCGGATGACGACGCAGGCGGGCTACGCGGGCTATGCGACGCTGGTGGCATTGAACGGCGCCACGCTGTTCGATGGCACGACGACCATGGAAACCAATCGGACGTCGACCGAGAACATCTGGGTCACCCTGCCTGCAACGGTGACCAGCGTCACCGGCCTGCAGATGGCCTACACGGGCGGTGCGACGGGCGATGACTTCTTCTTCTCCTCGCCCGCGTTGCTGGGGTGCTCCACGCCGGTCGACCTGGCGGTGACGAAGACCAACACGCCTGCGCAGGGCGCCAACGACCTGCCGACCGACACGTACACGCCCGGCATCGCACGCACGTATGCCGTGGTCGTGAGCAATACGAGCACGTCCTATGGCGTGCTCAACATGACGGTCAGCGACCCGGTGCCCGCCGGCGTCAACGCCGCCACGGTCAGCTGGACCTGCACCGCCACGTCAGGCGGCGCGGTGTGTGGCGCCGCCAGCGGCACGGGTGCGTTGAACGACACCGGGCTGGATTTGCCGGCGGGCGCTGTCGCCACCTACCAGGTCACGATGACGGTGCCTGCTGGGTATACCGGTGATCTCACCAACACGGCGAGCATCACGCCACCCGGCAACATCGTCGACGGCAACGCGGCCAACAACACGGCCACGGATGTGGATCAATCCGTGCCCTTGTTGACGATCCGCAAAGTCAGCATCGGCGGCGTGGACAGTTTCGGGTTCACCGGCACCAATGGCGTGGTCACGCAGACCTTGGTGACCGCCACCGCCGGCACGCCCATCAGCGGCGCCACACAATCGCTGACAACTTCCGCGACCGCGACCACCGTCACCGAGAGCACGACGCCCGCGACGTACCGTGTCACGGACATCACCTGCACGGGTCTTGGTGCGGGCGGTACGGCGACACCTGACCTCGCGAACCGCGTCGTGTCGCTGGACGCGGCCGCCACCGCCGCTGGCGCGAACATCGTGTGCACGTTCACCAATACACTGCAGCAGGCGGACATTCAGGTGGTGAAGACCGCCACACCGAACCCGGTGGTGTCGGGCGACGTGGTGACGTACACGCTGGTGGTCAGCAACAACGGTCCGAACGCGGTGACGAACGCGGTGTTGAGCGATGTGCCTTCCGCCGGCCAAACCTGCACGACGCCCAGCACGACCGCCACGTGCACGGCGACCGGTGGCGCGAGCTGCCCCGCCGCGACCGTGCCTGTCGCCACCCTGCTGGGCGCTGGCATGACCATTCCCACCCTGCCGGTCGGGGGGCAGGTGACGGTCACGCTGCAATGCACGGTCAACGCAAGCGGGCAATGACCCTCGCGCACGACTAGGGCACCTTCCCGCACCACGCGCGGGGAGGTGTCACAACAACAGGTGTTCCGAACCCGCGACAACGTCATCGCGGCGTTGATCTTGTCGTCTCACATGCGTGTCCCGTTTGAGACGTGCGTCACGAACTTTCCCGGGTGATGCAGCAGAGCGAGCCTTGATGTGACCCGAACCAGGGTGACCGGGCAGCGGCTGTCTCCAGCGACGAGCGTCGTGCATGCCACGACGCTTGACCATCATCCGAATCAGGGGTCATGACGTAATGCAGTCTCGAATTGTGAAGTGTGGTGTGCTGGCCATGGTGATCGCCATGGCGTCGACGGCCGTGGAAGCGCGTGCGGAAGCGCAGTGCCAGTTCACCCAAGGCTATTGGCAGAATCGTGCGCAGAACGCCAACGATCTCTCGACCGAAGTGTGGTTGTCGGTACGCGACCAAGCGTTTTATCTCTCGGGGTTGAGCTACCGACAGGTCCTGCTGGTGCCGCCCAAGGGCAATGCGTATTGGATCCTCGCGCACCAGCTGGTCGCCGCCCAGGCCAACTATGCCCTCGGCGCGCAGACGCCCTCTCTCGTCTCCGACGCCCTGGTCCGCGCGAACCAGCTGATGGGTCAGTACACGCCGGACCAGATCGCCGCGACACCGAAGAGCAGCGAGCTGCGTCAGGAGCTGATCGCGCTGTCGCGCGTGCTGGATGACTGGAACAACGCCCTGATCGGTACCGGGGAATGCGGTAACGAAGGTACGGGCGGAAACGGCTGACGCAGCCGCGCCGCGCGCGCGATATCGGCGGGGCAATGGCGCAAGCGCGCGCATCCGTCCATGGGACGGGTGCGCGACCAGTCCTGTGCAGGTGATCGACATCCACAGGAAGGATAAGACGGGGGTTCGAGTGAGGAAGGGACTTCAGGCCGGGTGGAGGGCCGTCATCCTGCTGCTGGTGTCGGCAGTGTACGCGCCGGCCGAAGCGCAGACGGTCGCATTCGACCATGGCGCATCCACGACGGCGACCGGTGCCGGGTCCACGGGGACGCCTTCGCTCAGCTTCAATGTGTCCGCTGGGCAGAATCGTGTCGTGTTCGTCACCGCGGCGTTCGAGCGGGACCACTGCACGACCGATACCACCGAGACGCAGGCGGCCTGCACCGATGAGACCACGGCGAACAGCAACTTCGCGTCGCCGGTCTTCGTGGCCAACAACGGTGCGAATGTACAAATCCAGTTCACCGCGACCGGCCCCGGTGGGTCGATCACGGGAACGAATCCTCTTGTGTCGCCGGCCGGGGACTTGCGCTTCGGCAACGTGTACTCGCTGGCCACCGGACTCTCCGCAGCCAGTCGTGCCAGCTATTCGCAGGAGATGTATTTCTTCGCCCTGTACGAGTCGCAGCTGCGTACCCTGTTGGGCGGCGCGGCCAGTGGCACGATCACGGTCACTCTTCCCGATACGCAGGCGCCCCACCGCGCAGGCGATGAAGCCATCCTCTCGGCCCTGCAGTTCAATCACGTGAACCAGGTGACGACGGGCGCGGCGGGAACCGGCATCGTCCGCTCCGCCATCGAGACCTCGCGGACGAACTGTGCGACGGGCCTGGCCTTCTCACCGGGCGTCGATGCGCCCGGCAACTGGTCGGTATGCCTCAATGGCTACGACGCCGGGCAGGCGCCTACCAGCGCCGGCGACGGGGTCCTGTTGGTCGGCTTCAACGGGTATGCGCGTACCGGGCCGCTGGATTTCGCCACGGTGGCAGGTTTCTCCGAAGTGCTGAACCCATTTGTCATCAACACCGATCCCAGTACGACGGGGACGGCGGGCGCGCACTTCCTGGCGTCCACGGAGTCGGATGGCTTCAGCACGTCCTTCCAGTTCGCCAATGGCACGCCGGCCGCGAACATCACGATGCAATCGCAGAACGGGTCACTGACGTCCGCGCAGTCCACAGCGGGCGGCATGGCGGCGAAGTTCACGCTGACACGCGCGTCGGTCGATCTTTCGATCACCAAAACCAACACGCCGGGCATCAATGGCAATGTGGATCAGCCGAACGATACCGTCGTGCCGGGCGGTACCACCACGTACACCCTGGTGATCACCAATGCCTCCATCAACTATGTCGATGCGGCCACGCTGGTCGACCCGGCGACCGTCGGCCTGGTCAAGACGGATGTCGCGTGCACCGCGACCACCGGGGGCGCCCTGTGCCCGTCCGCGGGCAGTGTGACGGTCGGCGCCCTGGAGGGCGCGTCGGGTATCGCCATTCCGACGCTGCCGCCGAACAGCACCGTGACCTTCACCGTCACCGCGACCGTGGCTGCGGGTGTTTCGCCCGTCGTCAACACGGCGACCATCCAGGTGCCCACCGGCTATGTCGATGCGACACCCGCCAACAATACGGCGACGGACAGCGATGGTGCGTTGACGCGGCTGACGCTGCGCAAGACCAGCCTCGGTGGCGTGAACAGCTTCGGCTTCACCGGCACGAATGGCGTAGTGGCCCAGACCCTCACCACGACCACACCGGGCACGCCGCTGGCGGGCACCGCCCAGACGCTGACCACGTCGGGCATGGCCACCACCCTCACCGAGAGCACCACGCCCGCGACCTATCGCGTCACCGACATCACCTGTACCGGGATGGGCGCCGGTGGCACGGCCACGCCGGATCTCGCGAACCGGACGGTTTCGTTGAGCGCGGCCGCGACGGCCGCCGGCAGCGATATCGTCTGTACCTTCACCAATACGCTGCAGCAGGCGGACATCCAGGTGGTGAAGACCGCAAGTCCGGGCACGGTGATCAGTGGCGGTGTGGTGACCTACACATTGACGGTGACCAACAACGGTCCCGCGTCCGCGAGCAACGTGCTGCTGACCGACGCGGCGGGCACAGGACAGACCTGTACGGCGCCCAGTACGACGGCCACCTGCACCGCCTCCAGTGGCGCGACCTGCCCATCGCCGACAGTTCCGGTGAGCAGCCTGCTTGGTGGCGGCATCACGATTCCCGATCTGCCGGTAGGTGGTCGGGTCGACGTCACGATGCAGTGCACGGTGACCGCCACCGGTCAGTAGGATCAACGGGAAGGCACGTCCGGTGCGCCTTCGCGTTCCCGGGCAGCTGCTGACGCGCGCGTTGAGGGCTGGTCCATGAGTGCGTGCCGGATCTGACGCGTAGTGGTGTGGTCCGCGCCCAGATGGCGGCGGGCTTCCACCAGGGCATCCTGCAGTAAGCGCTCGGCCGCGTCGTCGTCGGCAGGCATGTCGTCCGCTTGCGCGCGTGCGCGCAATCGCAGCGCCTGGGCGAGGGCCAGGCGAGCAGTGGGCGCGGGCCATTGCCGCTGCTGCGCCGTCTGAACGACCTCCTGCAACAGTCCGATCGCATCGTCGATCTGCGGTGGCGAGGTGGTCAGCAGTTCGCCCGCAAGGACCTCTTTGGCCGCCAGGGTCGCCTCGTGGCGTGGGCCCAGCGTGGTTTCGAACAAGGTCGCGGCTTCGCGTGCCCGGCTGACGCGCTGCGTGGTGTCTGTTGTCGCGGGCGCACGGGCCTCCAACAGGCGCTGACGGGCATACTCCGGATGCCGGGTGCCGAAGCTGGCCACGATGGCATCGTGCGCCTGCTGCAGTGCGCCGGCGTCCACCGACGCGGGCGTGGCCGTAAGCGCGATCTCCAATTTCAGCCGAAGGCTGCGAGCCGTGTCCGGATGCGCCGCGCCCAAGCGCTGACGACGCGACGCCAGCAGGGCGTCGGCGATGCGCAGCGCTTCCTGCGGATGCCCTTCCCGCACCAGCAACGTCGCGAGCGCTTCGCGGGCGTGGTCGGCGGCGGCGGGCAGGTCGGCGCCGGCCAGGGCGATCGCGCCGCGCAGATCGCGTTCGGCATCGGCGAGGTTCAGCAGCTGGGCGTGCCATTGCCCGCGCAGCGTCAGCAGGTCGATACGGGTCGTGCGCGCGAGCGGTGCGGGCAAGCCGCCGGCGGTCGTGTCCGCGAACGCGAGGGCTTCGAACGCTGCGGCATGATCCGAGAGCCCCCAGTGCGCGCGCGCCAGTTCGGTCAGCAGGCTGAGCGATGTCAGGTCGGCCTTGTGCCGCGAGGCCGTGCTTTGCTGGAGGCCCGCAAGGGCCACATCCCGTGCATCGGCATGTCGCGCTTGCAGATTGAGCAGGGTGGCCAACGTGGCCTGCGTGTCGGGGCGCAGGGTAGGTTCGTCAGCGAGCAGGGTGTTGGCTTCGTCCGCCAGCACCAGCGCATGCGGGTAGTCGCCCAGCACCGCATAGCTGCGCGCCAGCGACACCAGTGCGCGGGCCTTGAGCGCGGGACTTGACTGCAAGGGAAGACGCCGCAGGTGGGCTTCGGTCTGGTCGAGCAACTGGCGCGATGAGGGCCGGGTCTCCGCCAAGCCCGACAGCGTGGCGGCACCGAGCGTGTCCTCGAACAAGGTGGAGACCGCCTGCATGTCGCGGTCTTCCTGTTGGTCGCGCAGGTGATACCAGGCGAACACGCCTGCCGCGGCCAGCACGAAAATCAGGGTTCCGGCCGCGAGGGCGCTGGCAACGGCATGGCGCTGGACGAAGCGCCGCGCGACATACAGGCGCCCGCCTTTGCGCGCGACGACAGGCTTCCGTGCGAGCCAATGCTGCAGGTCCGTGATCAACGCGGCAACGCCTGGATAGCGATCGCCCGGCGTCGCCGCGACGCATTTCAATGCGATGGCATCCAGATCGCCGCGTAGCTGCTTGCGCAGTTGCGCGTTGTCGCGGCATCGGCGATGGGAGGCCACACCGGCCCAGGCGGCGTCGGCGAGAGAGGAAAGCGGTTGCGCCTTGATCGTCGGCAAGCGGGTGAAGCTGGCGTGCAGGGGCAGCAGCGGGCGCGGCCAGTTCGCGACCAGGAGCTGGTACATCATCACGCCGAGCGCATAGATTTCGCTGGCGACCGACGAGGCTTCACCTGCGAGGATTTCAGGTGCCGCGTATCCGTTCGACACCGCGATGCGCGGCGAGGCCGTTCCATCGGCGCCATCGATGACGGCGGACAGGCCGAAGTCGACGAGATACACGCGGCCATCCTGCGCCACCAGCACGTTGCCGGGCTTGATGTCCTGGTGCAGCACGCCACGGCTGTGCGCGTAATGCAGGGCATCGCAGGCCTGAAGCAGCAAGCGCACGCGTTCGGTGAGGGTCAGTGCCTGCTGGTCGGCCCACAGGTCGATCGACGTGCCCTGCACGAGCTGCATCGCGAACCAGGGATGTCCGTCGGGTTCGATGCCGCCATCGAGCAGCGGTGCGATGTGCGGGTGGTCGAGCTGCGCGAGGTGGTTGCGTTCGCGCATGAAGGCATCGATGAGCGAGGGCGAGGACATCTCGCTGCGGATGCATTTGAGCGCCACGCGTTTTTCGTACTGGCCATCGACGCGGCTGGCCTCGTATACCGTGCCCATCCCGCCGGTGCCGAGCAGGCGGTCGATACGCCACGGCCCCAGCCGGTTGCCTACGCGGTTGGACGCGGCGGCGTCCGCGGGTGCACCGTCGTCGTCTGTGCCGGGCAGGCCCAACAGGGCGTCGAAATCCATCCCTTCCAGCGGATGATCCGCGGCATCCGCCGCCATCCAGCGCACGAGCACGTCATGGAGCGGAGGATCTTCCACCGCCAGTCGCGCGAGCGCCTCGGCGCGACGGGGCGGCGGCAGGTCGACGTAGTCGTCGAACAGGGCGAGCGCGCGGGCCTCTAGGTCGGACATCGGCGAGGATCAGGCGGGGAGGGGATGCCATACGCGGTCGAGCGCACGGGCAATCCCCGGGGCGCCGCAGCGGCAGGTACGGGGAAAGATCGGGGCTTGGAAGCGTGAGCGGACATCCGTCCCATGGCGCGAGCGTAACGCGCTTGGCGAACAGGAAGCATGTCGGCAGGAAGATGGCGCGCCCGGAGGGATTCGAACCCCCGACCAATGGCTTCGGAAGCCACTACTCTATCCGGCTGAGCTACGGGCGCACGGGACGGGCATTCTAGCCGCAAACCGATGCATTGGCCCACTTCGCGAAGCGGCCGCGCCGCGCACCGGGGCTGCGGGCGGGCCTGATACCCTTCCCGCATGGGATACGAACGTTTCGAGCATGCCGCCGGGCCGCGCTGGCGCGAGCGGCTGGGGCAGTACTGGAAGCTGGTGCGCGGCGACCGCCCGATCGGCGTACTGCTGCTGCTGTGGCCGACATGGTGGGCGCTCTGGCTGGCCGCGGATGGCGTGCCGTCGTGGTGGACACTGTTCGTGTTCACCGCAGGCGTCTGGCTGACGCGCTCGGCGGGCTGCGTGATCAACGACTACGCCGATCGCTGGCTTGACCCGCAGGTCGAGCGCACACGCGAACGTCCGCTGGCGACGGGCGCGGTCAGCGGGCGCGAGGCGCTGGCGGTGTTCGCGGTGCTGATGCTGGTGGCGTTCGGCCTGGTGCTGACGATGAACCGGCTGACGGTTCTGCTGAGCGTGGTCGGACTGTTCCTGGCGGCCAGCTATCCGTATCTGAAGCGCTATACCTACCTGCCGCAGGTCTATCTGGGCCTGGCCTTCGGCTGGGGCATCCCGATGGCGTTCGCGGCGATCCAGGGCGAGGTACCGCCGGTGGCGTGGGTGCTGTACGGCGCCAACATCCTGTGGGCCACGGCCTACGACACCTGGTACGCGATGGTCGATCGCGAAGACGACATCCGGGCCGGGTCCAAGTCGACGGCCATCCTGTTCGGCGACCTGGATCTCGTCATCCAGGGCGTGCTGTATGCGCTCGTGCTGGTGGCGCTGGGGCTCGTCGGCCGCCAGGCGGGTCTCGGCGTCTATTACGGGGGTGCGCTGGCCGTCTCCGCCCTGCTGGTCTGCTGGCAGTTCAGGCTCGCCTGGCAGCGGGAGCGGGGCGGGTGCTTCAAGGCGTTCCTGCACAACAACTGGATAGGCCTGGTGGTGTTCGCCGGGCTCTGGCTCGACCTGGTGCGCTGAGCGCGTTCAGGGCACGCGGGCGATGACCCACGCATCGACGCGGCGGACGCCTGCAGCGTGCAGCGTGCGGGCGGCGGCATGCAGGGTCGCGCCCGTCGTCATCACATCGTCCAACAAAGCCACGTGCGCGGGCAGCAACGCGGTGCCGGCGATGCCAAACGCGCGGGCGACGTTGCGTTTCCGGGCGTCCGCATGCAGTTCCGATTGCGCCGCCGTCGCACGATGGCGTACCAGGCGATCCGCATGCAGCGGAAGCGAGAGTGTCCGGGCGAGCGGGCGCGCCAGTTCCAGGGCTTGGTCGTATCCCCGTTCGCGCAGGCGATGCGCATGCAGGGGGATCGGGATGAGGGCGTCCGGTCGCGGGGCCCTCCCCAGCGGACCCGCCGCCATCTCCGCGAGCAGGCGCCCGGCCGCCAGATCCTGGTGGAACTTGAAGCGCGGCACCAGGCGATCGAGGGGAAACCCGTAGACGAACACGGCAGTGGTGGACGTGACCGGTGGCGGGTCCGTCAGGCACGCGCCGCATTCGCCGGGAACAGGCAAGGGCAGGCCGCAGCGCATGCAGGCCGCGTGATTCCAAGGCAACGATTGCGTGCAGTTGAGGCACAGATCGAGGCCATAGGCACCCGATTCGCGGCAGATCAGGCATCGGGGTGGCAGCAGCCAGCGGCAGGCCATGCGCCACCTGTCAACTAAACCGGCATCCATGCGGTTGACAGCTCCGTCCGTGGTTTCCAGACTTCCACGACTCTATCCGCGCGAGTCCGCGATGTCTTTGCACATTTCCAGTCCGCCCCCCAGCCTGCGTCACGACTGGCGGCGCGACGAGCTGCTGGCCCTGTTCGATCTGCCGTTTCCCGAGCTGCTGCATCGGGCCGCCGGCGTGCACCGGACCCATTTCGATCCGGCCGAAGTGCAGGTGTCCACGCTGCTGTCGGTGAAGACCGGCGGCTGTCCCGAGGACTGCGCCTACTGCCCGCAGGCGCAGCGCTACGACACCGGTGTGACGGCCCAGAAGCTGATGGACACGGAGCAGGTGCTTGCTAAGGCCGCACAGGCCAAGGCGGCGGGCGCCTCGCGCTTCTGCATGGGCGCGGCGTGGCGGTCGCCGAAGGACCGCGACATCCCGAAGGTCGCCGAGATGATCCGCGGCGTGAAGGCGTTGGGCCTGGAAACCTGCGCGACGCTGGGCATGCTGAGCGGCGAGCAGGCGCATGCGCTGAGGGATGCCGGCCTGGACTACTACAACCACAACCTGGATACGGCGCCCGAGTTCTACGGCGACATCATCCACACCCGCGAGTACCAGGATCGCCTGGACACGCTGGCGCACGTGCGCGATGCCGGCATGAAGACCTGCTGCGGCGGTATCGTTGGCATGGGCGAGTCGCGTGATCAGCGCGCGGGCCTGCTGCAGGCGCTGGCCAACCTGCCGGCGCACCCCGACTCGGTGCCGATCAACCAACTGGTGCAGGTGGCCGGCACGCCGCTGCACGGCACGGTCGCGCTGGATCCGTTCGAGTTCGTCCGCACGATCGCCGTCGCGCGCATCACCATGCCGGCCTCGATGGTGCGGCTGTCGGCGGGCCGGGAGGCGATGAGCGACGAGCTGCAGGCGCTGTGCTTCATGGCCGGCGCCAATTCGATCTTCTACGGCGAGAAGCTGCTGACCACCGGCAACCCGGACACCGAGCGCGACCAGGCCCTGTTCGCCCGGCTGGGCCTGCGGCCGATGGCGGTGCAGGTGGAAAACGTGCACGACCATCACAGAATGGAAGCCGCCGGCAGCGGTACGGTGCATGCCGACATCACCCGTCCTGCGCCGTCCTGCGGCCAGGCGGCGTAGTCGGGGCGCA
>Ga0247823_10005215_pt1 | contig 10354 bp, 11 predicted proteins | sample 13C_PalmiticAcid_2_FD_192426 | JGI IMG/M metagenome (GOLD analysis project Ga0247823, IMG submission 192426) | Soil microbial communities from agricultural site in Penn Yan, New York, United States - 13C_PalmiticAcid_Day30 | ecosystem: Environmental > Terrestrial > Soil > Agricultural land...
GTGCACGGTCTCGAAGTCGTACCAGACGTGCTCGTTGCCGTGGTCGTGTCCGGCGCCCCCCGGCGCGGTCGCGGTCTCCTCGTGCTCCTTGGCCGAGTCGACCGCGACGATCTTGCGCAGGTCGCCGCCCGCGGTGTCGGCGAGGCCCGCGAAGAAGTCGTCGTAGCCGCCGCCGTTGGACACCGCGAGCTTCGCGCCCTGGAAGGCGACCGCGTCGGCGGGCTTGGCCTCGTAGCCGTGCGGGTCACCTGCCGGGTCGCTGATGACCGAGCGGATCGCGACCCGGTCGCCGCCGACCGCGCGCACCACGCTGCCCCACACGATGGTCGACGTGACCACGACGACCTTGCCCTGCTCCGAGGCCGCCGTCGACGGTTCGCCGCACGCGGTCACGCCGAGGAGGGTCATGGCCGCGACGCCCGCCGCGACGGAACGTGATGGACGGATGGTCATGGGCACTCCTGTGGACGATCAGCGCGAGTGGTCGACAATGGAAACCGTTGTCGATTGCGAGCATACGTCACCGAACCCGTTCGTGTGTACTCGACTGGGTGACCCCTGTCGGACACGGACAGCACAGGCCGGACTTCTGCAATTGGTTCTGAACCGTTACGGTCAGCTCCATGGCCCGGTCTATGCACGTGCGACGACCTGCGACGCTGGCATCGCTGGCGGCGGAACTCGGGGTGTCCCGCACCACGGTGTCCAATGCCTACAACCGCCCTGACCAGCTCTCACCAGAGCTGCGCAGGAGGGTGTTGGAGACCGCGAGGCGGCTGGGATACCCCGGTCCCGACCCGGTCGCGCGGTCACTGCGCACCCGCAAGGCGGGGGCGGTGGGCCTGCTGCTCACCGAGAACCTCTCCTATGCCTTCCGCGACCCCGCGGCACTCGGCTTCCTCGAAGGACTGGCATTGGCCTGCGAGGGGGCGGGCCAGGGCCTGCACCTGGTGCCGGTCAACCCGGAGCGCGAAGACGTCGCGGCGGTGCACCGGGCCGGTGTGGACGGCTTCGTCGTCTACTCGGTACCCGACGACGACCCGCACCTGGCCGCCGTCCTCTCCCGACCGGTCCCGACCGTCGTCGCCGACCAGCCGACGGTCGAAGGCGTCGACCGCGTCGGCATCGACGACCGCGGCGCGATCATGCGGCTCGCCCAGGAGCTGATCAGCCTCGGCCACCGCCGCGTCGGCGTGATCTGCATGCGCCTGGCCCGCGACCGCAACGACGGCTTCGCCACCGTCCAGCGCCAGCAGGACGCCCACTTCCACGTCCAGCGCACCCGCCTGGCAGGCCTGTCGGACGCCTTCGCCAAGGTCGGCGTCGACTGGGCCAGGATCCCGGTGGTCGAGCGCTTCGACCACAACACCGCGAACGGCGCGTCGGCCGCGGCCCAGCTCCTCGACTCCGACCGCGACGTCACGGCGCTGATCTGCACCTCGGACATCCTCGCGCTCGGTGCGATGAACGAAGCCAAGCGGCGTGGCCTGCGGGTGCCGCAGGACCTGACGATCACCGGGTTCGACGGGATCGCCGAGGCCGAGCGGGTCGGCCTGACGACCGTGCGGCAGCCGTTCCTGGAGAAGGGCAAGGCGGCGGGGAAGCTGCTGCTGGCCAGCCCGGACCCGACCAGGCCGCGCGAGATCACCCTGGACACCGAGCTGATCCTCGGCCAGACGTCCGGCGCGCCGCGGACCATCGAGGAGCGCTGGTTCGGCCCGTGAGGTCTAGCGGGCGGTGAGCGTGAGCGGAACCGCCGGTCCGACGAGCGGGCCGAGGTGGGGCGTCACCGAGTAGACGCCCGCCTGGACCACCACCCGCTTGCGCGGGCAGCCGGGCGCCGACGTCCGGCCCGCCCAGTTGACCGGGAACTCCACCCGCTCGCCCGCCTGCAGGATCCGCGGCTCCGGGCCCTTCGGCGAGTAGCAGTCGTTGCTCGACCAGAGCCGAACCGCGCCGTCGGGTGAGGTGATCACCAGCTCACGTGCCTCGTCGCTGACGTCGCGGGTGCACGGCACCGGCCCGCTGTTGGTCACCACGAGCTTCAGCGCGGGCTTCTGCCCGACCTGGTAGCTCGGGGCGCCCACCTCGGCGGTCACGATCGTCGCGGCGTCCGGGCACGGCAGGTTCGGGTCGGGCGGCGGTGGCGGCGGGCTGGTCGGCGCGGGCGGCGGCACCTCGGCACCGGAGGACATCGGGGCCGCGCTGGACGACGACGCGGGCGGGCTCGACACCGTCGACGGCGGGCTGGACTGCGTGGCACTAGCCTGCAGCGCGGCGACCAGGCGCTGCAGCTCAGGATCGGCGTCGTTGCCCACCAGGCCGCCGATCAGCCACACGAGAGCGACCACGCCGAGCACCGATCCAGCGACGGCGTACACGCGCCGCCGCAGGTACACACCCCGCGTGACTGGTCCGGATGGGTCGTTCACCCCCGAAACGGTAACGCCACGACCACCCACAGCGATTGACCTCGCCGTTCACGATCGGGCGGTGTCGCGTTCGCCATTCGTCCACAATCAGTGAGATTCGTCTATTCGGGCTTGTCCGAACCTTGAGCGAGACGTTCCAATCTCTGGTCACAGCGTCCCACGACCCGGAGGTGCCCATGGCCGCCACTGACGACCTTCTCCAGCGCCATCTGGATGGGCCAGACCACGGTGCGCCCAACATCCTCACCCCGATGCCGAGCCTGCACCTGGCCGTGGTGACCTGCATGGACGCCCGCATCAAGGTCTTCGACGTGTTCGGGCTCAAGCACGGTGAGGTGCACATCCTGCGCAACGCGGGCGGCGTGGTCACCGACGACGTGATCCGCTCCCTGGCGATCAGCCAGCGCAGGCTGCAGACCAAGGAGGTGATCGTCATGCAGCACACCCTGTGCGGCCTGATGACGATCACCGAGGACGAGTTCAAGGACGAGCTCGAACACGACACCGGGCTGCGTCCGCCGTGGGCGGTCGAGGCGTTCCGCGAGGTCAAGGACAGCGTCCGGCAGTCGATGGAGCGGGTGCGGCGCAGCCCGTTCCTGCTGCACAACGAGGTCCGCGGCTTCGTCTACGACGTCAACACCGCCCTGCTCACCGAAGTGGATTAGGTTTTCCAGGCGATGGACGTCATCGCCGTTGTCGACTGGTTCGACGTGACTGCCCGAGACCTGCCGTGGCGCGAGCCCGGGACCACCGGCTGGGGTGTGCTGGTCAGCGAGATCATGCTGCAGCAGACCCCGGTCGCCCGGGTCGAGCCGATCTGGCGGGACTGGCTGGCCCGCTGGCCCGTGCCCTCCGCCCTGGCCGCCGAGAGCCAGGGCGAGATCGTGCGGGCGTGGGGCAAGCTCGGCTACCCGCGCCGCGCGCTGCGGCTGCACGCCGCGGCCGGGGTGATCGCCGCCGAGCACGGTGACGTGGTCCCCGCCGACGTGGACACGCTGCTCGCGCTGCCCGGGATCGGCGCGTACACCGCGCGGGCCGTCGCCGCGTTCGCCTACGGCAGGCGCGCGCCGGTCGTCGACACCAACGTGCGCCGGGTGGTCGCGCGGGCCGTCCACGGCGAAGGTGAGGCGGGGCCGCCGTCCACCACGCGCGACCTCGCCGACGTCGACGCGCTGCTCCCGGCGGCCGACGCGGCGGCCGCGCGGGTGTCCGCGGCGCTCATGGAACTGGGCGCTCTGGTGTGCACGGCACGTTCACCCCGCTGTGTGGACTGTCCGGTGCTGTCGACGTGCGCCTGGCAGCGGGCCGGGCGACCCGCCTACACCGGTCCTTCCAAAGCGCCCCAACGGTTCGCGGGCACCGACCGGCAGGTCCGAGGGCTGCTTTTGGACGTTCTGCGCGGGTCGAACGAGCCGGCCGCCAAGTCGCGCCTCGACCAGGTTTGGCCTGACCCTGGACAGCGCGACCGGTGCCTGGACTCGCTGTTGGTCGACGGCCTGGTCGAGCAGACGACCGACGGACTGTTCGCGCTGCCCGGCGAACACTGACTTTGGGAGGCCGCCTTGGCCCTCACCCGCCGCGACCTGATCCGCACCGGTGTCACCCTGGGCATCGCCGCGACCGCGGTGCCCATGGGCACCGCCACCGCCGACGACTTCACCATCTGGGACACCGACAGCTGGGGCGCGCGTCCGCCTGCCGAGCCCGTGGCCCTGCTGGACCACCCGCCGACCTTCATCGTCGTGCACCACACCGCGACGCCGAACACCACAGACCTGTCCCGGCCGCACGCGTTCAAGCTGTCCAGGGCCATCCAGAACTACCACATGGACCGCAGGGGCTGGATCGACTCGGGCCAGCAGTTCACCAACAGCCGGGGCGGCCACGTCACCGAGGGCAGGCACGGCAGCCTCGACGCGGTCCGCACCGGCCACACGCACGTCCAGGGCGCCAACGTGGCCAACCGCAACCGCGAGGTCGTCGGCATCGAGAACGAGGGCATGTACGTCACCGACGAGATGCCCGAGCAGCAGTGGGCCGCGCTGGTGGAGCTGGTGACGTTCATCGCCCGCGAGTACGGCGTCAAGCCTGGCCAGATCCGCGGCCACCGGGACTTCTCCAGCACCCAGTGCCCCGGCGACACGCTCTACCGGCGCCTCCCCGAGCTGCGGTCGACGGTCGGCGAGCGCCTGGCGCAGCCCGTGGTCGAGCCCGAGACCTGGCCGCTGCTGCGCCCCGGCGACACCGGCGCCCGCGTGCTCGCCGCCCAGCACCTGCTGCGCGACCGCGGCGAGGACCTGCCCACCGACGGTGTCTTCGGCCCGGCCACGTTCACCGCGATGGCCCGCTACGCCACGCGGGCCGGTCTCGCCGCCGAGACCTGCTACGGGACCGCCACCGACGACGAGAGCGGCTTCATCGGCGCCGCGGCCTGGCCCGCGCTGGTCCGCCGGGTCGACCCCGCCGACGGCAGCGACGCCGCCCGCGCCGCACGGGCGCTCGGGTCGGGCCCGGCCGTGGTCGACTCACGGGACTGGCGGATCTTGCTCGACGGATAGCCTCTGGGCCATGGCTCAGGGTGTGGTGGTGCTGTTCGACGATCAGGCCGACGCCGACGTGCGCGCGCTGTGGGCCCGGCTCGGCAAGGCGGGCCTGCCGTCGGCGCGCAAGTTCCCGCCGCACCTGACGCTGGCCATGGCCACCGACATCCCGAAGAAGACCCGCGCCGCGCTGCGGGCCGAGCTGGGGCTGCTGTCCATCCCGAGCATCTGGCTGGCCGCGCTGTCGACGTTCTCGGCCAGCGAGAACGTGCTGATGCTGGCCGCGGTGACCGACGCGGAGCTGCTGGCGGTGCACTCGGCGGTGCATGACGTCCTCGCGGGCAAGGTCCGCAACCCCAGCGCCTACTACCTGCCCGGCTCGTGGATGCCGCACTGCACCCTGCTGCAGGGCGTGTCCGACGCGGAGATCGTCACCGCCTTCGGCGCGGTGTTCCCCGTCCCCGAGATCCGGGCGCGGGCCAGGCAGATCGCCGTGCTCGACACCGCGACCATGGAGATCGACCCGCTAACGCCCTAGAACCTCGGACAGGAACGCCTCCACCGCGCCCCGATAGACGTCGGGCGCGTCGACGTGGACCACATGGCCCGCGCCGTCGACCACCAGGTGCCTGCCGCCCGCGCGGCGGGCGATCTCGGCCTGCTGGCCGGGCGGCATGATCGTGTACCCGGCCTCGATGGCCAGCAGCGGACAATGGACTTTGTCCACAAAGTCCCAATAGTCCCGAGTGCCCCATTCGCCTGCGATCTCGAACAGGTCGTCGATGTCGGACAGCAGCTCGTAGCCGCCCGGCCCTTCCCGCACGCACTCGGCGAAATAGGAGCCGAGCACGCCGAAGAAGTCGCGCACGTGCCGCAGCGACGGGAACGGCGTCGGCCAGGCGTCGAACAGCGCGCGCCAGCCGTCGGCGGTGCGTCCGCGCAGGTCGACGGCCATGTCCTCGGCCACGACCGCACGCACGAGATCGGGGTGTTCGGCGGCGGTGACCAACGCGTGCAGCCCGCCCATCGAGTGTCCGATGAGCACGGACGGCCCCAGTTCGGAAAGGACACCGGCGATGTCGGCGACGAAGTCCGGGGTGCGCCACTGGCCGCCGCGGTGCGGGTTGCGGCCGTGGGAGCGCGCGTCGAGGCCGATCACGCGGCCGTAGGGGGTCAGCCAGTCCGCGACCGGCCACCAGGTGCTCGCCCGGCCCATCAGGCCGTGGAGCAGCACGATGGGCTGGCCTTCGCCGCCGAACTCGACCCGCATGGGGCCCCAGTGTGCCCGAAAGCAACCCAGACAACACAGCGCGCACGCCATGATGGAGGTTCCCCCGACGAGTTGGAGTGTCCTGGATGTACCGGGTCGTGCGCCTGCCCTGTGTGCTGCTGACCGCGGTCGCGTTCACCGCGTGCGGCACGCCCGCACCGGAGTCAGTCGCGCCCCCGACGGCCCGCACGACCGTGTCCCCGGCGCCCGCGTCGGCCGACGGGATCGGCGACCCGTACTACCCGAAGGACGGCAACGGCGGCTACGACGTCGAGTCCTACGCGGTCTCGGTCAGCTATGACCCGCCCGCCAAGCAGCTCACCGGCGACACCACAGTCACCTCGACCGCGACGAGCGCGCTGACCACGTTCAACCTCGACCTCGTCGGGTTCGACGTCACTTCGGTCGAGGTGGACGGGAAACCAGCGCAGGCCGCCCGTGAGGACAAGCACGAGCTGGTCATCACCCCTGCCGCACCGATCGCCGCTGGCGCGAAGTTCGCCACCCGCGTCCGCTACACCGGCACCCCCGAACCCAGCGAGGACCAGGGCCTCGGCGCCGGGGGCTGGCAGATCGCCAAGTCCGGCGGCGCGTTCGCCGCGGGCGAGCCGCACGCCGCCGCCCACTGGTTCCCGGTGAACGACCACCCCAGCGACAAGGCCACGTTCCGCCTCGCCGCCCGCGTCCCCGACGGCTGGAGCGTCATCTCCAACGGCCGCGAAGAGCCCGCCGTACCCGACGGCGGCTGGACGACCTACACCTGGAACGAGCCGAACCGGATCGCCACGTACCTGACGACGATCGGCATCGACCGGTGGACCATCGAGCGCGCCACGCTGGCCGACGGCACCCCCGTGGTCAACGCCTACGCGCCGGGGACCGAGGACAAGAAGAAGGTCCAGGGCCGGATGCCGGAGGTGCTCGACTTCCTCGGCGGCAAGTTCGGCCCCTACCCGCAGAGCGCGGCGGGCGGGATCTTCCTCAACGAGAACATCGGCTTCTCGCTGGAGACCCAGGGCAGGCCGATCTACGCCAAGTGGGCCGAGCTGGAGGTCATCGTCCACGAACAGGCCCACCAGTGGTTCGGCGACACGGTGTCGATCAAGACCTGGGCCGACATCTGCCTCAACGAGTGCTTCGCCTCCTACGCCCAGTGGCTGTGGGCCGAGAAGCAGGGAACGGACCTCGACGACCGCTACCGCACGGAGGTCGCGCGCAACAAGGACCGCTCCCGCTTCTGGAACCGCAAGCTCTACGACATGGGCTCGGGCAACGAGTTCACCGCGGTCTACGACAAGGGCCAGCTGGCCGTGCACGCCCTGCGCCGCCAGATCGGCGAGGACGCCTTCGACAAGCTCCTCAAGGACTGGATCGCCACCCACAAGGACGGCAACGCGAGCTGGCCGGAGTTCGAGGACCTGGCGATGAAGGTGTCCGGCCAAGACCTACGCGCCTTCCTCGACGCCTGGTTCCGCGACGCTTCGCAGCCCGCGGACGAGTTCCTGTACCCGGGAACACTGCGCGAGTAACAAGATCGCCGTCGACTCGAGAGACCCGAGTCGATCTTCCAAAGCAGCGATCGACCCGCCCGAGACCGACGCCGTCGCTGACCATCGGTGGACGACCGTATGCGGCGATGCCGTCGTTGTACTTATGGGCCTTGGTGGCGGTCACGGGCGCGGGAAGTTCGCAGCGATGAGCCCGACCTCCTGGTCACCGATGACCTCGCGAACGCGACGCTGGTCCTCAGCCACAACGGCACCGCGATCGGCGAGGCACCGTTCACCCGGGTCTGACAGCGATCGTGGGTAGGCTCGAAGCATGGCCGTGGTGAAGATCAACGCGATTGAGGTCCCCAAGGGCGCTGGGGACGAGCGTTGACGGTCAAGTACGCGGCTGGTTGTACCGCCAGCCGCTGCCGGTGCCCTTGTACTGCTCGACGGGAATTGGAGCCTGACCGTCTCCCAGGTGGTCCTTGCACAACACGCCGTGCAGGTGGTCGACCTCGTGGGCGACGAGGCGCGCGACACCTTCGTTGAAGATCGTGATGCGGCGTTCGCCGTCTACGTCAGTGTGTTCGACGTGCAGTTCGAGCGGGCGCGGGACGAGAGACCGGACGTCGAAGAAGCTAAGACAGCCCTCGTACTGCTCGTCGGTGGCGCCGCTGGTCTCGACGACGCGGGGGTTGAGCAGGGTGATGACGTCGGTCGCGCCGGACGGCCGAACGATCGCGGCGGCGCGGTCGATGCCGAGTTGTGGCGCCGCGATGCCCATGCCCTTGCCGAAGTTGTGCGCTTTGGCTACGCGCTCGGTGGCCGACAGCAACTCGTTCACGACGCGGCGGGCATCCTCTGCGTCGTCGGGCAGGTCGAAGGCACGCGCCTGCTAGGGCGTGCGTCGCAGTGGGTCCGGCCGCCCGGTCTCGACTGTCACATCAGAACCGAGGGACGCGCGCAAGAGTGCGACCGTCAACCCGTCGACGTAGGGCAGGAGACGCACGCAAGCCCCCGTCCACTGGAAGGCCGGAGCGACCCGAGATCACGCAGCGTCACCCTTGACTGAGACTCGCATCACATCTAGCGCGCGTCATTGGCGCGCCGCCGTCGGGGGAAAGGGGCGGGCGCCTGAGCGAGATCTGTGGGGCATGTTTCGCGATGTTCTGGGGAAGGTGCAATCATGAGTAGATATCTGCGCGCGCGCATTTTCATGGCCGCTCTGTCCGTTTTGACGCTCCCGCTGGTTGTCGCGGGTGCCGCCACGGCGGACCGCGGCCAAGTCCAGCCCGGACCCGGGGGGAAATATCAGGACTACCTCGGATCGACCGCGATGGCCTCCGGGACCGGGGCGGATCAGTGTGGCGTCGAGCCGTCGAAGCGGAAAGGCAACTGGGTTTGCCTTGACGCAAAGGACAAGCCAGTGCAGACGTTCAGGCCGAATGGTATCAATTCCAGCTACTGCATCAGCGGTAATTGCTGGAATCGATACTCCGACCTTCAGGCCGACGCGAGCATTTCGGGCAATTGGGGTTACGGCGGAACGATTCTCGGACACGTCGACCTGTACGTTTCATACAACCTGGCAGGCGCGGAGACGTGGAGCAAGCCGGTTCAGTACAAGAACAGCCGCGCGACGACCAATGTCATCCTCACCGGCGACTTGATCAATGCGGCGCCCGGTGCGACCGGTTCGCAAGTTCCAGGCAAATTCAGCCTCTATCAGGCTGGGAACATTCCCCCTGGTCTAACGCGATCCTGGGCCCCCAACGGCTACAAGTCCTACGACAACACGATGTGGGACCACAGCCAGGTCCACCAGTGGTCGTGGAACACCAGCGGTTACAGCGGGTACTGGTACGCTTACATCAAGAGTATCAGCACCCACACGCCGGACAAGGTCACTTACCGCTTCTATTCGGTCAACCAGCTTCCGGCCAACGCATACGGAGCAGGCTGGCGCGCATGAGCGAATTCCCTCCACGCTACCAAGATTATTTGTCCCCACCCGACGTCGAGTCCGCAGAACCCGAACACCGCGTGAGTCCTCCGTTTGAGGAAACGGTCGTCATCATGAAGTTGCGCGGCCAAGAAGTGTGGCACGCGGTGTGGCAGGGCGAGCACGATGCTCTCGGTGAGTACGACGGTACGCGGGAGGAAGCGATTCGATGGGCGCGGACCAAACCATGCCGGTGCCTGATTTTCTCCGAGGAAGCCAGCAACTGGGTCCCGCTGAATAGCGACGACTAAGTTGAACTCGCCCGGCGCCCGCGCCTGGCGATTCAGCGTGAGTTGAAGTGCCTTGAAGCAAGCAAAGGGCTGCCCTGCGATCAATACAAGCGGGCGGCCCTTTGCCTATGGCGCTACAAATTGGCGGCGTCGCGGAGAATGCGCAGCCCTCGCACGGGTTCGCCGCCGGGGGTGAAGGGTCGTACTGGATGGACAGGGCGGCGTCGTCCACGAGGGAGACGTGGACGTCCATGGTGCCGTGGGTGACTTCGATGGTGGCGTCCCCGGTGTCGCGGTGTTCGGCGAGGTTGGAGCGGGCGCGGCCCGCGATGTCGGCGGCAGCCTGGCGGACGGCGGCGCGGACGCCGGGCAGGTGGGCAGGTGGGCAGG
>Ga0247823_10005216_pt1 | contig 10352 bp, 10 predicted proteins | sample 13C_PalmiticAcid_2_FD_192426 | JGI IMG/M metagenome (GOLD analysis project Ga0247823, IMG submission 192426) | Soil microbial communities from agricultural site in Penn Yan, New York, United States - 13C_PalmiticAcid_Day30 | ecosystem: Environmental > Terrestrial > Soil > Agricultural land...
GGGCGAAGGCACCGCCCGAGCCGCCGGTGGAGCCCGCGCCGGTGCCTTCGCCCAATCCGACAGTCGTGGTCGAGCCACCAACGCCTGGGGCAACGCCCGTTGTGGCGGAGGTCGTGCCCCTCTACCGCCCGGAGGTACCGATTTATGTCTCCGCGGTGCCGATCGCACACCATCTCGCTGCAGCGACGCTCGGCACCTTCCATGAGCGCCGGGGCGAGCAGGGCCTGCTTCGCGGCGGCGGGGTGCTTCCTGCAACCTGGGGGCGTGTATTCGCCGAAGCCAGCGAGATCGGCTGGAACGGTGATGTCGCCCCATCGTTCGATGGCGATCTCACCGGCTTCCAGATCGGGCAGGACCTGGTCGGCTGGGGCGAGGAGGGGAGCGTCAACGCACGCCTCGGCGCTTTTGTCGGGCGGACGGGCACCGACGGCATCGTTCGCGGCCGCGCGCTGGGCTGGAACAATCTCACTGTCGGTCATGCCGACCTCAAGAGCACCAGCGCCGGCGCCTATGTCACGCTGGTGGGCGACAACGGCTGGTATGTCGATGCCGTGGGGATGCACAGCTGGTTCGACGGCGAGACCGTCGCCAGCACCGGGCTCGGCGTCGACGTCGACGGCCGCGGCTGGACCGCCTCGCTCGAGGCGGGCTACCCGCTCACGCTATCGGGCCGCTGGACGCTGGAGCCGCAGGCGCAGATCGTCTGGCAGCGGATCACGCTCGACGACCGCGCGGACTCATTCTCCGCGATCGACTTTGCCGCGGGCAAGTCATGGACCGGACGCCTCGGCGTGCGTCTCCAGGGGGACTATGGCGATGAGGGGCGGCGATTGTACCCCTATCTCCATGCCAGTCTGTGGAAGGGCCTGTCCGGGAAACAGGATACCCGCTTTGGTGCGAACCCCATCCGCACCGAGCTCGATCGCAGCGAGGCCGAGGTCGGGCTCGGTTTTATCGCGCGCTTTGGCCGGAATGTCGCGATCCATGCAAAGGGCGATTACGGCCTCGAGGTCGATGGGCCGCGAACCCGCCGCTGGAGCGGGACAGCGGGTCTGACGATCGGCTGGTAGGGATACCAGGTGCCGCCGCAGGCTGATCGCATTGAGCGATGACCGCGGTGGTATTCGTGGCACGCTCCTGGATCGCGCTTGGGCTGCTTTGGATGGGCCAGGCAGCCCCTAAGCCTCACGGGCTGAAGATCAGGACAAGGAATACAAAGAACAGCGAGAGGTGCACCGCACCTTCGAGCATCGTCGTACGCGTCCCCGAGAATGTCAGCGTGTTGAGCATGAGTGTCACGGCAAGAAGTACCATGTTCGCAGGGGATACGCCGAGGATCACAGGCTGGCCGGTGGCCAGGCCGATGAAAAGAACCACGGGCACCGTCAAGCCTAGCGTAGAGGTGGCCGCGCCCAGGCACAGGTTGATCGCGCGCGTCAGTTGATTGGCCGCAACCGCCTTCAGTGCGGAGATGCCTTCGGGCGTGAAGACGATCAGAGCGATCAGAATACCGCCCAGCGCAGGCGGGGCGCCGAGGACAGCGATGCCATGGTCGAGCAGCTTAGCGAGATGCTTGGAAAGCAGCACGATCGGCAGGATGTTGATGACCAGCAATGCAATACGCATCCTGGTCGTTCCCGGAGCACGTTGCTGACGCGGCAGCGGTCTCGCTACCGCGTCCTGCGCGTTTCCGCTGGCGGGCAGGAAGAACCCGCGATGCCTGCCCGTCTGAAGCCAGAGGAAACCGCCATAGAGTGCGATGGTGAAGGCGGAGAAGCTCAAGGCCTGCGGCAGCGAGAGCGCCCCCACGGCGCTCGATATCGTGAAGTTGGGCAGCACGAGCGCGATCACGCTGAGTGGAATGATGACCGCGAGATAGGCGCTTGCGCCCTGCAGATTATAGGCTTGTTGATGGAATCGCAGCCCGCCGACGAGCAGGCAAAGGCCAACGACGCCGTTGAGGACGATCATCAGCACGGCGAACATCGTGTCGCGCCCGAGCGTGGGGACATGCTGCGCGCTCAGCATCACCGCCGCGATCAGCGCGACCTCGATGATGACGATGGAAAGGGTCAGGATCAGCGTTCCGAGCGGCTCTCCCAACCGGTCGGCCACTTCCTCGGCTTCGTGAACCACGCCGAACGCCGCCCACAGGATCACTCCCAGAAGCCAGCCGAACAGCAAGGCCGTGATTGCGGGATGCGCGCCGACCAGCCGGACGGGGTCGCCAGCGTACATGACCGCGACCGTTGCCCAGGCCACGGCCAATCGAAGAAACGAGGGTTTCATCAACTCTTCAACGAGCCCCGGAATTGAGAGTTGTCAACCGTTGCTGATCAATCGGGTGACGCCTGTTTGCGTTCCGCGACACGGCGTGCGTCTTCGCGTGCCTCACGCCGCAAATGCCGGGCGTAGCTGCGAGTATGCGCGTGATAATATAAGTAGCCGATGACCGTCGCGGCGAAGATCGCGATCAGAAGCATGAGCAGATAGGCGGCGATTAGTCGTGGTTCCATAATGAACCTCCTCTGGCCGCAGATCGCGGCGCGATATTCGAGCGGGATGCCCGGTGACAGCCCCCTCAGGCGGCCGCGGTGATTTCGTCGCGATCGTCGTCGGTGCCCGTGACCGTCATCGACATCGCCGTGAAGTTGTCCGAGGCGCCAACGAAGTTGCTCGCGATCGGCGGAATCTGAGCAATGTTCCGCGCCCCGACTCCTCTCGGGTTGCGGCGCCTTGGCAACGTGCGGTTCGGCAGGCGCACCTTCCTGGTGTTCGCGCCTCGATGACAACGCATTGAACCGGATCTTCTATCCTGATCCCATTGGCGCCATAGCGAATCGTGTTTAGCGACAGTCTTGCTGACGAACCCTGGCTGAGCCGGCGCCAGCCCGAAGCGCTGCCACAGCGTTCATGCACGCTCGCTCCGTGACATACCCCGCGCCACTGGCGACCGGCTTGCCGTCCGATGCATAGAATCGCCAGCGCCAGTCGCCACCTGAAAAGAGGATCGAGGTGAGGTTCACGCGATCCGTCCGATAGATCTCGAAATAGGCTTCTCTCGCCAAGGCTTGGCGGGGTGTCGGGGCAACGGGTTCCGCAAGCGCCGTGAGCGCACCGGCGACATCTTCCGGCACCTCGACTGCGCAGCGCTGCGGTTCATCGAACCCATGATGTGCAAAATTGTTCGTCACGTGATTTCTCCCTTCGGCAAGCGGGAGCAAATCCGTTTCTCTCGGGCGTCGCGCGCTTGCGAAGCGTAAGTGCGACGATCCATCGAGCATAGGCGCATTCACTGCAATTGACCATCCCGTGCTATGATCAGTCGCGACAGCCAGCCGTCGGGGAGAGTAGCGATGACGATCCGAACGACACGCACAACGGTCACGTTCGGATTGCCGTTCCGGCTCAAGGGCATCGGAGAAGAGCTCCCGCCCGGTCGCTACGACGTCGAGACCGACGAGGAGGTCCTGGAGGGGCACGACCATCATGCGTTTCGGCGCGTGGCGACTTTGTTGTTCGTTCCGACGGCGTCCGGCATGCGGATGTGCACGGTGGATGGCGACGAGCTCGACGCTGCGGTCGCAGCCGACGCACGATAGCCGGCGGCACTTGCGGGCGGGTGCGGTAACGCCCACATGCGAAGCACTGGCGTGTCGTTCCGGCATGCCCATTCGCATAGGCGGCGCTGGCTTCCGGTTGTGAAAGCGACGTGTCCGTCGCGGCCCAGCGACCCGAACGGCTCATTCTCATGACAGCAAGAGACATCAGGTTTGCGCGTGACGCGCGCGAACGCATCATGCGCGGTGTCGACAGGCTCGCCGACGCGGTACGGGTGACGCTGGGACCGAAGGGCCGCAACGTCCTGATCGATCGCGGCTATGGTGCCCCGCTCATCACCAAGGATGGCGTTACCGTCGCCAAGGAGATGCAGTTCAGCGACAAGTTCGAGAATCTGGGCGCGCAACTTCTGCTCGCAGTAGCATCGCGAACCCAGGACCATGCCGGTGACGGCACGACCACGGCGACCGTACTGGCACAGGCTATCGCACGTGAAGGCATGAAATCGGTGGCTGCGGGTGCGAGTCCGATCGACCTCAAGCGCGGCATCGACCTCGGGGTTGCACGAGTAGTAGCGGACCTGATGGCACGATCACGGGCGGTGTCCGGGACCGACGAAATCGCTCAGGTCGGCATCGTCTCCGCGAATGGCGATGTCGAGATCGGCCGGATGATTGCCGCCGCGATGGACAAGGTCGGGAAGGAAGGCATCATCTCGATCGAGGACGCCCGCGGCACCGCGTTCGAGCTTGAGATCGTCGAGGGTATGCAGTTCGATCAAGGCTATCTCAGCCCCTATTTCATCACCGATACGCGGAAGATGATCGTCGCGCTCGACGACCCATATGTCCTGCTCCACGAGAAGAAGCTCTCCAACCTCCATCCGCTGCTACCGGTGCTGGAGGCCGTCGCCCAGTCGGGCCGGCCATTGCTGATCATTGCCGAAGACATCGATGGCGAAGCACTCGCCACGCTGGTCGTCAACAAGCTGCGCGGCGGGCTCAATGTCGCGGCCGTCAAGGCGCCCGGCTTCGGCGACCGCCGCAAGGCGATGCTCGAGGACATCGCCATCCTGACCGGCGGAATCGTCGTATCCCCCGACCTCGGCACCAGATTGGAGCATATCGCGCTCGAAGAGCTTGGTACTGCCCGGCGCGTGACGATCGATCGCAACGACACGACGATCATCGATGGCGCGGGCGATGCCGCGGCGATCGCCGGCCGGGTCGGCGCGATCAGACAGCAGATCGAACTGAGTTCGAGCGAATATGACCAGGAGAAGCTGCAGGAGCGGCTGTCCAGGCTTTCCGGCGGCGTCGCGATCATTCGCGTCGGCGCTTCGACCGAAGTCGAGATGCGCGAACGCAAGGACCGGATCGACGACGCGCTGCACGCAACGCGCGCCGCAGTCGAGGAAGGGATCGTTACCGGTGGCGGTGCCGCGCTGCTCTATGCATCTCACGCGCTCGACGGGGTGCTCGGCGCCAATGACGACCAGACCCGTGGCATCGACATCGTCCGCAAGTCGTTGTCGGCGCCGCTCCGCCAGATCGCCGAGAATGCCGGTCACGACGGCGGCGTTGTCGCCGCGCGCCTGATCGATGGCAACGATCGTAATATGGGCTTCAACGCCCAGACCGAAATCTATGAGAACCTGATCGAAGCCGGCGTGATCGATCCGACATTGGTTGTCCGCTCCGCGCTTCAGGATGCGGCGTCGGTGGCCGGGCTGCTACTCACCACTGAAGCTGCGATCGTCGATGTCCGAGAACACTCGCCGAGGCTGGCGGCTCCTGGAAAGGCCTAGCGTCGGCGGGCGCCGCGAGCGACGCCAAAGCCCGATCCCGGCGTTCTCTCACGATAGATGATACGCCCCTTGTCGAGGTCGTAGGGTGTCATTTCCACCTGGACGCGATCGCCGACGACCGAGCGGATACGGTTTCGCCGCATCCGGCCCGCCGTATAGGCGATGATCTGATGGTCATTCTCCAGCAGGACGCGAAAGCGGCCATCGGGCAGGATCTCGTCGATCATGCCGTCGAAGGTCATCAGCTCTTCCTTCGCCATCGCCTTCAGGCCCCCGGGTCTGCAAAGCCGCGATCCGGGTTTTCGCTGAACATACGATCCTCCAGCAGTGACGGAGCGTAGAGCAGCTCCTGATCCCTGCGCGCGCGCCGTTGCTCACGACGTTCGGCGGTGATCGCCTCCTTTGCCCATGCGGCCGCCGCAAGCATCGCCACGCCCTTGACGTTCGCGAGTGCTGCATCGGCGGCAAGGGCGCGCTGACGTGCTTCCTGTGCGCGGCAGATGGCGAGGGTCGGGTTCATGCGATATCCTTTCAAAGAGCACGCCAGGGAAGACCCGGCAGCCGTATCATGTCGCAACCGCAATGGACGCAGCAGCTCGCGAAGTAGCCTCGATCCCAATGGTTGCGGGCGGGATCCGGAACATGGGTCCCGAACAGGCGATGCAGGAAGTCAGGCACACGCACCGGCTCGTCCACGCCGCGCGGCGGCAATCGCGTCTTTGAGGCTGCCGTAGCGAAACCCGTTCCAGTGAAAATAGTCGACCGGGATGCACTCAATCCCATAGCTTTCCATCATTGTGGCGGGATCATCGGGAACAGGTGGAGAAGACTGGGAGGTGAGGGGCGGCATGATGAATCTTCCTTGGTTGCGACGATGTGCCGGCTCTAGTTGATGCGCTGTTGCGTCCAGGGCTCACGAACAATCGCGCCTTTCAGCACATGTCGGCCAAAAGCTTGCTCCACGACTGTTGCGGCATCGCGGTTCATGAACACGACGCGCGTGCCTTCCGGCAGCAGTGGTTCGATCGCACTGATTATCGCGCCGCATTTCGCGGCCATGGCGATCACCTCCGCAACGGTCGCGTTGACGTTCAAGGCGCGGGACATGGCCGGCGTTCTCCTTGAATGGCTTTCGGGTCGGGCATCGCGACGCCCGTCGAGAACAGTGAAAGTACGGGGCGATGGCCAAGCTGCGCAACCGTGGGGATGCTCAGGCTTGTATGGGAAGGAAGGTGCACGCGCAGCTCCACAGAAAGAGCGGGAGCGCGCGTATCTCTCAGTCGTCTCCGTGCCCAGAAAGAAGCGGAGCGATGACAATCATATGGGTAAGTAGTGCATGCATTACCAGTGGGCCTCACCAGTAGCTATCGCCACCGCACAATCCGGCTGTTGATCACGCAGCGGCATCGCCGACCTATTCGAAGGCGACAGCGATGATGAGACATGATAAGGTCGCCATATCGTGCACCCTTCCCCGAGCAAGCACGTCTGAGAGTATTATGCTCCCGCTCGTCGGAGCAAGACAATGGACATCAACTACTTATTGCGACGGGAGCAGGAGTCTCTCGCGAGAGCCGAATCGTCGCCCTCTCCGGGCGCGCGAGCGGCACATCGTGCGTTCGCGCTCGCTTATGGCAAACTACTCGCGGCGAGCAGCTATCCCCATAACCGTTTCCAGACTGACTCTGAACGATCGCATCTAAGGGGTGTTCGAAAACGCCTCCATGCTGCGGTGGCAAGATGGGAGAATGAAGGCGGAAGTTTCCAGAATGGATCTTAAGTAACTAAGGGAATCATCTTTGGCATGATTTCAATGATCTGACTTTTATTTATTCATCTATGAACTTTTTATGGATCGCTTTCGTTTTATTCTAGCCTCATCTAAGGGTTTGGAGCAATAATCATGAAAAATATGTACCTGATGGCCACAATCGTGGCCGTCGCCGCCCCGACGGGACGATCGGGCTGATCATCGGTGCTGGAGGTGGCCTCGCCGGTCGGGCGATCGAGCGTGGCAACGTTCGCTGCCGACAAGATCGTGACGCATCTCGCAAGGAGGGTGGCGGGTTTTCCCGCAGCCCCCTCTGGCTGGTCATAGAAACTACGGTGCCGCACTGCAGGCACTCAAGCGCTGGAATTACGTATCGAGCTGCACATCTTCCTCACGTACATTCTATTGGGCGTGATCGCTCTGCTCGTCGGCGTTTGCATATGGACGCTAGTTCATAGCGCGTATCGACGGCGGATGGCTCGTCAGAAGTGGAGGCCCGCTTGAGCCGGGCGCGCGCATTACCGTCAGGGTGCGATGCAGGGCGGAGCGGGCTGCAACATAACATTGGCGCATAGCTGTGGGCCTCATTCAGCTTCCACCTCTCGAACCGATCCGGGCATAGAGCTGCAAATACGCATCAGCCATTCGCTCGACGCTAAAGCGCTGAACGACTGTCTCGCGCACCCGCGCGCGGTCGAGCGTTTCGACCCGGTCAATCGCCGCGACGGCTTCCTCAACGCTATCGACCAGAAAGCCGTTGACCCCATGCTCGATGAGCTCGGGCATCGATCCGCGGCGCATTGCGATGACTGGCGTACCGCACGCCATCGCTTCGACGACCGACAAGCCAAATGGCTCTTCGAAATTGATGAGGTGAAGAAGTGCCCGCGCGCTGCCAAGCGCGTGAAGACGCTGCGCCCCGCCCACAGTGCCGTGATAGCGCACCCGTTCGTCATCGATCTGCGGCTGTACCTTGCTCGCGTGATAGCCCTCGTCCTGGACAAGGCCGTACAGGTTGATCGCCCGGCCGTTTGCACGTGCAGCCGCGATCGCCTCGGCCGCACCTTTGTCCGGGTGAATACGCCCGAAGAAAAGCAGGTCGTCGCTGCCTCGAGCATCGAACGGGAACTGATCGACCGGTATGCCGTGATGAATAGTGGCGGCGTAGCGCAGCGCCGGATGTCGGTCTGCCTCACTGATCGCGACAAAATGAACGCGGTCCTGGTAGGGCGCATACATCGGGAGGATCCGCTCCGACGAGAACCCGTGAATCGTCGTGACGATCGGTGTTTTCGTCAGGTTCGCGAAGGCATGCGCCGGAAAGTCGGCCTGGTTGTGAATGAGGTCGAACGTATCGGCCTGCTCGAAGAGATGAGCGAGATGACGGAACTCCCATACCTTCGCGTCGATCGAAGGATCGTCATTGTACGGCGCGGGAACGACGCCCGCGAGACGCGCGCTGGTCCGGCTATCCTGCGTCGCGAACAGCGTGACGTCCGCGCCGCGCGCGACCAGCGCCTCGGTCAGCAGGCTGGTCACTAATTCCCATGGACCATAGAGGCGGGGCGGTGTCCGCCAGGCGATCGGGGCGAGCATGGCAATGCGCATGTCAGGTCTGATGCTCAAGCTGAAGCATGACGCCTTCGTTTCCGGCAAGCGTGGTAGAGGCCATTGTCCCGCCCAATGTCGACGCCAATAGCAGCCCGGCGCGCGTGCCCGGAGGATATACAAGCGGTTGCTGCTCGGCGCCCATGTTCAAGGCGACCAGCAATCGTTCCCCATTCAGGATACGCTCGTAGGAGAGCACGTCGCCTCGCGCGGTAACTGCCTGCATTCGGCCAACCGCCAGCGCGGCGTGACGCCGCCGCAATGCGAGAAGTCGGCGATAGAGCGACAGCATCGATTCCGGATTCTCCGATTGCATCGCCACGTTCCGGGCTTGCCAATCGGGGTTGAGGGGAAGCCACGGATCCACGTCACTGAAGCCGGCGTGCGGGGAAGCATCCCACGGCATTGGCGTCCGTGAACGGTCCCGTCCGATGCCGAGCCCCGGCTGGCGCAAATCCTGGGGATCCTGAACCCGTTCTGGTGGGATTGGCACTTCTCCGATGCCGATCTCATCGCCTTGGTACAGTGTCGGCGTGCCGCGCAGCGTGAGCAGAAGCATCGCCGCGACGCGGGCCTGAGCCTCGCCGATGCGTGCGGCGATGCGGGGCGCGTCGTGACTGCCGAACACCCAATTGGGCCAGCCGAACTCCGGAAGCGAGGCCTCGTAAGCGCGAATGAGTTGGGCGAGAGTTCCGGCGTCCCACGCATTCTCGATCAGCTGGAAATTGAAGGGGAGGTGGACTTGAGGGCGCTGCGGCGTGCCGTACCAACGCGCGTGCAGGTCATTGGGCAGAAAGATCTCGCCGATCAGAACACGATCACCGTAGCTGTCGGAGAGCTCGCGAAACGCGGCGGAAATGTCGTGCGCTTCCGGCTGGTCGGTCGAGTGAAGCTGGATGACGCGATCGCGCTCGGTCCGGTCGGGAGCCCAATCCGGGTTGAGCGGGTTATCCTCGAACCCCTCGGATTTCACGATGTGCCAGAGCACATCGATGCGAAACCCGTCGACTCCGCGTTCCATCCAGAAGCGCAGCACCTCCATCATCGCTTGCCTCAGCTCGGGATGGCGCCAGTTGAGGTCTGGCTGTTCCTTGAGGAAGGCGTGGAGATAATATTGGCCGGTCGCCTCATCCCATTCCCAGGCGGAACCGCCAAAGTCGCTGATCCAGTTATTCGGCGGGCCACCGTCAGGTGCGGCATCGCGCCAGATGTACCAGTCGCGCTTCGGGTCTTCACAGCTGCGCCGACTTTCAAGAAACCAGGGGTGCTGGTCCGAGCTATGATTGGGGACGAAGTCGAGGATAAGTTTCAGCTTGCGGTGGTGGGCAGCGTCGATCAACCGGTCAAAGGCATCGAGATCACCGAAGATCGGATCGATCCCGCAATAGTCGGCGACATCGTAACCGAAGTCCTTCATCGGCGAAGGGAAGACCGGCGAAATCCAGACTGCGTCCACGCCAAGCGTGACAAGGTAATCAAGGCGCCGTTCAATCCCCGCGATATCCCCGATTCCGTCTCCATTCGTGTCCTGAAACGAGCGCGGATAGATTTGATAGATGACACCACGCTCCCACCACGGCTGCACATCTTTCATGCCCGCTGCCT
>Ga0247823_10005218_pt1 | contig 10351 bp, 15 predicted proteins | sample 13C_PalmiticAcid_2_FD_192426 | JGI IMG/M metagenome (GOLD analysis project Ga0247823, IMG submission 192426) | Soil microbial communities from agricultural site in Penn Yan, New York, United States - 13C_PalmiticAcid_Day30 | ecosystem: Environmental > Terrestrial > Soil > Agricultural land...
CCATCTTCCCTCTGACCCCGGACCATGTGGCGTCGCAAGACATTGAGTTTGAGGACTACTACTTCCCTGCCGGCACTGGGTTTACCATCAACGGCCCTGCCGTGTGTGGCGAGTGCGAGGAGCCTGAGCGGTTCATGCCGGAACGGTGGCTTGACGGCCACGAGCAGGATATTGCGCATGGGCTCTGGCAGTTTGGTGGAGGGCGGCGTATCTGTGTTGGTTATCGCCTCGCGCAAAGAAGTCTGTTTATCAACATTGCCAGATTGGTGCAGTGCGTCGATTTTAAGCCGGTTGGTTTCCCCTCTTCCCCTCCCACCGCGTTCTTTTGCTTCCCTAATTAGGCTGGCCCGTTGCTGACATGTACGTTCGCATAGAATGGCCCTTACAACGCAGAGATACTGAATCTCGAGGCTGTTGGCGAGCCCTTTCCCGTCAAAGCAACTCTGCGTGGGGAAGAGTACAGATCCATCATTGTGGAGGAGGCGGGAAGGATCGGGGTGTTGAAGGAGGCCCAGTTCAACCGGGATGAGGGGCAGTAAAATAGTTCCGAGGCCTCAGTCTCGATGGTCTTACAGGTGATCAGGTATTCGGATGGCACAAGATATCAAGAGTTGGGTTCCTTCACACTGTGTCACATAGAAGGGCATCCTGTCACATCAACGCCATTGATGCTGTCCGCATCACCATACATAAGTTACAACCACGGAAAAAGGAGTGGTACCATAAGCTCTGAGTCTTCCCTCATCTTTTCTTATCAAAGCGAGACGACGCCCACCTCCTCATCCTCCCAGTCGCATCCCCGTTCAGCCCGTGGTTTCCTTCCAACAGAATCGAGTCGTGCACTTCGTCACCCGCCACCTCCAAGGTCGATTCCAGTTCCAAGTTGCGGATCCGCACTGCCTCCGAGAAGGCGCATACATGGTCTCGAAATACTTCATGCCCGCCACAGCTGACATAGAGCGCCTCGGTGACCCCCTGGATCGTTCCAAACCACGATCGATCTCCGTCGAGCGGCAACGCGGGATGTGCCATGCCGGTGTCCACCCCAGAATGCTCGGGACCAAGAACCTGCTTCTGCGTGTACTTCACGATGGCGGTGGACAACATGTCGATCCCATCATTGTCATGAAAGGATCTCGTGTCGGTGTCGCCACTCACCCAGGGTGAGACGGCGAACACACCAGCAATCTTGCGCCCGTTGAGCCGGACGGGCTCTATCCCCGGCATGGGATGAGAGACGTGGTACAGAAGCTGCACCGCCAGATTCCCCCCCGCAGAGTCGCCCCCAAACACAAGATCCTGAGGTGCGATGCCACTGCGCAGCAGGTGGTTGATGGCGGCGGCGGCTTGGCGGAGCTGATGGGGGTACTTGGACCCTGGCGCGAGGTCGTATCGCAGGACGGCAACCGCCACCTCGTGCTCGTCCTGTCCGTCGACGTAGGCGTTCCAGCACCAGTTGAGATGGCCTGCTTGGAGGGGCGCCATGTAGCCGCCGCCGTGGAGGAAGAGAACGAACTTGGAGGCGCGCTCGCGGTCGCCCACCCAGAGGACAGATGTGGCGGGGTCGGCTGAGACTTGCTCAACATGGTACCTCAATCGCCTTGCGGCTTCAGGCGACTTTGCCTCAGTCCCATGGTGCCGCTGGTCCTCGAGCCAGGCGGCGTAGAGCTCAAGAGCGGAGGGGGCGAGGTACTGGATGTGTCGTGGTTCGAGTTGGCCAAGGGAAAAGCGGAAGGCACTCGACGTAAGCCACAGTCGGAGGGATATCTTTCGTTTGTATGCTTTGGGAAGCCCAGAAATGATGGCGAGAAAAAGTCGTGGAGGTGCTGGGAGATGGGCAAACGGTCAGTTTTGCACCAACGAGGAACGGAGCACATCGCGAACCGAAAAGAAGTCGGATTCCCAGATCCAACTTTTCCACAGGTGAAAGATTCGGCTTCGTGGATGACATGGCTCTCGGCGGATTGAACGGCTTGTCGGAGGCTGCGAGAAGCAAACATGGAAGTGTTGTGGGGCTTTGTTTCCAGGATCACTGTTTCAAAGGTCGTAGATATCATTGACCGAAATCTGTCGACCGTCCATGACAAGCCGAACCCGAGCCCTGTGTCGGAGTTCTTCCTTCACATTTCTCAATAGTTCATCCATTTTGGACTTTGACTTCCGTCAGTTTGGCCCCGCACAACAATGCCGTGGCCCTGAACGCTAGGGAGGGGGGGTGGCAATGGGGAGGTTGTCGGGTTCGTTCCGAAGGTGTCTTCCGGAGTCAACTTCCATCCAACCCCTGTTTGGATTGGAGCTCATCCACTGATATTGACATAGGATGCTCGTTTTCTTCAACCATGAGGCCCGTCGACAATTGGGTTGCTGAATTTCTCTCCACAATCATTCTCAGCTTTTTTCTAGAGTTGCACCCTTATTACGATCACACTGCAGATCAGCCTTTGCACCACTCCGGGCCATCACAACAATGTCATCACGAGAAGGCTTAACGGTGGACGTCGTGGCCAGACTCTTGAGACGTACGGCCCTTAACCCATGGCTAACAGTGCCAGTCTCGACCGTTCTAGTTCTAGGCTGGGGACAAATCAACCGCTCCCCGTCTCCAGCGTCGGCCTCCGCCTCGGCGATACACCAAGTGCTTTGTCTGACTGCGTGTTGGTGTGCGCTGGTGAGCATCACGCTGTCTGTCAATGACTGGCTCAACAAGTGGTCCGCAAACAACTGGACCGAGACCAAGCCAACAGACTGGAACTGGAACGAGGAGATTGCACTCGTCACGGGCGCGAGCGGCGGTATAGGGGCAAGCATCGTGCAGCAGCTCATTGCCCGAAATCGCAAAACCAGAGTCATCGTCGTCGACTACAGCCCCTTGGCGTGGACGCCACCCTTCGGCACAAGAATCTCGTACTACCAGTGCGATCTGAGCGACTCGAGCGCCGTGAAGGCACTCTGTTCCCGCATCAGGTCAGAGGTCGGGCACCCGACGGTTCTTGTCAACAATGCCGGGCTCTGCCGGGGGTTGACGGTCATGGATGGGACCTACCACGATGTTGAGCTGACGGTGCGGACCAACCTCGTTGCTCCTTTTCTGTTGGCCAAGGAAGTGCTTCCAAACATGGTCAAGACCAACCACGGGCACATCTTGAACGTGAGCTCGATGAGTTCGTTGATCCCACCGGCCAGAGTCGCCGACTATGCGGCGACGAAGGCTGGCATCAATGCTCTGCATGAGGTACGCCATCGCACGTTGCACGATCCTGCCCTGTCCCGCTCCATTCACTGACCTGGCTACTACCAAGGCTCTCCAACTGGAGCTGAAGTACGCTCACAATGCGCCCAACGTCCGTTTGTCTCTTGGCATCTTCAGCTTCATCAAGACTCCCCTCTTCCAGGGGGAGACGCGGCAGTCTAGTTTTTTCTTTCCCCTTCTCCACGTCGACTCAGTCGGCGAGGCTCTGGTCGATGCCTTGTACGGCGGCTATGGAAAGACAATCTACATGCCTGGAACGATGCGATATGTGGCGATGCTGGCAGGTCTACCACCGTCTGTTCTTTTTTCCTCACGCGTTGCTGACAGATTTTCCTGAACCCAGAGAGGTGCCCCTGAATGGATGATGAGGGGCGTGAGAGAGGGGACACAATCACTCGGTGTGAATTTCAAGGGGCGGCAAACGGTGAATGAAAAGACGGGGAGGTTGAGTGAATAGCAACCCGGGGCACGTGGAACAAGCTGAAAGATCGGATTGCCTGTGTACATTCTTGTTTTCCACCCATCTTAGCCCAGGTCCACGGCAAGTCTTCAGGTGAAAGTCTGTCATCTTTTTGTTCAGAGGACAGGACAGGTCAATCAAACCGTGGAGCCGCTATGTGTGGTATCATTGTCTCGTAGAACAAGCTGGAAACTGAGCCGTTTTTGCCAGAGCCAAGATTCGGACAGTTGCCGAGAGTTCATCCAAGAACACACCAGGAGATCTGAAGTCCTGTTTGGCACAGTACCTACTCGATGTCCAACCTCGGTCTCTTGAGACCCTGCACGGAGAACGGCGCTAAGGCCCTCCGAAACCATCGGGGCACCGTCGGGACTTGCTCCGATGGGCATTGGGGCTCTCCGTTAAACTGCCTTTCGTGAGCAGTGGGGCCTCGGAGAGATCTTGACACATACCTAGGTAGTATAACCCCGGCTTCTCCAAGAGATGAAGCGCCCCGGCAATGTGGATTAAGGAAGTACGGGGAAGGTTGCGGTAACAGCCCGCTATGGCGCTAATTACAAGCGCTTCCGAATACAGAGTAGTTACCCCGGACTCCAGGTTTCGGGAGCATCCCGACACAAGGTTGGTTTTCGCTAGCCCCAAGCAGGGAAAGGCTTAGGACCCGTCTTCCCCATCGGACAGGAGATCCAAACAAAAACGTAACTAACGCCCCTTTCGCTGGGCGTGGTCTGGCACCGAGGCTCGGGCGGATCCCGATGCGGGGCTCAAAGTCAAGATGTCCTTGGTGAATGTGAAATGGGCTCAGTCAGGAGATACAGTCAAGTTACAGGACAATAAATGTCACTTTCCTGCCCTTTGCAGGTACTTTAGTTTCGTGACCGTGTGTACATTGTCTTGCGATTAAAGACTTCCGGGACAAGTAAATCAGCACCATGGCTCAGCCGTCCGACAAGCCCGTGAGCTACAGCCAATTCGCGTGCATTGGGACCGGGTTCTCAGCCATCGCCCTCGGGGCCACGCTGAAGAGATGGTACGGCATCGACGACATCACCTTCTTTGAAAGACACCACAACTTGGGAGGCACCTGGTTCATCAACCAGTACCCTGGTATGTTGCTTCTCAGCGAGTCCCTTTATTTTCACCCGGCCCCCATCACGAACCTATCGTCACTAACCATAATTGTTCACAAGGATGCGCATGCGATGTACCAAGCGCTCTCTACAGCTTGTCCTTCGAGCCCAACTCTCAATGGAGCCGGGTCCTGCCATCCTACAAAGAACTCTGGTCCTACCTCAACAATGTGGCGACCAAGTACGACCTAAAGAAGAAAATGAGCTTCGGGTTCAACGTCGAGCGCTGCGAGTGGCTCGAGGAGTCTGCCCGCTGGCGCATGACCGTTCGCCACATCAAGACCGACACGATCCTCATCCACGAGTGCCAGTTCCTCTTCTGCGCGACAGGCCAGCTCGTTCACGCCCGCGACATTGACGTGCCCGGGTCCGGAACCTTCAACGGCCCCATCTTCCACACGTCGCGGTGGCGGTCGGATGTGGACCTCAAGGACAAGAGGGTCGTCGTGTTCGGCAACGGGTGCACCGGCGCGCAGGTCGTCCCGTCCATCGTCAAGGAGACCAAGAGCCTGACCCAGTTTGTCCGAGCTAAGCACTGGATTCTCCCGCCAATTGATGCTGAAGTTCCGCCGTGGGGTCATACGTTGTTGCGGTGGCTCCCCGGGCTGATGGGGCTGCAGCGACTGCTGGTGTTTGTCGTGGCCGAAAACAGCCTGCGGGGGTTCCCCCTGACCGAGGCAGGCCGCCGGTTCCGCGCGAGACAGCGCAAGAAGGCAGAGCGGTACATGCGGTCGGCGGCACCGGCCAAGTACCACGACTTGCTCATCCCGGACTTCGAGGTTGGATGCAAGCGCCGGATCTTCGACTCGGGCTACCTCAAATCCCTCCACGAAGATAACCTCATCTTGACCGACGAAAAACCGCTCGAGATCGTGCCGGAAGGCGTGCGCACGGCCAAGGGGATTGTGGAAGCAGATGTCATCGTCCTCGCAAACGGCTTCGTCACCAACGACTTTCTCATCGGCGTGGACGTTAGGGGCCAGGGGGGCAAGACCATGCAGGAGCACTGGAGCGAATTCGGCGGGGCCGAGGCCTACAACTCCTCGGTGCTGAGCGGGTTCCCCAACATGTTTCTCCTGCTGGGTCCCAACGCGGCGACCGGCCACACGTCGGCGGTCATGGCGGCCGAGAACTCGGTCAACTACGCGCTGCGAGTCATCCGGCCTGTTCTGGAAGGCCGAGCCAGCATTGCCAGCCTCAAGCTGGACGCGGAGAAAGCGTACAGCGAGCGTCTTCAGGGTGCGTTGAGGGATACGGTGTGGAACTCGGGGTGCCAGAGCTGGTATGTGCAGGGCACGGAGGGCGGCACTGACAAGGCGTGGAATGCCATGAGCTACCCTTGGTCGCAAGCGCATTTCTGGTACCGCAGCTTGTTTCCCGTGTGGTCGGATTGGGAGTTCAGGGTACGTTCCAAGCGTAATTATTTCAGGTTCTTTTCTTCCGGCGAAATGCTCACAAGAATACTTGTTTAGGGCCGGACCGAGAAGCCAAAACGGACCAGGGCGCTCAGGACTGTTCTGCTGGCGGCGGTTGTTGTTGCTGCGCTCGTCGGCTGGCAAAAGAGTGGTCAGTTTGTGGGACTAGAGACGGTTGAACGTCTCATGGCACAAGCTTTAGCAGGTGTGCGAAGCGGGAGGACGCTGTTCGAAGGACTCTGGAGGAGATAGCGGCCGATGTATCCGCAATGTCGCTGGTTCCGGACTGGTAGGAAGGAGTGAAGGAAACACAGCTAAGGTGTATTTGTAATATAAGGTAATGATGGACCCGAACCAAGTAGGTACCAGGTACCTGGATGATATGCTCTTGCGTACAGGACCGGCTCAGCGTGCTGAAAGTGCCGGAGTGCAGGTTCTTGAGTCTCCCTTTGTTGATAAGTGTGGATTTAGGCCAGAAGGTCCAGTTCCTAAATCTGACCGACCCCTCCGAGTCGTCTCTTGGGTTTGGCTTCTGTGATGTCGGGGTTAGGTACCTGGTACCTTAGGGAGGCGAGGTATCTCGAGCCCGGTCAAGGTCATGAATTTGGTCCCCACCATCAATACCAGGTATTCAACCTTGTCAAATGGGATGCCGTAGGCCTCAGTGCATATGCATGCACAGTTGCCAGTTGTCGTTTGCTCGGAGACAGGAGGTGCAAACTCCTTTCATTTGCCCATGCATGCGGTTGGCCGGCTGGACAACCATCCTCCCCCAATTGTTTCCCACATGTCGGGCAAGCAGGCATTGGAGCAGCAAGCAGAGACGGCAGGCAGGTGGCTGCAGCAAGAGTAATAGCATTACGACATACAGGAGGTGGCTGCAGCTTGTCTGTGCCAACAAACTAGGGCTCCTCAGAAGAGCGAGAGAAAGACTCGGAAAGTCTCGGAAAGTCGCCGACCACAAACAGTCCAGCACCGGCAAACGCGCTTGTTATCCAGTCACCTCGCTCCTTGTCCATTAATTTGGTCATCACAGAAGCATTATCCATGGCCTCCTCTTTATATCATCCCCTCAGCTTGCCCTTTTTTTTTTGTGTATCACCTGAAGGCAGCCAAGCCATTGCGTTCTGCCGCCCACATTTCCCTCCACTGAGTTGTGGGGGTATTCATCCAACTTCACCGCCACATACCAGACATTCATTCTCGGCAGTTTTTGTTGCCTCTTGCCCTGCAACACTTCTACCTTCCTTGGCTCAACGAGGAATTCGATCTCCAGGATGCCACCAACGTCTGTTCAGGAGCTCAGCCAGAACCGGGTCTTGCTGGTATCGCTCAAGCTCGAGCCGTACTTCGACGACATGTACAAGTCTCTGCTCGACGGGATCACGTCCAAGTCTCGTCTTCAAAGGGCCAAATCTGCCACGTCTGCCATCCGCGCACTTTCGGAATTGCCCGCACCCACCGCCGTCCTCGTCACTGACCAGGCTCTTACCGAACCGGAGAATGTCGCCGTATGGGAGGCAGCCTTGCAGTACATACGCCAGGGCGGCACTGTCGTTGCCATGGGGCACTTCCCCTCGTTCGTGCCCCCCCTGGACATGAAGCCCTTCTTCGCCAAGGCGGGTTTGCCCTGGGAGGCCGGCTCGTATCACAGGACAACACTGTCGCTGAACCGAGCCGCGGTTGAGGGGGCTGTAGCCTCCAAACTCCCGTCGGAATACAGCCAGAAGGCGCTGGCTGTGAAGAATGTGGCGCCTGGAGATATGTGGTATCACACGACACCGGATTCGGTCGTGGAATCGAGGGTGTTCGGCCCCTCGAGTGTCCACAATCGCCGCGAATCGCCAACGGTGCTCGCCAAGGTCGGAAATGGGAAACTCGGGTACATGGGTGACGTGAATGCTGAGGAGGAATCCAACCTTGTCATTCTGGCAATGTGTGGTTTTCTTTGAACGATGGCCAAGGGGGAGACTACCTAGAATTGGGGATCTTGACGAACCGCTGTATGACAGTCTGAAACAAGAGAGAGTTGAAATGGACTCTTTGTTTTCCTCGTTCGAAGAGGACAGCGAGCTGCATTGCGTCCCAGCAATGGTGTAGGAGTCAAGATCGCGGTATCCCTCAATGTTGTGACGCTGCGAGTATTAATAGGATGACGACGGCTGCTACAGCTAAGATACCAAAGTAGTGTGTTCCGCCCCTGTCCCCACCACCCACGCCGGAATTGAGGACATCTTCGGAGCCACTGTAAAGGCAGGGTGCCACGTGCCATCCCATCGGCCCAGCCAACGACGTTGGCACCCCATGCTCGTCTGGCACGGCTCACCGTCTGACTGTGCCCTTTGTTCCTGAGTAATAAACAAATGATCCTATCCGGGCTGGGGTCCAGGCCAACCCGATTTTCTCAAGATTAAGATCCAGATTCCCGGCGAAATGAGCTGGGAGATCGATTCCGAGCACCCGTACAAGTACGGCCCAGGCGGCTTTTGCCCCATTGAGCTGGGCGACCGCATCGCCAATCGCTTCACCATCCTCCACAAACTCGGTTACGGCGGCTTTGCAACGGTTTGGCTGGTCCGTGACGAGGAACGGCGTCACGGCCGCTACGTCGCCTTGAAAGTTGTCTCTGCCGACTGGTCCGAGGACCCAAAGTTCGAATCCACCAAAGTTGTCGATCCGCTTCGCGCCCACGAGAGAGACAACGAGTCCCCGCTTCTGTTTGTCCTAGAACTCGAACGCGTCTTTCATACCAGCAGAAACGGCCGCCATCTCTGTCAGGTCTTTCCGGTCCTGGGGCCAGCCCTCGCCTCCTTAAATACTGCGTACTTTCGTCTCTATCCGTCCTTCGTGAGGACTTTCGCACAGCAGTTTGCCCACGCGCTGGACGTCATGCATACTCTGGGAGTCTGCTATGGAGGTAAGCTGGTGTTGTCCCTCCGAATCTCGCAGCAAGTCACTTAATTCAGTCACATTCCTATCTAGATTTCACCCTCAGCAATATTGCCATCCGCCTCGCCCATTCACTCGATTCCCTAACAGAGGGCCAGCTCGACCAAATATTTGGTCCCCCGGAGATTCAAATCCTCGAGTTCTTCTTCCCAGAGACCCCATCACCTGCACCCGAATACGTAGTTGTACCAGCCGATCTCGGACGTATTCCCTCCAAATACCTTTCAGAAAGGCTTTGCATCATCGACTTTGATCACGCCTTTTCTACCAGGAACGCGCCCAAACAGCTATCTCACATCCCCCACCAATACTTGGCCCCCGAAAACATCTTCACCCTGACCAACGGACCGCCCACCAACGTCTGGGCCCTAGGATGCATACTGTACGAGTTGCGATATCCAATGGCCCTCTTTCAAGACCTCATGGGTAGCTCTCCACTTGCTACAGCATCAAGGGTGTGCGAGATACTGGGAGACCTTCCTCGAGAGTGGATGGCATCTCCATTCGACGATGAGTACCCCGTCCACGAGCCTCTGCAAAAGGGCATCGAATATACGACCCTTGGCGACTTCACTGAACGCAATGGATTCAAGCTTGATACCGAGGTGGGCCTGATTTGTGAGCCGCAGAGACCCGTGGACATCAGCAAGACAGCCAGTGGGAGAGAATGGCTTTGTCTACATGTTCCAACCTTCTGGGATACTCCAACGCGGGATGAGTTCAGGGCTCGGAACCTGAAGCCCATCATAAAGGACGACGCAGCGCTCTTTACCGATCTCCTCTGCAAGACGTTTGACTACGATCACCAGAAGCGCATCATGGCAAGCCAAGTTCTGACGCACCCATGGTTAAAAGCAACAAGCCAAGAGCCCTCCGCCGCCGGATCAGCAGCGTCGTCGGCACACAGCTCGCCTGTTGAACTCAAACCTCACTCCGGTACCGCGTCCATCCATCTTCCACCTCCGCCTCATCATTTAAACAGTACGCACGGATCAAGTTCAACGGCGACAACACCACACAACGAGCGAGGTCCAGAAGAGCAGGAGCCCGAGAAGAAGTTTCAAGGGTAAACAGCGGAAATGAGAAGGCACAAATTCTTGGGATGGAAACGAAAAGGTAGAAGGATGTGAAAAAAAGTAGGAAGGGG
>Ga0247823_10005219_pt1 | contig 10351 bp, 7 predicted proteins | sample 13C_PalmiticAcid_2_FD_192426 | JGI IMG/M metagenome (GOLD analysis project Ga0247823, IMG submission 192426) | Soil microbial communities from agricultural site in Penn Yan, New York, United States - 13C_PalmiticAcid_Day30 | ecosystem: Environmental > Terrestrial > Soil > Agricultural land...
GTTCACGTCGGGCGCACGCGCCTCGACGATCGCCGGCAGATACGCGCTGATGCCGGGCGACTTGACCACGACATCGAAGCCCCAGAGCAGGCCCGCATACGGCTCGGTCGTCAGGTAATCCAGCGCGTCGCCGTGGAACGGGCGCGCCTGTTCCGCTTCGGCCTCGCTGCAGATCAGGGTGACCTGCTGGCCCGGCAGGCGCCGGCGCAGCGCGGCCAGGGTCGCCCGGCCTTCGCGGCCATAGCCCCAGACCGCGACGCGTTTGTCCGCGAGATCAGCGAAACGCATCGAGCACTCCGGCCAGCCGCGGCGGCAGACCGTGCGGGCCTTCCGGCTGCAGCAGCGGCTCCAGCGCGAGTTCGGCCACGTCGAGCTGCGGCAGCACGACCTCGCGGAAGCGCGCGACCAGCGCGTCCTCGCGCCATTCGGGGCGCTGGCTCAGCGCGTACAGCGCCGCGCGCGACTCGCGTCCTTCGCCGACGCATTCGAACGGCTTGTGCTCGCGGAACTCGAGCAGCGCGTCGAAGCCCTGGCGCTGGCTTTCGTCGTCGAGCAGGTTGCGGCCGAAGATCGCCAGCAGGCGCGGCTTGGGCAGGAACGGCGCGAGCGCAAGAAATACAAAATGGCATTTAGGACATTGTCCGCACCAGCGGTCGGCCGGCCGCGGCCCGAGTATGCGGAAGTTGCGGTTGCAGCTGGAAAACACCGCGTCGTAGCGCGACTCGCGCGCGAACAGGCGCGTGACGGCCAGCTCCGACAGCGGCCGCAGCAGCGAGCAGTAGTTCAGATCCGCGGCGACGTGGCTGCGCAGCCAGGCGGCCAGATCGCGCTCGAATTCCCAGCCCTTGCTCCACTGGTGGTTGACCGCCTGGCCGGCGTATTCCAGGGTCGCGCTCGACGCCGAGCGTTCGTTGGAGAACGCGATCGTGTCGTAGCCGTAGAGCAGCGCCGCGACGACGAGGATGGCCGAATTGATCGCCGTGACCGGAATGTGTCCGTTCCAGGCGCCGGCCTTGTTGTAGTCGAACAGTTCCGGCGCGAGCTGGCGGCGCAGATTGAGCCCGGGCAGTCCGGTCGTGACCACGCAGGCGGCGATCAGCGGCGAATTGCCGACCCAGACCGCGGTCGCGCTTTCGCCGAGGCGCTTGAGCAGCTCGGCCGAGACCAGCGAATCCTTGCCGCCGCCGATCGGCAGCAGGCTGCGCGCCGGCAGGCCCAGCGCGACGGCCGGCGTATAGGTGCCCGCGCGCGGAAAGCGGATGTGCTCGCGCAGATCCAGGCCGTTCTGATACGCGAATTCGCCGAGGCCATGCAGATACAGCGTGTCGAGCAACTGCGCCGTTTCCGCATCGGGCACGCTGCCATCGACGACGATCCGGCGCGGCACGCCGGCCTTGTAATAGCTGATGCCGGCGATCAGATGCAGCAGCTTCAGCGCGGCGGCGAACGCGGCTTCGCGTCCGGCCGGCAGCGCCGGCGCGTCGGGAAAGCCGATGCGCTCCACCAGTTCCGGGCCGTCGTCGAAGGCATAGACCAGCCGCGCCTCGCCGTCGGCGTAGTCGGCGCGGACGAAACGGAAGGCCGCGGCTTGGCGCGGATCAGGAAGTGACACGTTCAAGCTCCTTGCGGCGCAGGCGATGAATGAAGACAGGGATCGCCATGACCAGTTGAATCGTAATTCGGCGCGCGAGTATCGCCGAGTACGGCGACACCGGCACGAGGTCGGCGGCCATGCCGCATTCCGGCGGGCCGGCGGAATTGAAGGCCCCCGCTACCGGCTGGCCCCGCGCAACACGGTACCTGCAGCGGACTTGCGCCAGCACATCGTCCGATAGCGGGCCGGCCGAAACGCACGGGACGGAACGGGAATGATCGGGTTCCCGGCGATGCCGCAGCGAATCGGTCCGGATGCTCAACCCGGCCGGCGCGCCGCGAGAAGCACGCGGATTCAGCCGCAGACCTTCCGGTGACGACGCCACAGGTACCCGCAATCCGCCAGCTGGTCATGTTGCCAGCCTCGTCGCCCGGCGACCGATTGCCGCGAGCCGCGTAACGGCTTGCGTCGAGGAAACCGGGGAACCGGCGAGCACCTTGCGCTGCAGGCGGCTGACGAAAACACTGGCTGCCATCAGCGACGGCACGCTGATCCAGCCGATCACGCCCAGCGATATCAGTGAGCATTCGAGCATGTCGCGGATCGTACTCACCGCCAGGATCGACTGGTTGTCGAAGCCGGCGAAACTGCACAAGCCGACGATCACGGCGAGCAGCGGACCGAACAGCAAATGGGTCAGCAGTGCCATGCCCAGGCCCACACCCAGCGGCAGCAGCCAGGGGGACGCGGTCGGGCGCAGCAGCCAGCGCGCCCCTAGCGCCACGGCGATCTGTGCGGCAAGGACAGCCGCGATCCCCAGTTGGAGCAGAAAGCACAGGGAGATGAAGTCGTGGAGCATGACGTAGGCGCCGATCACTGTTCCCACGGACAGGGCCACGGTCGCCAACTGCAATACGGCACGGGGGCGGAGCGCCATGCGATCTGCGGACTCGCATCGCACACTCCCGGCGAGGGATCCGGCTGCGGTGTCACCGAGCTCCTTGCGTCGCAGATGGCTCGCGAAAACGCTGGCCGCCAGCGTCAACGGTAGGCTGAACCAGCCGACGAATATCGCCGAAACCAGCGACAGTCGTAGTGCAAGGTCCGTTGTATAGCCGATGCCCTCCGGGTCGCCGATGGCGATCGCGATGAGAGCGGTCAGTGGACCAAACAGCAGATGGGCCAGCAGACCCGTGACCAGGCCCACGCCCAGCGGCAACAGCCAAGTCGACCCAGCCGGTCGCAGCAGCCAGCGCGCGCCCAGCGCCGCCGCGATCTGCGCCGCGAGTACGGCCGCCAGCACCATTTCCGCCAACCCGCGCAGCGGCGGCAGACTGATTCCGATGACGACAGCGACCGACACGATCAACGCCGCCAGATGCAGGACGAGACGTGCACGGCTCATGGCGCGCGCTCCGCGGCCGCGTTTCGCAGCGTCTGCCGGAAGGCACCGATCACGCTGCCGGCTCCTCCGCGACAGCGCGGCTTTCCTGCGCCGGAATTGCTGCGACCTCGCCGATCTCCCGGCGCCGCAGACGGCTCACGATCACACTGACGGCCATCGTCAGCGGTGCGCTGACCCAGCCGACGAACACGACGGACATGGCCGCGATGAACGGTGCACCCTTGAGAACTTCGTCCAGGCGGATGCCGTCGTTGGTCCATCCCATGAACAGCAGGCTCAGCGGCGCGAACAATCCGTGCGTCAGCAGCGCCATGCCGAACCCCGCCGCCAGCGGCACCAGCCAGCGCGACCCGGTACGCCACAGCAAAGGCGCGCAGATTGCCGCCGCTGCCTGCGCGGCCAGGACGGCCGCCGCACAGAGACTGCCCATGTCCAGCCACGCATTGCTGGCCGAGTACAACCAGCCCGGGCCGAGCACGAGCGCGGTGACGAGGACGGCGGCAACCGGCAACACCAGCGCCGCCAGATGCAGCACGAGCCGCGGGCGCATCAGATCACCGACTCCGCCGCCGGCTCGCGCAGGTTGTAGCGCGAGGCCATGGTCGCGCCGTAGGCGCCGGCCTGGGCGATCAGGATCACGTCGCCCTCGTGGCATTCGGGCAGGCGCCGGTTGGAGCCGAGCACGTCGCCGGATTCGCAGATCGGACCGACGACCTGGTACAGCGTATCGGCCGCATCGTCCAGGCGCGTCAGATTGACGATCTCGTGCCAGGCTTCGTACAGCGCCGGGCGGATCAGCGAGTTCATGCCGGTATCGACGCCGACGTAGCAGTAGTCGCCCTTGCGCTTGGTCTGGGTCACGCGTGCGAGCAGCACGCCCGCTTCGGCGACCAGATAGCGGCCGGGCTCCAGCCAGAGTTCGAACTGTGGATAGGCCTGCTTGATCTCGGCCAGGCAGACGTCGAGCGCGGCCAGATCCAGCGCCGCTTCGTCGGCGCGTGCCGGCACGCCGAGGCCGCCGCCGATGTTGATCGCCTCGATGCGCGTGAAGCGTTGCGCCAGCGCGGCGAGCTGGGCGTAGACCTCGCGCCAGTGCTGCGCGTCGAGAATGCCCGAGCCCAGATGCGCATGCAGGCCGACGACGGCCACGTCGTGGCGCCGTGCGAGCTGACGGAATTCCTCGATCTGGTCGAGGCTGAGGCCAAACTTCGAACCGGCGCCGCCGGTGCGCACCTTGTCGTGATGGCCGCGACCGGCGCCGAGGTCGACGCGCAGGATGATCTCGCGGCCGCGGAAGGTCTCGCCCCAATGCTGCAGCGGATGCAGGTTGTCGAGCGTCACGCGCGCGCCGTGGGCGAACGCCGCAGCGTATTCGACCTGCGGCGCGAAATTCGGCGTGAACAGCAGACGCTCGGGCGGCACCAGGGTCGCCGCCAGATCCAGTTCGGCCGGCGACACGCACTCCAGGCCGAAGCCCGCTTCGGCGATGACCTGCAGCAGCTCGGGCCGGCTGTTGGCCTTCAGCGCATAGAACCAGCGGTCCGGCGCGGCCAGCGCGCGCAGGCGGCGCGCGCGTTCTCGCACGGTGGCCAGGTCGTAGACGTAGCGCGGCGTGGCCTGGGCCGCCAACGCCAGCAGATCGTCGCGGCGCTGCTGCCACCAGGGCGCTTCATGACCGGCCGCGGCGCTCGCATACAGCTCGCTCCAGGCCGGACCGAACACGGCCGGATCCTCGGCGCGCAGCGCTTCGGACTTGATCAGCGCCGCATGCAGGGTCGGCACGAGGCCGCCGGCGGCGGCTTCGTCGACGACGATGGTCAGATTCAGATTGTTCGACGACTGCGACACCAGATGCACGCGCAGCAGGTCGAACTCGGCCAGCACGCCGGCCAGCCGCGGCAACAGCGAGCGCATGCCGCGGCCGACCAGGGTCACGGCCGTGCACGGCGCGATGACCTTGACCCGGCAGACCTCGGCCAGATCCGCCGCGAGCGCCGACAGCACGTCGGAATTGACGAGGTTTTCCGACGGATCCAGCGACACGGTCACGTTGGTCTCGGCCGAGCCGATCAGATCGATGGACAGGCCGTGGCGCTTGAAGCGCTCGAACACGTCGGCGAGGAAGCCGACCTGCTGCCACATGCCTATCGATTCCATCGAGATCAAGGTGATGCCGCGGCGTTCACTGACCGCCTTGACGCTGGGCGCGGCCGCGGCGATGGCGACGCCGATCTCGGTGCCGGCGAGCTCGGGCCGGTTCGTGTCGCGCACGGCCAGCGGCACCTGCGCCTCGCGCACCGGGTTCAGGCAGCGTGGGTGCAATACCTTGGCGCCCGTGGTGGCAATCTCCTGGGCTTCTTCGTAGTCCAGCCGCGACAGCAGCCGCGCCGCGGGCACATTGCGCGGATTCGCCGAGAACATGCCGGCGACGTCGGTCCAGATCTCGACTTTCTCGGCCTTGAGCAAGGCGCCGAAATACGCCGCCGAGGTGTCCGAGCCGCCGCGACCGAGGATCACGGTTTCGCCGGCGGCGTTGCGCGCCATGAAGCCCTGGCTGATGAACACGTCGGCCTGGGCGGCCAGCCTGCCGGCCAGCGCCGGATCCGGCGCGGTCGGCACCGAGGCGGAAAGATAACGGCCCCAGGCATTCTGGTTCGGCATGGTCTGGGCCAGCAGGTGCTCGCGCGCATCGAGCCAGCGCGTGGCCAGTCCCTGCGCGCTCAGATAGCCCTGGCCCAGGGTCGAGGACAGCTGCTCGCCGAGCGCGAGCACCTCTGCCTGCCAGGGCAGATCGCCGGTTTCGGCGCGCGTGTCGGCGGCCAGCACGGCCAGCCGATCCAGCCAGTACTGCAGCGGCGCGCGTTCGGTCAGTCCGAGTTCGGCGAACATGGCCTCGTGGCGCGCGACGATCTCGGCCCGCAGCATCTCGCGCCGGTCGCGGTCCCCGCCGGCTTCGGCGATCGCTTTGAGTTTGTCCGTGATCCCCGACAGTGCCGACACGACGATCAGCACGCGTTTTCCGCGCGCATGCCAGTCGTGGGCGATGCGGCGGATGGTGTCCCAACGGGGACGCGTGGAGACGCTGGTGCCGCCGAACTTGACGACGACCCAGCCGGCATGCGCGCCAGGCGCAGTAGCGAGGGAGTTCACACCGTTCCTTATCGATTCGGGGAGCGCCGCGGAACCGCGACGCGCCAGATTCTTTCCGTGGCCGCAGCAGAACGCAACGAAACGGCCATGGCGAGGCGGAATAAGGGCGCCGTGCAGGCAGTTCCTCCGCCGTCGGCCGCAGGCGGCAACACGGCGCCGCCGCTAGGATGGCGCCCTGTTCCCGGGAAGAAACCGCGATGAAATCGATGCTGCTGACTTCGCTCGCCCTGCTGTCCGGCAATGCGGCCGCGGCGACGGCCTGGCACCGCCTGGACACGCCGGATCTGGCCACCGTGTTGAACCACCGCGCCGCCGTCGCGATGCAGCGCATCCGCATCGACCCGCAGGCCCTGCGCGAGGCCGAGACCCTGGAGCTGCCGCTGCCCGGCGGCGGCACGGCATCGATGAAACTGCTCGCGCGCGAGCTCCGCGGCGGCGGCGATCTGTGGCTGCTCGGCAGCCTGGACGGCGAAACGACGGCCCAGGTCAGCCTGAGCCTGACCGGCGGCTATCTCGCCGGCCTGATCAGCGCGCCCGAAGGCAATTACGAGATCACCACCCTGGCCGACGCCGGTCAGGTCGTCGTCGCGCTGAATCAGGACGCGTTTCCCGAATGCGCGACCGGCCTGGCCGAGCGCGTGATTCTGCCGTCGCCGGCTGCCGTCGCCGCACCGGACGTCGATCCGGCGAACAAGACCGACGTGCTGATCGTGTTCTCGCCGCAGGCGCAGGCCGCGCTCGGCGGCATCAGTCCGGTGCGCGCCTTCGCCCAGTCGGCCGTCGACAGCGCCAACCTGACCTTCCGCAACAGCGACATGACCACGCGCTTCCGCCTCGCCGGCGTGCGCGTGACCGCGCAGGACGAAGCCGGCGACAGCAGCACCGATCTGAGCTGGCTCGTGAAGGACGCCGAGGTGGCCGCCTGGCGCGACGAAGTCGGCGCGGATCTGGTGTCGCTGATCGTCGAGAACATGCCCAACGCCTGCGGCCAGGGCTTCGTGCAGTCCTCGCCAGGCAGCGGATTCGCACCGTACGCGATGCAGGTCACCGCGCGCAGCTGCGCGGTCGGCAACCTGAGCTGGGTGCACGAGCACGGCCACAACATGGGCATGGGCCACGATCCGGGCAACGGCAGCGGCGCGTATGCCTGGTCGTTCGGCCATCTGGTCGACGGCTCGTTCCGCACGGTCATGGCCTATGCGACGAACTGCACGTCCGGCTGCACGCGGCGCCCGTATTTCTCCAACCCGGCCGTGAACTACGCCGGCCTGGCCACCGGCATCGCCGACCAGCGCGACAACCACCGCACCGGCAACCTGACGGCCGACATCGTCGCCAACTTCCGTACCAGCGGCATCATCTTCGTCGACGGCTTCCAGCCTGCGCCGTAACGCCGGTACCCGGCGGAGTAAAACGCGGCGATGTACGGCTGCCGAAGAGTGCCGTACATCGCCGCCGCACGCCGCCGCGAGCGACGGCGTACGCCGTAGTCATTCGAAGCCGTTACAGAACACGGAATCCTGCGGCATGCCGTCGACCCCCGGATGCGCCGCCATGTAGGCCGCGATCTGCGCCTGCGAATAGTTGCGCAGGTGGAATATCGCCAGACTGCTGATGCCCGGAACCTCGCCGGTCACGGTGTAGCAGCCGGCGATCTCGTTGGCGTCGGCGCCGAACGTGATCTGGCCGTTGGCGTCGGTCACGGTCGAGATGACGCGGCCGCTTTCGCTGCCCGCATGCAGGGTCGCGCTGGCGCCGGAAGCCGGGGCGGTCAGGGTCACGAGGGTGTCGGGAATGGGATTGCCGTCCTGGTCGCGCACGATCGCCGTCATCGACAGCGGGAACGGATCGCCCACGGGCGCGGCCTGCGAACCGCCGCCGCTCACGGTCAGCGTGGAATTCGCCGGCGGGATCGTCGTCTCGGCGAGACGCACGTTGGAGAACGCCACGGTGCCGATCAGCCCGGCCGTCAACAGTCCCTGCGGCCGGTCGAACAGCTGCAGGCTCAGCGGATCGGCGAACACCGTGGCCGTGTCCTTGTACATCTGCACGCGCAGGGTCGAGGTGCCGAACGGATCGAAGCGCAGCAACCCCGGAGCGGCCGAGATGCTGGAGATCAGCGTGGTCGCCCCGGCCTGCAGCGAAACGCCGGTGCCGGCGGCCGAGATCAGGCCCAGATCGAGCAGGCCGCTCGCGTCCATGTCCACGATCACCGTATAGCGCTTGTTCGACTGGACGTTGTTGGACAGGGTCTGGCCAAAGTTGCCGCCGTTGTTGACGATGCCCAGCGCGTTGATGCCGAGCAGTCCGGAGATCGTCGCGGTCTTCTGCGACGGGCTGATCGCCAGGGTCGGCGGCGCGAGCAGGCCGAGCACGCCGTTGTAGGTCGCCGTCCACGGACCGCTGCCGATCGGCACGTTCGTGCCTGAGGCACCGAGCAGGCCGCCGCCGACGCTGCCGGCGTTGCCGAGCTCGGAGAAATCACCGTTCGGCACGGTCAGGAAGCCCGCGCTGGCGATGCCGGCAAAACCGAGCCCGGCGACGAGGGTGACACACAGGGAACGGAGTACGCCGCCATGGGCGGCCGCAACGGTACTCCGACGCGATGCAAGCTGAATCGAGGTGTTCATTAGTGTCCTCCGGCAAAGGCGAGACACGCGGGATACGCGGCTCGCCGACTCTGGATCTCCGCCGGGCGGCAGCCGCGAACTTCACTGTCGTGAATGCTGGCCCGGGCGGCATTCGTCTTACGGTCGACAAATGCCGCACTGTGGACACTAGTGATCGTTTAAAAAATTTACAATCTATAACGTTTCGTGAAGATCACCCATGATTTCATAATCTTGCCTTATGGCTTAGGTGCCAACCCGCTGAGGAAATACGGGTTTTTACCTAGCGGGCTGAGCGAATCCACCGAAAACCACCGTACCGTCGACGACGGTTGCCTCAATGCGATCGCGGGGAATCCCTCTTGCGTCGATCGCGAACGGATCGGCGCTGAGCACGGTGAAATCGGCCTTTCGACCAACGGCTATGTTGCCGATCTGCGATTCCGCAAATTCCGCAAACGCCGCACCGGCGGTGAACCCGCGCACGGCTTCGGCCAGCGACAGCCGCTGCGCCGGCAGCCAGCCCGAGCGCGGCTTGCCGTCCAGATCCTGACGCGTGACCGCCGCATACAGTCCGAGCAGCGGACTGACCTGTTCGACCGGAAAATCCGAGCCCAGCGCAAGCGGCACGCCGGCCTCGACGAAGCGCCGCCAGGCATAGGCGCCGGCCAGGCGCTCGCGACCGAGCCGCGCCTCGGCCCAGGGCATGTCGCTGGTCGCATGAGTAGGCTGCATCGAGGCGATCACGTGCAGCCGCGCGAAACGGGCGATGTCGGCCGGATCGACGATCTGTGCATGCTCGACGCGCCAGCGATGATCGCTCGCCGCGGCGTCGCCGAGCACCTCGGCATAGGTGTCCAGCACGAGACGGTTGCCGCGGTCGCCGATCGCATGCGTGGCGACCTGCACGCCGCAGCCCTTGGCCTTGACCACGGCGCGGCGGAAGTCCTCCGGCGAGGTCACGAACAGGCCGCGGTTGCCGGGGTCGTCGCTGTAGTCGGCGTTCAGCGCGGCGCCGCGGCTGCCGAGCGCGCCGTCGACGTAGAGCTTGACCGCCCGCATCTGCAGACGCCCGCCCGGATGGGCATACAGTCCGTCGCGGCACAGCGCATCCAGCGCCGCGCCGTTGGCGTCGGCCATGGTGTAGATGCGCAGCGGCAGTTCGCCGGCGTCGGCGAGCGCGCGCAGCTGCTGCAGATCGTCCCGGCTGACGCCCGCGTCGTGCACGCCGGTCAGGCCATTGGCGACCAGGGATGCGAACGCCAGGGTGTAGGCCTTGCGCTTCAGCGCCGCGTCGGGCTTGGGCATCACCGCATCGAGCAGGCCCATGGCGCCGTCGACGAAGACGCCGGTCGGCTTGCCGTCGCGGCGCTCGATGCGGCCGCCCTCGGGCTGCCAGTCGCCGCCGAGATCGCGCTCGACGCGGCGCAGCGCGGCCGAATTGGCCCAGGCCGCATGACCGTCGACGCGGCTCAGATAGACCGGACGCTCGGGAAACGCCGCATCGAGATCGGCCGCGGACGGGAAGGCCTTTTCCGGCCAGTCGTTCTGATCCCAGCCGCGGCCGATCAGCCAGGCGCCGGCCGGCAGTCC
>Ga0247823_10005221_pt1 | contig 10350 bp, 8 predicted proteins | sample 13C_PalmiticAcid_2_FD_192426 | JGI IMG/M metagenome (GOLD analysis project Ga0247823, IMG submission 192426) | Soil microbial communities from agricultural site in Penn Yan, New York, United States - 13C_PalmiticAcid_Day30 | ecosystem: Environmental > Terrestrial > Soil > Agricultural land...
GTCGCCGCGCCGCCCGGGCCGGGGATGCGCACGTATGTGCTGGTCCGAGGCGGGTTCGACGTGCCGACCTACCTTGGCAGCGCGTCGACTTTCACCGCGGGTGCCTTCGGCGGGCACGGCGGCCGGGCGCTGCGCACCGGCGACGTGCTGCGTCCCGGAACCGCCGAGACCGGGCCCGCGCGGCCCGCCGAGCCGCTCGACTTCCACGCCCACTGGGAGATCGAGGTCTCCGAGGGCCCGCACGCCGCCCCCGACTTCCTCACCCGCGACGGCCTTGCCCGCTTCTATGCCACCGACTGGACCGTCCACACTCAGTCCGCGCGCAACGGCGTGCGGCTCAACGGTCCCAAGCAGCTCTGGGCCAGGCCAGACGGCGGCGAGGCGGGCCTGCACCCGTCGAACGTGCACGACACCGCGTACTCGATCGGCGCGGTCAACGTCTCCGGCGACACTCCCGTGCTGCTCGGCCCCGACGGTCCCAGTCTCGGCGGCTTCATCTGCCCGGTGACCGTGGTGACCGGCGCCCGCTGGAAGGTCGGCCAGCTCCGCCCCGGCGACACCGTCCGGTTCGTCCCCGTGCCCGAGGTGACCGCCGCCGCCCTGCACCCGCTTGGCCCGCCGCGACCGCACATGCTCGGCAGCGACGGCGACGACGGTGTGCTGGCCCGTGCTGACGACGTCACCTATCGGCGCAGCGGCCACGACAACATCCTGGTCGAGTACGGGCCGATGTCGCTGGACCTCGGCCTGCGAATGCGGGTGCACGCCCTTATGCGGGCGCTGAAGGACCTGGCCCCGCCCGGCGTCATCGACCTGACCCCCGGTGTCCGCTCGCTGCACGTCCACACCGACCCCGATGTGCTGCCGCTGCGCAAACTGCTCGGGCTGCTCCAGGAGACCGAGTCCGCGCTCCCGCCGAGCCTGTCGGCGCCGAGCCGGGCGATCTGGCTGCCGCTGTCCTTCGACGACCCGTCCATCCACGAGGCGATCGACCGCTACCAGACCAACGTCCGGCCTGACGCGCCGTGGAATCCCGACAACATCGAGTTCATCCGCCGGATCAACGGCCTGTCCACTGTGGACGACGTGCGGGACATCGTGTTCTCCGCTTCCTACCTGGTGTTGGGGCTCGGTGACGTCTATCTCGGCGCCCCCGCGGCCACCCCGCTCGACCCGCGGCACCGGCTGGTCACCACGAAGTACAACCCGGCGCGGACGTGGACCCCGGAGGGCGGGGTCGGCATCGGCGGCGCGTACATGTGCGTCTACGGCATGGAAAGCCCCGGCGGGTACCAGCTGATCGGCCGCACGGTGCCGATCTGGTCGGGCCTGCGCCAGTACGGCCCGTTCGAGCCGGGCGTGCCGTGGCTGCTCCGGTTCTTCGACCGGGTCAGCTTCTTCCCGGTCAGCGCCGCCGAACTGCTCGACTTCCGGGCCGATCTGCGGGCGGGCCGCACGAGCCTGGAGATCTCCGACGGCGAGTTCGTCCTCGCGGGCCACCAGCGGTTCCTCAACGACAACGCCGACAGCATCGCCGCGTTCCAGACCCGGCAGAGCGCCGCGTTCGACGCCGAGCGGGTGGCGTGGCAGGCGGCGGGGGAGTTCGACCCGCGGCCAGAGCCGGAGCCGCTGCCGCCCGCCGCGGTGTCGGTCCCGCCCGGCGGCAGCGTGGTCGAGGCCCCGCTCAGCGCCAGCGTGTGGCAGGTCGACGTCCGCCCTGGGGACAGCGTCGTGGCTGGTCAGAGCCTGTTGCGATTGGAAGCGATGAAGCTGGAGGTCGTCGTGCGGGCCCCGGTCGACGGGGTCGTCGCCGACATCCTGGTGACCCCCGGGCAGCACCTCGACGCGGGACATGTCCTCGCGGTGCTGGCGCGGCGGGAAGCAGCGTGAGCGCGGTCGAACGGGTCCGCGCGGCCTACGCCCGGATCGACGAGGTCGACCGGCCCGAGGTGTGGATCACCCTCCGGCCCGAGACGGATGTCCGCGCCGAGGCCGAGCTGATCGACGACCGGGTCGCGGGCGGGGAGCGGCTGCCGCTGGCCGGGCTGCTGGTCGCGGTCAAGGACAACGTCGACATCGCGGGCCTGCCGACGACGGCGGGCTGCCCGTCGTTCGCCTACCAGCCCGAGCGGTCCGCCACGGCGGTCGAACGGCTGGTCGGAGCGGGTGCGCTCGTGCTCGGAAAGACCAACCTCGACCAGTTCGCCACCGGCCTGGTCGGCACCCGCAGCCCGTATGGCGCTGTCCGCAACGCGCTCGACCCGGCCAAGGTGTCCGGCGGTTCGAGCGCGGGGTCGGCGGTCGCCGTGGCGCTGGGGATCGCCGACATCGGCATCGGCACCGACACCGCCGGGTCCGGCCGCGTGCCCGCCGCGTTCAACGGGATCGTCGGGGTCAAACCGACCCTGGGCCTTGTTCCGACGACCGGGGTCGTGCCCGCCTGCCGGTCCTACGACGCCGTCACCGTGTTCGCGGGCACCCTGACCCTCGCGCAGGAGGCGCTGGCGGTGATGACCGGGCCCGACCCGGCCGACCCGCGGTCCCGCTGTTGGCCCGCCGGACTGCGACTGGCCGCCGCGCCCGTCGTCGCCATCCCCTGCGACGAGAACCTCGCCCCGCTGACCCACGAGGCCCGCCGCGCGTTCGGCGACGCCGTGGCGCGGCTGCAGGAACGTGGCGTGCGGGCCGAGGCGGTCGACGTGACCGGGCTGCTCGACGCCGCGACGCTGCTCTACGACGGCACGTTCGTCGCCGAGCGGCACGCCGCCGTCGGCGAGTTCGTCGACACCCACCCGGCCGACCTGGATCCCAGCGTGGCGGCCATCATCAGCGCAGCCGCGCTGCTCACCGCCCGGGACCACGTCGCCGACCTCGAACGGCTCGACCACCACCGCGCCGCCGCCGTGCGCACCCTCGACGGCCGGTCGGCGCTGCTGCTGCCGACCGCGCCGTTCCACCCGACGATCGCCGAGGTCGCCGCTGACCCGATCGGTGTCAACCGGGCCCTGGGCACCTTCACCAACTTCGTCAACCTGCTCGACCTTGCCGCGGTCGCGGTCCCGGCTGGCACCGCCGACGGCGGCCCGTTCGGGGTCAGCGTGATCACCCGCGCTTTCGAGGACCAGATCGGCATCGACCTTGCCGCGATGTTCACCGGAGAGCAGGCCACGCGGTCCTACCCCGACACCGGGGTCGACCTGGTCGTCTTCGGCGCCCACATGCGCGGGCAGCTGCTCAACCCACAGCTCACCGCGCTCGGGGCGCGGTTCGCGGGCGACGTGCACACCGCGCCCGAGTACCGGATGGTCGCCATCCCAGGCCATCCGGAGAAGCCCGGCATCGTCCACACCGGACCGGAGAACGGTGCCTCGCTGCCCGGCGAACGCTGGACGCTCGCGCCCGCGGCGCTGGGCCTGTTCCTGGCCGCCCTGCCCGCACCGATGAGTCTCGGCCAGGTCGCTCTGGCCGACGGCGGCTCGGCCGTCGGGTTCCACTGCGACTTCGCCACCGCCCGTGACTGCGTGGACATCACCGGCCACGGCGGCTGGCGGGCATATGACTCGTCGGTGCGCGCCGCCATGGCGATCTGATGAGCGGTCCGCTGCGCGACCAGATCTATCTGACCTTGCGCGACGAGGTCCTCGCCGGCCACTGGGCGCCCGCCGACCGGGTCACCGAGCCCAAACTCGCGGGCAGGCTCGGCGTCTCGCGCACCCCGGTCCGCGAGGCGCTCGCCCGCCTGGTGGCCGACGGTCTGGTCCAACGCACCGACTACGGCTACGGCGTCGTGGTGCCGAGCATGGCCACGATCCGGGACCTCTACGAGCTGCGGATCGCCGTGGAGTTGCGGGGGATCGGTCGGGCGATCGAGAACCCGTCGGTGCGGCATGACCAGGACGCGCTGGCCGCCGAACTCGAGTACTGGTACGGACTGCGGTCGGACCCGCCCGCGCCCGCGCCGGAGTTCGTGCTGCAGGACGAGCGGTTCCATACCGCCCTGCTGGCCGCGTCCGGCAATCCCGAGCTGGTGGCGGCGCTGGCCGGTGTGACGCGGCGGATCCGCACCGTGCGGATGTACGACTTCCTGATCGACGGCCGGATCGAGACGTCGATCGCCGAGCATATCGAGATCATGGAACGGGTCCAGGCGCTGGAACTGGACAAGGCGCTGCGCCTGCTGCACGAACACATCGGCGCCTCGCTGGAGATCGTGGTCGAGCGGGCCACCCGGGCGCTGACCGCGCGCAACAGCCATGGTCCGGCGATCGCGTGACGGGCGACACCGCGGGCCGGTGTGGCCGGTCGGCCGGTGATCGTGATCTGCCACTGTGGCGGTCATGTTCGATGACGCGGGCTACGTCCTCGACGCCGACCAGCGCCGGGTGGCCGAGCGCCTGACCCGGCTGGCGGAAGACCTGCGCGGCCGGGGACCGGTGCGCGGCGTCTACCTGTGGGGTCCGGTCGGGCGGGGCAAGACCTGGCTCACGACCGTGCTGTTCGACGCCTTCCGCGGCCGCAAGCGCAGGCTGCACTTCCACGAGTTCCACCGCGAGTTCCACGCCGCCTACGCCCGCCACCGCCACCGCCCCAGGGCGGTCGACCACGCCGTCGATGAGGTGCTCGGCCGCTGTCGGCTGCTCTGCTTCGACGAGTTCCACCTGCACGATCCCGGCGACGCGATGCTGGTCGCCGCCCTGCTGAAGGCACTGTTCGCCCGCGGGGTCGTCCTGCTGACCACGTCCAACTACCCGCCGTCCGGCTTGCTGCCCAACCCGCTGTATCACCATCTGGCCGAGCCCATGATCGACCTGATCGATGGCGCGATGGACGTGGTCGAGTTGGCGGGCGACCGCGACTACCGGGCCGAGTCCACCGCCGCGCCCCGCTCGAACTTCGAACGCGGCCGCTACCTGTGGCCCGGCACCGACGATCAACTCCGCGAAGTCGGCCTGAGTAGGCCAAGGCCCGACGAGCGGCGCACCCTGACCGTCTCCGGCCGCCCGCTGCGTGCCGAGGCGGTTCGCGGTGACCTGGTGTGGTTCGACTTCGCGGAGTTGTGCGAGGGTCCGACCTCGACCGTCGACTATCTGGCGTTGGTCGAGCGCTACTCCCGGTGGGTGATCTCCGGGCTACCTCGGTTGGCCGACCGGGACTCGGCCCAGCGGTTCGCCAACGTCGTGGATGTCCTGTGTGATCGCGATGTCGTACCGGTGCTGATAGGGGAGCGGCCCTTGGCGGAACTGGTCGCCGATGGCGTGCCGGTCGACTTCGCGCGCACCGCAAGCAGGCTCGCACTGCTGGGTGTCTAGCGGTAACTCGCGAGAGTCTGCGCGATTCCTTCGGCATAAGGCGTGGGCTTGACGCCAAGGGCCGTGATCTTGGTGCTGTCCACGATGAAGGGCTCCTGGAACTCGTAGCGCATCTCCTGGAGTTCGCGCACGGTCGGGTTGAAGACGCCCAGTGCGCGGAGCACCAGATTGGGGACCGAGCGGACCTGCCCGGTCGTCCCCGCCGCCGCGTAGGCCAGGTTCACCAGTTCCCGGGTGGTCTTCTCCGCCGGGTCGTTGGGGAGGTGCCACACCTGGCCTGGCGCGTCCGGGTGCTCCCCGAGGACGGCCAGACCCGCCGCGATGTCCGGGACGAAGGTGTAGGTGTGCGGCTGGTCGGGGTCGCCCAGGACTGAAGCCGCCTTGCCTTTCAGGACCGGGCGGAACACGCGGTCGCCCAGGTTGCTCTGCACCCCGCCGCGGGGGCCGTAGTAGTCGCTGGCGCGGCCTATGGCGACCTCGACGCGTCCTGCCGCATGGGCGGCGAGGAGGTCGTTCGACATCCGGCCGCGGAGTTTCCCTTTGACGGTGTGCGCGGCGTGTGGGCGGTCCTCGGTGAACGCCGACCCGTTCGCGTGGCCGTACATGTAGACGTTCTCGACGCTCACCAGCCGGGCGCCCGCCGACTCGGCCGCGGCGAGCACACCGGCCTGCAACCCGGGGAAGCGGTCGACCCACTCGGTGACATGGCGCTCCCTCCGGGAGCGCGGCTCGGCCGCCTTCAGGTGGCGATCCAGAGGCCCGCGAACACGAGCGACTGCGTCGCCGTGCCCGCGAACCTCCGGATCGCCACCGCAGCCGAGCGGGACCGGTTGACTACCCGGATGCCGGACTCGCCGCGGGCGCGCAGGGCCTCGACCAGGGCAAGGCCGATCGCGCCCGTGCCGAACGCCATGTGCTGAGCTGTCATGCCACCCACTCTGTACGCCGTACAGAGAAATGTCAAGGTGATGTAGTCGCCCAAATGTCGCCGGGGGTTTCACAGTCGTTGTGCGGTCGGGGGAGGCCGACCCCCTAAGGTCCCCCCAAACGCGGCAATTCTGGAGGCTGCCCTAAATGACCGAAATGTTGACCGAGCGCCGTGGCAGCGACTTCGCCGTGCTCGCCCGCTCGATCAAGGAGCTGGGGCTGCTCGACCGCCGTTATGGCTACTACGCCGCCCGTATCGGGCTGACCGTGCTCGCCCTGGCCGCGCTGGCTGTCGGGTTCGTGTGGGTCGGCGACTCGTGGTGGTCGCTTTTCGTCGCGGTGGCCGCGTCGTTCGTCACGACGCAGTTCGCCTTCCTCGGCCACGACGCCGGGCACCGGCAGATCTTCACGTCCAAGTGGCGCAACGACTGGGTCGGCCACGGCTGTGGCGCGGTCACCGGGATCAGCTTCGCGTGGTGGGTGGGCAAGCACAACCGCCACCACCAGAACCCGAACCACGAGGACGAAGACCCCGACATCGACATCCCGGCGCTGGCGTTCAGCCGCGACCAGGCCCGCACCAAGACCGGTCCGCTGCGCTGGATCGCGGCGTACCAGGGGTACCTGTTCATGCCGCTGCTGATGACGCAGGCCGTCATGCTCAAGAGCGCGGGCATCGAGGCCGCGATCGAGGGCACGGTCAAGGGTCTGAAGCGGGAGATCGCGCTGCTGGCCGTGCATGTCGCCTGGTACCTGACCGCGGTGTTCCTGGTGCTCTCGCCGGGCAAGGCCGTGCTGTTCATCCTGATCCACCAGGGCCTGATGGGCATCCACCTCGGCATGTCGTTCGCGCCCAACCACAAGGGCATGCCGATCATCGCCAAGGGCGAGAAGCTGGACTTCCTGCGCAAGCAGGTGCTGACCTCGCGCAACATCCTCGGCCGCCGCTGGGTCGACGTCATGCTCGGCGGGCTGAACTACCAGATCGAGCACCACCTGTTCCCGAGCATGCCGTGCGCCAGCCTGCGCAAGGCGCAGCCGGTCGTGCAGCAGTTCTGCGAGGGTCGCGGCGTGTCCTACACGCACACCGACTTCCTGACCTCCTACGGCGACGTCCTGCGCCACCTGCACGACGCGGGTGCCCCGCTGCGCGAGCAGCTCAAGGCGGAGAAGGTCAAGACGGCCTGAGTGCTTCGCGAGACCTGGGCGGCGGCCGTTCCCGGCCGCCGCCTTTTCGCGTCCCGATCTCTTCACGAAATCTAGAACGTGTTCTAAAGTGCGGGGTAGGTCCGTCGGCACCCGAGTAGCGAGGTATGCCCGTGAATCACCCCGACTATGTCGTCGTAGGTGCTGGTAGTGCTGGGTGTGCGGTCGCTGGTCGGCTGGCGGCGACCGGGGCGGAAGTGGTGCTCCTCGAAGCCGGTCCTGGTGACAAGAACATGTTCGTGCGCAAACCGGGGATGATCGCGGTCTTCCACAACGTGCCGCAGCTCAAGAAGCGGCTGGACTGGGGCTATTACTCCGCCCCGCAGGCGGGCGCGCTGGGCAGGCGGATCCCGCAGACGCGCGGCAAGGTGCTCGGCGGGTCCAGCTCGGTCAACGGGATGATCTTCGTGCGGGGCAACCGGCGCAACTACGACGACTGGGGCGTGCCCGGCTGGTCGTTCGCCGACGTGCTGCCCAGCTTCAAGCGCATGGAGGACTGGGCAGACGGCCCGAGCGACCTGCGCGGCGCCGGTGGGCCGATCAAGGTGACCAGGCAGCGCGGCATCACCCCGGCCGCCGAGGCATTCGTCGAGGCGCTCAGCGAGACGGCCGGGGTCAAGAAGAACGACGACTACAACGGCGAGGAACAGGAGGGCGCGAGCTTCGTCCAGCAGAACATCGACCGCGGCCTGCGCTACAGCGCCTCGATCGGTTATCTCACGCCACGGCCGAACCTGACGGTGCGGACCGGCGTGACGGTGTCGCGGGTGGTCATCGACGGCGGCCGGGCGACCGGGGTGGAACTCGTCGGCGGCGAGATCGTCCACGCGTCGAAGGAGGTCGTGGTCGCGGCCGGGGCGTTCGGGTCGCCGCAGGTGCTGATGCTGTCCGGGATCGGCCCGGCCGCACACCTGCGGGACATGGGGATCGACGTCAAGGCGGACCTGCCGGTGGGCGACAACCTGCACGACCACCTCTTCGTCCCGATGACGTTCCTGACGAAGAAGGCCATCCACCGCGGCACCGCGCCCTACTTCGCCGCCGGGGTGGTCAAGGAGGCGGTCCGCGGCGACACGTGGATGGGCCGCACGGTCTTCGAGGCGATGGGTTTCGTGCACAGCTCGCGCGGCACGACCGTGCCCGACATCCAGGTGCTCGCGCTGCCGTGGTCGTATCCGTTCCCCAACCAGGACGCGCCGATCCGGCACGCCGTGGACAAGCGGTCCGCGCTGACGGTCATGCCCGCCCTGATCTACCCCGAGAGCCGCGGCACGCTGCGTCTGGCGTCAGCCGACCCGACCGCGGCGCCGATCATCGACCCGGCGTATCTGCGGTCTCAGCGGGACACTGACCTGCTGCTCGAGGGCATGAAGCTGGTCCGCGAGGTGATGGCGAACAAGGTGATCGCGAAGGACCTCGACGGTGAGTTGTCGCCGGGTCCGGAATTCGCCGACGAGGCCGCGCTGGCCAGGGAACTGCCCAACCGCGCGACGACGGTCTACCACCCGGTCGGCACCTGCCGGATGGGTGTGGACGAGCGCGCGGTCGTCGACCCGGAGCTGCGGGTGCGCGGGATCGATGGCCTGCGGGTGGCCGACGCGTCGATCATGCCCGAGATCGTCGGCGGGAACACGAACGCCCCGGCGATGATGATCGGCGAACACTGCGCCCATTTGATGACTCAGTGAGTCGCGTTCTTGCCCATCAGCACGACGCTCACGGTCGCGATCACGAGATTGCCGAGGAATCGCGCGGTGGTGATCAACACACTGTCGGCGGATCGGGCCTGGGTGTGGACCAGTGGAATGGCGACCATATCGGTGATCCTTTCGTTCGTTTCTGACGTACTCCACGATCGCGCCCGGTGACCTGCGCTTTCATCGGTCCATGGTCGGGTCCGACCGCTCCAGCCGGTCATCCCTGAGGATGACCGCGCCAGTAGGGGGAGGGGGTTGGATCATCAACAAATGGCGGGTCCCTGAACGTTCACCAAACGGGCCTATCGGAAAACGTTCATGGTGCTTACGGTCGGCCAGTCTTGGCCGTCGTCCTTTGGAGACCCGTTGCGTTCGCGCCCATTCAGACCCACCAGGCCCGTAGTGGCCGCCTTGGTCACCGCGTTGGCGGTGGTCCCGTCGATCGTCATCCTCAGCGCCCCCGCCGCGACCGCGGCCTCGTTCACCCCCGGTGACATCGTCGTCGCCCGGGTCGGCACCGGCGACGCCGCGCTGACCAACGCCGCGACGCCCGTCTTCCTCGACGAGTACACCCCCAGTGGCACCCTCGTCCGCTCGGTCCCGCTGCCCACCTCGCTGTCGGGCGCGAACCGCCGCGTGACCATGAGCGGCTCCGCGACCTCTGAGGGCGCTCTGGCCCTGTCGCAGGACGGCCGCTACCTGACCCTCGGCGGCTACGACGCCGACCCTGGTGTCGCGGGAATCGCCAGCACCACCTCCGCTGCGGCCAACCGGGTCGTCGCACGCGTGGACGGCGATGGCGCGGTCGACAGCTCGACCGCCATCACCGACGCGTTCAGCGGCAACAACATCCGCGGCGTGGCGAGCGACGACGGCAGTCGCCACTGGGCCGTCGGCGCGAACGGCGGCGTGCGCCTGGCCGCCAACGGCGCGACCACGACCACCCAGATCAACACCGCCGCGCCGACGAACATCCGCGCGGCGACCGCCGCGGGCGGACAGCTGTTCGTCTCCACCGGCAGCGCCCCCACCGGCGTCTACACCGTCGGCGCCGGCCTGCCCAGCACCGGCGGGCAGACCCCGGCGCTGGTCGCGGCCGTGCCCAGCCCGTACGCCGTGGTCGCGCTGGACCGCGACCCCGCGGTGTCCGGTGTGGACACCCTCTACGTCGCAGACGACTCGGCCGCGCCGAACGGCGGCATCGTCAAGTT
>Ga0247823_10005222_pt1 | contig 10350 bp, 10 predicted proteins | sample 13C_PalmiticAcid_2_FD_192426 | JGI IMG/M metagenome (GOLD analysis project Ga0247823, IMG submission 192426) | Soil microbial communities from agricultural site in Penn Yan, New York, United States - 13C_PalmiticAcid_Day30 | ecosystem: Environmental > Terrestrial > Soil > Agricultural land...
ATACTTATCCGCCCTGCCTTGCCGCGTGCAAGGAAGGTGTGCGCCATGTCACTTCGTAAAGGCCCCGCCCCCCGGTTCCTGTGATCACGCTCACACCATAGCTAGCACCAAGACGTTTATTTGTGATTGCGGCAGTGTTTTTCCTGCGCTGGCGTGGCGGCATCCACGGTTTGCCCCCGTCCGAATGATATTCGTGGCACATCGCGCACGGCGATTCGGTCGCGGTCTCGACCTTAACCAGCCGCGCCCCCGATTCGCCGACATGGCAGTCGCGGCACTGGCGCACGCCGGGGACGAGCAGGTCGGTCGACGCCTTCGACGCCGGCGCGGCGGTATGGCAATCGGCGCATTCGGTCTCGCGGTGCGCGTCGTGATCGAACCAGCCCTTTTGCAGATAGCGCGGCGTCTGGCTGACCGCCGCGACGCGCCAGCTGCTCCCCGCCCGCGGTGCAAAGATCGTGTGGCAGTCGTAGCACGCGCCGCCCTTCGAGAAGACGGCGCGCACCGCATCCTGCGCGCGGCTGGGCCGTGTCGCGACTTCGTTGAAATAGATGTTGTAGACCTGCCCCTCGGCATAGGCGCCCGGCCGCCGCCGCTGCATGCCGCCGAGCTGGAGCGGCCGCGTCGGAGGCGCCGAGCGATAATAAGCGGTGAGATCGGCGACCACCTGATCGGGCTCGCCGTGTCGCAAGGTGCGTGTCACCCCGCCGACGGTTTCGAAAGCCAAGCTGTGGCACATCGCGCAGTCGCGCTCCATCTCGACCGGCTTGACGCGCACCCCGTCGGCCTCGACGCGGTGGCAATTCTGGCATTCGAGCTTCTTGCCGAAATCATAACGGCCGCGGAAACTTGCCGCCATGCGCGCGACCCCGCCGGTCGCCTGCAAATGCATGTCGTGCGGGAATTTGAGGCCGTTATAATCGACCGTGCCCTTCGCCAGCGTAGTACGCACCAATTTCGCGCCAGGCGCCGAACGCACGAGCGGGCGGAATTCGGGATGGCTCGTTCCGAAATCGGCGGCGTCGGCGAGCGTCGTCGGATGGCCCGCGGTCTTCAATCGCGCCGACATGCCGTCGTGGCAATCGGCACAGAATTTCTGCGGCGTCGCCGGCATCGGCCCCGCGCCCTCATGCTCGGTATGGCAGTCGACACAGCGCCCCTGCGGTTTGTTGAAGGTCTTGGCAAAACCCGCGAGAATCTTCTCGCCAGCCCCCGGAGGATGGCGCGCGGCGAGCAGCATTGCGGATGGGGCACTAGCGTGCGCCATGCTCATCGCCTTGTGCTCGCCGGTGTGACAGCCGACGCACGCCTTGTCGGTCACCGCCACAAAGGGTTCGACATGACACGACTGGCAGTCGTTCTTCAGGCTCGCGTGCGCGCTCGACAGCGGCCCCGAGAGCCAGGCGCTGTCGGCGTGATAGCCGTCGGGGCGCTCGTTGACATTCTTGTAGCTGTACCACGCCCAGATCGGCCCGATCAGGAAGGCGAGCAGCATCAGCAGGCCGAACAGCCACGCCCCCATTCGCTTGCCGAGCATCACGCCCTGCAGCGAAAAGGCCTTCGCTTCGTCGACGTCCTTCGACGATTGCGACAGCTCGTCGATCCGCTCGACGAGCAGGATGACATTGTCGCCCTCGCGCGCGATCGTCAGCCGGTGGCCGCCGAAGCGCAACTCGCCGCCCGCACCGCTGTCGATATCGGCGGCCGTTGCGCTGCGACCGTTGAGATCGAAGCCCAGCCCCTCGTTCGCCGCGACGCGGACGTGGCGCCCGTCGGTGCTGCTGATCGTCGCATGATGCGGATTCACCGCCAGATCGGCGACGTGAATGATATTGCTGCCCTCGCGGCCGAGCGTGATGATGTCACCCGGCAGCGGTGTGTCGCGGATGATCTGCTTGCCCGTCTTCGTCGTCGAGATTCGGCGCAGGATGAAGCTCATGGTCCCCCTCCCGCCTTACCAGTAGAAGAAGACGCTGATGATGTGCGCCGACAGCGCCGCGATCAGCGCAAAGGTCAGCGGCACATGCACGTAAAGCCAGATTTCGAGCAGAGCGCGGATCCTGAGATGCCGACGCAGGCGCGTCAGCGCCGCCTCCTTCTGCTTGAGCAGACCGACTACCTTCTCGCGTGCCTCGCGGTCGCCGCCGTTCGAGGCCGACAACGTGCGCAGCGCGGCAGCCGTGGCACAATTGGGATAGCGGCCCGAAAGTCGCGCCGCGACGCCGCCCGCGAACGGATCCTCGTCGAGCGCCGCGAGCACCGGCGCCGTATCGGCGGGCGTCAGCGGCTGCGCCGCGCTGTGCAGCTGACGATCGAAGGCACGGATCGCCTCGAGCATTTGCATCTGCGTCATCTCGTCGCGGTTGTTCGAGAGCGCGGCGGGCAGCGTCGCATAGACGATGACGCCGTAAAGACCCGACAGGATCACGAGCATCATCAGCGCCCACGCGAGCGTATGCACGTTCCAGCCGAGCTGGAATCCGGTGTGCCAGGTGCCGACGACGATCAGGCTGAGCCCGAGATAGACGTGCGCCGAGGTCCACGCCTTCAGCGACCAGTAGTCGCTCGTCATCTTGCGCTTGCGATAGCCAAGTGCCGTGAGCCACAGGATCAACGCCGCGCCGATCGTACCCAGAGTATAGCCGTACCAGCTGCCGCCATTGTGCCGCGGCGTCACGTCGACCAGAGCGTAACTCACGATAATGAACAGGCAGAGCCCGCCTGAAATCTTGGCCCAGCGGAAGCCCGCATAGCGCAGGAAGCCCTCATGCCGCCGCTCGCGGACGCGCTCGGTCTGAGTCGCCTTGGTGCGACGGCGCTGGAAGAGGCTTGCCATCAGTCGGCGTCTTCCTGAAGCCGCGCGATGGAGAGGAATTCCTCGGGCGAAACGCGGATCGCGGCGCCCGTGGGGCAGGCGCGCACGCATGCCGGCCCGCCCGAAATGCCTTTGCACATATCGCACTTCACCGCGATCTTCTTGGGCTTCTCGTCGCCCAATTGCTTCTTGGTCCATTTGGGTGACGGTTCGCCCGGCCCTGGGCCGAAACCGGTGAGCAGCCAGCGTAGCAGGCTCGGCTTCTCAGGCGGCGCTGCTTCCATGCGGATCACGCCATAGGGGCAGTTACGCATGCAGTTGCCACAGCCGATGCAGCCGGGTTCCATGAACACTTCGCCGTCGGGACCGCGGTGGATGACGTTCGGCGGGCAATCGGCCATGCAGTGCGGATGCTCGCAGTGGCGACAGCTCGTCGGCACATGCAGATGGGCGAAGGTCTTGCCCGCCTCGCGGTCGAGCCGCGACAGGCCTTCGTGGCTGTCGGCGCACGCTTTCTCGCAATTGTCGCAGCCGACGCACAGATTCTCGTCGATCAGCAGCGCGTCGGTCGCCTCGCCCAGCCCTTCCTTCATGATGAAGCTGGCGGTGTCAGAGTAGAGGTCGACCGCGCTCGAATAGCTCGCCTTGCGCGATTCGATGAAGCTGTTCATCGCCGCGCGTTCGGCGACCGCAGCCTCGGTCGCCTCGCGTACCTGCGGCCGCTTGGCGAGCATCGCCTTGAACTGCTCGCCTTTCAGCCGGATCACTTCGCTCGCTACCGCGGCCTTGACCGTCGCATTGCGCTTCTCTCCGCTGAGCACCGCCATTTCACCGAAGAAGCTGCCCGCGGGCAGATAGCGCAGGAAGATCGGTTTGCCGCCGATGTCCTTTTCGACCACCATCGAACCCGACCGGATGACATAGACGTCGTCGCCCTCGTCGCCCTCGGCGAGCACGACCTTGCCCGCGGGCACGCGTTCGATGGCGGGGTCTTCGACGATCGGTTCGAGATCCTCGACCGTCAGCCCGCCTTTGAATATCTGGAGCAACTGGCGTTCGAGCGAGATGCGGTTGATGACGCGCTTCGCCCCCGGAACCGCGGCCATCAGCTTGAGCGCCGCGGTACGCGATACCTCGACAAAGATGCTGTCCTCGCCCGCGCGGATCGTCGCGCCGCGCTTGCGACCCGAGATCAGCCCGACCTCGCCAAAGATCGACCCCTGTTCGATCGACACGGTGACGGATGGGCCGACCTCGACTTCGGCAAATCCGTCGGCGATCGCGAACAGCGACGACCCCGGCTCGCCCTTTTCGAACACGACATCGCCCTTGCGATAAAAGGCGACCTTCGAATCGAGCATGAATTCACGCATCTGGAGCGGCGAGACGTCGGCGAAGATGCGAATGCGCGTGCGCAGATATTCGAGCCATTCGCTGACCGATCTCTGCTGCGGCAGCCCCGCAAAGATCGCCGCCAGATCCTTTTCGTCGGCGGGGGTCAGCGCCTTGTTGCCGTTGAGGAATTCTACGACGTCATAGCCCTGATTCATGCAATGCTTGATCAGCGGATAACCCGCGAGTGCGCCGATGACATAGATGCCGGGCACCGTCGTCTCGAAGGTCGGCGACAATTTGGGAAAAGCCTCGCGGTCGGGGCCGGTGAACTCGATCCCCATCGATTCGACGAAGCCGCGCGGCGCGACCGAGCCCAGGCGCGCGACGATGACGTCGCATTCGATCCGCTCCTCGCCTGTTGGGGTTTCGAGCGTCAGCCAGCCCGGCTCTACCTTCTTCGGCTGCGTCTCGGTGCGGATCGACATGAAGCCATTCTCGCCGGCCTCGGTCATGTCGGAGACATTCTTCGCCTTGGCGCGCGCGAAATCTTTCGAGCGGTTGAGGATGGTGACGGTATTTTCGAGCGCTTCCTCGGCGACGCCGAGCGCATTTTCAATCCCCGCGTCGCCCGAACCGACGACGGTGATATGCCTGTCCTTGAAATCCTCGGGATCGTCGACCTGATAGATGATGTGCGGCAGGTCGGCGCCCTCGCAGCGCATCCGGTTCGGGTTGCCCTGCGTCCCGATCGCCAGCACGATATTCTCTGCCGTATAGACATCGCCCTTCGCCGTCTTGATAGCGAATGCGCCCTTCGCGCCGGTCACTTCGGCGACCTCGGCGTGATAGGCGACATTCACCTTATTGTTCGCCGCGTCCTCGTCCCAATTGCCGAGGATATATTCGCGCGCGCCCTCAGCGAAGCGGCAGTCGGAGCGGAGGTCGAGCCGCTCGGGGGTCGCGAGCACGCGCTTGCCCTTCTGATATTTGAAGATCGTGTCCGACAGATGGTCGGTCTTTTCGAGTAGAATGTGGCTGAGCCCAAGCTGCGCGGCGCGCGAGGCGGCGCTGAGCCCCGCGGGGCCCGACCCGATGATCGCAACCTTGACCGGCTCGCTCATGCGCGCGCCATCCAGCGAATACCGTTACCCCGGTCGCTGGCCGTGATGCTGACGAAATCGCGCACGGGCATCCTTTTCCCCCTGTCGCCAGCCCCCCGGCGAATTCATAACGGATGCGACCCGGACTAATGTCCTGGACGCAAAGCTATGCCCTTGAAAGCGAGGAAAGGTCAACCGGAAGCGGCGAGAAACTGGCCTTTGCGAGACGTTCGCAACTCCACGGATTCGCGGGGGTCGGCGCCTCTTTCGCTAACGCAAAGGTCGCACCTGATTATCGACGCCCTGCACCGAAATACGCGGCTTGCCCTTCCCGCGGACCTGCCAGGTCACGACATTGTCAACGCCCGAAACGCGAAGGTCGGCGCCGGGTGACAGGAGGATGCCGATCCGGTTGTCGACCCCATTAACCGTCAGGCTGGGGCAGTCGCCGACAAAGTTGATGCGATTGCCTGAACCCGACACTTCCGCCGGGCGCCCCTGGCAATCGACCTCGTTCGCCTGATCAACGCCATTGATCGACGCGCCATCACGCGTACCTGTATCCTGTCGCGGCTGCGCCGAGAGCGGCACCGCGGCAAGCATGAGACTGATAGTGAGGGCAGGAAACAGGAATTTCACGGCGCCATGATGTCGGAACAAAGCCATCTCCTCTGTTCCCCGCCCCGAAATTCCCTTCGCATTCAATGGCGCGCAAATGGCGCCGCGTCAACGGAACGGACCCTACCGACGATCAGGCGAGCTCGAACATCGCAGCGATACGTTCGGACTGGGTCGGCTCGAAGCGCGCCCAGCCATCGGGGCCGAGCCTTTCGAGCGGACGGAAGCGCGCCTTGTACGCCATGCGCGCCGACCCTTCGATCCAATAGCCGAGATAGACATAGGGCAGCCCCGCTCGCGCCGCGCGCTGGACATGGTCGGCGATGATATAGGTGCCAAGCCCCTCGCGCATCGGATGTGCCGCATCGAAGAAGCTGTAGATCATCGACAGCCCATCGCCCTGCCGGTCGGTCAGGCAACAACCGACAAGGCGCCCCTTACCACCATCCGCCGCCGGTTCGCGATATTCGATCATATAGGAATCGACCGGGGTCTGCTCGACCATGTCGGCGAAATCCTGCTCGTCCATATCGGCCATGCCGCCATCGGGATGGCGCGACCCCAGATAGGAGCGCAGCAGCGCATATTGCTCTTCGGTCGCCCACGGCTTGCACGCCGTCGCGACGAGATCGCCGTTGCGGCGCAGGTTGCGCTTCTGCGAGCTGCTCGGCGTGAACTCGCCCGCGCAGACGCGTACCGATACGCAGGCCGAGCAATCGGCGCAGCTCGGGCGATAGGCGACCGACTGGCTGCGGCGGAAGCCGATGCGGCCGAGCGCGTCGTTCAGCTCGTTCGCCGAGTTGCCGCTGAGCTCGGTGAACACCTTGCGCTCGGTCTTGCCCGCCAGATAGGGACAGGGCGCCGGGCTGGTGACAAAAAAGCGCGGAAAACGGAACGGTGCGGACACGCGGGAAAACCTCCGGACTGGCGAATGCGGAGCCCCCCGACGCGGGTCCGACGCGCTACATCCACCAACTATGCCAAGCGGCGTCAATGGTGCAAAGTCCATTTACCATTTTTAAACGTCCCGTTCTGAATCACGTCGAAAATTTTGTGAATCAGCCGGTAACTTATGTGCCGATTTGAATCGACTAGCGCCCAAATCCTAACTGTAGCCGCGCAACTCGTCGCCGGTCAGCGTCGCCACATGCAGCACGTTGGTCGATCCCGGGGTGCCGAACGGAACCCCCGCCATCATCACCAGCTTCGCGCCCGCCTTGCAGATCCCATGACGCAGCGCCATGCGCTTGCCCTTGGCGATCATCTCTTCAAAGCTGCCGATATCCTTGGTCGGCACGGCGTGCGCGCCCCAGAGCAGGCCCATCCGCCGCGCTGCTTCCTTCTTCGGGGTCAGGACGAGCAAAGGTGCGCCCGGCCGCTCGCGCGCGACACGGCGCGCGGTCGAGCCCGACGCGGTGAAACAGATGATCGCATCGGCGGCGATCGTCGTGATAATACTGCCCGCCGCTTCGGCGAGCGCGTCGGCGGTCGTCGCGTCTGGCGCGGTCTCGGTGAAATGCAGGCGGCGAAAATAGTCGGGGTCGCTTTCGACCGAGCGCGCGATCGAATCCATCATCGTCACCGCCTCGACCGGGAAGGCCCCCGCCGCGGTTTCGGCCGACAGCATGATTGCGTCGGCACCATCGTAAACAGCGGTCGCGACGTCGGATACTTCGGCGCGCGTCGGCGACGGCGAGACGATCATCGATTCGAGCATCTGCGTTGCGACGACGACGGGCTTGCCCATGCGGCGTGCAGTGGCGACGATCTTTTTCTGCAGCGGCGGCACCGCCTCGGGCGGCAGTTCAACGCCCAGGTCGCCGCGCGCGACCATCGCCGCGTCGGCGAGTTCGAGAATTTCCTCGATCCGCTGCACGCCCGACGGTTTCTCGAACTTGACGAGCAAGGACGCCTTGCCGCCGATCAGCGTGCGCGCCTCGGCGACGTCCTCGGGGCGCTGCACGAACGACAGCGCGATCCAGTCGACATGCTGTTCGAGCGCGAAGGTCAAATCCTTGCGGTCCTTTTCGGTCAGCGCCGCGAGCGGCACGACGACATCGGGAACATTGACGCCCTTGCGGTCCGAAATCTTGCCGCCGACTTCGACCACCGTTTCGATCTTGTCCGGCGCAACGCTCTTCACGCGCAGCACCAGCTTGCCGTCGTCGATCAGCAGGCGCGTGCCGGCTTCAAGCGCCGCGAACAATTCGGGGTGCGGCAGGTAAACGCGCGTCGCATCACCCGGCGTCTTGTCGGTATCGAGAGCGAAGCTCTTGCCGTTCACCAACTCGGCCGGGCCGTCCTTGAAGGTGCCGACGCGCAGTTTCGGGCCCTGCAGGTCGACAAGGATCGTCGTCGGGCGTCCGGTGTCCTTTTCGAGCGCGCGGATCGCCGCGATAACCTTTGCATGACCCGCATGGTCGCCGTGGCTCATGTTGACGCGAAACGCATCGGCGCCGGCGCGGTGCAGCGCGGCGATCATCTCGGGGTTGGCGCTCGCGGGGCCAAGGGTCGCCAGGATGCGCACCTTGCGCTGGCGGGGAATGAAATTCTGGACCACAAAAGCTCCGATAACAGGGGGACGCTAGGGCAATGCCGACTTGCTGACGATGGCAATGCCGCCTTGATGATACGAAGGCAACCGCCGTATAGCTATTCAATCATTCAACGGAGGAACCATGTCCTGCAGCGACGATCAAACGACCGGTAACGACGCGCTCGACAGCCTCGACGATGCGGTCGCCGCCGCGGCCTTCCGTCGCCTCGTCCGGCTGCTCCGGCATCGCAGCGACGCCGCAAACATCGATCTGATGGGGCTCGCCGGATTTTGCCGCAACTGCCTGGGCGACTGGATCGCCGAGGCGGGCGATATGGACAAGGAAACCGGCCGCGCGATCGTCCACGGCATGCCAACCGCGGAATGGAAAGCGCGCCACCATACCGCCGCCACGCCCGAACAGCTCGCGCGGATGGAAGAAAGCATGGCCAAAAATCCTTAGGGCCATTAGGGACGCGCCAGGCGCGATTCTTGCGCCGCTTCATCCCAATCACCGGAGCCTAAAATGAGCGAAGCCACCGTATCCGACGAACAACTGCGCCTTTTCATCGAGCGCATCGAGCGTCTGGAAGAAGAAAAAAAGGGCATCGCCGACGATATCCGCGACACCTATAATGAATCGAAATCGCAGGGTTACGACCCTAAAATCATGCGCCAGATCGTGCGCCTGCGCAAATTGCCGGTCCACGACCGCAAGGAAATGGAAGCGATCCTCGACGTTTATAAGTCGGCGCTCGGCATCGACTGACGCCCCCAGCCAGGAGAGTGACGATGTTCAGCACCACCACCAACAATGTCGAGGGCCGTCCGGTCCGCGAATATCTGGGCATCGTCACCGGCGAGGTGATCGTCGGCGCCAATTTGTTCCGCGACCTGTTCGCCAGCATCACCGACATCGTCGGCGGCCGATCGGGCAAATATGAGGATGTCCTCGCCCGTGCGCGCAAGGAAGCGATCGGCGAAATGGAAGCCGAGGCCGCGCGCCTCGGCGGCAATGCGGTGATCGGCGTCGACCTCGACTATGAAGTGCTCGGGCAGAATGGTTCGATGCTGATGGTGTCGGCGAGCGGGACGGCGGTGACACTGGCGTGAGTGCGGCCATCCGCCCGGCGACCTCAGCCGACGCGGCGCGATGTGCCGAGATTTACGCGCCCTATGTCACGGACAATTGGGTCAGTTTCGAATGCGATCCGCCCGATGCCGTGGAAATGGCGCGCCGGATAGAGAATTATGGCGCGAGTCATGGCTGGCTGGTTGCGGAGGTCGAGGGCAAAATTGCGGGATATGCCTATGGCTCCGCCCACCGCACGCGAGAAGCCTATGCAACCTCGGCAGATGTCGCAGTCTATCTTGATCTGGCTTTTGCGCGTGCCGGAATTGGACGGCAGCTTTATGAGGCGCTGTTGCCGATTTTGGCGGATCGCAATATCCACGCCATCTTTGCCGGGATTGCCTTGCCGAATGACGCCAGCATCGGCTTGCATGAGGCGATGGGCTTTACGCCGATCGGGATCTACCGTGAGGTCGGCTGGAAAATGGGCGGCTGGCGCGATGTCGGGTGGTGGCAGCGGTTGCTTTGACATTCGGTCCTGATGTAAGCGCGCGCTTCCAGTTCCTTCCAGCCGAAAAGAAGAGAGCCATGGCCGGCCATAGCAAATTTAAGAACATCATGCACCGCAAGGGTGCGCAGGACAAAAAGCGCAGCTCGCTGTTTTCCAAGCTTTCGCGCGAAATCACCGTCGCGGCGAAGATGGGCCTGCCCGATCCCGACGCGAATGCGCGCCTGCGTGCGGCGATCAACGCCGCCAAGGCTCAGTCGGTGCCCAAGGACAATATCCAGCGCTCGATCGACAAGGCCGCGGGCGGCGAAGGCGATAATTACGAAGAAATCCGCTACGAAGGCTATGGCCCCGGCGGCGTGTCGC